>Ga0194113_10011015_pt1 | contig 10738 bp, 9 predicted proteins | sample TA2MahC200mmetaG_FD_146193 | JGI IMG/M metagenome (GOLD analysis project Ga0194113, IMG submission 146193) | Freshwater microbial communities from Lake Tanganyika, Tanzania - TA2015017 Mahale Deep Cast 200m | ecosystem: Environmental > Aquatic > Freshwater > Lake | place: Tanzania: Lake... | reverse complement strand
ATTGTTCATTAAATAATTTGGTACACTGTATTTTTTAATGATTTTGATAAATTCAATTTGTTAAATAATTTATTATTCATTTAGCGAAAGGGAGGTTAAAAATGCAGCTGCAAAATAAAATAGCTATTGTTACCGGATCAGCCAGGGGAATAGGTCAGGGTATTGCTATTCGTCTGGGTAAAGAAGGGGCAAAAGTTGTTTGTTGCGACATAAAATCCTGTGATGAAACTATTGAGGCAATTAAAAAAGCAGGAAGTGAAGCATTATTTGTGGAAGCAGATATTACAAAATGGGAAAATTGTGAAAAAGTATTCAGACAGGCAATAGAGAAATGGAATAAAGTTGATATACTGGTCAATAATGCAGGAGTATCAACAAGGTTAGCAATTGATGAAGAACCAGTGGAAAACTGGTACAAAGTTGTTGAAATTGACCTGCACGCAGTATGGCTTATGTGCAAAGCAGCTATTCCGATAATGAAGAAGAATGGTTTTGGCCGCATTATAAACATAGCTTCAGTTGCCGGCATTGTTGGTTTTACAAATCATGGAGTTTATTGTGCAGCCAAGGGTGGAGTTATCAATTTAACAAAAGCACTGGCTGTTGAAGTTGTAAAAAATGGGATAACAGTCAATGCTGTCAATCCAATGGTTATAAAAACTGATTTATTTGTTGACCAGGGAAACCCTCTGGTAGGTGAATTTCTGGAGAAGATGACAAATATGATACCCATAGGCAGACTTTCCACGCCGGATGATATTGCAGGAGCTGTTGTATACTTTGCAGGCCCAGATGGAGGTTATGTTACAGGTCAGATTCTTAATGTCGATGGCGGATTCACTTCTCAGTAATGATAATCTTATTTTAGATAAAGGAAATCAATTTTTGTATTTCTATAAGCTTGTTAATATAAAATAATTACATAAGGGGGATAAAAATGTATTATAATCAAAAATTTCACAGGTCCCGCTACGGAACAGTTTCTCACGATTGGGAAATCGGGGTAGATATGGATAAACTACGTAAAGACCGTCCTGCAAAGGCTCAAAAAATGATAAATGAGAAGGGACTTGGAGCTATTTTGTGCTTTGAACCGGATAATATACGTTATCTCTCTTCAGCCTATATGCTTTATGGCATGAGAGATGTCATGAATGATTACTGCTTTATGCCAAGAGAAGGAAAGGTTCATTTATTTGACCTTGCAAGTCCTGCCAAGAGGATAACCTGTCCCTGGCTTGAGGGTAATATTGAAGCTCCTATAAGCCTTTATCACGGTGCTCTTCCTCCATCAACCGGTTTACAAAAAGAATTTGCCAAACAGATAAAGAACTTGATGATTGAATATAGCGTGGATAAGATGCCTCTTGGTGTTGATCTGGCAGAGATTACTATGCTTAAGGCTTTAATGGACGAGGGTATTGAAATCGTAGATGGCATGGACGCTATGATGGAAGCCCGTATAATAAAAACAGAGCAAGAGGTTGATTTGATAACACGTGCATGTGTTATATCAGAAGCCGCACATGATAAAGTAGCCAGAGCAATACGTCCCGGCTTGAGAGAAAATGAAATAGTTGGTCTTGCCTCGAAAACGATGCTTGATTTGGGTGCCGAAACTGCTGTGCTTATACAAACTGTTACCGGACCCAGAGGCATACCACATTCCCATTGTCCATCAGATCGAATCATACAGGCCGGTGACATGGTATATGTGGACGCAGTTGCAGCTTATAACGGATACCGTACATGCTATTACCGATGCTTCTCATGTGGCAAGCCAAACAAATACCAGGTTGAAGCATATGAAAAAGCATCCATGTGGCTGGCAAATGCACTTGATACCATAAAACCCGGGGTAACAACAAAAGATGTGGCTATGGGCTTTCCTAAAGCAGAGGAATTCGGGTATAAGAATGAAGCCGAGGCATTCCTGCAGCAGTACGGGCACGGCATCGGTCTGGGCCAATGGGAGCGTCCAATCATATCCAGAAGATTCTCGCTTGAACATCCCCAGGAAATAAAAGAGAATATGGTATTTGCTGTAGAAACATGGTGCAAAGCAGAAGATAATTCCGGTGCAGCACGTATTGAGGAAGTCATTGTTGTTACCAAGGATGGCTGTGAGCTTTTAACAACATATCCGGCAGACCATCTGATATCATGTGGCACACCCGGTAGTGAAATATATGTTTAAAAGATGAATCTTAATTTATTAAGATGAACTATTTAAGAGTTGTATTTAATGATGCAAAGTTAGCAACAGGACTCCCTGAAATTAATATATATTGATATAATATTTTATATATAAAACATTTGTTTATTATATGTTTATGAGTCGGTAAATTGTAAATATTATAATATCAATATAATTTGGTTTTATTTTCATTTTGGTCTATATATTTTTAATAAATAGTTATTTTAAGACCTAAAAAATTTATTGGAGTCTAAACTATTAACCAAATATGGTAAATATAAAGTTTATAGCAGAAAAGGCCGGTGTTTCATTAAGGACAGTATTAAATGTATTAAATAACAGGGATACTCAATTTAATGAAGAGACAAAGAAAAAGGTCCTGGATATAATAGAAAAATACCAGTATCTGCCCAATAGAATTGCCACTGAATACTTAATAAAAAAAGGCCATACAAGAATCCTTTATATGGTTGGAAATGAAGACCTGCTTGCACACAGGGATAGAAAAAAAGGATACCTGGACACATTAAAAAAATATGGTATTGAAATAAACAAGGATTATTTAATTTATTCGGACTTTAAGGATTTAAAATTATACGAGAAGTTAACCGTTAAGTTTAAAAGTCTGGAAGGTTTTACTGCCATATTTTCATATGATGATACAGTTGCTGCTAATTGTGTAAAGGCTGTTAAAAGAGTTGGTAAAAGAATACCGGAGGATATATCCATAATTGCCGTAAACAATTCTAATTTTCTAAACTGGCTTGAGCCCGCTTTAACAACAATTGAACAGCCGATAAATGAAATATGCATACAAAGAATAGATTTGTTGCTTGCCCTTATAAATAATAAAGATGTAGTAAAAAAATCTGTTAACCAATTTTTTTAAAGCCAGGATTTATCGAAAGGGGTTCAGTAGCTGATATAAGCACTGCTATTCAGTAAGATTTTTAAGTGTTGGGAGGATAGAAAATGAAAATAGGGTTATTTACAAATTGCTTTCCGGATAAATCCTGGGAAGAGACATGTAGAATTACCAGTGAAGCCGGTATTAGAGGCATAGAACCTGGTGCCGGAGGTTTTCCTTCAACAGGACATTGCAAGCCTTCAGAACTGCTTAAAAGTGAAGATAACATCAAAGAGTTTATTAGAACAGCGCAAAAGTATGGCCTGGAAATATATGGTTTTGATGTACAGGGAAATCCGCTTCATCCAGATAAAGGTTATGCCGAAAAACACAGAAAAGACCTTGAGGATGCTATTGAGCTTGCAGGCAGGGTAGGAGCTGAAGTCGTTAACTGTTTTGCAGGTTGTCCTGGAGCTGCAGAAGATGACCCTTATCCTAACTGGGTTTGCTGCTACTATCCGGATTATTTCAGCAAAGCTTTAAAATGGCAGTGGGAAAAAAAGATAGTACCGTTCTGGAATGAGATGGTTCTTAAAGCAAGGAAATATGGAGTAAGGTTTGGCTTTGAGATGCATGTGGGCGATTCAGTCTATAATGTCCACACGCTTCTTAAGCTGAGAGAAATGACAGGTGCAGAGGAAATAGGTGCCTGCATCGATTTCGGCCAGCTGTTTGTATTTGGAATGGACCCAATTGCCTGTATTAAGGAACTTGGGAAAAATAATGCAATTCACAATGTACATACGCAGGATACAAAAATAAATAAACAGGCTATTGCACTAAAGGGTGTAAATGATTACGCTAATTACTCTGAACTAAATAACAGGTCCTGGGTATTTAAGCTTGTTGGTTACGGTCATGGAGCTGAAACCTGGACTGATATTGTTGATACACTGAGAATGGCAGGATATGATGGCTACCTTACTATAGAAAATCTTGATGCATTGATTTCGGCAGAAGAGGGACTGAAAAAAGCCGTCAAGTTTCTAAACAGCATAATCTTCCATGAAAGTGCTGGCGACAGAAGGCTAGAATGAATTGCCAGAAGTTTTAGACAAATTGCCTACTTTATTTTTTTCTATAATATTTGCCGATATTGGTTAACCTGTTGGTAATGTTTATTATTGATTTTATATTGCCGGTTTGTTTTTATTATACCAGGTTAAATAAAACTTAAAAAATCACAGAAGTCAAAATAAAATATTATATATACCCATGTATACAATTTAACATGCTGAATAATTACAGAAACCTTGAGCTTATGATGGAATGAATGGAGTAATAATTGAAGAAATGACGCATGTTATAAAGGAGGGTTCAAGAAGAATAAAAAAATATCCGATATCTGATGAGGACATAGATCATCTTATTTGCTGGTAGAAAAAATAATCTCTTATTTTGGATGCTATAAAAGGTGGTAATTACATAATTATTTTTGTTACCCTTCTCTCGATCTTTTTTATTTCTGACATGTTTTCATAAAGACCGAGAGATCTGTAAACAGGGCAATATTCCATATCATGATTTTTAGTCTGCCGTTAAACCACCAGACTTCAGTCTGGTGATGAATAGGCTTATGCTGTTTTACAGAAAGGAGAAGAAGCCCACGACTTCAGTCGGGGGAGTTTCACTCTCAGGATTCATTTTGAACTGTATCAAATGTAATAATATAAAATTTTTTACCTTATTACAAAAATTTTAATATCTGCTATCAATAATTACTTGCAGTTTCAAACATCATTACTATGTTTTCTGGTGGCACTTCTGCAGTAATATTTAAAATTGGTGCAAATATAAATCCTCCATCTTTTCCAAGTACTTCTATTCTTTTTTTCACTTCTTCTTTTATATCTTTTCTAGACTTAAAAGCTAAAGTTTCAGGTTCACAACCCCCACCCCAAAAAGTAATATATTTCCCAAATTCCTTTTTTAATTTTTCTGGTTCCATATCGGAAGCACTTGTCTGAACAGGATTTAATATGTCAATTCCTGCATCTATTAATTCTGGTAATAGTTCATAAATAGAACCATCTGCATGCAGGAATATTTTACAATTACTATTTTCATGAATGTAATCCCACATTGTTTTATGTGCTGGTTTGAATATTTCTTTATAAATATCTTTAGGTATAAATGATTTTTTCTGATATCCAAGGTCGTCATAAAAGATAAGTGCTTCTATATAACCACCTATTGTATTAATAATTTTTTCTATAAGAATAAGGTTTTTTTCAACAATATAGTTTAAAAGTTTTTTCACATTTTTTTTATTTTTATAAATGTCACAAAGAAAATCGTCAAATTTTCTCAAACTTGAAGGTAATAAAAAAACCGAACCTCCTATCATATAAAGAATGGCATAATCGGTAGTTTGATGCAGGTTCTTGATTTTCTCAAAAATTAATTTTAGATTTTCCTCATTGGTAATATCATAGTTATGTGGTGGAAAAGGGACAGCCCAAATTGTTTTATTAATATCATTTGCATTAAAATTATCAGGAAGTTCTTTTATATTACCGTAGGGCCAGTATGTTTGTCTGAAATGTACTGATGTTTTAGGCATAATACCCAAAACTGTACCATCCTTATCACTTATTAAAATAGTTTGATTATTATCCATTCTGATATTAACCATGTCTTGAATATATTCAGGTATCAGACATTTGGTACCATCATAGGGAATAGTGAATTCCTGCCATTTGATAGACGATTGCAAGAAAGGCTTTGCAGGATTTATAACATCCACCTTAAATCTATTGATTATTTCTTCTTCTACAACTGCAATCTGCTGCAGGAAGTCATACATCATGGGTAATTTTTTATTTATTCCTAAAAGTTTTTTCAATTTACTATAGGCAATCATTGATATACTTGTTAGATTTGTCCCTCCAAAATCAATTGGTATTCTATCCAAAGCTTTATGATTTATAGCATTTCTTATTCTTTCCCTATGTGTCATTTTATTATTTTAACCTTAACTTTAAGTATTTTTATATTTAAGAATCATTTTAAATTTTTTTAATTCCTAACTCTTTTGCTATTTTAACAATAGCATCCCATTCATTTTCTTGTATTGGTATGCCTTTCTTAATTCTTTGATCTCTGGTTCTGTTTTCATAATCACCCGGGACCAGTACTTCTCTAAAATTTTTTGCTGGCGGTACCGATCTTATTCTTTTTGTTAACTCATCTGTTCTGATATAATATTTATCTAATTTACTAAATAAATCTCCCTTGAAAACAATTATTGTAAATCCGCTATGTCTCCAGACTGCCCCACCTTTGTTAATTTCAAAATAATCGTCCGAATTTGTAAAAATTCTTCCCAGGATTTCATTTGCAAACATCAGTGAATAACCTTTATGACCTCCAAAGGGAAGAAGTGCACCACCGTTATAAAAATCATCAGGACTGCAGCTAGGATTTCCATTTTTATCAACAATGCACCCTTCTGGTAAGTTCAAATTTTTTTCTTTTGCAATATGAATTTTAACACCTGATATTGAAGTTGTTGCAATATCAATTGTTATTGGTTTATTATTAACTGTGGGAAAACCAATGGCAAATGGATTGGTGTGTAATACACTTTTAGAACCTCCATATGGCACTGCTACTGGTGTTTCTTCAGATAAACCACCCGTAAAGATAAATGCTATCATTTTCCTTTTTGTAGCCATTTCAACATATTCACCTATTCTTCCAGTATGAGTAACCTGAACCCCACCAACTATGGAAATACCAAATTTTACTGCTTTTTTTATGGCTAAATTCATAGCAAATGCAGCAGTCACCTGCCCAAAAGTGTAATTTCCTTTTACCAGTACAGTATTTTTAGTTTCTTTTATTATTTCTGGCCAGGCATTTGGAATTAATTCACCTGATTTAATTTGTTCTATATATAGTGGAAGGAATCGTATCCCATGAGTATCTACGCCAGATAAATGCGAAGAAACAAGTGATTTAGAAAGAAGTTCAGCATTTCTATTGTCAGCTCCAGCTTTTATTATAATTTTTTTTATTACTTTATTTAATTCATCAGCGGTTTTAATGAGCATATATTTATATTAAGAAGATGATTAAGTTACATTAATAATTACATTAATAATTGCATTATTGAAATTTTGATTTATAATCTAATTTTAATTAAAATTGTTTTATAAATCAACTATGCTTTCAGATGCTTTTTATACTTTTTTAGATGACGCAACAGGCTGTACTTTTTATAGCACTGTTAATTGTATGTTAGTATGATTATCTAATTTATATAAATAATAAGAAGGTAGATATGTCTGATAAAAAAATTATATTTAATACAAATATAAAACATTTTCCAATAAAGGAAAGCTGGTTAAAAAAGTTTAAAGAATTGAATGCTGATTATGTTGGAAATGTGTGTTTTACTGATGATGATGTCATAAAATATGGAAAAGATGCTGATATTATCGAAGAAGTATTGCATACTCCTATAACAAGAAAAGTATTTGAAAATCTTCCAAAATTAAAAGCTATAGTCAAGCATGGTATAGGATATGAAAATATTGATATGGAAGCAGCAAGAGATTTTAAAGTAAGTGTAAGCAATACACCTGGTTTTTGTGCAGATGAGGTGTCTTCGTCATGTATAATGCTTTTATTAGCCTTTTCAAGAAATCTATGCTACTGGAATAAATGGATCAGAGAGGGTAATTGGAAACCAGGTAAGCCTCCATATGAAGGTCTGGATACAATAAAAGATAAAAATATAGGAATTATAGGTTTTGGCAATATGGGAAGGGCTATTTATAAAAAACTGGCACCATTTGATTGTAATATATTAATTTATGACCCCTATGTAAAATTTGATGAAAAAGAGTTTCAGGTTAAAAGGCTGGAATTAAAAGAACTAATAAAAAAAGCTCAGTATATAATACTTATTTGTCCATGTAATAAGGAAACATATCATTTACTGGATGAAGAAGAGTTTAAGATTATGAGAAAAGATGCTGTTGTTGTAAACATCGGAAGAGGGCCACTTGTAAATGAAAAAGTTCTTATTAAATATTTACAGGATAAAAAAATTGCTGGTGCAGCACTTGATGTTTTTGAAGAAGAGCCCATATCACCTGATAATCCTTTATTGAAGTTAGAAAATGTGATACTAACACCACATCAAGCAGGAACTTCTCCAGTTATGGCAAGTAAATTGGAAAAAATGGTTTTTGATGAATTGGTGCGTTTGATTTGTGGAATGTCACCAATATACGTTTGCTATTAAATAATTTATTTTATATTTAAATATTCAGGGTATTAATATATTTTTTAACCAATTATTTTAGTCAAAGGGGAATTTTATGCCATATAATCTTGAACGTGCAAATAAATTCATGGAAGAATATAAAATTGATGTTTTAATTGCCACTGAACCCATAACTCTTAAGTATTTAGAATATAATATATGGCTCAGTTCATTTAAAGAATGGAATTTTAAGCCTGGAGGTTCAAATTATCCAGGACTGGTAAGTTTTTGCATAATTCCATATAAAAAAATCCCTGTATATATACTAAATTCACAAACAATTGGATTTCTTAAGGATATTGATATTAATAATGTTATCCCGTATGGAAATTACACTAATATTGAGGATAAAACTATATCGAGAGAATTTGAAAACAGGATTGATTTTAAAATAAGCGAAATTCATAAAAGGGCTATTTTTTCAGATCCCCTTGAAGCGATAGAATATTATTTCAAAGAAAACAATCTGCAAAATTCAAGGGTAGCAATTGAAAAAATTGGGTTAAATCCTGATTTGTTTAATAATATTAAAGATAGGTTTGGATATTGTGACTTTAAAGATGGCACAGAAATATTTAGACTTATAAGAATGGTTAAAGTTTTAAAAGAGATTGAATTATTAAAACAAAGTGTTGATATTGCTGAAGAAGCCTTTTTATCTTCATTAAACTTATTGAAAATAAACAAGCTTTTTGGTGAAGCAAGGAAGGAATTTAAAAGGATAGTTTGTAGTCACAATGCATTTTTAAATCATTACGTAATTTTTTCAAGGGGATTGGGATTTAAGGAAAATAGTGATTATAAGATTGAGAAAAATTCAACAATAGCTTTTGATTTTGGATGTATGTCAGAAAATTATATCTGTGATACAGCGGCAACAGTTTTTGTTGGTAAAGTAAGTCAGAATAGCTTCGAGATATATAAACAATTAATTGATATTCTGGAAACAGGGTTAAATAAAATAAAGCCCGGTGTCAGATGTTCAGAAGTATATGATGCAATGATAAATAAAAGGGATCATTATAATTTATTTAATTGCTCTCCAGAGGGGCATGGGGTTGGTATAAATCATCATGAGTATCCTAAAATAGGATATGGTTTTAATTATTATTATAATGATGGTTTTACCAGAAGAAGTGGTGATTTCATTATTGAAAAAGATATGGTTATAAATATTGAGGTTCCAACACATTTTCATAATGAATCGTCATATTCAATTGAAAAAACAGTTTATATTACAGGGGATGGCTTCAAAGAAATTTCTATACAGAATAGAGAAAAACCAATAATAGTATAAAGATATCTATTAAAAATAGTTATGTTATATTTATAATATTTGTAACTTTAGTGATAAAATATTCGTGAGGATTTAGATGCCCAGTAATTTATCAAGGATTAAAGATAAAATAAAAAATGGTGAATTGGTTGTTGGAACCTTAACTGCTTCAAGTGATCCTGTAATTTCAGAAATGCTATGTTTTTGTGGATTTGATTTTATATGGATTGATAGTGAACATGGTCCTATAGACAAAAAGGATATAGATTTACATATTATGACAGTCAGAGGAGCCGGTGTTGCACCTTTTGTAAGGGTTCCATGGAACGATCCGGTATTAGTTAAACCTTTTTTGGATATGGGTCCTGCTGGAATTATTTTCCCATTTATAAAAACAGAAGATGAAGCAGTATTGGCAGTGAGAAGTTGCAGATATCCTCCCAAAGGCATACGTGGTTTTGGCCCCAGAAGAGTTCATAATTTTTCTAAAATTCAAATGGATAAGTATTTAGAAATTGCTGAAAAAGAGCCCTGGGTTATTTTAATGATAGAACAAATAGAAGCTGTTGATAATTTGGAAAAAATTGTAAGAGTTGAAGGGGTTGACAGTATTCTTGTTGGACCTGATGATCTTTCCAGCTCCATGGGTCTGTTAACTCAAACAAGACATCCAGACGTTATCAAAGTTTTGGACAGGATTGCAAAGATTTGTATTGAGGCAAAAATACCTTTTGGTGCAGGAGTTGGTTCTTCAAATATTGATAATATAGCTGACTGGATAAAAAGAGGAGCAAGCTGGTTACTGGTGGATAATGATTTTACTATTTTAACGACTGGTGGAACTAAAACTTATGAAACTACCATGAAATTGTTTAGAGAAATTAAAAAAAATTTTTAGTTATTTTTTAGAATTTATTAGGTATTTTTTATCTAAAGCAATATTGCATTAATGCAATTAAATATTGACATATCTGAAAAATAAAATATAATCCTAACTTTGACAGCCCAAGATGATAAAAAAAGGCCAAAACCCGCACAAATTAAGGGATTTTAGCCTTGTAAAATTTTCACAAATATGTGGTA
>Ga0194113_10011011_pt1 | contig 10740 bp, 11 predicted proteins | sample TA2MahC200mmetaG_FD_146193 | JGI IMG/M metagenome (GOLD analysis project Ga0194113, IMG submission 146193) | Freshwater microbial communities from Lake Tanganyika, Tanzania - TA2015017 Mahale Deep Cast 200m | ecosystem: Environmental > Aquatic > Freshwater > Lake | place: Tanzania: Lake... | reverse complement strand
AGATTGGTCTGCTGTTGGCCGAGTAACCCCATGGTTGGTCTGTGGGTCGTGTGGCGGGTTGCCAGTACGGTTCGCCAGCATGGGCGGCGTGCGTCGTTTGCCGGTCTGGTGCTTGGGCCTTGCCTAATACCATTCGCGTAACCGCTGCCGGACGCTGTTCTCGTGCTGCCCCAACAGGCGGGCCAGAAAGGCCGCGATCGTCGTGAGGCCACAGGCCTTAGTCATCACCATGCCAAAGCTCCAGAGGGCCAGCACGATCGCCTGGGGCTTACTCAGGGACGGCAGATGGCTTGTCACCTCAGCCGTCCATTGGTCCAAACCTTGACTGCCATTGTCATTCGCCATAACCGACCTCGATGAAGAGAATGGGATATGCCAGTCCATCCGGCCGTTGTTGTCGAAATCGCCGGCCGCCACGAAGTCGGGCGGCAGCGGCAACGCGAACACAGTCGCCGGCGACAGGAATGGCGCATCGTTTTGCGCGGCCTGCGCCTTGCGCTGCTGCGCCGCGGGGCTGTCGGATAGATCGCATCCACGTTGCCGCGGCGTAGCGTCAGAATGCCGGCCTCCATGCGGCCCCCCTCGTCAGGAGACGACGCATAGCCGGCCGCCAGGTCTGGCACGCCGTCGCGGTCGAAATCGGCCGCCGCCAGGTTCCGCGGCTCGACCTGGCCCGCGCACTCAGCAAGTCCACCATAGCTTGAGGCCCGGTGTAGATGCCTGGCAGAGCCTTGCCGTCTGTCAGGTTCAGCCACGGGTTGCCGCGGCCGGCTGCCCGCAGAGCGGTCGCGGCCTGCGCCCGCGCCTCTTCGAAGGGCGCAGCGACGCCCCCGCGCACAAATGCTGCGGCTGCGAGCACCACCAACCCCAAGGTCAGACGGGTCAGCTTCTGAATCAGTCTTCGGGTCGTTGGGGGATTCATGATTGCCTCCACCACACTCCCACCGTCGAGCCTCGCTTCTGAGCGCAGTCCCCAGCCAGAGCCCCGTTCATGGCCCCCAGGAAATACGTTCTTCCACCCAACCGCGCGTAGAGAATTCCGGCTCGCGAACGACATAGCCCTCGGGAGAGCCGGGGAAGGGGAAGAGCTTGCGTTGGCCGCTCCCGTTCGCGCTCATCACCCAAACTGCCCAGCCCCCCTCGCGGTCGGACGCAAAGGCGATGTGTGCGCCGTCCGGCGACCAGGTTGGCAGCCCATCGTTGCCAGGGCTGTTCGTCAGCCGCAGCAAGCCAGCGCCATCCAGATTGACCCGATAGACCTCCCAATTGCCGTCGCGCAGCGACATGAACGCGACGTAGCGACCATCGGGCGAGCCGGCCGGCGCGGTCGCGGAACCATCGGCGAACAACATGCGGGGCGCGGCGCCGTCGGCGTTCATCACCACGATGCCCTGCTCCGGCCAGACAGCCCTGTAGACGATCTGGCCGTTCGCCAGCCAGGTTGGGTACTCGCCGAAGACCGGACCGCCGTCGCGCTTCAGCTCCCAGTCGCCTCCACCGACCGCGTTAACCACATAGATGCGAGACTTGCGATCGGATTCGCGCCGCGAGAAGAAGACGAGCGTCTTGCCGTTGGGCGACCACGCGGGGAGCGCATCTTCGAGGAAGTTGGTGAGCCTCCGCTGGTTGCCGCCGTAGGTATCCATGATTTCTACCCCGCGGTCGTCGTCTTTCCAGCGCCGGAAGGCGATCTGCAGGCCGTCCGGCCGGAGAGATGGCTGAGCAGCAAGGTCCAGGACACGCCTGAGGTCCGAGCCATCAGCATTGGCCACGTAGATATCATATGTGCCGCGCTCTGGCGCGAACGCCGAGACGGCGATATGGCCATGAACGCGGCCAGGCGCGGAGGGCTCCGGCGGCGGAGGAGTGGCCGGGGTCGTCGGCGTCGGGGGTATGGTCGGCGTGCGCGGCGCGGGGGTGGGAGGCGGCGTCGTGGCTGCGGACGTGGCGGCCGCAGCCGTAGCCTGTGCATTGCTGATGGCCAGGGCCGTCATGGTCCCCTGCGCCGCGCTGACGACCATCGCCGCCGCGCCGGTGGCGGCCGCTGACCGGGCCGTCGCAGCCTCGGCCTGCGCGGTAGCCCCGGCGATGGCTTCGCGAGTGGCCTGAACCGCGGCCGTGAGAGCGGCGGCCATGCCTGTTGCGGCGGCTCGCTCGGCCAGGATAGCTTGAGCAGTCGCCTTGCTCTCCACCGTGGCCGTCATCCATTGCGCTGTCACCGTCAACCAGGGCGCCGCGGCCCGAGTGGCGGCCTGGCCGGCGGCGGTCGCGGTGGCGGCTACGTCAACAGTCGGAGGGGGAACAGGGGTCGCCGAGGGCGGCTGCGCCTGTGCGGTGGGGACCGGCCGGGTGGGGGGGGCCGGCATGATGGCGACACGAAACCCGGGCAGGGAATTGACCAGGACGAGCGCGACTGCCAGAATCGCGACGGCCAACACGCCGACCCACACCCAACCTGGAATCCGGCGGCGTCGGGACGGCGGTGCGGTCGGCTTGACGCGCGGCGCGACGGGTTGTCCGCACTCGCTGCAGAACTGATCATCTGGGGCGAGACTGGCGCGGCAGTTGGCGCAGACCGCTGGAGGCGGCGGCTCGCTCGCCGCCACGGGGTGTCCGCACGCCTCGCAAAACCGAGCCCCTGGTTTCAGATCGGCCTGGCAATTCGCGCATTTCACGCGTTCCGATGCTGGCGCGACCGCGGCGGAGACGCGGCGGCCGCACTCTCTACAGAAGCGTGCGTTGGGACTCAACTCAGCGCCGCAGTCGGGGCACTTCATGAGATCTCCCCCTTATCAGTCGTGCGCGGCCTTCCCTCGTCGCGGCATCGCCAGGCGAAAGGCCGGACGCGCTGGCGAGACCGCCGCCTGAGCAGAACCAGTCCGACCGCGGACGCCGGAAGCGCCATCGCGCTGCCGCACATCTGCTCCAGATAGGCCGCGATTTGTCGTTCGATCTCCTGCTGGATGCGCTGCTCGATGGCGCTGCGCACGTTCTGGTAGTGGCAGCGCAGATCGAGCAGCCGGCAACCTCCTTCGGGTGTCCCGCTCTCGGGCCGTGCGCCGCAGGGGTTCCGCTGCGCCGGCCAGGGGAACTTCTCGATCTCACGGCCGGCAAAATGCACCGTGATGGCGGTCCGAATCGGTGCGCCGCCTGCGTTCACGTGCAACAGGTATCGCCCTGCCGGCAACAGAATGCCGCCCCCCGCGGCGGGTGGCCTGCCGGGTGGAATTCCGCCCGACGCTTCCACCTCGGCGCTGCCCGATTGCGTGAGGCCCTTAACCACTGTGTACCAGGTGATGCCAGCAGAGTCCACGATCCAGTAGGTCGGCGTGGTCGCATCGCCCATGATGGAGAGGCTTACCACCTGCGGCGCAACGAGCTCAAAAGCCGCGTCATCATATCTGGCGCTCGTCGCGCCGGGATCGAAAAGCGCCGTCGCCGAGGCCTTCGGCGCAGTTGGCTGCACAGGCCCGACGAATTGGAGCGTCCACTGATCGCTGATCTGAACAGGCAGGTCTTGCGCCCAGTCCACGTGCAGGCAATACCCGCCAGGCAGCAGAGCGAGCGTGCTTCCGCTGAGCACCGTGCCCTTGTCAATTTCCCACAAGATGTTTCCGTTAAAATCCGCGATCCAGCCATTCGACTGTGGGGGGACCGCCCAGCAGCCCAGGGCTGCCGTATGGGTTGGGATAAAAGGAGACTACCTGAGACGCCGCCAGGTAGAAGAGCCGGTCGTTGTATCCGTGAACCCAACCGTCTGGAGGAGGCTCTGAGGGCGGCTGATGCGCCCTCGCGGTGACGTGATAGAAGGGGCCTGGCGGCGTCGGCGGGCTGGCTGGCACGTCAATCGTGGTTTGCGAGCTGCGATTCCGTTGCGGCCCCGCGCAACCGCCATGGAGGAGGAAGACGCCTGCGGGCAGAGAGACCTGTAACTCAGCGCGCATGGCGCCTGCGGCCGCGGTTTCCGCGGGCATGATCACCTTGCCGCTGTCAACCCATGCGAACATCGGTCCCGCGGGCAGCATCGAAACCCACCAAGTCCCGTCCGGGTCATACTTCACTGCCACCAGAGATGGCGATGAGAGGGTGAAGCGCACCTCGTCGAACCTGCTTCCAGTCAGGGTACACTCAGCCGCGGCCACGAGGGTCTGTTGCGGCCCTTGCGCCAACGCTACGGACTGACTGGCGGCCATCAGAAGAACACCGCAGAAGCAGCAGAGCACGAGTTGTCGTCGCCTGTTCATGTGAAACCCTCCCAAAACTCCGACTGGCCGCTCGGAACGCCCCTGCACAGAAGGCCGGCGTGACTCCCGCGGTCACCTGAACCTGGCATCCACCAGGCGCCTGACATTCCCCAACAGGGCATCCCAACGTATCTGCAAGGCGGTTTCGTCCGACCAGTTGGCCAGCCGCAGTTGAATCAGGTAACGATCCCGATAGAGGATCACACCTTCCCGTGTGAAGATCGGCGCGGACAAGACAGTTGCGCGCGCGTCGAAAATGGCCGCTTCGTCGGTCCAGGTCGAACGATCAACGAATCCTTCCTGCCTGGCAAGAGCAGCAAGAAGCTGTTTCTGGGCCTGCGCGTATGCGGCAATGCGCCGGAGGACTGCGTCACGTGCGGCCAACTGCTGAATCGTCACGGCATCCGCGCTGCCGAAGTTGCAGATGAGCATGTCGGCCGTTGCGACTTCGCCGGCCACAACAGGCGTGATGGCTTTGCAGTCCCCGCGACGCAGGCCGGGTCGAAGCGAGTTCACGACCGAGACAGCGGTCGGCGTCAGGGCGATGAGAGCCGCCACGATGACGATGACTGCGAGGAGGTAAAGACAACCCCTCGCGCACGACGGCCTCTTGCGGCGCGGCCCAGCAGGCGACGCGCTGGCCTGAACCTCTGGCCTGGACGCGTCGCCAACCGGTCGCCCGCAGCGTCCGCAGAAGCGCGCCCCAGCTCTCAGACGCGCGCCGCACTGGCTGCAGAACTGCGGGCCGGTGGCCGCAGTTGGCGAAGGCTCCGGCGCTGCCTCGGCCGCGATGGGGTATGGGTTGGCTTCTGCCTGTCGGGAAGCGTTGGCGGCTTGCATGGTTGTCTCCGGCCTGGTCTCGTGGTCGCTATTCTATCACGACTCGGTCCCAGGATCAAGCGGTTTTCGTGGGCTCCCATCGGTTGGACAGCCGCGCAAAGCTGCGGTATGATGCGCGTCACGCTTTGGAGAGCTGACGCTGCATGACACTTCATTCGTTGACAGGCCGGCTGGGCGCCCTACGCCAGACGGTGACCATCACCCAGGGCCGGCTGCGCGACAATCTCTGGCAGTTGAGCTGGCCGCTGATGATCAGCCAGGGCCTTTCGTTCTTCCCAGGTCTGTACGACGCCTATTGGCTCGGCCGGTTGGGACCACAGGCCCTGGCCGCGGCCGGCCTGGCAATGTCAGTGCGCATCACGATGATCAGCGTGCTGATGGCGCTGAGCGCGGCCAGCGGCGCAGTGATCGCGCGCTACGTGGGCGCACGCGATCACGAAAGCGCGAACCTGGCCGCGGCCCAGGCGATCGTCCTGTTCGTCGTGTCGGCCGGCAGCCTGAGCATTATCGGCCTGATCTTCATTGGGCCGCTATTGAACCTGGCCGGCGCCAGCGGCGCCCTGATGGCGCCCACAATCGCCTATGCACGGGTCATCTTCGCGGGCCTGATCGCCATGGAAATGGTTCCCAGCATGGGCTTCATGTTGAGCGCCGCGGGCAGCCCCCAGCTTTCGCTCCAGATGAACCTCTGGGTTCTAGGCCTCTTTGTGACGCTAGAGCCGCTCCTGATCGGACTGGGCTGGGGTGTGACGGGCGCGGCCCTGGCGACGGTCGCGGCGAACACCGTGGGCATGTTCTACGGGCTGTACCTGCTAACCACGGGCCGCGCCGGGGTGCGGATCGAGTTGCGCCATCTGCGGCCGCAATGGAGCATGATGAAGCGCATCCTGCGCATCGCCCTGCCCGGCGTCATCCAGCGCGGCATGCCCAACCTGGCAAACAGCATCCTGATGCGCTTCATGGCAGCCTACGGCGCCGCGCCCCTGGCCGCCTACGGCCTCTTCAGCCGGCTGGCGATGCTGCTGCTGATCCCTTGCAGCGGCTTGAGCAGCGCGGCCGTGCCCATGGTAGGCCAGAACCTGGGCGCTGGCCAACCGACGCGCGCCGCGCGCGCGGTCAAGCTGATCGCCGTAGCCGCGTTGGTCATGGCCGGCATCCTCCTCGGTCTCCTGGCGGTCTTCGCCGAGCCAGCTTTCGGGCTGTTCACGCGCGACTCGGAAACGATCCGCGTCGGAGTCAGCGCGATCGGCGTGCTGGCGCTCTGGCGCGGGCTGATGCAACTGGGCATCATCATGGACGCCGGCTTGACCGGCGCGGGCGATACGCTGTCGCCGATGGTGATCAACATCATCGTGCTATGGCTGGCGCAGCTCCCGGCGGTCTGGCTTTTCTCCAGCCGGTTAGGCTGGGGCGCATACGGCATCTGGTGGGGGCTGGTGATCGGCGCGGCCGGTCAGGCGCTGCTGCTGACGCTGCGCTTCCGGCAGGGCCGTTGGCAGTTGGTGCGCATCTAGCGCCGAACACGCATCCCCCCAGTCACACCGCGGCCGGCGATCTGCCAGCTCCGGCCATTCGGTGTGATGGGCAGGTAGAACCGCCACGGACGCAGAACGACCGTGCGGCTGCGGTTATCCTCATCGCACTCCTCCGGCGCGCCGACGCCAGCGCCCGTGTCATCCGCAACCGCATAGATGACGTGCTCGCCCGCGGTCGGGGGCGTCCACCGATGGTCAGCTCGTCAGCCTGCCCAAAGGCCAGCGGCCGGCTGGTGACGGTCGTGGTGATGAGCACGCCGCCCGCGGCAGGCTCGCCTGCGTAGAACGTCACCGGCACGTCGGCCGGCGCGATGGCCTGACCTGTATTGGTCACCCGCACCGTCAGGCTGATGGGGCTGGCTGCCACGAACGCGCTGACCAGATCGGCGGCCACGCAGTAGACGGTGATCGCTCGCGTGTCGCAGCCGGTCTCGTCCTCATCGTCGGTCGCGCAGACGGTCAATCGGTAGACGGCCGCCTCTGTGTAGCTGTGGGTGGCTGTAATCGCGCCGCCGCCCGCTCGTAGCGCCAGCCGGGCCACGGCTGCCGCGCCGTCGCCCCAATCCACGGCCGCGGTGTGCAGATCCAGGAGGCCAGGAGCGGTGAAGCTCGCGGTGACGGTGATCTGATCCCCCTGGAACACCGGCCCAGGCACTGCGGTCGACACAGCCCCGATCTGGACCACCGGCGCGATATTCCTGATGACCGCCATCAGCGCATCCATGCCCACGCCCCCTTCCCCGTCGCTGGCGCGCAGGAGGACCCTGAAGACGCCGCTCTCCGCATAGGCATGCCGGGGTTCATAGCTGCCAGCGGCGCTCTGCCCATCGCCAAAGCTCCACAGCGCCGCGGCGCCGGCCGGGCCAGCGCCGCTGAAGGCGATCTCCGCGCCCTCGTCGGCCGCCAGATCGTCGCCCGCGGCGACCGCGAGAGGTGTGAAGTAGACCCCCTTTCCCCGACTGACGCCGACGTTGCCGGCCTGGTCTACAGCCTGCGCCATGAAGAGCAGGTCTGCGGCCGCGCCTGCCGCGTCTCCGGTCCACACCCCTGCGCTGGCGTCATAGGCCAAATCCAGCGGCAGCCAGACGCCCGCCCCATCGGTGTAGACGACAACCACCCGGCGAACGCCGGAGGCATCGCTCACCTGCGCCACGAAGCGGATGCCATCGCCGGCCGGCCCGGCCGATGCGGCCGATAGGCTGTCGAGCCGGCTTGTGCTGACCCAGGCAAAGGTGGGCGGGGTCGTGTCCGCAGCAGCTGGGGGCGGCGTCCACATAGAAGTCATCGGTCCACAAATAGCCCGCGTTCAGGCTGGCGCCGTGCGCGCTGTCGGGCCGCACCCGTGCGGCGTCGCGGTAGTCGTGTTCGTTGGGGGTGTGCACGATGTCGGGCAGGCGGCGGAAAGGCGCCACCTCATCGCCGTCAACGATGACCACATAGGTCAGCCCGCTGAATGACCGATTCTCGAAGTAGGCGCGCAGGTGGGCTTTGATCGCACCGGGCCAAGAGACGACCGTGCAGGTGCGGATCGGCAACGTTGGCGCGGGACACAACTTGCCTACCGGCGCGGCCGAGCTGCGACAGATGTGGCTGGCGGTCACAGTCGCCGATGCGGCCGGGCAAGAGGTTTTCAATGCGGGGAAGACCAACGAGTACGGGGAGCCGATCGCGGGAACGGCGGTCTACGGCGTCACCTGGCAAGATGCGGCTGCGCCCCCACCGACCGACTATGGGAAGCTGCCAGGCCGCTGACCGACCGGCGCATTCCGGCCGGCGGATCCGTGACCGAAACGTATCGCTTCACCGCGCCAGCCGATGCCCGCGGCCCGCTGACGATACAGGTCAGGTTGAACTACCGTGCGGCGGCAGGCTATCTGACCGCGCTGATGACGATCTATCAGGGAGCTGAGGTACCGGCCGCACCCGTTGTCGAAATGGCCGCGGCCGAGATGCACGTACCGGTCTATAGTTCTTCGAAGTAGCAGCGAGGTCGAGCTTCCCCCTGGCTGACCTGGCTCCCCAGTCCGGATGACCGTGCGCGGTTGCACTTCTGCGCGAAACGTGTACAATACCGTTCAGGAAGCATACTGAAATGGCTGTTGCGCGCAACGACGCGGTGGGAGGTGCATGATGCCCAAGCGAGTATTGTACGGTGTCGCCAACTACGAGGAAATCGTCCGCAAGAACGGCTACTTCGTGGACAAAACCCCTTACATCGCCAGGCTGGAGGCGGTCGAGAACCCGGTCTTCCTGCGGCCGCGGCGGTTCGGCAAGTCGCTGCTCTGCCGGATGCTGGAGTGCTACTACAACATCGGCCAGCGCGACCAGTTCGCGGAACTGTTCGGCCACACCTGGATCGGCCAGCATCCCACGCCGCTGCACAACTCGTGCATGACGGTCGCGCTCGACTTCTCGGTCGTGGAACCCAGCGCCACGATCGCGCAGATCGAGCACGACTTCAAGCGGCACTGCAACTACGCCCTCGACTTACTGCGCGTGCGCTATCCGACCTTGCTCGGCGACCCTTCGACAGGCTCAGGGCAGGCTCTGCCGCCGGTGGATCTCAAAGACACGGTGGCGGCCAACCTGGCGGGGGTGTGTCAGTTCATCGGCAGCCGTCGTCTGCCGCCGCTCTACGTCATCATTGACGAGTACGACAACTTCGCCAACCAGCTCATCACCGGCCATCGCGACCAGCTCTACCGCGAGCTGACCCGCGATGACAGCTTCCTCAAGACCTTCTTCAAGGCGCTCAAAGAGGGCCGCAAGACCGGCGCCATCGCCAACGTCTTCATCACCGGCGTCCTGCCCATCACTATGGACGACCTGGCCTCCGGCTTCAACATCGCCCGCTTCATCACCCTGGAGCCGGGGTTCGAGGCCATGCTCGGCTTCACCCAGGCCGAGGTGGACGCGCTGCTGGACGAGATCTACCGCGACTATGAGATGGACCCTGCCACCCGCCGCGAGGTGGACGCGCTGATCCGCAACCACTACAACGGCTACCATTTCGTCAACCCCAACGGCGAACCGCTCTACAACTCCACCATCCTGATGTTCTTTCTGGACTACTTCACCCGCTATCGCGAAATCCCTGAGTTCCTCACCGACCTCAACCTGCGCACCGACCTGTCGTGGGTGCGCCGCATCACCGGCAGCAATCCCGCCTACACCGAGGCGTTCGTGGATCAACTGACCACGACCAACCGCATCCGCTACGACCGCGACTTCCTGGTCGCCAAATTCAACATGGCGCAGTTCTTCGAGCCGGGCTTCTTCCCGATCTCCTTCTTCTACCTGGGCATGTTGACGCGGCAGGATGACTTCTACCTGCGGCTGCCCAACCTCAACCTGCGCGAGATCTTCGTCGAGTACTTCAACGAGCTGCACCGCATCGACGTCTCGACCCGTTACCAGGACTTCATGGCGGCCTTCGTGGCGCAGCCGGAGCTGGAGCCGTTGTTCGCCGGCTACTGGCGCGAGTACGTGTCGCAACTGCCGGAGGCGATCTTCAGCCAGGTGAACGAGAACTTCTACCGCACGACCTTCTTCGAGCTGTGTGGCCGCTATCTTTCGCGCTGGTTCACCTGGAACGTGGAGCGGTCATACCCGTCGGGGCGGAGCGATCTGGAGTTCGTGGGCAAATATCACGAACGTTTCGCGGGGCTGCGCTGGGTGATCGAGTTCAAGTACCTGTCGAACGCCGAGTTTGCGAAGTATCGGGTGGCGCCCGAGGCGTTCCCGCTGCAAGAGGAGGACACGCAGCAGATCGCCGGTTACGTGGAGGGGCTGCGCCAGGAGTATCCCGAGGCGCGCATCCGTCAGTTCGTCATCTACTGCTTCGGCAACCAGGGGTTCCGGGTGTGCGAAGTGAATGAGCGCCAGAAACCCATTTTCGCGGAGAAAACGGGTTTCTGAAGGATACTTACCGCTTCGACGCCAGCGGCAGATAGACCCGCCGGCGGGCCGGGCTGACCGTGCCGGTGCCGGTGGCGGTCGGCGTACGGGTGCCGGTGGCGGTTGACGTGCGCGTCGGCATCCCCGGCGGGGAGGCTGTCGCGCTCGGCGTGGGCGTGCGCGTGACCGTCGCCGTGGCGGTGCGGGTCGGCGTGGCGGTGGCC
>Ga0194113_10011010_pt1 | contig 10741 bp, 8 predicted proteins | sample TA2MahC200mmetaG_FD_146193 | JGI IMG/M metagenome (GOLD analysis project Ga0194113, IMG submission 146193) | Freshwater microbial communities from Lake Tanganyika, Tanzania - TA2015017 Mahale Deep Cast 200m | ecosystem: Environmental > Aquatic > Freshwater > Lake | place: Tanzania: Lake... | reverse complement strand
TGAGCCGGAGCCACCGGGTCGGCGAACAGCTGGCCCGCGGCCGGAAGATCGACGAGATCCTGTCCGGCATGAAGATGGTCGCCGAGGGCGTCCACACGACCCAGTCGGCCAGGCGTCTGGCCCGGACCCGGGGGATCGAGATGCCCATCTCCGAGCAGATCTACCAGGTCCTCTACCGCGGGAAGGCCCCGAGTGAAGCGGTGACGGACCTGATGTCGCGAAAGCTGAAGAATGAGTGAGAGGAGAAGATCGATGCGAGCCACGAACGTCCTGTGCCTATTAACTCTGAGCCTGAATCTCGCTTTCTGCGCCTCGGCCGAAGTCAAGCAGAGGCAAGCCCAGGAGAAGGACCCGAAGTATCAATACAACGTCGGTTTGTTCTATCTCAATCAGAACAACATCGACGAGGGCATCAAGTATTTCCAGAAGACGATCGCCCTGAGCTCCCGGTATCACCTGGCCTGGAACGCCCTCGGGCTGGCCCACTCGATGAAGGGCAACTTCGACGAGTCCGTCAGGGCCTTCGAGAAATGCCTGGAGATCAATCCGCAGTTCACCGAGGCCCGGAACAATCTCGGGACCGTCTACCAGGAAATGAACGCCCTCGACAGGGCCGAGGCCGAATTCCAGAAAGCCCTTCTGGACCAGAGCTACGCCAACCGGGAGCTCCCCTACTTTAACCTGGCCCGGCTCTATGTCCTCCAAGGCCGCCTGGAAGAGGCCCTGCAGAGCGCCCAGCTGGCCGTCCAGATCCAGCCCCGGCTGGCCATGGCCCACAATCTGAGAGGAGTCGTCCTCGAAAAACTCGGCAACGTCGAGGGGGCCATCTCCGCCTACGAGCTGGCCGTGCGGGTCGTGCCCGATGATGTCCTCTTCAACTACAACCTGGGCGTCGCCTATTTCAATAACCAGGAATACGACAAAGCCAAGGAGACGTTCCTGAAGATCTCCTCGAGGGTCATTGACATGGAGATGAAGGACAACATCAGCCGCTATCTCAAGATCATCGGCCAGAGGGGCCCGGGGATCGTCTGAGAAGGGGGGCCCGCGTCAGGTCCCTTCTTTCCAATCCGCCAGGTATTTTTTCTGGGCGGGGGTCAGCCGGTCGATCGAAGCCCCCATGGACGCCAGCTTCAGGGAGGCGATCTCCTCGTCGATCTTGCACGGCACGGGGTAGACGGTCTTGTCGAGCTCTCTCGCCCGCTCGGCGAGCCAGCGGACGCTCAGCGCCTGGTTGGCGAAGCTCATGTCCATGACCATGGCCGGATGGCCCTCGGCCGCCGCCAGGTTAATGAGGCGGCCTTCCCCGAGCAGATGGACCCTCCGGCCGCTCGCGAGCATGTATTCGTCCACGAAGTCGCGGACCCGCCTTTTGCCCTTGGCCAGCTTTTCCAGGGCCGGGATATCGATCTCGACGTTGAAGTGCCCCGAGTTGGCGACCATCGCGCCGTCCTTCATGCGCAGGAAATGCTCCTTGCGGATGACGCCCTTGTTGCCGGTGACGGTGATGAAGATGTCGCCTACCGCCGCGGCTTTGGCCATGGTCATGACCTCGAACCCGTCCAGCACGGCCTCGATGGCCCGGATCGGGTTGATCTCGGTCACGATGACGTGGGCGCCGGCCCCGCGGGCCCTCATGGCCACGCCTTTGCCGCACATCCCGTATCCGGCCACGACGAACTTGAGCCCGGCGAGCAGAGCGTTGGTGGCCCTCAGGATGCCGTCGAGGGTGCTTTGGCCCGTTCCGTAGCGGTTGTCGAACAGGTGCTTGGTCTGGGCGTCGTTGACGGCGATGATGGGATATCGGAGGATACCGGAGCGGGCCATGCTCTTGAGCCGGATGACGCCCGTGGTCGTTTCCTCCGTCCCGCCCAAAACGGCCGGGAGGAGCTCCGTGCGGCGCTCGTGAGTGACCGAGACCAGGTCCGCGCCGTCGTCCATGGTGATGACCGGCCGGTGGTCCAGGGCCTGATGGATGTGGCGGTAGTAGGTCTTGGAGTTCTCGCCCTTGACGGCGAAGACCGGAATGCCGTGGTCTTTGACCAGGGTCGCCGGGATGTCGTCCTGGGTGCTGAGCGGGTTGGACGCGCAGAGGCGGACGTCCGCTCCGCCGAGCTTGAGAGCTTCCATCAGGTTGGCCGTTTCGGAGGTCACGTGGAGGCAGGCCGAGATCCGGAGGCCGCGGAGGGGCTTGGTCCGGGCGAAGGTCTCCTTGATGAGGCCCAGAACGGGCATGGAGCGGGCCGCCCATTCCATACGGAGCCGGCCCTTGCGGGCCAAGGACAGGTCCTTGATGTCATACAGCATCGTTTCTCCCTGTGAACGAGGATCAAAAGGTGCGGCCCGGCTTGGGACGGTCCCCATGGGCCGAGTCGCCAAAATAGCACAAACCACAGGGGTTTTCAACGGACGCCGTTTATGCTAATGTAATTCAATGTCCGTCTTCCGGACCCTTAAGACCCGAATGAGAAAAGAGGCCCTGGTCGTCGCCGTCGCGGCCTTCGCGGCTCTCTTTCCGGCTCTGCCGGCCGGCGGGCAGGAGTCGATGGCGCCCGGGTGGGCGTTGCCGGTCCAGGAATACCGTCTCAAGAACGGACTGCGGGTCATACTCTCCGAGGACGACTCCCTTCCGCTGGTGACCGTGGCCGTCGCCTACAGAGCCGGGACCGTGCGCGAGAAGCCCGGACAGGAAGGCCTGGCCTACCTCCTGGAAACCCTGATGTTCCAGGGCTCGGAGAACGTCGGCCCTCTGCAGCACGTCGGCTACATCCAGAAGATCGGCGGAGAGCTCAACGCCACGACGACCTTCGACAAGTCGCTCTTCTATCAGACCCTGCCCTCGAATCAGCTGGCCTTGGCCCTCTGGCTGGAGTCGGACCGGATGAGATCGGTCCGCATCACGGGGGCTTCCATCGAGCAGCAGCGGAGCAGGCTCCTCGAGGAACACCTGCGCCAGATGGCCGCGGAGCCCATCATCGGGAGCTTCTCGATCTTCGACACGCTCCTCTATCCCGATCTCCTTTACGGCCGCCCTCTGATCGGGAGCGGAGAGCAGATGGGGAGGCTCACGGACGCCGATGTCTCCGCCTTCCATCGGGCCTTCTACGTGCCGAACAACGCCGTTCTCTGCATCGTCGGCAGCATCCAGGCCGCCAAGGCCAAGGACCTGGTGGCCCGCTATTTCGAATCCATTCCTCCGGGGCCCGACGTCCCCGCGCCGCTCCCGCCCCGGTTCGAGCAGGAAGGAGAGGTCGCCGTCTTCCATCCGGACCTCGCGGCGCCCACGGCCGGCTTTCATCTCGGATACAGGATCCATCCCCTTCAGCCGGGAGACGCGTATGCTCTGAAGATCCTGGAGTATATCCTGCTCAAGGGCAAGACCGCCCGCCTCCGGGCCCGGCTGATCGACAAGGACAGGACGGCCTATCATGTCAGCGGCGGTCTCGAGGAGCGCGGGGCGGCCCGGGCTCTCAAGATCTTCTGCCTCACCAACAATGTGGTCATGGCCGACCGCTCCCATCGGGCCGTCATGTCCGAGATCGAAAGGATCCGTCAAGGATCGGTCTCGGAGGACGACCTGGAGAAAGCCAAACGGTTCTTCAGAACGGATTACTTCCGGAGGCTGGCCACGCGCCAGGAGAGGGCTTTCATGCTCCTCGAGGCCTCTTTCTCGGACCGGCCGCTCTCTTCCCTGCCGAACGAGCTGGACAGCTATCTTCGGGTCACCGCCCGCAACCTGACCGCTCTCGTCATCAGGCATTTCGTGCCCAGGAACAAGGTCTATATGAGGCTGGGCCCGCGATGAGGGGCGCCCTCCGCTTCCCGAGGTGGGCTGTCGTTCTGGCGGCCGCATGGGCCTTGGGCTTCGGTCCGTCCCTGGAAGCCCAGGAAAGATACCGGCGGACACCGCCCCCGGCCGAAACGAGGCAGGGCCTTGGTCTGGCGGCCCTCGAGAGCTTCGAGATGGCCAACGGCCTCAAGGTGACGGTTGCCTTTAGGACCGGAAGTCCCCTGGTCACCCTTCAGCTCATCATCGGGGCCGGGGAGGCCGACTCGCCCGCCGAGTTGCCGGGAGCGGCCTCCATCACGGCCAGGATGATCGGCCGGGGGAGCAAGCTCCTCTCCGGCGGCCAGATCGACGATCTCATCGAGTCCCTGGGAGCGGATTATTCGGCCACGGTGTTCATGGATTACACGGTGTTCAAGCTCGAGGTCCTCCCCGAATTCGTCGACCGGGCCCTTCTCGCGCTGCGGCTCATGGTCCTCGAACCGGTCTTTTCGGAGCGCGTCCTGGCCACCGTCAAGAGGGCCACAGCCTTCGAGCAGACCGACCGCAAGAAGGACCCGGAGTTCGTCGGGTGGCGCCACCTCTTACGCCTCCTTTTCGAGGGGCATCCCTATCGGGCCGGGACCTACGGCGAGGAGGCCATCAAGCTCATCGGTTCGAAAGAGGTCCAGTCCTTCTACAGCCGGCACTACTTGCCCAACAACGCCGTCATCGTGGTTTCCGGGAACGTCGACGCGGCCGCGGTCTCCACGAAGATCGGAGAGCACTTCAGCGCCTGGACGCGCCGGGCCTTCTCGCGGGCCCAGGTCCCTCCGCCCCCTCCGAACGGACGGGAGCGGATCTGTTTCGTCGAGAACGCCGGTTCCCAGGACGCCATTATTTTCGCCGGGAATGTGATCATGGACCCGGCCGCCCCGGAGTACTTCCCGTTCCTCGTCCTCAACCAGGCCCTGGGCGGCGCGACCCACAGCCGCCTGTTCATGAACCTGCGGGAATCCAAGGGCTACGCCTATTACGCGTTCAGCGAAGCCGAGTTCTACAGGTCGTGCGGAGTCTTCTGGGTCAAAGCCCGCGTGACCCCCGAGTTCATCCACCCGGCCGTCGGCGAGATCGTCCGGGAGCTCAAAGCGCTCTCGCTGGAAAGCGCTCCGGCCGTTGAGATCGAAGAGGCCAAGGCCTACCTCGTCGGCAACCTGCCGCTGAAGCTGGAATCCCTGGAGGGATTCTCCGAGTGGACGGCCCGGCTAGCGGCCCTGGGCCTGGACTCCGGCCACTGGAACCGGATCCTCGAGAACATCATGGTCGTCAACATCGAAAAGGTCCTGGCCGCCGGGCGGAAATATCTCTCCCCGGCGCCCCTCGTGGTCATCGTCGGGCGGCGGGAGTGGATCCTCGACTCTCTCGCGGACTTCCGGGTCGTCGAAGTCTACGACAGCAACGGCGCCCTCAAGCAGACGATCCTCAATAGGAGATGAACGATGAAACTCGTCGAATGCGTCCCCAATTTCAGCGAGGGTCGGGACCAGGAGAAGATCCGGGCCATCGTCCGCGAGATCGAAGCCGTCCCCGAGGTCAAGCTGCTCGATGTCGATCCCGGGGAATCCACCAACAGGACCGTCGTGACCTTCATCGGGACCCCCGCGGCGGCCCAGGAGGCCGCCTTTCGGGCCATCGCCAAGGCCGGCGAGGCCATCGATATGCGGACCCATCGCGGCGCGCACAGCCGGATCGGGGCCACGGACGTCTGCCCGTTCGTACCGGTCTCCGGCGTGACCATGGAGGAGTGCGTCCGGCTGGCCGAGGAGCTTGGGGCCCGGGTGGCCGGAGAGCTGGGGATCCCGGTCTTCTTGTACGAAGAGGCCGCCCGCAAGCCCGAGAGGCGGAACTTGGCGGCCATTCGCGTCGGGGAATACGAGGGGCTCGAGGACAAGCTCAAGGACCCCCGGTGGGCCCCCGACCTCGGACCGCCGGTCTTCAACCCCCGCTCCGGGGCCACCGTCATCGGCGCCCGGGAGTTCCTCATCGCCTACAACATCAACCTCAACACGAGGGACCGGAAGCTGGCGCACGAGATCGCCCTGAGCCTGAGGGAGAGCGGCCGGGCCAAGCGCGATAAGGCGGGGAACATCGTCAAGGACGCCCGCGGCAACACGGTCAAGCTCCCGGGCCGCTTCAAGGAGGTCAAGGCCGTCGGCTGGTACATCGAGGATTACGGCGTCGCCCAGATCTCCGTCAATTTCACGAACTACAAGGTCACCCCGCCGCACGTCGTGTTCGACGAAGCCGTGAAGCTGGCCGACAAGCTCGGCCTCCGGGTGACGGGAAGCGAGCTCGTGGGCCTCATCCCCAAAGAGGCCCTGCTGATGGCCGGCCGCCACTACTTGGGCAAGCAGGGCAAGAGCCCGGGGGTGCCCGACGAGGAACTTGTCCGGACGGCCGTCCTGTCCCTGGGTCTCAACGACGTGTCCCCGTTCGACCCCGACAAGAAGATCATCGAACACCAGTTCCGTCCGTCCGGGCCGTCCCTCGGCCGGATGACCCTGCGCGAATTCGCCAACGAGCTGTCCATGGATTCCCCCGCTCCCGGAGGAGGGAGTGTCGCGGCCCTTTGCGGGGCCCTGTCGGCGGCCCTGTCATCGATGGTCGCGAACCTGACCGTCGGAAAGAAAGGCTACGAAGAGGTCCATGAGGACATGGTCTCGATTGCGGTCGAGGCTCAGCCCCTCAAGGACGAGCTCCTGTCCGACGTGGACCGCGACACCCAGGCTTTCAACAAGGTCATGGAGGCCCTTCGGCTGCCCAAGACGACCCCCGAGCAGGCCGCCGACAAGGACCGGGCCGTGGAAGAGGCCAACAAGGGGGCCACCCTCGTCCCCCTCGAGGTCCTGGAGAAGGCGGTCAAAGCCGTGGCCCTGTCCCGCACGGCCGCCGAAAAAGGCAACAGGAACTCCGTGAGCGACGCCGGCGTCGCCGCGCTGGCCGGCCGGGCGGCAGGCCACGGGGCCTACTACAACGTCCTCATCAACCTTCCGAACATTGGGGACGAGAAATTCAAGCTCCGGGTCCGGCGCCAAGCCGAGCGGCTCAAGAAAGCCCTCGACCGTCAGGCGGCCGCGGTCGCCAGGATCCTGGTCAAGTCCCTCCAAGCTTCCTGACCCGTGAATAGATCAGGCTAGACTTTCGGCGCCGCCCGCAGCCTCATGACCTTCAGAAGGGTCGCCAGTCCGAAAACAAGGAAGCAGAGGATGACGATGGCCGCCGCCGCGGGGATGTTGATCTCGACGGCCAGGATGAGGCCCAGGACGACCGACAGGACGGCCGTGGCGGTCGACACCCAGACGGCCGTCTTGAAGCGCGAAGCGACCTGAAGCCCCGCCGCCGCGGGGATGACGATAAGGGCCGCGACGAGCAGGATCCCCACGACCTTCATCCCCAGCACGACCGTGACGGCCGTGAGGACCATGAGCAGCATGTCGAGGCGGGCGACCCGGACGCCGGCGACGCGGGCCGATTCCCGGTCGAAGGTCATGAACAGGATCTTGGCATAATTGAGGGATACGACGAGCAGGACGGCCGCGGCCAGGCCCGCCGTCAGTCCGACCTCCAGGGGCTCGATGGCCAGGATGTCCCCGAACAGATAGGCCATCAGCTCGACATTGAAGCTGCGGGCCAGACTGGCCAGCAGGATGCCGACGGCCATGCCGAGGCTGCTGAGGATGCCGATGGCCGTGTCGCCGTGGAGGCCGGCCCGGTCCTTGAGCTTGATCATCCCGACGGCCGCGACGGCGGAGACGGCCAGGGCCGCCGCCAGAGGCAGGATGTTCAGGAAGAGGCCCAAAGCGACGCCGGCGAAGGCGATATGGGACAGCCCGTGGCCGATCATGGCGTCGCGTCTCAGGATGAGGAACAGACCGAGCACGGCGCAGGCCACGGCGATCGACACCCCGGCCAGAAAGGCCCGTTGGAGAAATCCGTAGGCCAAGAGAGCTTCCATGGGCGGGTCCTCAGTGCTCGTGGGCGATCAGGTGGTCGCCGCGGGTGACCATGTCCCGGAAGACCTCGGACCGGCAGAAGTCGCCGTGGCTGCCGTGATAGACAAGCTTCTGGTTGACGCAGGCCACCTGCGTGACGTGCTTGTTGACGATGCCGATGTCGTGGGTGACGAGGACGATGGTGATGCCCTCCCGCTCGTTCAGCAGATCGAGCAGGTCGTAGAACGAGGCCTGGGTCTCGGCGTCGACGCCGGTGGTCGGCTCGTCCAGGAACAGGATGCGCGGGGCGGTCACCAGGGCCCGGGCGATGAACACCCTCTGCTGTTGCCCTCCGGAGAGCCGGCCGATGGGCGACTTCCGGAACTCCTCCATGCCGACCTGCCGGAGGACCCGCAGGATCTCTCCCCGGCCGGCGGACCCCCAGGCCTTTCTGTTGGACATCAGGGCCATGGCCACGACCTCCTCGACGGACGCCGGGAAAAAGGGGTCGACGTGGGTGGCTTTCTGGGGGATGTAGCCGATCCTGCGCCAGTCCGTGAATTCGCCGGACGGGCGGCCCATGATCTCGATCGATCCCGAAGAGGGCTTCAGGAGGCCGAGGATGATCTTGATCAGGGTCGTTTTCCCCGATCCGTTGGGGCCGATAAGGGCCAGGAAATCGCCGTCGCGGATGGCGAAGTCGATGCCGACGAGCACGGGCGGCCCACCGTAGCTGAAAGAGACGCTCCGGACGCCGACGAGATCCATGGATCTACCGGCACCCCAGCCCTTCGCGGAGGCTCTTCAGGTTCTCCTCCATCAGGTCGAAGAAACCGTATCCTCTGTCTTTCTGATCCTTGGTCAGGTTATGCCCGGCGTGCAGGACGAGGACCCGGCCGCCGATCTCCCGGGCCAGCGTCCTGGCCAGGTCGGGAGGGACGGAATTCTCGGAAAATACGGTCTTGATCCCCTTTTCCCGGCAGTACTCGACGGCTCGGATGAGGTCTGCGGGACGAGGCTGGGAGTCCGGGCTCAAACCATACAGGGCCTGCTCGGCGAGGCCGTAGCGGCGGGCCAGGTACCCGAAGGCCCCGTGGCCGGCCAGCACGAGGTCACGGAACGGGCAATCCGCCAGCGCAGACCGATATCTGGCGTCGAGGTTCCGGAGCCTGTCGGCCAGCCGGGCGGCGTTTTCGCGGAAAACAACTCGCCCGCCGGGGTCGACGGCCGACAGCTCCTCCGCGACCCTGTTCACGACCAGGATGTCGAGATCGAAATCCAGCCAGAAGTGGGGGTCGAGATGGCCGTGCGCATGTCCCGCTTCTTTCTCGTCGTGGTGTTCCGCGGCCTCCAGCAGTACGAGGTCCCGGCTCGCCTCGAAGGCCCGGGTACGGCCCTTCGGCAGGGCCCGGAGCAGGCCGGGGAGCCACGGTTCCAGGTTCGCGCCGATGAATAGGAACAGATCGCTCGAGGCGAGCCTTTCTATGTCCCCCGGCCGGGGCTGCCACGTATGGACCCCGGCGCCCGGGGGGAGCAGCAGGTCCACTTCCCCTCGTTCCCCGGCCACGGCCGCCGCGAATTCGGCCAGCGGAAGGACGGAGGCCATGATCCTGACCTTCGCGCCGTGGGCGACGGCCGGGGCCGACAGGAGCGCCGTGAGCGCCATCAACGCCGCTGTCAGGCGGGGTTTTGCGGGCATGCCGTCCTCCGGGAACTCACCGAGTTTTGGCCTTATTATATGCGAGACGTCCGCTTGAATCTACGGGTATTTTGTGTCATCATGACCTTTCTCGAATTACTCATCCATGGAGGGTTTCATGTCATCCGCACTCACCGAGCTCAAGCCTTCTCTCGTCTGGAAGCATTTCGCCAAGATCCTGACCATCCCGCACTGTTCGGGCAACGAGAAGGAGTTGGGCGACTACGTCATCTCCGTCGCCGGGGGCCTCGGGCTCCCCTGGAAAAGGGACAAGGTCGGCAACGTCGTCGTCAGCAAGCCGGCTACGCCCGGGCGGGAGGGGGCCGTCGGCGCCATCCTCCAGGGGCATCTCGACATGGTCTGCGAAAAGAACTCCGGCACGGCCCACGACTTCGCCAAGGACCCCATCCGGGCGGAGATCAAGGGCGAGTGGGTCTATGCCAAGGGAACGACGCTCGGCGCCGACAACGGCATCGGCCTGGCCGCGGCCCTGGCCGTCATGGAAGACAAGGCCCTGGTCCACGGCCCCATGGAATTCCTCTTCACCGTCGACGAAGAGACGGGCTTGACCGGCGCCAACAAGATCCCCAAGGGTTTTCTGGCCGGCAAGATGCTCCTCAACCTCGACAGCGAGGACGAGGGGACTTTCACCATCGGATGCGCCGGCGGGGCGGATTCGACGCTCGTCTTCCCGATGGAACGAAAAAAGAAGGCCGCCCAGAACCTCCATCTCCTTCATCTCCAGGGCTTCCGGGGCGGCCACTCCGGCCTCGACATCAACCAGGGCCGGGGCAACGCCATCAAGCTCCTGGCGCGGATGCTGGGACAGGCCCAGGCGGCCGCCGGTTTCGAGGTCGTCAGCATCGAGGGCGGCAGCAAGCACAATGCCATCCCCCGCGAAGCGTTCGCCGTCCTGGCCTGCCCGCCGGCCCAGGTCAAGGGCCTGTCGGCGGCCCTCAAGAAGGCCTTCGACAAGATCCATGTCGAATACCGGGCCGTGGAAGCTGAAGCCAAGTACACGTTGGAGCCTGTTCCCGGCAAGGACTTCCCCCTTCTCCGGGATTGCCAGCGCCGGCTGCTCGATTTCCTGCTGGCCATCCCCCACGGCGTCGTGGCCATGCACCCGGAGATCGCCGGGCTGGTCGAGACCTCGACCAACTTGGCCATCGTCAAGACCGGCAAGAGAGAGCTCGAGGTCCTCTGCAGCACGCGGAGCTCGGTGGCTTCGGCCCTCGAGGCGACGCGCGACATCCTCCAGGCCGTCTGCGCCCTGGCCGGGGCCCG
>Ga0194113_10011006_pt1 | contig 10746 bp, 8 predicted proteins | sample TA2MahC200mmetaG_FD_146193 | JGI IMG/M metagenome (GOLD analysis project Ga0194113, IMG submission 146193) | Freshwater microbial communities from Lake Tanganyika, Tanzania - TA2015017 Mahale Deep Cast 200m | ecosystem: Environmental > Aquatic > Freshwater > Lake | place: Tanzania: Lake... | reverse complement strand
ACCTTCCGAAACCACTGCCTGAATCGCCTGAATCGCCTAAATCGGAGAATCGGAAAAGCTGATGTGACTTCCTTCGCGCCCTTCGCGAGGCAATGAGCCGGTCACCGCAAAGACAACGCGCCAATCAAAAACTGGCGGAAGGGGCGAGATTCGAACTCGCGGTAGCCTTACGACTACGCCTGATTTCGAGTCAGGTGCCTTTAACCACTCAGCCACCCTTCCAATTAGTTTGTTACAAAGGACTTACGTCGATATTGAAACTTCCAAATTGACTTTTTGATACTGGTCGCATGATACAGCAACACCCGTCATCTGAGCCACTTCCAGAGACAGAGTCCATTTCCGAAAAGAACGCCTCTGGCGGAGATTGGCAAACAACGCAGTATTCAAATTTGATTCGGTATCGACCATCGGGCAAATACTATGCGCGCGTCCGGATAAAGGGCAAGCTCATCGTTAAATCCCTCAAGACAACGAAGATTTCTGTCGCCAAACTTCGGCTCTCCGACCTCGAAAAATCCGAGCGTCAAAAGGCGGAGAACCGTTCGGCCGATGCTTCAACTAACGACGGCAGGATGACCTTTGGCGATGCACTAGCCATTTATCGGAACCGCCTGAACGCAAACCTGGCCCTTAAACCCCGGTCGAAGGTTTACCGCGAAGAACGAATCGCCGCGCTGCTGAAAACTTGGCCAGGCCTCGATAAGACTGATGTTCGCCGGATCACCAAGGGTGAATGCTTCGATTGGGCGGCCAAGTTCGGTGAAGTCTCAAGTCCAATAGCGTTCAATAATACCCTGGGAACGCTGCGCCATATTCTGGACATTGCCTGCGAATCTGGTCACCGGTATGACAACCCGGCCCAAAAGGTGAAACGGGTTCGGGTCCGCCCCAAGAAATTACAATTGCCAACTCAGCAGCAATTCAAGCAACTCATCGAGTCAATCGAGAAGGTAGCGTTCGGTCCAAGTTATTCCTGTGCTGATCTGGTCCGATTCCTTGCTTACGGCGGATTTCGCAAAGGCGAAGCAGCACGAATCACTTGGGCGGATTGCGACTTAAAGAAAGGCGAGATTGCCGTCAATGGCGACCCGGAAACGGGAACAAAGAATTGGTGCGTTCGCCGCGTGCCGATGATCCCGGAAATGCGTGCCCTTTTGGAGCGATTGAGAGAAGACCGTTCGGACGAACCGTTAACACAACCGGTGATGCGCGTTCGGGAATGCCAGGGCGCAATTAATAATGCGGTGAAGAAAATCGAGATGGCGCGGATCACACATCACGATTTGCGACATCTGTTTGCTACCCGCTGCATCGAATCGGGTGTGGACATTCCCACAGTCGCCCGGTGGCTCGGCCACAAAGATGGCGGTGCTCTAGCGATGAAAACATATCGTCATTTGCGGGACGAACGAATCGTTCAATTTTCGAGCGCGTTTCAACCGTCCCTTCGGGATTCAAACTTTCTTGCTCGCTGTCCCGGCGTTGAAACGCCGGGCTATGTTCAGGAAGTCCCTCCGGGACCAAATTCTTTATGAGCGAGCCAATTCCTAAGACTCCCTTTCCTTTGGTGCATGCATGACCCGGCGGCAGGCCTTGCGCCATTTCGCGAATGGTTTTGGCATGCTTGGCTTGGCGGGGCTATTGGCCGGCCGAGTTTCGGCAGATGCGATCGCCAATGCTCTGCCCTCCAAATCGCCATTGATCGTCAAGCCACCGCCGTTCGCGGCCCGCGCCAAGCGGATCATTTTTCTGTTTATGGCCGGAGGACCTTCGCATGTCGATACGTTTGACCCGAAGCCGCGTTTGAACGCTGAGGATGGCAAGCCGCTGCCGTTCGAACCGCCCAAATTGATGCGGACGAAGCCCGGCAAAATCTTTGGCTCGCCATTCAACTTCCACAAGCATGGCCAGTCAGGAATCGAAGACCTCGCGTTAATGTGTGCCATTCCCAATTTGACGGTGATCGATCCGTGCGACGCGACCGAGATTCAACAGGCGACCGAAGCCATCGCCAATTTCGACGGGCCCGTATATATGCGATTGCTGCGTGGAATTGTGCCGGTCGTGTTGAATCCTGAATCGTATCAGTTCCAGCTTGGCCGGGCGGCGCTGTTGCGCGAAGGAACGGATGTGGGCATCATCAGCACGGGCTTGATGACGGAGAGAGCGCTCGATGCATCCGTTGCTCTGGCAGCGCAGAGGATTGACGCTGGAGTGCTGCACGTGCCGACGCTCAAGCCTTTGGACGTCGATGCAATCTGCGATTTCGCCAGTTCTGTAAATTTCGTTTTGACCGCCGAGAACCACGTCGTTACGTGCGGACTGGGAACGCTGGTGGCAGACGCCCTCATGGCGCGCCGAATTGGCAAGACGTTGGTGAAACTTGGAATACCGGATCAATTTGTAGAGTGCGGCTCAGTTCCGCATTTGCAGGAGAAGTACGGATTGCTGGATGAGCATATTGTCGCTAAGGTGAAGGCTGAGCTTCAAATTGCCTCTACGACCGCATGAGCGTGCAACCTACGGCGTCCCTCCCCATGAACCTGCGGCGGGTAGGGCGCGTCACTCCGTGCGCGCCGCGAAAGACTTGCTTCATGGTGATGCCCGGCGCGCACGGAGTGACGCGCCCTACCTTTAGGTTCATGAGCGCAATGCGCGAAAGTCTGTTTCGGAGAAATCTCTCCCCATCGGTTCGGAAGAGGGGAACGTTGTGAAGATTACTCAATTCGATACTTTTCTAGTTAACTCCGGCCTCCGGAATTATCTGTTCATCCGGCTTACGACAGATCGCGGACTTAGCGGAATCGGTGAAGCATCTCTCGAATGGCAAGAGAAGACTGTCGAGACCGTTCTTCACGAATGGGTGAAGGACCGAATTGTCGGAGAGGATCCATTCGACATTGAGAGAATCGCCGAGAACCTCATTCGCGATCAATACCAAGGCGGCAGCACCGTGCTGACGGCGATTAGCGGAGTGGAAGTGGCCTTATGGGATTTGGTAGCCAAAGCTTGTGGTCAGCCGCTCTACAAGATTCTCGGCGGGCGCACCAAGGAATTTGACCAAAAGATGTTCGGCCACGAAGTGCGGCTGCGGACGATTCTTTTGGAGATGTTAGTCCGGCTTTTGCGCTGGGAGGAGGAGATTGGCAAGCAATACGGCAGAACGATGCTGACGACGAGCTGGATTCATGTCGAGAAGGCGCTGCGTTATTTGCGCGAGCATTATGCGGAAGAAATTTACGCGCGCGACTTGGCGCGAGTGGCCGGCGTCAGCGAATCGCGGCTAAAGGCATTGTTCCAAGTCGTGTTGGGCATGCCTTGGTCGCGTTACCTCCAGGGCTATCGCATCCATCGAGCCGCTGGCTCGTTGAGCGAACCAGGCCATAACGTCTTAGAAGTCGCGCTCTCGGTCGGCTTCGAAAGCTTAAGCCATTTCAATGCGACGTTCCGTTCCGTGATGGGTGTCTCGCCGAGTGTTTATGCCAAACGTGCGGCGGGAAAGACGAGCTGACGGTTTGTTGAAGTCAGGCGTGTTAAGACGGAAGGCTTAACGACCAGTGGCTTTTTCACTTTTCTTGCGCAACGCTCTTATGTCGTCTCGGGTCAGGTACTGCAGTTTTCCAGCTTTTCCTAGCCTCTCATGCTCCGCGATGGCTTTCTGTTCGAAACTCGAAATTTCCTCAGCGCTCACTCCGTATTCGGTCCAAGCATAATCGGCGGCTTGCACCGGGACCTTGCGAAGAGCGATGATATCCGCTCCGGAAATGTCGAGGGTCGGCGGAGCTCAGCGTTTACGCCGCAGAAAGGTCCACAAAGTCGAACTTTCCGAAGCAAGTTTCGACCCCTTCCGCAATTTCACGCTCTGTTACGGTAAGCACTGCGGTTCGCTGACCGACAGTTTCGCACGCTGACAAACAGAGTCTCAAAACAATTGCAACGATTACGGATTCGGATTGAAAGGCGGCGGTTTGGCGGAAGGTGTTGTTGTCAGCGGCACGTGCTCTTTAGGCGCCCATTTCCGGTGCCAGTAGAGGCTCCACATTTTCTCCAAGGGAACACTCGCAACATGTCCATCGTCGAAAGCGATATCCGTCCCTTTGCCATGACGGTTCATCATGAAACGGCCCATGTTATTGCCGAAGCCTCCGGAATTCGCGCCGGAATTGAGGTCGGTCGGCGGGCGGGCGGTTTCTTCGGGCCAGCCGTCGACCCAATTGCAGTCCGCTAGAATTGGCACCATGCTGGCGCTGGCAAATTGGTCGGTGTGCAGATAATTGAGTTCACCATTGGGAGATTTGGGATGATTGCGGTCGAGGTAAATCCATCCGTTCAAACCGTAACTCCCAGAATGCCCGGCGATGAAAGTATTTTTGCCGCCCCACCAAGCCAGCGTGCTATGTCCAAAGGACGCACCGTCCGTTGGCCACGGCTTTCCACCGGTCAGGATGGCGGGTTCCTTGGTGGATGGACAAAGCTTGATCTTATCGACATTGCCGTAGCTGTCACGCATCACGGCCATCCAGAAGGTGTTATTCCGCAAAAACTCAAACGGGAATGTTTTGCCGTTGTTATCCGTGGTGTAAATCGCGAAGGCGAGACCAAGTTGTTTGAGGTTGCTCAGGCAATGGGTTTTCTTGGCTTTGGCTTTGGATTTAGCCAAGGCGGGCAAGAGCATTCCAGCCAGGATCGCGATGATCGCAATCACGACCAGCAATTCGATGAGCGTAAATGCGGAAGGTTTCCGGCCCATAGGCAGTTGAGAGCGGGTTGCGTGCCGGGGCAAGGTGAACGGCGGCGTTTGCATGGCTTTAAAGTCTTGAAAATATATATGTGAGCTGCCAGCACTGCTTACGTTTTTCGCCGTAATAATTGCTCTTTTAGACACACTGCCTCGAGCGCCGGTGGCCACAGAGATTAATTCCGGGGAGGCCTCCAGCGGCATCGAGCACCACTTCATGGCGGTTAGGTGCTCGGACACAACTGACGGAGGTAATGACGAATGCCCAAATCTGAAATGACTAAAGAATGACCAATGACGAAGTGCGAATAGCCTACCGCGTTCGAGGGCTGCCTTCATTAGTCATTTCGGTTTCGTCATTCGTCACTAGTCATGGGTCATTCCATTCGATCAAGGACTTGCGTTTTTGGACGCAGCCACCATGAGCACCACTTTCCCACCCGCGAATCGTCTTGTTGTCCGGCTCGGCTTCAAGCTAGATTTGCGCGCATGATTACTGATGAGATCAAGGAGCTAATGGATGCGGAGCCCTTCAAACCGATAAGGATCGTCCTGGATGAGCGGTCTGCGTTTACAGTCACACATACGGACTATCTGATGATCAGCCCAGACCGCCTCACTGTAATCCTTTACGACGAATCGGGACGCTTCAAAATTCTCAACACCGAACAAATCAAGATCGTCGAATTGGCAGGTCCAACGCCTCCCAAGCCGCAATGAAGCGTTGGCGTGCGTCGCAATCCTTCGTTCAAGGCGCCTTCAGCATATTCTTGGCGCGTGAATTGCCTGGGACCTGATTTAGCGTATAAACGCCTGTCGGATAAACGAGACTTTCCCCCGCCGATGCTTTCACACCGTGAGCCGTAATCGAGTAAATGCGTCCGGCAACCAATGAACCCGTGATGAGATCAACCTCGCGGTCGCCGGTACCAATCGCAACTTGCGCGACCTTCACGGGAGTGCGGTCAATTTCGGGAGAGCCATAAGCGCCCGTGTACTCGTACCGGTAATGTTCGATGGAATAGGAAGCGGGGTCGCGCGCTGAGATCGCGGACACGGGTTTCGTGAAGCGCAATTGAAAGCCCCGCGGTAGAACGCGGATTGATTGGATTTCGAAAGGGATTTCTCCTGTGAAATCGATTCGGAAGAGCGCCCCGCGATCCGGTTGGGCCATCCAGCCGGGCTGCGTTAGCGAGCCGACATAAAGCCTGCCTCCCGGATCGAACGTCAAGACAAGCGGACCAAGCAACCCTTGTCCCCAAAACGGAAAACAGGCGCCTTGATAAACGCCGTTAACTTTTTCCAGGTTCGCGCGAATGATCGCTCCGCCATGCATCAGCTCCGCCATAAAAATCTGGCCGCCGAACGGTCCGAACTTATCGCCCGTTGCATTGTAGGTAATGCCATTGATCGATTTCGCCCAAGCATAAGGAACCCAAACCGCGGTTTCGCCCGGCGGATGCTTGGCAATTTCAGGGCGAGTCGAGTTCGGATAACCGTAATATCGGTTAGCCACGAGATGGCCCAGCTTGTTCGCCGCGATCCACTCGCCTTGGTTATCACTGAAAAATACTTCGTCTTCCGGTCCGCTCGTCCAACCAAAGGCATTACGCAAGCCATAAGCGATCTCGGTGAAATCCGCTCCCGCGCCGTTCAGCGCCAATCGCATGACGCCCCCCATTCCCGGTTCCTTGCGGTTGTCGGCATGGGGAGCAAAACTCACGACGAAACTGCCGTCATTCTTTCGGACAAGGCCGTAAGCCCAGTCGTAGCTATTACCGGCGCGATGTGGCAACGCAGCCCAGCGATCGAAGCGATCCGCGTAACCATCGTCGTCCGAGTCCGTGATCCGCGTCAAATTGCGCCGATGCAAGACGTAGAGCGCATCGCCGTCGTGCAACATCGAGTAAGCTTCTTGAAACAGACCGCGCGCATGATCCCGAAACGACGCATTGGGCGCGTTGCCAGTTGGGTCGTCGAGTGTGAACAACTCTCCAAGCTTCAATGATGCAATGAACAGTCGCCCCGTCCGCGGATTCACTGCAAGAGCGGATGGCATGATGCGATCTTCGCCGCCAGCTGTTTTTGGCATCGGATAACGTATCGCCCGGTAGCCTGGCCGTTGCATCAGTTTTGTTCCGTCACTCGCAAGCTCTTTGACGGCCGAAAATTCAAACGCTGGTGAGCGAGGAATCTGTGCTTTCGGCATCGGGGGAAACGCAAGTGAAAAGCCGCCGGACCATGAACCGCTCTCATCTGGAGTTGCGCGGAGAGCTAACGTCTTTCCATCAATTGCCAAAGCCGTGCGTCCTTGGGCGTTCACAAAACCGATTCGAGTCGCGAGATCGGACGCTTCGCCGGATTCTCGCGAACCGAGTCCCGATTTGATCTCAATCGAGTAAGCTGAGGGAAGCCCGTTGACGCGCCAATCGCGCCTAAGCCGGACGACGGCGCCTTGGTTTTCCTGACGCAGCGTTTCAACGATTTCCACTGCGAACGCCTCGCATGAAATACGAAAGCGAAGGCGCGCCCCATCGGACAAGCGGTCATAACCGCGAAATTCCATCGTCACATTTGCCGGTGCACTTTCGGAAGTTAGGACTTGAAGAGCCGGCATAACGCCAACTTCATCGAGCTGGTGTGAACCAGAGAGTGAAAATCGGCGCCAGCCATTCGGGTCTCTCAGGATTTGAGCGTCGCTGTGCAAACTGTGTAACGTCGCGGTCGAAAGGTCATAAACAGCCAGGAGCCCATCGGAGTATTGGAGGCAGAGACTTTCGAGTGTGTTTCCGTTGGGCAACCGAAGAGGAATCTGGGCAATGACCGGCGGCTCGCCGCTTCCGGGCACGACGATGGGAATGAGCGAGCGTGGTTGCGGGCTGGGCGCGTTTGTGCCCTGAGAAAGGTACGACCAAATCGCGTCCTTCTGCTTGCTTGCGTCGCCATCCAACACTGAGGCAAGTGGGGCAGGACGCCCCTTCGGAAAGAATGCAGGCATCGGTGTTCCGGGATGAACGCGTCCTGGGTCTTCCAGCCATCGATCAAACCAGGTCCGTTGAATCCGCAGCGTCACCGTTGTCAATTCAGGTCCAACCGCAGCAGGATCAATGGTGGTGAGCTCGCGGCTCTTCCAGATATGACAAGAAACGCAGGAATAACCTTCGAACCCAACGAGACTCGCGCCAAACGTGGACAACGTCGGGTTTTCCGTCGGCGTCGATCCGGTTGCAGGCAAGTCCATTGGCGGATATCCATCTCGTTCGGCGAGCGCCGCGACAATTTGCTCTGCATTTTCAGCATACAGAGGCATTCGGTACGAATACCAAGAGGGCCAAGTCGCGGTGCTTCCACTCTTCAGCACGTCAAGCAAATGAGAACGGGTGTACTTCGCGAGCGTGCCAGTCAGACGCGGCGTTCGCTGATAGGGCAAGCGCATCAGATGCGGCGTCCAGAGCGATTGGCCAATATGTTCCATTAAGGGTGATTGGTCGCCATCAAGTTGGTGGCAGACGAAGCAGGCTGAATCTCTTAGCAACTGCTGGCGCGCCTCAAAAGGGGAGAAGTGTCGCTCGGCAGCCGCTAGCGAAGCAAAGGCATTGATTTCTTCGCGCGCTCTATCGGACATCGAGAACGAAGGCAGGTGTTTCTCTCCCAGGCAACCAGCCCGTTTGTTGTTTTCGATTTCTGAGACCCGTAGCGGAACTGACATTGATTGAGTTTCACCAATTCCCGCATGACAGGCTGCACATCGTTTTTCCCTCACCAATGCTGCGCCCAGAGCCAATCGATCGGCTTTTTCTCCAAGACGCGCAGCCATTGTATTGACCTCTTCTTCAGTCGGCGGGACGTCGGCTGTTTTCAACACAGCCAGAGGTTTCGACCAAAGCAACAGGTATGCGGCGATGTCGCGCGCTTGCGCGTCGGACACGGGCAATCGCGGCATTTTCCCGTTTGGATAGCGGCTCCGGGGGTTGCTAATGAATGCGGCCAGTTGGTTTGTCGTGAACCGGTCTGCCAACGCCTGGAACGCCGTGCGTTCGTCATGCATGGCCTCCTGTCCGGCGACTGAGATAGTGCCAGCAGCTTCGGTGTCTCGATCAGGCAGAATATGACAAGTTGCGCAACCTAAACCAACGAATGCCTGGCGCCCGTTTCGATGATCGCCACGCATTGGCGGTCTGTCGGGACGTTGGATTGCTGCATCGCCCAGCAGATAATCGCTAATCAAAGAAATTTCCACCGAACCTTGGCGGTCCGGCGAGAACAGGCGCGGCATGATCGCATTACTCCTGATTTGCGCCGGGTCCCGCAGCCAACTGATCAACCAATCGCGCTGAACTCGAGCCCGCAAATCTGAAAGAGCTGGACCATGCGGAGCCGCCCGAATTCCGGGGAATGCGTCGTGGTGACAGTGGGCACAGCCGTAGATACGCGCTTGTTGGCGTCCTCTCTCGATCGTGTGCCATTTATGAAAGTCCTCGCCGAGTTGATTAGGGGCATGTCGCAAATGACTCGCCACAAGAGGTTCCAAGGAGAAGGTGGTTCCCTCCCACCAGAGCTGAACCCGTGCAGGTACATTCGGTAATGACTTGTACTCGATCTCCAACGAATAGTTTCCGGCGCCGCGTCGCAGAATTTCCGCCGAGTCAATTCTTCGCATCGGATCGGTCTCGTGAAGATCGAAGATCTTGACACCATCGACGGTAAATTTGAGCTGACCACCAAGAAAGAGCGAGAACCGCGGGGCTTCTTCGTCTTTGAGAAGGATAACGCCCTTCCACCGAACACGAAATGGTCCGGGCGGAAGCGATGGATGCGGGCTCGAATCGCCCCAAAAGAATGCCGGCTTCGGGTCGAGGCGAACTAACGGAGGCGCAGTTGAACCGGGAACGAGGGTTCGATATTCGGCGAGAAGACCAGGCGATACCGAATCAGTCTTGACGGTGGCTTGACCGAAAGTGCTGATGAGAAGCGCGCACGCAAACGAAAGGCGCCGCGAACTTCGCAGGTCAGCGCGTCTCGCCTGCCCTGCTTTTGGCGCACACAAATGCTGGACAGGCGGGACGCCTATACTACCACGCCAGTTTACGGGCAAGGTCTCTGCATATTGACAGCGAAGCTTCTCCGGCGACATCTGGTTTCTGTCAGCGACGGCGAATTAAAAAGGCGCAGTATAAGCGAACGCCTCCCTGCACCTTCACGCGGTTCGGTGCTGGGAAGATTAACGTTTGACTAGGCGGTAAAACCTCTTGCCAGTTTGTCCGGCAATGGTCACGTAGTTTTCAGCGCCTTGAACTAAAACGGCTTCGTTTGCCGCTTTCCACGCGGCCGGCGAAAGAGTGTCGGTCGATTCCAGCACAAAGCCTGTTGCCGTTTGCGGCGAAGCAATTCGCTATCCTGTTGCGCTCGTAGTGACCGCCAAGCGCACATCGCCAGCCGCGGTGTCTGGAGCCACTGTCAGCGTGGCGCTCACTGGCGCGCTGGCGACCCCGGGCAGCAAAGGTCTCACCGTGTATTGTGCGCCATTGTCAGCGGCGGTCAAGACCGGCGTTGTGTAACTCGCGCCGAAAGCGCCTGGGATATCGACGCCGTTCTTTTGCCATTGATAGGTCAACTTGTCGGCCGTAGCTCCCGTTACTGCGACGGTCACTGGGCCGAACGTGACGGGCCGGTTCTCGATCACCGTGGCGTCGGATGGTCCTTTGGTGATTTCCAATGTGGTGTTCCAATACGGCGGAATCACTTCGACTTCGCTGAGCGATTGATAGCCGTCCCCGGTCGTGCGCGGGGTTTGACCTTCGATCCGGACGAACTTGCCTTGGAGCGCCGGGTCAAAGTTGTAGGCCGCGTTCCGTGGAGGTTCGCCCGGGGTATGTCCGCCGCGCCAATTCGGTCCGATTGGCATCGAGGACAATCAAGCTGAAATCATCGTTGCGGTTTTGGCAGCAATCCGTGCGGAACCAAACCGAAACACGGCCAATCGATTTCGCTGACCCGAATCAACT
>Ga0194113_10011003_pt1 | contig 10747 bp, 10 predicted proteins | sample TA2MahC200mmetaG_FD_146193 | JGI IMG/M metagenome (GOLD analysis project Ga0194113, IMG submission 146193) | Freshwater microbial communities from Lake Tanganyika, Tanzania - TA2015017 Mahale Deep Cast 200m | ecosystem: Environmental > Aquatic > Freshwater > Lake | place: Tanzania: Lake... | reverse complement strand
TTTTTGCCAGAGGCCCTTGCTCGCACGCCATAACACCGCCAGCGCCAGCACCGCGCAGAGCACGAGGCCGACGTGCATCTCCCAGAAACTGGAAAACACCCGCGGCGCGGCGATACCGACAAACAACCCGCCAACCGCGCCGCCGGCCGCGACCATCAGATAGAACGACGTCAGATGCTGCGAGCGCGGCTTCAGCCGGGCCAGTTCGCCATGACAGATCATGCAGCACACAAACAGCGCCGCGTTGAACATCGGCACCGCCCGCTTGATGGCCATGTTTTCCTGATCGGGTGACAACGCCATCGCCATCGTCCCTATCGCCGCCACGCCAACCGGCAGCGACCACCAGCGCCGATACCAACAGTCGCGGTCGAAACAAATGATGAAACTCAGCAAATACAGGCTCAGCGGCAGCACCCACAGAAACGGCACCGGCGCGACGTTCTGCGTCAGATGATTCGTCACCGCCAGCAGCAAAATCGAGCCGCAGGCCGGCAGCAGCAGCCACAACAGCCAGTCACTCACCGTTGGCCGCGGCACCGCGACCTCTTCGCTCGCCGGGGCAGCCGAGCCTGTCGCCTTGCGGGTCACAAACCCGCTCGCCGCGCAGAGCGCCGCAAAGGCCGCGAATGCCGCCGACCAGATCCGCGTCTGCGCCCCCACAGGCAGCCACGGTTCGACCAGCGTTGGATACGTCAGCAGCGCGAGCATGGAACCGGCGTTGGAGAGCGCGAACAAGCGATACGGCACCGTGCCCGCCCATGCGCGCGCCAGCCACGCCTGCACCAGCGGCCCCGTGCTCGACAACAGGAAATAAGGCAGCCCGACTGACACCGCCAGCAGCAGCAAAATCCTCAACGTCGGCTCCTCCGTGCCCGTCGGTTTCAACGCCGGACTCGGCGCGAGCGGCAACGTGACCAGACTTACCATCAACAGCGCCGCGTGCAGCCAGAATTGTCCGTGCGGATTGAGAAACCTCGTCAGCGCGTGCGCATATAAATAACCCGCTAGCAGCCCGACTTGGAAAAACACCATGCAAGTCGTCCACACCGCCGCCGTGCCGCCGAACCACGGCAGGATGATCTTGGCGATCATCGGCTGCACCTGAAACAGCAGGAACGCGCTGAGGAAGATCGTTGCCCCAAACAGAAGTTTTACCCTCGCGCCCGGCACCGCAGCAGACCGCGCAGGAATCTCGATAGCCAATTCAGTCGTCATTAAAATGTTCTACCAATCAACTCGCGCGAGGCTGTTTACCGGCCACGGCGCAAAACGCAAGCCCAAACGCCCAAGCCCCGACAAACGCCTCCTCCCCCGGGAACATGCGTCACCGCGGCAATCGCGGCACCTACGCCCCCGGTCGTCTCACAAGCGAATGAAACAATTGTATCATTGCTTGTGAGCGCCATGTGCCATGAACCCGAGCTTCAATCAAACGTCCACAAGTGCTGGCGGCTCAACCGCTCCGAGCTCCAGGAGCGGGTGCCACCGCGCCAACCGCACGGCCGCACCCTCGCCCCGATCGCCTCACAAGCAGATGAAACAATTGTATCAGTTGCTTGTGAGCGTCATGTGCCATGAGCTTGAGCTTCAATCAATCGCCGCGCTTGTTGCTGGAAACCGGTGCGGGCGCGAAGGGCGACTTGGCCAAGGTAGTCCGCAGGCCACAGCCGTTTGGGCAACAGCGGATCCAGAACGATGGCATGGCCATAAGCGGCCCGCTCTTGGCGAACCGCGCCCGCCAGATCCTGCACTGTCGCCCGCTTCTTCAGCGACGCTTGAAGTGTCTCCACCACCTCCAAGTAGCGTCGGTAGGCGCCGTTGATTCGTGTGAAATCCCATGCACCGGCCACGATGGCCTCATCCGAATCGCCTGCCACCCGGCGGCTTTCCATAACGAGGAACATCTCCGGGTTGTCTTGAAACCACGTGACGGTTCGAATCAGAGGCATCACCGGTTGCGCTTTGATCCAAACACTGTTTTGCAGGTAGCCGAAGCGGTGTTCCCTCAGCCACCGCCACAGCAACAGCCGCAGCCGTCGCTCATGCGATGGCATGTCGAACATGAACAATCGCCAGATGCTGTCCCACGGCGCATCCCAGTGGGGCCGCGGGTCTGGGAATGGTTCGAGACGAAGGCGCCCCTGTTCGGTGAGCCGATAGACAACGGCCTGGGCCTGCCCAGAGGAAGTCGCCCAACCTTTCTGTTCCCAGCGGCGCAAAGCGCGCCCCAACCCCATCCGACGTTCAAAGTCCTCATAACTGCCGCACAGATTATGCAGTGTGGGCCGCGTCAGTTGGTCAGCGATAAACAGCAACAGTCCCAGCCAGTCTTCTGCGTTCATGAGCTCCATCCTTTCGAATATGGTTGTGCATCTTACGGGAGGCCAACCGCCGCTGTCGAGGCTGGATCACAAGCATTTGATACAATTGTTACAGTTCGTTGTGAGCTACAGTCCATGGTGACGGCAGGAGTCGTTCGGGTGGCGCAACACAGACTCGTGACGATAGAGTTTCGGGGAAGCAAATCGCTGGGGATGTGTCTGAATATGCGGCAACGTCGCGCGCGATAGTCCAACTGCAGGCCGCGAATCTGTCCGCCGATCTGCAGCTCGGCGCGGCGAAGCCGGGGTGTTGGAAGGTCAGACTGGAACTGGTGGCCAAGATCATCCGCGCCGAGCCGTGGAACCTCATTTCGTTCGTGGGGCCGGTCGCGGCCATCGCGTCGGTCGCGGCACAGGCGGCCGGCGACGGGGCCGAGGTGCAACTGCTCAGCAGCACGCCCACCGAGCAGCCGCCAAGGCCCCGCCCGGCGCGCCAAAGGGCGGGATGAAACGGCCGTTGTCCGATGGGAGTGAGGGCGTTGGCTCCGCGTAAGAAAGCGCCCGCCGATTGCAGGTGCGGAATCCATCTCTCACTTCGTGATTTCGCGTTGCACCCTGCCTTTCAGATCGCTATGCTCTGGCACTGACATGCGCCTCGATAAACTGCTGACACGCAACCGGGTGATTGATTTGCAGAGCCGCGACCAGAAGGGCGTGCTCGCGGAGATGGCGGAGCTTGTCTGCCAGGCCGACCCGAAGCTGAAGCAGGACCAGTTGCTGAAGGCGCTGCTGGCCCGCGAGAACACGTTGACGACGGCGATGGGGCATGGCGTGGCGATCCCGCATGCGCGCTTGCCGATGAAACGCCGGCTGATCCTTGCGGTGGGCCGCAGCGCGCCGGGCGTTGTCTATGATCAATTTCAAGGCAAACCGGTTCACTTGTTCCTGATGCTCGTGGCGCATCCGGAGGAGAAGGCCCGCCTGCGCGTGCTCAACGCCATCGCCGAGTTCGGCAAGGACGTGGACACCGTCAAGCGCATCCTGCACGCCGAGTCTCCGGAGGAAGCGTTCAAGATCATCACGCGCACGTGGGGACCGAGCACGGCGCGCGTGCCCACGACCCACGGCGCGTTGAACCGCTCGCTCATCACGCACGCCGTCGCGCTAGGGCGACAGCATTACGTGTCGAGCGTGCTCTTGTTCGCCGACGCGCTGCCGAACCTCGACCAAGCCTCGCGACTCTGCGCCGACTGCGACGTGCTGGTGGTCACGCGCAACAAGCCGGAGCAATACCGCAACGACCGCCGCATCAAGGACGTGATCCAGATTTCCAGCGGCAGCGGCGACCGCGTCGGCCAGCTCAAGCTCGCCATGTTGCTGGCGCTGACGCGCGGGTTGATCCGTCGCGACGAGCGCATCATTTGCATCGCCGGCCTGCCCGGCAGCGGACTGCTCGACACACTGGTGCTGGTGGATGCCGCGCGCGAATACCAGATGTTGTTCTCGCCAGAGGAGGTTCCGCTCCCCGAAGACCTGCGCCCGGAAGTGCTGGAGCGCGTCATCGGCATCGCCGGCAGCCTCGCCGCCGAGGGGCGCGAGGGCAAGCCTGTGGGCACCATCTTCGTCGTCGGCGACACCGCCAACGTCCTCAAGCTCTGCCGCCCGATGGTCATCAACCCGTTCCACGGCTATCGCGAGGACGACCGCAACATCCTCGACCCGTTCATGGAGGAGACAGTCAAGGAGTTCAGCTCCATTGACGGCGCGTTCATCATCCGCGGCGACGGCGTCATCATGACCGCCGGCAGCTACCTGCTGCCCAACGTGCCCGGCCAGGAACTGCCCAGCGGCTACGGCGCGCGCCATGAGGCCGCCGCAGGCATCACGGCCTCCAGCGACGCCATCGCCATCGTCATCAGCGAATCCACCCGTCAGGTCAGCGTGTTCCGCAAGGGCGCGATGATCACCGCGCTGGAAACCAAGGGCCAGCCGGCCCCGAATAACGTTCCGCGATAAGCCATATACGTTGATCATCCTCAAGGAGTGGCAATGCAACACGGACATCCCCTCACCCTGACCCTCTCCCCCGCTGCGGGGGAGAGGGAAAAGATGTCCGTGCCACAGCGTGGCTCACTAAATCCAAAAAATGGAAGTTCGGCAGACAGGAATGTCTGCCTCACGATCAACTTCGGTTTTCGGGCTGAAAGGTCGGAGGTTGCGCAACGTCTTCAACTGCTTCCCTCTCCCCATCCGATGGGGAGAGGGTCGGGGTGAGGGGCCGGAACGATTGAGTAATCACGGCTGAGGACAAACAGGCTGCAAAGGCGATTTGAGCATCTTCCCAATGAATCCGAGACGCGTGATCCTTCTCCTCGGATTGATCGCCTGCATTGCCGTCTTGTTGGCAGGCGGCATCATCTTGTGGAAGGAGAGGCAGGCAAGGGCGACTCTTTTCTCGCTCCAGGATGTTCTGTGGGTTTGTGACAGGGAGATGACAACCTTCTATCCCCCCGGCTCACCCGAGTCGTTGCGCGTCTGCAACTCGCTGGCCGCGCATGGCCTGAAGACGAACGAGATGCGCTTCGACCACTTTCTTTGTTGTCGAATGGGTGCCCCAATCGCTGATGCCGCCAACGAGCCGGTCGTTTGGGACTTTGACCCGACAACTCGCGCGCTGGGCGTCGCCAAACCGCTGCGTGAACGAGTCACGGATTCACGTCGCTGATCCACGGAGAACCAAGCAACGACACCATGGACACTCTTCTCATCGTCGCGGACAGCGAGCGCAACGCCGACATGCTTTACGCCACCGGCATGTTTGTGCCGGACGCGTTCATCTGGTTCCGCCACCGCGGACGCAGTGCCGTCGTGATGAGCGATCTGGAGATTGACCGCGCGAAGAAGGAGGCGCGCGTGGATGAGGTCATTGCGCAGACCGCGGTCAGCCAGCCGCTGGAGAAGCGTTTGGGCCGCAAGCCCAAGGTCGCCGAGATCATCAGCGCCATCTTCAAACAACGCGGCATTCGCTCGGCGCGCGTGCCCTCCTCCTTCGGTCTTGCGCTGGCCGAGCAACTGCGCAAGCGCGGCATTCGCGTGTGCACGAACGACAAACCGATTTTCCCGCAACGCGAGATCAAGCGGCCTGATGAGGTCCAGGCCATCGAGCGGGCGCTGCGCATCACGGAAGCCGGCTTGGCCGCCGGCATAGCCACGATTCGCGCCGCGCACATTGCGCGCGACGGCCGGCTCACGCTGTCCGGCTCCACGCTCACCAGCGAGCGCGTGCGAGCCGAGATTGACATCGCCATGACCCGCCTTGGCGGCATCGGCACGCATACGATCGTGGCCGGCGGCGCGCAGGCGTGCGACCCGCACGAGCGCGGCCACGGCCCGTTGCACGCCAACCAGGCCATGATCCTGGATGTTTTTCCGCGCGATGAACGAACTGGCTACTACGGCGATCTGACGCGCACCGTCGTCCGGGGCCGCGCCAGCGATGCGCTGCGGCGGCAGTTCGAGGCCGTGTGCGACGCGCAGCGGCTGGCGTTCCGAACCATTCGTGCCGACATCAACGGGCGCAAGGTGCACCGCGCGGTGCAGAAGATCTTCGAGGAGCGCGGCTACGCGACGCCTCCTGTGCCGCAGACACTCTTGTCTGCGCCAAAGCGAGGAGCCTCGGAGCAGAGAGCCAGCGCAGATAAGAGTGTCTGCGCCACGGCACACAAGCACATGCAGGGCTTCTTCCACGGCACAGGCCACGGCTTGGGGCTGGCGGTCCACGAAGCGCCGCGGATGGGCATCGTCCCAGCGCGCTTGAAGGCCGGCCATGTGGTCACGGTCGAGCCGGGCCTTTACTATCGCGGCGTCGGCGGCGTGCGCATCGAGGATGTCGTGTTGGTGACAACGTCCGGCTGCCGCGTGTTGTCCAAGTTTCCGGTTGAACTTGAAATCAGGTAGTTACCCGCTATTTTGGGCGGCGAAAACCGAAAGGCAAAGAAGCGATGTTCTTCAGTCCATTTGACATCTTCATGATCCCGGCCCTGATCATCACGATCTGGAGCCAGTGGAAACTGCGCTCGACCTACGCTCGCTACGCCGAGGTCGAGGCGACCAGCCATCTGAGCGGCGCGGAGGTCGCGCGTGCAATCCTCAACCAAGAGGGCCTGCAAAACGTCCCTGTGGAGGAAGTCGAGGGCGAGTTAAGCGACCATTACGACCCGCGCACGCGCAGCGTTCATCTGTCGTCGGGCATTTATCACGGCACATCGCTGGCCGCCTTGGGCGTTGCGGCGCATGAGTGCGGCCACGCCATCCAGCACAAGGCGGCCTACGCGCCGCTGCACTTGCGCATGGCGATCATTCCGATCACCAACTTCGCCTCCGGCGCGGCGCCCTTGTTGCTGCTGGGCGGCTTCCTGGTGCCGGGCGCGTTCAAGCTGCTGCTCGATCTGGCGATCCTGCTGTTCTCCATCGCGGTGATTTTCCAACTCATCACCCTGCCGGTGGAATACAACGCCAGTTCGCGCGCGAAGGAACGGCTCGCGACCATGGGCGTTATCACGGCCGGCGAAGCGGTGGGCGTCCGGAAGGTTCTGGGCGCTGCCGCGCTCACCTACGTCGCGGCGTTGGCGGTGGCCGTGCTGCACCTCTTGCGCATCGTCGCCATTCGCCACAGTCACGACGACTGACCCATGCGCGACTCGCAGCCCAGAGCTTCGACGGGCGGCCCATGCGTGCCTGCCCGTCGTATTCTAGCGCTGCTGCTGGCCGGAGCGACGGTGATTTGCGCGCGCGCCGGCGAGTCGCTCATCGTCATCTCCCCGCATTGGGAGGGCGTCAAACGCGAGTTCGAGCGCGCGTTCAGCGAGTGGCATCAGAAACACCACGGCGCGCCCGTGAAAATTGACTGGCGCGACGTGGGCGGCACGGGCGATTTCCTGCGTTACGTGGACTCGCGCTACGCCGGAAACCCCGATGGCGGCGACCTCGACGTGGCCTGGGGCGGCGGCATTGATCCCTACTTCGAGTTGCAGCGGAAGAAGTATCTCGCGCGCCACGATCCGCCTGCGGCCGTTCTGGCGGAGATACCAGCCCAAGTTGGCGGCGTGCCCATGTATGACCCGACGCATGAATGGTTCGGCACCGCCATCTCGACGTTTGGCATTTGCGCCAACAAGCGCGTCATCGAGATCATGAAGCTGCCGAAGGTGCAGCGATGGTTCGATCTCTGCCGGCCGGAGTTGCTCGGCTGGGTCGGCGGCGGCGACCTGCGCAAGACCGGCAGCATCCACATGTCGTTTGAACTGATCCTGCAGTCCTACGGTTGGCAGCGCGGCTGGGAGGTCGTCACGCGCCTCTGCGCCAACACCCGGCAGTTCAGTCCCGCCTCCTCGACCACGGTGAAGGAGGCCAGCTTCGGCAATGTAGCGTATGCCATGGCCATTGATTTTTACGCGCTGATGCAGGTCGGCCGCGAAGGCCCGGAGAACATGGCTTACATCCAGCCGCCGGAGGTCATCGCGCTCAACCCCGACTGCGCCGGCGTCTTTCGCGGCGCGCCGAACCGCAAGGTTGCCGAACGGTTTCTCGACTACCTGCTGAGCGAGGAAGGCCAGTCGCTCTGGATGATCCCGCGCGGCAAGCCCGGCGGGCCCCGCGAGTTCAACATCGAACGCATGGCGATCTGGCCGCGGCTTTATCAAAAGCTGCGCGGCGTCACGCTGGTCACGATCAACCCGTTCGAGTTGCCCATCGCGTTCCGCTACGATCCCAAGAAAGGCGGCGACCGATGGCAAATCCTCAACGACCTCTTCGGCTCGTGCATCATTGACGTGCATCAGGAACTCGTCGCGGCGTGGCGCGCGTTGATCGCCCGCGGCCTCTGGGACGATCCGCAGGCCGTCGCAGAACTCTCGCGCCTGCCGTTGAGCGAAGAGGACGTGACGCGGCTGGCCGCCGGGAAGTGGAAGGACCCGCTGCTGCGCGCCCGGAAATGCGTTGACTGGCAGAGCTGGGCGCGCGACAAGTTCCGACGAATCGCTGCTCTTGAACCGTGATTATGCGAAGCGTGCAGCCCCTCACCCCGGCCCTCTCCCCGCGTCACGGGGAGAGGGGGAAAACTCCCTTGCACACGACCACGTCATGGGACCGTGGTCTGCTCGCGCCACATAAAGTGACGGGTCAGTCTTGCGGAGAGCCGTTTAAGTGGGGCGAGCTTCCAAGCTCGCCCGGCGCGCGCCAACACAACGGCGGGCGAGCTTGGAAGCTCGCCCCGCTTAGGAACCCAAACGCCTCTGGCCCTCTCACGACTGACCCACTGTCACAAGAGGCTGATTCCCTCTCCCCATCGGATGGGGAGAGGGTCAGGGTGAGGGGCCGATTCCTTGACTCAGATACCGCGAAGACGGCCGCTGGACAGACACACCCATGAAAGTCTCTCTCCGCAACGTCGGCAAACGCTTCGGCGCCGTCGTCGCCGCCGAGGACGTGACCTTCGACATTGAGAACGGCGAGCGGTTTTTCCTGCTCGGCCCCAGCGGCTGCGGCAAAACCACCGTCCTGCGGCTCGTCGCGGGATTCTATGCGCCGGACGCCGGCGAGATTCTCTTCGATGGACAGCCGGTCCACGGCGTGCCGCCGCACCGACGCAACACGGGCATGGTGTTCCAGAACTACGCGCTCTGGCCGCACATGACGGTCGCGCAGAATGTCGCCTACGGTCTCGACGTGCGCGGCGTGTCCCGACGCGAGAAAGACCGCCGTGTGCGCGAGGCGTTGGCCATCGTCCGCATGAGCGAACTCGCCAACCGCTCCCCTGCCCAACTCAGCGGCGGCCAGCAGCAGCGCGTGGCCCTCGCCCGCGCGCTGGTGATCCAACCCGGCATCCTGCTGCTCGACGAACCGCTCTCGAACCTCGACGCCAAACTGCGACTGGAGACGCGCGAGGAGATCACCCGCATCCACGACGAGACGCGGCTGACGATGCTCTACGTGACGCACGACCAAAAAGAGGCGCTTTCGATGGCCGACCGCATCGGCGTCATGAACGCCGGACGAATCGTCCAGATTGGAGCGCCGCAGGAGATTTACCGCTCGCCGAACAGCCGGTTCGTGGCCGATTTCATCGGTGAGATGAACTTCATCGAAGGCAAGGTCGCGCAATGCGCTGGCGGGTTTGCCACCGTCGCCACCGATTGCGGCAATCTGACGGCCGTCGCAACGCGAGCGTTCCAAATTGGCGACGCCGTCCTCTGCGGCATCCGCCCCGAGGCGCTCGCGCCCGCTCCTGTCGGCACCGAGGACAACCTGATCTTTGCGGTCGTTGAACGCGCCACCTATCTCGGCGAGGTGCAGCAATACCGCTTGAAGCTGGCCGGCGGTCAGCCGTTGCGCGCTTTGGAAACCAATCCCGAAGTCGTGCGCGAACCTGGCGACAGCCTGACGCTGACCGTGCGCCCGCAAGACATCACGCTGTTCACGCCGTGACAGGGTATCAGGAAGCCGGACTGGACCTGGCGGCCGGTTCTTCCAAGTCAATTGCTGTGATGTGACTCGTGGGCACAAACTGGATGCCTTTCCCTTCGGGCTTGACCCAGAGCACCCAGTTGCGGTCGGGCGGCATGAACAAGTAGTCCGGGTGATCCACAGTGATGACGTCACCATTGTCCAGTCGCAGGCTGCAACGTTTCCATCGCCGGCCAAACAACGTGGTATGCACTTCGTCGTTTGTCATGCTGGGGCGATTGTCGTGGCGGCTCGCGGCGAGGTCAACCCGGTTTTCGACAGGCTCTTCAGCCGTAACCATGCAGTTCAACACCGCCACCCCCTCACCCTGACCCTCTCCCCATCGGATGGTGAGAGGGAATGCTGCCGCTGTGGTGCGATCACTAGACGGCGACCATTGATCGCTGAGCGCGAATCTCTCCCTCTCCCCGCGTCAGCGGGGAGAGGGTCGGGGTGAGGGGCTGCGTCTTCTGCATGGTTACGGCTCAGAGGACCTTCGTCGCGGTCACCTGGGAGCGCGGGCGTCCCGCCCGCCATGAGCGAAGAACTTGCCATTGGACGCGCTATCGGTAACGGAGCCGTCGGCACATTTGAAGCCGAGGCGGGCGAGACGCCCGCGCTCCCAGGCTTTTATCCACGGCGACGAAAGGAATCGAGAGCACAAGACCTGCGGAATGTGGTAGCGTTATCGCCCATGAGCCGAGCGCGCAGAGTTCAGAAGCCCAGGCGGGCCAACTCACGCTCGCTCACGCCCGCCACGACGGCGCTGATGCTGTTGCTGACGCTGTTCTTCGGCCTGTTTATGTTTTATCCGCTGGGCTACATGTTCAAAGCCGCGCTCTGGCCGGAGGGACGTTTCACACTGGAATTGTTCCGTCTGCTGTTCCGCAGTCCATTTCAACTGGAGTGCATCTGGAACA
>Ga0194113_10011002_pt1 | contig 10748 bp, 11 predicted proteins | sample TA2MahC200mmetaG_FD_146193 | JGI IMG/M metagenome (GOLD analysis project Ga0194113, IMG submission 146193) | Freshwater microbial communities from Lake Tanganyika, Tanzania - TA2015017 Mahale Deep Cast 200m | ecosystem: Environmental > Aquatic > Freshwater > Lake | place: Tanzania: Lake... | reverse complement strand
CTTTTTCTTATTTCAAAGGAGGATTCAGAGGGTGAGCTTTCAGATAATTCCTTATACGGCACAGAGGGGACTTCTATATGAATATCTATCCTATCCAAGAGAGGACCAGATATTTTTGCACGATAGCGCTGTATCTGGCTTTGACCGCAGTGACAGGTGCGTTTTGTATCGGTAAAATACCCGCACGGGCAGGGGTTCATAGCACAGACAAACATAAATTTGGATGGGAAGGAAATAGATTTTATTGCCCTGGATATATGGACTGTTCCCTCTTCCAAGGGTTGCCTTAAAACTTCCAATACGTCCCTGTGGAATTCAGGAAGTTCATCTAAGAATAAAACGCCATTATGGGCAAGACTTACCTCTCCGGGTTTTGGAAAAGAACCACCACCAATTAATGCTACATCACTTACAGTATGGTGAGGTGCTCTAAAAGGTCTTTTAGTAACGAAAGAGTATTTTGCTGTTAGAGTGCCTGCCACTGAATGAATCTTTGTGACCTCAATTGCTTCTTCAAGACTCATATCAGGCATTATAGTAGGGATTCTTCTTGCAAGCATGGTTTTACCGCTTCCTGGTGGGCCTATCATCAGGATATTGTGAGAACCGCTTACCGCAACCTCTATAGCACGCTTTGCAAGATATTGGCCCTTAACATCCTGAAAGTCAAGCTCATAATACGACTCCTTTTCAAATATCTCATTCAATTCTGATCTGTGGGGAGATATTTTTAAAACGCCGTTTATAAAATCAACCGCTTCTTTTAGGGTTTTTACGCCGAATGCATTTATCCCTTCTACTATTGAAGCCTCCCTTAGGTTTTGATAGGGGCAGATTAGGTTTGTTTTCGTGTCTGAATTTAATGAACTTGCTATAGGCAAAACACCCTTTACTGGCCTAACCGAACCATCCAAGGCTAATTCCCCTACGCTGCAGTAATTTTTTAAATTTTCTTTGTCCAATTGCCCATATGCAGCTAATATTCCAAGCGCTATGGGAAGGTCAAATGCAGTTCCTTCTTTTTTTATATCAGCAGGCGCTAAATTTATGGTAAGTTTTCTGACGGGGAATGAAAATCCGCTATTTTTTATGGAGGATTTTATTCTATCCCTGCTTTCCTTGACCGCAGTATCAGGTAAACCTACTATTGTTGCTCCAGGAAGTCCACCTGAGATATCAATTTCTATCTCTACTGGATAGGCATCTATTCCAAGCGTGGCAGATGAAAATACCTTTGCTAACATATTTAATTACCTTGCTTTTTTGATAATTTTATATTATATTAGCTAAAAATTCAATCTTAATTATCTTCTTAAATTTAAAATGGAGCGATTTTTAACAGAGATATCAAAGAATGGTATTTTGTGGTCTACAGTAATTGCATGGATAATTGCCCAGAGTATCAAGGTTATAATAGGCATTATAAAAGAAAAGAGGTTTAATTTTAAGTGGTTTGTGGGCACAGGTGGTATGCCAAGTTCCCATGTGGCAGGCGTATCCGCCCTTGCTACCTCTGTGGGATTGAGCTTTGGATTTGACTCTCCTATCTTTGCAATTTCTGCCATATTTACTATAATCATAATGTTTGATGCTCAGGGCGTAAGAAGGGCAAGCGGAAAACAGGCAGAAATACTAAATAAAATGATTGAGGATATATACCTTAAACGGGAAATAAAGGAAGATAAATTAAAGGAATTTATTGGGCATACGCCTTTTCAGGTGTTTATTGGTGCGGCTCTGGGGATTTTTATTTCTGTGGTATTCAACCAATATTTCTAAATGAGAAAAAATTTATTGATACTCTTTGTAATAATAGGAGTAATATGCCTGATAGTAGGCATATTATTTTTAAGGGCAAATATAGGAAAGAAGGGTGCGCTAGTATCTGAGGTGACCGAAGCGGATATTGCCTTTAGGCAGGCCAATGCTTATTTTTCAAAAGGAAGGCTTGAGGAGGCAGAGCATTCTTATAAAGAAATAATAAAAGACTTTCCGAATTCTAAAAGGGCAATGGACTCCTTGTATATGCTGGCTCTACTGTATGAAAGAAAAGGTCAATTATTAGAATCAAGGGCATCTTTTTCAGAATTTCTTTTAAATAGACCAGATGTACCACATTCCTCAGACATACGGAAAAAGATATGGGAGTTAAATATGAGGATATTATTCTCTCCCACCCTGACAGCTGATAGCCTAATTTATGAGGTGAAATTCGGAGATACCTTAAACAGCATAGCGAGAAAGTTTAACACAACAGCCGAACTTATTATCAGGGCAAATAATCTGACAAATCCGAATATAAAGACAGCTATGAAACTTAAAATTCAAACTTCAAAATTTTCTATCTTAATAGATAAATCAGAAAATACACTTGCCCTTAAATCAAATGATGAAATAATAAAGTTATATCCTATAGCAACAGGAAGCAACAACTCTACACCCACAGGCGCCTTCAAAATTATAAATAAACTTGTAAACCCGCCTTGGTATACTGAAAAAGGTATAATCCCACCACAAAGTCCAGAAAATATCCTTGGGACAAGATGGCTTGGCCTATCAAAATCTGGGTATGGTATACACGGTACTACAGAACCAAAGACTATAGGAAGCCAGTGCACATTGGGATGCGTCAGGATGTTAAATCAGAATGTTGAAGAACTTTATTCTATCCTTCCCGTTGGCACAGAAGTTACCATTGTAGATTAGATAGGTTAAAATAATATGGATGGTTTTAGATTAGACTTTGAAAAACCAATCGTTGAATTAGAAAGAAAAATCCAGGAATTAAAAAGTTTTACCTCTGGGGAACGGATGGATTTTTCAAGTGAGATTAAGAGACTTGAAGAAAAACTGAATAGGGTGAAGAAAGAGATTTATGGAAGTCTCAGTGCATGGCAAAAGGTGCAAATAGCCCGACATCCCCAAAGACCCTATTCCCTTGATTATATATCTATGATAATGAGCGATTTCATAGAATTTCATGGCGATAGACTCTTTGGAGACGATAAAGCGATAATCGGTGGGCTAGCGATGTTAGACAATAGAAAGATTATGTTTATAGGTCACCAGAAAGGCAGGGATACCAAAGAAAACCTGATGAGAAATTTTGGCTGCGCACATCCTGAGGGATATAGAAAGGCGCTTCGTCTTATGAAGTTGGCTGAAAAATTTGATATACCGATAGTAAGTTTTATAGATACCCCCGGTGCCTATCCTGGCATAGGAGCCGAAGAGCGTGGTCAAGCGCATGCTATAGCGCTGAATCTAAAAGAGATGATGAATATCAAAATTCCCATTATCGTTGTGGTTATCGGAGAAGGGGGAAGTGGAGGTGCCCTGGGAATAGGTATAGGAGATAGGATATGCATCTTGGAAAATGCCTATTATTCTGTTATATCTCCGGAAGGCTGCGCCGCTATATTATGGAGGGATAGCTCCAAAGCGCCTGAGGCAGCAGAGGAACTCAAGCTTACAGCGGATAAACTATTAAAGCTTGGAGTGGTTGATGAGATAATACCTGAAGATATTGGAGGGGCTCACAGGGGACCTCAAAAAACAGCAGAGGCTATTAAAGAGACTCTGCTGAGATATATAAAGGAATTGAGTAATATATCTAGAGAAAAATTGATATTAAACAGATATGAGAGATTTAGGAAAATGGGTATATTTGAAGACAAGGATCATTAAAGAAAGGTATTTATTATACAAGGATATATAAAAATATATAGAAAGTGAAGAGAAACCCTCGGTTTTTAATTATAGGGTCAACTGTTTTAATAGTGATTGTTTTTTATTCGGTGTTTAAGCCAAAGCAAAATGTGGATTACAAGCAGTATATAAAAGGTAGTTCTATATCACTGGGAATGACTAAGGAACAGGTAATTTCCAGTTGGGGATCACCCGATTCAATAAACAGATTTAAAGATAAAAGAGAGACAAAAGAGACCTGGATATACTATAAAAACAGAGAAAGGCCCGCCTACCTTAATTTTCAAGATGGAGTGCTTAAAAAATATAACAATTTGATGGTTAAAAAAACCTCTTGAAACTCCTCAATATAGGAACTCTCCTTTTATGGTTTATAATGATGTTTCTTCTTGTGGACAGAGAAATATACCCTATGACCTCAAAACAAAATGTCATTTCTTACAGGTATTTTCTTCCAAAGGAACTACTCTTAAGGGAACACTGGATGGGTATATATTTTAACGACAAAAAGGTTGGATATTCCAACACAACCGTAAGTGCCTACGAAGAAAAAGGGTTCTCAGGATATGAAATTAGTAACGAAACAGAGATGTTTGTTTTTCTGTTAGGAGAGCATCAAAAGATTTTTTTTAAGGGTAGCGCAATGGTTGATACAAATTACAATCTTAGAAATTTTGAATTTGATTTAAAGACTGGTTCCGAAATAATAAAGGTTATAGGGAAACTTATCAAGAAGGATATTGTTGATTTAAAGATTATAACAGGTGGAGGTATAATTGAAAAGGAGGTGCAAGTACCGAGAGATGTTTTTATAGCAAACATATTGACACCCTTGGAATTCCTTGGAAAACTTTCTGTTGGGAAAACTTTTTTAATAGATGTGCTTGAACCATTTACTTTAACAGTTGAGAAAGTGCGACTTTTTGTAAAGGAAAAAGTAGATTTTATTGACCAGCAGAAACCAGTCAAGGCATATTTAGTTGAGATTGACTATAAAGGGTTAAAGTTGAAATCCTGGGTATCGGAAGAAGGCGAGATTTTAAAAGAAGAGACCTCCCTTGGTTGGACTATTGTAAAAGAACCTATGGAAAAGGCGATTGTGTATCAGAGATACCTGCTTGAGAAACCGCAGGATGTAGCATCGCTTATATCCATTTTACCGAAAGGGAAAATAGATATCACAGACAAAGCCTCTTATATGAAGGTAGAATTGGAGGGATTAAATGTAGATGAATTTGAACTTTCAAATGAAAGGCAGGATGTCTTATCAAAAATACCCTTGAGATTAGAAATAAAGACAAAAAGGATTCTTAAAGAGAATGTATTAGAACTGCCTATTAAGCATAAAGTGGAAGATGAATTTATGGCGCCTTCGAGATTTATTCAGTCAGATAATTATGAAATTGTGCAACTTGCAAGTAAAATAGCAAGGGAAGAGACAAATTCCCTTGTGGTAGCACAAAGGATAAAAGATTGGATTTTTAAAAATATAGGTAAAAGGCCTATAATAAGTATACCCGATGCACTGGGGACATTAAAAAGAAGGGAAGGAGACTGTAACGAGCACAGTTTTCTATATACAGCACTTGCGAGGGCAAAAGGGATACCTACCAAGGTGTGTTATGGACTTGTCTATATAGATGGAAGATTTTATTACCATGCCTGGTGTAAGGTATTTATAGGAGAATGGATAAGTATTGACCCTACCCTGGGTCAGGATTTTGTCGATGCCACCCACATAGAACTTCTCTCAGGCGGGTTAGATAAACAGCTTGAACTTGTGAGACTTCTTGGAAAGTTGAAGATAAAAATATTAGAACATAGATAAATATTAGATATAGATATAGGAATTGGGAATTAAGGAATTAGGTTTAATATGATAAAAACCCAAAATCTTACTAAAATATTTAACGACACAATAGCAGTTGATAACCTGAATCTTGAAATAAAAAAGGGAGAGTTCTTTGCCTTTTTGGGTCCTAATGCAGCAGGAAAGACCACTACTATTAAGATGTTGACGGGCCTTATTAAACCTACGTCTGGAAGGGCATATATAGGCGGTTATGACATCCAGAGGGATTACATTGAAGCAAGAAGCCTTATAAGCTATATACCCGATTTCCCTTTTTTATATGATAAATTGACCGCCAAGGAGTTCGTTGAATTTGTAGGAGATATTTACAATGTTGAAAAGAAAAAACTGGTGAAGGATTGTGATATGTATTTTGAGCTCTTTGGATTATCCGATTATAAAGACCATCTTATAGAGGATTTTTCTCATGGTATGAGACAAAAATTGATATTCACAACCGCCTTTATACATAATCCAAAGGTTATGATAATAGACGAGCCAATGGTGGGCTTAGACCCGCACAGCGGGCGCCTTATAAAAGATATCCTTAAGGCTAAATCCAGAGAGGGGCTTACGCTTTTTGTCTCCACGCATACGCTTTCTTTTGCAGAGGAACTGGCGGATACAATCGGAATTATAGATAAGGGAAGACTTGTCGCAATTGGAACCGTAGATATGCTTAGCAGGTTAAGTGGCGTAAAAGGGAAACTTGAGGACATCTTCCTAAGGATAACCGAGGAAGAAAACGGTCAAAAATCAAAAAATGCATAGTTTATCAGCGATCCTAAAGGTAAAATTTAATATTCTAAATAATAAGTTACATTCTATACGGAAGCATTCTACATTTAAGATACTCTTTGTCGGTTTTTCCAGTTTTATTTTTCTGGCAGGGCTTTTTCTATTTGCATATAAGTTGTTTGCAATGCTACAGGCTATCCAGGGCGTGGGGATAGTTCTTATTAGTAGGATATTATTCCTATTTTTCTTTAGCCTCTTCTGTATGCTTATATTCAGCAACATTATAGTGGCATATTCCACAATGTATGGTTCCGAAGAGGTAGAATTTCTTTTTTCAATGCCCTTAAACTATAAGGGTATATTTATAAGCAGGTTCATTGAGACACTCGTGTTAAGCTCGTGGACATTTGTTTTCTTGTTAGTTCCTTTTATGTCCGCTTATGGTATAATAAAGGCCCTGCCTTGGTATTTTTATATATCCCTGATATTTTTTTTCATCCCTTTTTTGTTTATCTCTGCGGTGATAGGAATAACCTTAACCATATTCCTAATAAGATTTATACCTAGGAAATATTTTAAAGCCCTGTTCGTGAACCTTTTCATTCTGGTTATAATATTTGTACTCTTATCTTTTAAATTACCGAGAGTTATAAGACCGCATAACCTAGAAGACATATTTATGTTAGGGAAATTTGCACCCTATTTTAAACTTTCCCAGTCGCCATTACTTCCGAGCTGGTGGATTGCGCAGGGTATTTTATCTTTTAATTTTGTAGGACTTAAAGAGGCGATGTTTTTCTGGCTTTTACTTTTAAGCACCGCAATAGTATTTGTTAGATTTTCAATCTTTCTTGCAAACCGATATTATTATTCCGGATGGGTTTTATTCTATAAGGGTGCTCAAAAGGAGAAATTTGACTTTGTATCATTTTTTATAAATAAACTTGAGTTTCTTTGGGAATTTTTAAAACCAGAGATAAAATCCCTTATAACCAAGGACATAAAGATATTTTGGCGCGACCCCATACAATGGTCGCAGTTTACGGTATTCTTTGGTCTTTTAGCCGTTTATTTTGCCAATATCCATAATCTTTCATATGACATACTACCTGCAATGTGGAGAAACCTTGTAGCATTTTTAAATCTGGGCTCAACCACTCTGACTTTAGGTTCGCTCTGCGTGAGGTTTGTATTTCCCCTATTTAGCCTTGAGGGAAAACGCTTCTGGATTTTAGGCCTTGCGCCGTTAAAGTTATCCGTTATCATCCTTGAAAAATTCTGGCTGTGGGTGATAATCAGCCTTTTAATTACGATGCCGTTAATAATACTATCTAACACTATGTTAGGCGTGTCTGGTCTTATAATGGGAGTTTCCTGCTATGCGGTATTTTTGATGTGTTTTTCTCTTGTGAGTATTTCTATAGGATTAGGCGCAATATTCCCGAATTTTAAAGAGGATAACCCTGCCTCTATAGTCTCGGGATTTGGAGGAACATTAGCCTTTGTATTAACCCTTTTTTATGTTGCCTTTGTGGTTGTGCTTATTGCAGTTCCATTTCATCTCCATTTTGTTTTGAAAATGATTAGTCATACAATATTTATAAAGCAACTCTTATTAGTAGGGTTGATTATATTTATAACAAGTTTACTCACCTCTATTATTCCAATGGTCCTCGCAGTAAGACGACTTAGAGAGATGGAATTTTAAATAAATTTGTATTTTCTTTAATTTCTCAAATAATAAAATAAGATAAAAAAATTTGAGTTGGTTATCAAAGATATTTGGTTATGTTCCAACTGAACAAAGACAAGGAATTTCTTTTGCAAAAGAACCTTGCTGGGAATTAACTTTATTGTATGGCACAAAAGACGAGAAATTTAATAATGCTGTTGCTTTGAAAGAATCAAAAGAGGTGAGACAATGAAAGCCACAGAAGTATTGAAAGCAGAGCATGAAGGTATAAAGCTAATGCTGAGAATTTTAGATAAGGTTTATGATAAGCTTAATTCCACAAAGGAATTGAATCGGGAAAATTTTATTAACATACTTGAATTCTTAAAAGTCTTCGCAGACAAATGCCATCGTGGAAAGGAAGAGGATTTACTATTTCCCGCGATGGTAGAAGCAGGTGTTTCTAAGGAAGGTGGGCCCATTGGCGTTATGCTTATGGAACACAGTCAAGGGAGAGAATATATCAGAGGCATGAGCGAAGCATTTGAAAGGTTTAAAAATGGTAACCGTGAGGCTTCGGCAAAGATTGCGGAAAACGCCAAGAATTATATAGCGCTTCTAACCGAGCATATTGATAAGGAGAATAACATTCTTTTCCCAATGGCTGATAAAGTATTATCTGAAATAAAGCAGAATAAATTGGCAGATGAGTTTGAGAAATTGGAAATAGAACGCATTGGCGCTGGAAGGCATGAAGAGTTCCATACTTTGTTACACCGCTTAAAGGAAACATATTTAAAATAAGGAGGGTACCGTGAGAAAAAGGACTTTGGTTGCGTGCTTAGTTTTTCTTTTTGCGGTGGGCATTTTAGAGCTAAATAAGGTTTATGCACACTGCGATACCCTGGATGGCCCAGTAATTCAGGATGCAAGGATAGCTTTAGAGCAGGGTGATGTTACACCAGTGCTTAAATGGATTAAGGAGGATGCTGAGCCTGAAATCCGCGCTGCTTTTCAGACTGCTCTGGTTGAGAGAAAAACAGATAAAGAAACCGCAGATATGAAATTCTTTGAAACGCTGGTGCGAGTGCATCGCTCTGGAGAAGGAGCAGTATTTATAGGATTAAAACCAGCCGGTAGCGTTGAGCCTATTGTTGCTGAAGCAGATAAGGCGTTAGAGACTGGTTCAGTTGATGGGTTGATAAGTGAGATGTCTATGCATTTGACCGAGGGAGTAAAAGAACACTTTGAACGCGCCTTGGAAACAAAAAAGCACAAAGACGAAAGCGTGGAAGCTGGCCGTGAATATGTTGAAGCGTATGTTGAATATGTCCACTATTTGGAAGGCATTCACAACGCTATCTTAGGTAAAGGTGGACATCATACCGAGGAAACCAAAGAGACAAAGTAAACCACGCACCTCGTCCTTCTCGGCGTTGTTTTGGCTTCAAATCTCCTTACTTGTTCAAAAAAATGGTGCGGAAGGAGGGATTTGAACCCTCAAGGGTTACCCCATACGCTCCTGAAGCGTACGCGTATGCCAGTTCCGCCACTTCCGCTTGGCAATTAGTATACTATTCTTCAATTTTACTGTCAAATCCATCCTTTTAAAAAAAACAAGATTAAGGTTTAGGTTGAGGTTAAGAATTATTTTCTCAACCTTAGCCTCAGCCTTGTCCTTGCATTTTTCTTTTATCTGTGTTATATTGCACTCAGATGCAAGACATAACCATAGCTACAAACAGAGAGGCAAGGCATTACTATAGTGTTGTAGATACGTATGAGACAGGTATTGAGTTAAAGGGGAGTGAGGTAAAATCCTTAAGGGAGCATAAGGCAAATCTCAAGGATAGCTTTGCGAGAGTAGAGAGCGGAGAGGTATTCTTATATAATGCCCACATATCGCCTTATGAAAAGGCAGGAAGGTTTAATCCTGACTCCAAGAGGATACGCAAATTACTATTACATAGAAGTCAGATAAATAGACTTGCGCTCATATGCAGCCAAAAGGGTTTTAGCCTCATACCTCTTAGGCTCTATTTTAAAAAGGGTTTGGTTAAGCTTGAGCTTGCCGTGTGCAAGGGCAAACGCCTGTATGACAGGCGTGAAGAGATAAAAAAGGAGATTGTAGAAAGAGAGATAAGCAGAGAGATAAAGGAAAGGGGGCGAAAGGTTTCGACTTAGGTAAGCCGATAGGAGTGGCATGCCGAGGGAGTCGGGTGGCCTCGTCCCTCGACGCTGCTCGGGACCTTTTAAGGACCCTGAGCGTAGTCGAAGGGTAAAAACCCGGCAAAAAACAAACGCTGAAAACAGTAATGTTCCAGCTACAGTGGATGAGCTTCTTTCGGAAATAGGAATGGGTATTGCCCATCCTGTTTTTCCGAGCGGAGTTCTCCCGCTGTCAAGCGCGGTTATTAAATAACCGCCCATCAGCTGCTCCTGCCTGTGGGAGCGGATTTGATGTCGCAAGCAGGCTGGTCCCTGATTTTATCCTTTGAATGAGGGGACGAGAACTCTAAAAGGATAGCTTGGTAGGGATCCCTCCTATTGGAGCTATACCTTGCGAAAACTTAAAAGGTAGGATAAGCATGTAGAGGCTCTTATCAAGGATGCTTAAGGACGCGAGTTCAATTCTCGCCGCCTCCACCAATTCGCCTATAGCAAATTGCAAATAGGTTTAAAGAGAGAAAAATTAAGGTTGTCGTGAAACTGCTAAGAACATTTTTTTATTTCCATTTGCCATTTGCAATTTTGCTATTTGCTGTTTCTGGCTGCGCT
>Ga0194113_10011000_pt1 | contig 10749 bp, 10 predicted proteins | sample TA2MahC200mmetaG_FD_146193 | JGI IMG/M metagenome (GOLD analysis project Ga0194113, IMG submission 146193) | Freshwater microbial communities from Lake Tanganyika, Tanzania - TA2015017 Mahale Deep Cast 200m | ecosystem: Environmental > Aquatic > Freshwater > Lake | place: Tanzania: Lake... | reverse complement strand
GTTCGATGAGCGTAAAACCCGCCTGAGCCGGACGCGGCCGACGGGAGACTGCGGAAACCCGTGGAGGTTTCATGAGTAGCATGGATTAAGAGTTCGGGGTGGATGTAGGCGAAACGGCCGGTTTTGACAACTCCCGCTTTCGAGGACAGGATCAGAGGGGTAATAATGCTCAGTATGCGTCTCCACCGTCACAACTTATGGGTCCTGAACTGTCTACACCAAGAACCACACCAAGTGTAGTTCGGGCGTCTACATGTCCGCGTATAAATAAAACAACATTCCGCTGAATAGAAGCCCGTTATTAAATTAATGCGCGGATGATGCTCCCAACGGTGCCCAGAATTGACCGAAGCAGCGTTGTCGGCCCTCTCGATTGAAAAGCACGTCACATCGAACTTTCCGCCGACCTTTCTCTTCCATTGTCATGATGATATGGGACTGTCGCCCGAACACTCACTGGCACTCTACCAGGCGTTGCTGAAGGCTGGCGTCCCGGCTGAGTTTCACGTATTCGGCCAGGGCGGGCATGGTGTCGGCTTTTCTTTCGGTGACCCCGCCTCCAGCACTTGGCCAGGGCTTCTTGGAAACTGGTTGAGGCACCGGGGGCTGATGACTGGAGACCAGCGTGTTTCGGTCAAGGCTCGTGTTCTGATCGACGGCGAGACGATGCAGGGATGTTGGATTACGTTCATTCCGCGCGACAGCAGCAAACCAACGGCGGCGGCTTACACACTTCGAGGCTGCGAAATGGTGATTCCAGCCGAGCGCGGCCCATGTCCCGGCCCGCATTGGATCGAAGTCCGGCAGATTGGCTTTGGCCTGAATCCAGAGCCAACTATCGACGACCTACACCTGTATACAAAAGAATCTCCGGCCTCACGCTGTTAAGCTGATTGCCATTCTTGGCCGAAATGCGTTTATGGGGCAAGGTGAATTCGGCTGTCATAGCTTGTCAGCGCCTGTCAGCGTGCATGAGACTTTTCAGAATCGCGCCGTTTTGCAGAACCAACCGCCAACGTCCATTCCAGAAAGCCTGTCGGGGCTGGTCGAGCGCGTGACGTTTTTTCAACGAAGATTCTGGCTTCGTTGTGCCCAAGGTGAAGGCCACAGGGCAGCGCGACCTGGTGACGGTCGTCGGTACGATGCCTTCGGCCAACGCGGAGGAATCGCTCACCGCCGAAGGCAGATGGATTCGAGACCGGGAATTTGGATTGCAGTTTCGCGCCGACCGGCTCCGCGAAAGATTCTGTCCCAATTTCAGGCTTGATTGCGTGCTTCTTGAAGAACAGGCTCATGTCGCTCTTAACAGCACACTCAATCCAGTCGTACAATCTAATGGGAGACAGAAAATGAAACAAGTCCTCGCGATGGCAGTTTTGTTGTCAGCCGTGTTAGTTCTTGGTGAAGACAAACCGAATTTCAGCGGCGTCTGGAAATACGGAAGCGATTTCTTCAAGATAGAGCACAGGGAGCCAAAGATTCATGTCCTTCACGAAATTGATGACCAACACGGAAAGAGAACGCTCGACATGAGAGCGTTGACGGATGGAAAGCAGCAGAAATTCGAGGCACAAGGATTCCCCGCTTTGAGTATTGGAGCCTGTTTATGGGAATCCAAAGCGGGATAGGCGCTTCGATCCTTAGCCTCCCTCCGCGCGCGCTTCGTGGGCTAACGTGCTGGCGCGCGCGGGTCGAAGCGCATCGTGCAGGCCCCTCGACTTTTCGGAAATTTTTGGTTCGCTGAAACTTATGTCAGACCCGGCACCAGCCGCACAAGAAAACACCACATTTTCGGCGGAGAGGATCACTCCGCAGGTGGGGTATGGCTCGATGGCGGGGATTATTACGTCGGAGGCGGACAAGTTCCTTCAAGCTACTCTAGGAAGCGCGCGAGCGGTCGATGCGAAGAACGTCCCGGATGATTTCCTGTTGCGCTTTGCCCAGTACGCGGATGCGTTCACGGTCTCATGTTGTGACCGGTTTGCGGGCTTCCTGAAGGAAATGTCGATCCACGGGGAAGTCCGAGGCACGTCCGAGGCGGTGTTGGCCAAGTTAGTCCGAAACCGGTGTTTCGAGAGCCTGGATGGCCTCTTGTCGGAGTATCTGGACCTTCTCAGGACCGCGAAGATCGATATCAGCTCCGTGGTGCGTCAACTGGTGGATTCGCGGGTGCGGGATTTGTTTTCGATGCCGGGCGCCGCTCTGGGCGCAGGTGGCGAAGGCGAGCAACGGAAGTTGCTGTTGCCTCAAGCCGCGCGCGCCGCGGCTTTGGTGAAGATTCTGGATTATCTGAACGCCTTCCCGGGGTTGGTGCAGGAATTTCTGGATTATGGCACGTCGAAATTGTTCGGAGGCGACGTCGATTTCTCGATGCAAGAGCGCTTTTTGCGCACCGTCCTGGATGGGGCCCACGAAAAAATGATGAGCCTGACCGTGTTGTTAGAGGGGTTGGAACAGGTCAAACAGCGGAAATGGGAACAGCAGCGCGCTACGGAATCTGCCACCATCAAAGCGGTCGCGATGATGGCCGGCCAATCTCAGGTGAAGCGAAAGACGGGCGTTAGCTCTCTCGTGATTTGCGGGGTTTGCCTGGCGCCAATCTGGCCGTTGTTTCAACTGGGATTAGTCAACCGGTACGTCCATCGGAGTCGTCATTGTCCTGGGACTGGTGGGCATCGTTTTTCTCTTCCGAGGAATCATCCATTTAACTTACGGGGTAAGGGGGATGCCAGGAGGGCGCTTTCAAAGCAGTCCGTTGCTGGGGAAACGCGGGAAAAGGAGAAAAGACACGCGCGCCGCGACTGGAAGAGTCCATGAGGATTAACTAAAATTGCCTGAATTTATGCCAAACCAGAATGCTTTACGATACGTCAGTGCGCTCCGCGGTGTGTGGCTGGGCCTGTTCGTCAGCGCCGTGCTTTTAGCCGGTTGCAGCGCGGCGAACCAGACTGACGCCGCGGCTTTGGCGCAGGAGAAGGCGGAAATCGAGCGGCTCCGTCTGGAGAACCAGGACCTGGCCAAGCTCCAGAGTGAGAACCAGGAGGTTCAGCGCCTTCGAAAAGAAAACCAGGAGTTGTTCAAGCTCCGCGCTCAGTATCAGGAACTGGTCCGGCTTCGGAAAGAAAACGAACAACTCAAAACCCAACTGGCAAAAGCGCAACAAACCGCGAAGTGACCACTAAGCCGTTGACATTCAATGAGGCTGCAAATACTTTAGCGTCACGCACAAAACTGGCCGGAATAGGATTGGCGTTAGCGGCCACGGCGGCCGTTGAAGATTGGCAAGAACTTCGATGAACGACAAGAGCCAACCGAGTCAAGGCCTGGTGAAGTACCGGGTCGCGCACGTGAATCGCAAGGGCGCGGACTTGATTTTTATTCCCCTGGAATCGGGGATTGGACAGCGGCCTGCCGCCGAGCAGGCCGAATTGCTCCGAATGCTCCAGCACTGCGCAAAATCGGCGGGCTTGAAGGGGACGGTTGTCCTGGTCTGGGACAAGGGAGGCACGACCGGTTTGCTGGCGGAGAGGACCGTGCACCCGCACATCCAGGGCACAACGCTGGCCTTCGTCGAATCCAACATTAACCGCGAACTCACGGTGCGTGGGATGACTGTCTGCTATGCGATGGGTTCGGGCAGCGGAGCGTCCGCCCCGACCGTGACCGGTCCGGCGGCATCTGGATCAGGGCGAACCGAAGAACGCCAGCAAGCGGGTTTCGTGTCCGTGAAATCACAGGTCTCTGGATGCGACGTGTATGTGGACGGCAAGTTCGCGGGGAATGCCCCGGCACGGCTTAAACTTCCCGAAGGCAATCACCTCATCCAGGTGAAGCACGCGGGCTACAAGGAATTCAGCCGGGAGGTCATGGTGATGGAAGGCGCGGACATCAGCCTCCAGGCGGAGTTGGACCCGGAGGACACGCACTTCTTCGGCCGGGCGGGCGCGTCCCAACAGCAGAAATCCGCCGAGAGCGGCGACAAACTTGCCGATTTTCAACGCAAACACAGCGTGGCGTTGATGACGATCCTATTCACCGACATCGTCGGTTCCACCAAACTGAAGCAAGAAATGGGGGATCGCGAGGCCGTCCGAATGATTCAATGGCATCATGGGATCGTGCGGACAATTCTGAAAAGCATCCCGGGCGGCGAAGAAATCAATACCCAGGGCGATTCGTTCTTCCTGGTTTTCGTGAAGCCCTCGGACGCCGTCAAATTCGCGTTGCTGTTGCAGTCCCAGCTCCGCACGGCGGTCAAAACGGGCGGGTACCCTCTTTATGACCGCGTTGGCGTCCACGTCGGGGAAGTATTCGTGGAGGAAGTCGTGGGCGCCGGGATGAACGATCTTTACGGAATTCAGGTGGACACGAGCGCGCGGGTGATGTCCCTCGGGGAAGCGGATCAGATATTGATGACACGGTTTGCTTTCGACAATGCGCGCCAGGTTTTGAAAGGGCAGAGCATTGAAGGTCTCGGCAAGCTCGCGTGGATGAACCACGGCTACTATTCTCTGAAAGGAGTCGAAGAGCCGCTGGAAATTTGCGAAGTGGGCGAAGAAGGACTGGCCGTGCTCAGAGCGCCGGCGGACTCGGACAAAGTGCACAAGGTCGATGCCAGCGGCAAGCCGATGGGCGGGGGAGATACCGAACACAAACCGGCTCCGCGTCCTGCGGGCCATGTGGTGGTCAGCTCCAGACCTGGCATCGTGCGACCGGGAGGCTTTTCGTCCATCATCAAGGGTGGACCGGGCTAAACGGGGGCGGCGGGGGCGGAGGTGCTCACCAGTTTGCTATGCCGCTTTACGAATACGAGCTGTGCGAAGGAGAATGTAAGGTTTGCGGAGGGCGGTTCACGCTGCGACGGCCCGTCAGCGCGCCTGAATTGACCAGATGTCCGGCCTGCAAAAAGCCGGTGCGGAAACTGATTTCCACTTTCAATTCGCCCCTGAAACTGAAGCCCTTGTCTGTCTCAGATGCGAAGCAAGCCGGTTTCACCGTCCTGAAGCGAATCGGACGCGGCGAATACGAACGCCAGTAGCAGCAGCGCGGACGATTGCAGTGTAGAATCCTGGAACATTCGCAGGTCGGACGGTCTAACAATTGAATTCTGAATGAGCGCCACTGCTGTTTGCACCGACCCCGCCCCCGTCCTCGCTCGCTTGCCGCAGAAATGATCGGAGGTTTCTATGAGCCAACTCGAGATTGTTAAATCCGTTCTGGAGAAGACAGCGCGCCGCCGCCGCTGGGAACGCGCTTGGCGCGGCGCCTGGTTTGGCCTTCTCGGCGGTTCGGCCATCTGGCTTCTCGCGCTGACCGTGTTCAAGCTGGCCCCTGTGCCTGAATCAATGCTCACGGTCGCCGGCCTGGTTGCGCTGGCCGCTATCCTGGTCGGTTTCGTCCTGGGCTGGTGCCGGAGCGAGTCGTTGCTCCAGACGGCGCGATGGGTTGACGCCCGGAGGAACCTGCAGGAGCGCCTGAGCACGACTTTAGAGATGGCAAACTCCGCAGCTCCCGAAAAATGGCGCGAACTCCTTGCGACCGACGCGGCCCGGAGTGTTGAGAAAGTCACGGCCAAGCAGCTTTTGCCCTTCGGCCTCCCGGAGACCGGCAAATGGGCGCTCCTGATTCTGATCGTCGCATGCGGCCTGGGATTCGTCCCTGAATATCGGAGCAAGGCTTACGTGCAAACCCGGCGCGATGCCGAAATAATCCGCGACACAGGCCGGCACCTGGCAGAGCTGGCGCGGCGCAGTTTGGAGCAGCGTCCGCCCGCGCTCCAACCAACGCGAAAGGCGTTGGACCAGGTGGCCGATCTGGGAGAACATTTGACCAAGGCCCAGTTGACCCGAAGCGACGCGCTGAAGGATTTGGCAAGCGTCACTGAGAAACTCAAAGCCGAAGCCAGAGACCTCGGGAAAAATCCCGCGCTCAAACCGCTGGAACGCGCTTCCAAAACCTCGAACCGAGGCAGCGCGTCAAGCTCCGCCGAACTCCACAAGCAAATCGACGCCTTGCGAGAGGCGTTGGGCAACAAATCGGCCGAACCCGAAGCGCTGGAGAAATTCAAACAGAAACTTCAGCACGCCAAACAAGCGGCCAGCGGTTTGCCGGACAAGGATGGCGCTGCGCGCGACGCCGCCAAAAACGATCTGGCCCAGTCCTTGTCCAATCTCGCCAAAGAAGCCAGAGACATTGGGCTTTCCCTGCCCAGCCTGGACGAAGCTATTGAGGCGCTCGCCGCGAGCCAGATCGATCAGTTGCTCAAAGATCTGGACGTTGCGGAAACCAGTTTGGAAAAACTTCAATCCATGGCTCAGGCCCTGGAGCAGCTTCAGATGTCCGCGCAGAAGCTCGGGAAAGACCTGGCTGAGCAGCTCCAAAATGGCCAGGCCGAGGCCGCCCAGGGCACGCTGGAGAAAATGGCCACCCAACTAAAATCCTCCGGCCTCACTCCGGACCAACTCAAGTCGATCCTCGATGAAGTGTCGAAAGCCGTCGCCCCGGCGGGCCAGTACGGCAAGGTGGCCGACTACCTCAAGCAGGGCGCCAAACAGATGCAAAGCGGCGAAAAGGCGGCCGCCGCGCAATCGCTGGCCGACGCCGCCAAGGAATTGGAAAACCTGATGGCGCAATTGGAGGACGCCAAATCGTTGATGGCGACGCTCGAAGCCTTGCAGCGCGCCCAGATGGCCATTGGGAATGGCCAGAAGTGGGGCCAGTCCAGAACCCCTCGAGCCGGGCAGGGCGGTGGGGTTGGGGACGGCGTTGGAACCTGGGCGGATGACAGTCAGTGGCTGGATATTTCAGAGATCAAGGACCGCTGGGATAACTCCGGCGTGGTGCGCCCGGACGAAGATCCGCGTGGGGTTACGGATCGAGGTGACGCCCAACTCGCCGACAATCTGGCGCCCACCAAAGTCAAAGGCCAGATCAACCCCGGCGGCCCGATGCCGAGCATTACGCTGCGCGGCGTGAGCATCAAGGGCATGAGCAAGGTGGACTTCAAGGAGGTCGCGACTGCCGCTCAAAGCGACGCCCAAAGCGCGCTGAGCCAGGATCAAGTTCCCCGCGCTTACCAATCGGCGGTGCGGGATTACTTCGATGATTTGAAAAAGTGACATGAATACCGAGGAACACATCCGGCTTTTCCACCAAACCTACTCGGCGATGCGCCAGGAAATCGGCCGAGTCATCGTTGGGCACTCTGAAATTGTCGAAGGCACTTTGATCGCCTTGTTCTCTGGAGGACATGTGCTTCTGGAAGGCGTGCCTGGCCTGGGCAAGACGCTTTTGGTCCGTACGCTGGGCGAGGTGCTGGACATTTCCTTCAATCGAATCCAGTTCACGCCCGACCTGATGCCGGCCGACATTCTGGGAACCAACATCGTGATGGAAACGCCCGCCGGCCGGCGCGAGTTCCAATTCCAAAAAGGGCCCATCTTCGCGCATCTGATTCTCGCCGATGAAATCAACCGCGCGACGCCCAAAACGCAGTCCGCGATGCTCGAAGCCATGCAGGAGAAGAGCGTCACGGCGGGAGGTGAAATTCGCCGCCTCGCCGAACCGTTCTTCGTTCTGGCCACACAGAATCCGATCGATCAGGAAGGCACATACCCGTTGCCGGAGGCGCAACTGGACCGGTTCTTTTTCAAATTGCTCGTCACTTATCCCAATGCAAACGAGTTGACCGAAGTCCTGAATCGCACGACCGAAGGAACGAAGACCGACGTCCAGAGGGTCCTCGACAAAGACACCATGCTCGAACTGCAAAAGCTCGTGCGGCAAGTGCCCGTCGCTTCCCATGTGAAGGATTACGCGGTGCGTTTGGTCATGGCCACTCATCCGAAAACCGAAACCGCGGCGCCCATCTCCAATCAATATCTGCGCTTCGGCAGCAGCCCGCGCGGCGCGCAAACCTTGATCCTGGCCGGCAAAGTGCGCGCGTTGACCCAGGGCCGGTTCAACGTGAGCTTCGACGACATTCATGCCGTGATTCACCCTGCGCTCCGCCATCGCCTGATTCTCAACTTCGAAGCCGAGGCCGAGGGAATCACGACCGACCATATCGTCGATCAGATTCTCAAGGACGTCCCGCGGGACGCTGCGGTCGCAGCGGCCTGATCGCAGGAGTTTAATTGGAACAGGAGCCAAGGAACGGAAGTGAACCCGGCTATTCTTTCCATGAACCTCGGAGCGCCGGTCTCCGATCCGGCGCGATTCTCAAGCCGCACCGATGCGTGCCGGGTCGGAGACCGGCGCTCCGGTTCAAGGGCGCAAGGCGCGCCCTGGTTCGGGGCGGTCTCATTTTTGGCGGCAGGGGCGCCCCACGATCCGCTTATCGTCCCGGCTTCAGCCGGTTTTCGCGCGTCCGCCGGCTAATGCCGGGACTACCTGCACGCCCAAATGTGGCCGTGAGCCGATTCAACTCATTTGGCCGGTGTAACGCTTTGACGATGTAACGTTGTGACGACTTCGCACATGCCCGATTCTCTGCTGACACCTGATCTGCTTCGCCGGCTGGAGCAATTCCAACTCCTGGCAGCCCGCCGCGCGAAAAGCTCCGCCAAAGGCGAACGGCGCAGCCGCGCGCGCGGCCAATCCGTCGAATTCGCCGATTACCGGAACTACGTGGCCGGCGACGACTTTCGCTATCTTGACTGGAATCTTTATGGACGGCTGGAGCGGCTGTTCCTTAAACTTTATGAGGAGGAGCGCGAATTGCCCGTCACGATTTTTCTGGATGCCAGTGAGTCCATGACTTTCGGCCAGCCTCGCAAATTTGATTTCGCCCGGCAGGTGGCGGCCGCCGTGGGCTACGTGGCTTTGTGCGGATTCGACCGCCTGTCGGTCGCCGCTTTTCCCGATGCGATGGGGGAGGGGGCGGTGCGCGGGGCCTTGCGGGGCGTGCGTGGCCGAAAATCCGCGCTCCAGTTTTTCCAGAACCTCGGCCGGCTCACGGCGCAGGGCACGGCGGCGTTGAATGAATCTCTTCGGCGAGGCGCGCTGGCTGCGCGCCAGGCCGGTGTGGCGGTGGTCCTCAGCGATTTCCTGGATCCGGCCGGCTACGAACCCGGTTTGACGGCGCTGGTGGGACGCGGCTTTCAGGTCAGTGCGGTGCAAATCCTGGCGCCGGAAGAAGTGAATCCGGGAGTTTTCGGCGACTTGCGTCTGGTGGATTCGGAAACGGGGCATCAGCAGGAGGTGACGTTTGGCCGCTACCGGCTCTCGGTTTACCAGCGCACGGTGCAGAGTTTCTGCCAGAAACTGCGCGAGTTCTGCCAGTCGCGCGGCATCAACTCTTTCACCGCCACGTCGGACACACGGTTGGAGCAGCTTCTCCTGAAGCAACTGCGCGAAGCGGAGGTGTGGGGGTGAGGGAGTGCGGAATGCGGAGCGCGGAACGCGAAGTCAAATGGAAAGGTCAGAATACTCGGAAGAAGACAACCAACCAAAGGAGATGTCATGATGAGTAACGAGAATTTGAAGGACCGCACAACGAAGTTTGCCCTGGAAGTCATCAAACTCGTCGAAGCATTGCCGGACGATCGGACCAGCCGCACGCTGGGCAACCAGTTGTTGCGGGCGGGAACATCCGTTGGCGCTAACTACAGGGCTGCTTCCCGGGCGAAATCTCCGGCGGATTTCATCTCAAAAATCGGGACCGTTGAAGAGGAGGCAGACGAAACCGGCTACTGGATGGAGCTCTTGTTGTTGGCAGGCAAAACCAAGGGGGAACGAACGAATGCAATTATGCAGGAAGCTAACGAGTTGACCGCAATCGCGGTAAGCTCAATCAACACCGCGAAGCGAACCAAATACCGCGCCAGAAGCCATGCTGGTGCTTCCGAAACTCCGCACTCCGCGCTCCGCACTCCGCACTCCTAAAACCGGTGAGCTTTCTCTCTCCATACGCGTTTTTCTTCGCGGCCGCCATCCCGGTGGTGATTTTATTCTACCTCCTGAAGCGGCGGCGTGTGGTGCGATTGGTTTCGAGCACGTTGCTCTGGCAGAAGTTTCTCGCCGAAACGCAGGCGAGCGCGCCCTTCCAGAAGCTCCGCCACAACTGGCTGCTCGTGCTGCAAATCCTTATGCTGCTCCTGGCGATCCTGGCTCTGGCCCGGCCTTACTTCTCCGGCCAGACCACGGGCGGAAGACTCCAGGTCGTCATCCTGGATGCCTCGGCCTCGATGCAGAGCACGGACGAAGCTCCGAGCCGGTTTGAAAAGGCGCGCGCCGAAGCGTTGCGATTGGTCGATGCCATGCACGACAACGATCAGATGGTTGTGCTCCTGGCGAGCGCCAATACCGAGGTCAAGCAATCCGCGACCCGGGAGAAAGCTGCGTTGCGCCGCGCCCTCCAGACGTGCATCCCAATGGACACCCCCACGCGGTTGAAGGAGGCGCTGAAACTGGCAGAAACGCTGATTCAGAATAATCCCGCGGCCGAAATTCATCTGTACAGCGACGGCGCCGTGGCGGCGATGGAAGAATTTGAGAACAGCAGCTTGCCCCTGATCTTTCATCGGGTGGGACAACGGGCGAACAACCTTGGCATCACGACACTCGACATTCGCGCGAACCCGGAGAACCCGGCGCAGCGGGCGGCCTTCACCAGCGTCGTCAATTACTCCACCAACGCTCAACAAGCGCAACTGGAGTTCCGGATGGACGGCCAGCTCGTCGAAACTAAGCCCCTGAACCTTGCGCCGCGCGAGACGTCGCCCCAGGTTTTCATCACAGCCCAAGAGC
>Ga0194113_10010993_pt1 | contig 10752 bp, 10 predicted proteins | sample TA2MahC200mmetaG_FD_146193 | JGI IMG/M metagenome (GOLD analysis project Ga0194113, IMG submission 146193) | Freshwater microbial communities from Lake Tanganyika, Tanzania - TA2015017 Mahale Deep Cast 200m | ecosystem: Environmental > Aquatic > Freshwater > Lake | place: Tanzania: Lake... | reverse complement strand
CAGCTACTGCAGCTAGCAGAGCTACAACTGGAGCAGGAGCTTCCACCTACGGGTGTACTGATTCCGCTCTCACTCTTGGAGACCGAACGGAAGGTAGATAAAACCCGCTTTGCGTTGTTATGGCACTGAGGACAAGAAGCCCCGTCAGCAGAAGCGCACAGCGGGCGTAATTCTTCAAATTTCAAGTTGCATTTGGTGCAGACATACTCATAAATCGGCATTTAATTACCTCTATGTTTAGTTTACATTTTTGACGCAGGTGAGTCAAGCAGGAAGGGGGTGACATTATAAATACCCCTTTTTTTCAGAAACGAATCAGGCACGATTAGCTTCAATTATTTGTTTCCAACATTATGTAAAGCCATATGTTAAATAAATCAAAGTTGAAAAGGACTTGACCGGCGGGAAGCGACGACATATTATTACCTCATATCAGGTACGAGGCAGGCTCTTGGCAAGAGGTTAGTGATTAATATCTCGGGATTCCTTAAAAAAGAGAATGAAAAATGTTCTATAAACCAAAAGGAAACGTAATCATATCTGATGAGGGGTTCTCGGTCACTAGGATTGACCTTTATCACATCAAGTATGAACAGGGAGACAAATCTATCATCATCCCTTTCGAATGGTTAATGACGAAGCCAGTAAGCATAGTTATTTACGAACGGAATGTGACCGAGTGGGAACCTCCTAACTCGGAAGTACCATTAGGTAATAAAACGATTAAGCTCATTATTAATAATATTAGCCGTGCCTTAGTGTGGGATGGTGTTAAAGTAGAATTTGAACCATTGCCATCATATCGGAAAAGATTCTGACCGCTTAACACAAAAGAGCATTGACGGTAAAAATCTTAGTGGCCACAAGTAGAAGCATGTGAACTGGAGGCAATCGGTTTAGACAAAATCAAATCCATCAAGCCCACTCCCCACCAGATTATTCGTCTCGATTTCATCGGGACTCCAGAATGACAGTCCTGTTAAGCTTCCCAGACTATCTTGCCGTCAAGGATGGTCATGGCGACGTGGATATCCTTTATCTGTTCCACAGGACAACTAAGGGGATCGCTGCTTAAGACGACGATGTCAGCAAGCTTGCCCGGGGCGATTGAGCCTTTTACCTTCTCTTCGAAGGAGGCATAGGCGGCATTTACGGTATACATAGCCAGCGCCTGTTCGGCTGAGATGCCTTCTTCGGATAGAATTGATTGCCCTGATTCAGCCTTTCTGGTGATGGCAGCGTAGATGCCAACCAGCGGATTATCCGGGACAACTGGAGAATCGGAGCTGGCGGCTACGGTCAAGCCGCTGTCGAGCATGGACTTGATACGGTAAAGCCAGGGCTGCTGGTCGGAAGGAACGGTTGCCAGATATCTCTCTCCGCTATAGTAGAGGAAGAGGGGTTGAGTAACGATAACCGCCTTGAGCTTGCGAAGTCGCTCCAATAATGGGGGAGGGCAAACTGAGCAGTGCTCTATGCGGTGGCGTCTAGATTCCCGCTCCCGTATCGGGGTACGGGACAGGTTTCGCGGGAATGACAATAAGGAGCTGTGGACATATTCCAGAGCGGCGATGGCTGCTTCTACCGTGGCTGGCTCAATGGCATGGATGGCTAGCTGAAAACCGGCTTTGTGGGCAGAAAGTGCCTGCCGGTTCAGTTCTGATTGAGATGGCTCCAGTTGTCCGGTAGTTTCCTTGACCATTATTTTTACGCCGCCCAGGCGCAGATGGCTATCGCCTGACTCTGGAGCTAAACCAGCCTCTTGAAACTGACTCATAGCCCCAATCCCTGACATGACATAAAGTCGGCTTTTGAGCTTGCCTGAATCTTTGAAGCGGCGAAAGATTTGCCACCGCCCAAGGTTATTGCCGATGGTGGCGTCCTGCAAAGAGGTTATGCCGAAGGAGAGGTAGTGCTCGTTGGCTAGAGATATGCCCTCGTTTAATTCCTCTTCGGACAGCGGAGGCATAACCTTTTCTCGGATATAGCCCAGCATTTCAAACAGGATGCCAGTTGGCTCGCCGGTGGCGACGTGGCGGTCAATGAGGGCGCCGGGCGGGTCTTCAGTTTCCCGGGTGATGCCAGCTAAAGATAGTGCCAGGCTATTGAGGGTGCAGGCGTGTAGGGAACGGTGAGACAGGACTACCGGATGGTCAGGGGCTACCTCATCCATGTCCCAGCGGTTGGGGCAGCGTTTTTCGGCAAGATAAAACTCGTTATAGCCGGTGCCCGAAAGCCACCTGCCGGGCGGGGTATTCTGAGCTTTCCTGTGTAGAGCTGCTTTTATGTCAGCAATGGAGCGGACTGATTCGGGGCTGAGGTCGATGCCGAGCAGTTGCCTTAGGAAGGAGAAAATATGGCAATGGGCATCGTTGAAGCCAGGCACAACGGTCCTGCCTTCACCGTCAATTATTCTTGTTTTTGCGCCGACGACCTCTCTCAGCTTTTCATTGCCAGCGACAAGCATAATCCTGTTGCCCTTGACTGCCACAAGCTCAGCGCGTGGCTGTTCTGGATTCATGGTTATTACATTGGCGTTTTTGAGAACGAGGTGGGCATAGGACATTTTTAGAAAAATTCGCCTTTCTTAGGCTTTTGACCGAGTAACCATAAGGTAGTATACTACGGACAACATAGCAGAACAAAGGGGTTTACATGGATACGAGCCGACTGGCTGAGAAGCTGGTTTTGTGGATAAAAGAAAAAGTATCAAGTGCCGGATGTAAAGGGGTGGTTTTAGGGATGAGTGGTGGGGTTGACTCTTCGGTGGTCGCTGTGCTGTGTATTCGTGCCTTTCCCAAGAATACACTCGGGTTAATTTTGCCGTGCCATAGTATACCAGAAGATGTGGAACATGCACGGATGGTGGCTGACAAGTTTTCTATCCCAACTAAAACTGTAGTTCTTGACCTTATTTTCGATGCTCTGCTCAAGATATTGCCTGTTGACAGAGTTGAAAATGCTGACAGGCGTATGGCTGAAGCCAATATCAAGCCCAGATTGAGGATGCTCGCTCTCTACTGCTTTGCCAATCAGCTCAAATATGTGGTAGTCGGCTCGGGTAACCGAAGCGAGCTGGCTGTTGGCTATTTCACCAAGTATGGGGATGGTGGGGTGGATATCATGCCTATTGGTAATCTGGTGAAAAAAGAGGTGAGGGAGCTAGCTAAATTTCTGGGTGTTCCCCAGCCGATTATAGATAAGCCGCCCTCGGCTGGCTTATGGCAGGGGCAGACCGATGAGGGCGAACTGGGGTTCACCTACGAGGAACTCGACCGCTATCTGCTTACCGGTAAGGCGGCGAAGGAGTTGAAAGCGAGGATTGAGGCGATGGCTGCTGCCAGCGAGCACAAGCGCCAATTGCCGCCAGTGGCTACCTTTGGTTAGGAGGGTGAGAATTTGACACCCAAAGTAAAAATCGTTGCTGATAGTTCGGCTTACCCGCAACCGGAGGTGATTAAGAAGTACGATATTCAGATTGTGCCGCTTAAGGTTGCCTTTGGCACCGATGTCTATTCGGAAGGGGTGGATATTACTGCCGAGGAATTTTACGGAAGGCTGGCTAAATCCAAGGTGTTGCCAACCACTTCACAGCCTTCTGTCGGCGATTTTACAAAAGTGTACTTAGAGCTGACAGAGCATGGTCATTCCGTTCTATCGTTCCATATTTCCAGCAGGTTAAGCGGGACGGTAGCATCGGCACTGGCTGCTAAAAATGCCTTGCCTGAAGCTCAGATTGAGATTATAGACTCACACTCTATAGCGATGGGTATGATGATTGCCCCAGCTGCGGAGGCGGTGGAAGAAGGGAAGAGTCTATCTGAAGTCAAAACTTCCATTGAAAGACTCAACAAGTGCATAGATACTGTTGGTGTGTTTGACACGCTGGAATATCTCTGGAGGGGCGGAAGGATTGGGGCAGCCAGAGCTCTGGTTGGCACTTTGCTGAGGATTAAGCCTGTTCTGACCCACCGGGAAGCAGATGTCAAAATCTTGAACAAAGCAAGAACCATGAATAAAGCAATAGACTATATGCTGAAGTTTGTGGAAAAACAGGTGAGTGGTCGCAGCCGTTTGCATGGCTGGATTGGTCATGGCCATGTATTGGGTGCAGCCCATGCGTTTGAAAAGAGGCTTCGTGAGAATTTCGACTGGGTTGAGCTGCGTCTTTTTGAACTGGGTCCGGTGCTGGGGACTCACTTTGGGCCCGGGTTCTTTGGCTTGAGTTTTTATTGCGATGAAGACTGGCAAGAGGAGAAATCTGACAAGTGACACCCTGTATTGTATTAAGCGAAACATTATGTTATGATGTTAGAACGATATGACTACGGAGAAAGAGAAAGCGCTTGAACTAGCCATAAGCCAGATCGAAAAACGATTTGGTAAAGGCTCAGTGATGAGGTTAGGAGAATATGCCGCTACTTCAGCAGTGGCGGCTATTCCCAGTGGGTCACTGGCGCTGGATCTAGCCCTAGGTGTAGGTGGTATCCCCAAGGGAAGGATTACCGAGATATTTGGCCCTGAGTCTTCAGGAAAAACTACTCTGGCTCAGCATATAATTGCTGAAGCTCAGAAGCGGGGAGGTACAGCCGCCTACATTGACGTAGAGCATGCTCTAGACCCTACCTATGCTGCCAATTGCGGAGTTAATGTTGATGAGCTTTATATCTCTCAGCCTGATACAGGAGAACAGGCTCTGGAGATTACTGAAGCGCTGGTGAGGAGCGGGGCGGTGACAGTAATCGTAATTGACAGCGTGGCTGCCTTGGTACCTCAGGCTGAAATCGAGGGTGAGATGGGGGAACCTCATGTTGGTTTGCAAGCCCGTCTTATGTCTCAGGCACTGAGGAAGCTGGCTGCGACTATTGGCAAGTCAAAGACAGCAGTGGTGTTTATCAATCAGCTAAGAGAGAAAGTCGGAGTTGTCTTTGGGAATCCAGAGGTGACGCCAGGGGGCAGAGCTTTGAAATTCTATAGCTCTGTGAGAATAGACCTCAGGCGTACGGAAGTGATTAAGCAGGGGGATAGGATAATAGGCAGCCAAATCAAGGCAAAAGTGGTAAAAAACAAGGTTGCGCCTCCTTTCAGAAGTGCTGAGTTTGACATCATGTTTGACCATGGGATAAGTCAGGAGGGCAATCTTATCGACTTGGGTGTAGAGCTGGGGCTAGTGGCGAAAGCCGGCGCCTTTTTCTCCTACGGTGATGTTCGCCTAGGGCAAGGCCGGGAGAGTGCCAAGCAATACTTGGAACAGAACCCTGAGCTTGCCGAAGAAATTGAACAGCGGATTAGAGCCTCGGCTACTACTCCTAGCTCCGAAGCTAGTAGTTAACAGAAGATTTACCAGATAGTCGATAGACGTAAGGAGTAAGTGAGGCTGAGGCTTAACACCTCAGCCTCTTGTGTTTATAAAGAGGTAGTAATGAAGATGGCAAGGATTACCGCCCTCCTTAAGGGAGGAGGGCGAGGAAAGCGGGTAAAGGTATTTTTAGATGGCAAGTTCGCCTTTAGCTTAGAAGCTGAGTTGGCGGCTAAGGAACATCTGGAGGTGGGTGGGGAGCTTTCTACCATCCAGATTGAAGCTTTAGGCAGGTCTGATGGCTTTCAGCGATGCTTCAATGCTGCTGTCCGTTATCTTGGCTATCGCCCCCGGAGTGAGGCTGAGATGAAGGAACGACTTTATCGTCGCGGCTTTAAAGATGAGAGTGTAGAAGCAGTAATTATAAAACTTAAAGAGAAGGGTTTAGTGGATGATGTATATTTTGCTCAATTCTGGAAGGATAATCGTGAGATGTTCAGTCCGCGCAGCCAGAGGCTAACAAGGCTGGAGCTGAGGCGGAAGGGGGTAGCTAATAATATTATTGAACAGATAACCGGCTCGGTTGATGATGAGGATAGCGCTTATCGCGCCGCCGCAGGCAAATCTGGCAGGTTGTCTCTGACGGACTACCAGAGTTTTCGCCGTCGCTTAGGAGGGTATCTCAGGCGACGTGGATTTGATTACGAAATAATAAATCATACTGTAGAGCGGATGTGGCGGGAGCGTGGAGGTAGAGATAAAGATAGCATTTTGACCTGATATAAATATTTAGTGGCTATCTATCTACTCCATCCCGAGGGCTGTACAGAAAGGGGGTGAAAAAATATGGAATTATTCGGAACGCAAGGAATACTGGTAATCCTGTTTAGTTTCATAATAGGTCTGATATTTGGCGGCCTAGCTCTCTTTCTTTTCCGGCGGGTGGTGTTTAACCGGCAAATTCGTATTGCGGAGAGGAAAGCAGCTAGAATGCTGGCTGATGCCAGAAACGAGTCGCAGAATGTGCTTCGACAGGCGAAGGAAGAGGGGGATAAAGTAAAGTCAAGTGCTGAGGCAGAGTACCGGGAACGGCGTGGCGAATTGCAGCGCCTGGAAGACCGCCTCACCCAGAAGATGGAAACTCTGGAGCGTAAGTTAGGGGAACTCGGTTCTCGTGAGCGTAATCTATCCAACCGGGAAAAGGAGATAGAGTCTATACGGGCCAACATCGCAGAGATGAGGGATAAACGGCTGAGGCAGCTTGAGCTTATCTCCGGCATGTCCACTGCCGAGGCTAAGAAAGAACTGCTTGATACTGTAGAAGCAGAGATGCTTGAGGAAGCCTCAAGGAGACTTAGAGAGTGGGAAGCCAAGTTGAAAGCGGAAGCCGATAAGAAGGCGCAGGAGATTTTATCTCAGGCTATCCAGCGCTGTGCCTCTGAGGTTGTGGCTGAGACCACGGTTAGCGTTGTCCCCCTTCCCAGTGATGAGATGAAGGGGCGGCTAATCGGACGAGAGGGGCGCAACATCAGAGCTTTGGAGCAGGCGACCGGAGTTGACCTGATAATAGATGATACGCCGGGGACAGTAACTCTCTCCAGCTTTGACCCGGTGCGGCGAGAGATAGCTCACCAGTCTTTGAACAAGCTTATGCTTGACGGTCGTATCCATCCGGCTCGCATCGAAGAGATAGTAACCAAGACCAAGGACGAGGTGGAGGCAGCGATTTATAGTGCTGGAGAGCAAGGAGCCTATGAGGTTGGTGTGCAGAGATTGCGCCCTGAACTTATCAGGTTACTAGGTCGGCTCAAGTACCGGACTAGCTATGGGCAGAATGTCTTAACACACAGCATTGAGGTTGCTCATTTAGCGGGCATGATTGCTTCGGAGCTGGGTGCTGACGTTTCTATAGCTAAGAGAGCGGGTTTACTGCATGACATTGGTAAGGCGGTAGACCATGAGGTGGAGGGCACCCATGCTGCTATTGGTGCTGACCTGGTTAAGCAGTGGGACAAATCACTCGAAGTAGTGCAGGGCATTGCTGAGCACCATGGTGAGATGGGAAATATGAGTTTGTGGGGCTTCATCATCTCAGCGGCAGACGCAATCAGCGGCGCTAGACCAGGAGCAAGGCGTGAGTCGCTGGAGCACTACCTAAAGCGCTTAAAGGCGCTGGAGGATATCGCCGATAGCTTCAAAGGAGTAGAGAAGTCCTACGCTATCCAAGCCGGTCGCGAAGTACGAATTTTAGTCAAGCCAGAGGAGATTGATGATGTGGGAGCAATGAGGCTTGCGAGAGACATCGTTAAGAAAATAGAGGAAACTCTGGAATTTCCGGGCCAGGTGAAGGTTACGGTAATCAGAGAGACAAGGGCTGTAGACTATGCGAAGTAGGCAGAGCCGATGTTAATACTGGCTGTTGGGGATATAGTCGGCAAACCTGGCAGGCGGGCAGTACAAAGATTTATACCCGAGCTCAGGCAACAATACGGGTTGGATGTGGTTATTGCCAATGCTGAGAATGCAGCTGGAGGCATAGGCCTTACTCAGGAAACAGCCGAGGAATTGCTCAATTTCGGGGTTGATGTGCTTACCTCGGGCAATCATATATGGGCGGAGAAGGATATTATTCCTTATCTAGATGGTGAGATGCCTATTCTCCGCCCGTTAAATTATCCGCCGGGGGTGCCGGGGAGGGGGTATACGATTTTCAAGCAGACTATGGTAGTTAACCTGATGGGGCGGACTTTTATGGGTAATTTTGATTGCCCATTCCGGGCTATGGATAAGCTGCTGGCTGAAGTTAAGCCAAAACCGGCAGTGATTATTGTGGATTTTCATGCCGAGGCAACCTCAGAAAAGATGGCGATGGGGCGGTATCTGGATGGCAGGGTTAGTGCGGTGCTGGGCACCCATACCCATGTAGGAACGGTGGATACTCAGCTGCTTTCTTATGGCACTGCCTATGTTACCGATATCGGCATGACAGGACCATCCGATTCGATTATAGGTGACGACCCTGACGCGGTGCTTCAACGCTTTTTGACGATATTGCCGCATCGTTTATCTGTGGGCAAGGGTAAGCCGGTGCTTAATGCTGTTCTGGTTGAGGTGGATGAGGAGAGTGGCAGGGCAACAAGGATAGAGCGAATCTACCGAAAGGTTGAGTAGTGTCTAAGATAGACCTCCATATACATTCCACTGCCTCCGACGGCAAGTTTAGCCCGGCAGATATAGTCCACAAATCGGCAGAGCTAGGGTTATCTGCCATTGCTATTGCTGACCATGATACTGTGGACGGTGTTGCGTCGGCTCTGGCTGCTGCCAGGGCTTTTCCCTCGTTAAAGATCATACCTGGCGTAGAAATTAACACCGATGTCCCCCATGGTGAGGCCCATGTTCTGGGCTATTTTATTGATATTTCTAATCAGGAGTTATTGGATACTTTGAGCAGGTTACGCAATTCGCGCAAGGAGCGGGGCCGGAAAATGGTTGCCAAATTGGGGAATCTGGGCATTCACATTGATTGGGGACGGGTTCAGCAGATAGCCGGCAGCGGGGCTATTGGTCGTCCTCATATTGCACAAGCCATGCTGGAGAAGGGTTATATTGCCTCGACTAAAGAGGCGTTTATCAAGTATATAGGGCGGGAGGGGCCTGCCTATGTTGAGCGGGAGAAGATAAATCCCGCAGGTGCGGTAGCGCTTGTATTGCGTGCTAATGGATTGCCAGTGCTGGCGCACCCGCTGACTGTGGATGACCCCGAGGTGATGATTATCGAATTGAAAGCTGCCGGGCTAGCAGGTATTGAAGCCTACTATAATGGCTATTCGGCGGAAGAAGTCAGCAGATTGGTCGGTTTGGCTAATAAGCATAATCTTATCGTTACCGGTGGCAGCGACTATCATGGTCTGGATGCCGGTACTGAGACCATGATTGGCGATGTCAATATGCCGGCTAAGGCTGTTGAGCGATTCCTAGGTATGGCTAAACACCAGGGGCTGTATTTGTGAACATTGAGAGTGTGCCATTAATTATAGGCTCTTATCTTCTTGGCTCAGTGCCTGCCTCATATCTTGCTGCCAAGTGGTATAAGGGTATAGACATCAGGCAATATAGTGCCGGGCACGCGGGCGCGGGCAGCATCTGGCGGATAACTCCCAAGAAAGTCTCTTTACCAGTGATGTTTTTCGACTTCAGCAAGGGGTTAGGTATGGTGGCGCTGGCACAATACTTGGGGATGGGTAAGCCCGAGCAGATAGCCGTGGGTTTGGCTGCAATTGTGGGGCATAACTGGCCGGTTTTTCTCCGTTTTTACGGAGGCAGAGGCATTCTGACTTCTATGGGGGTAATGGTTATGTGGTGGTTTCCATGGGCACCGGTTATCTTTTTCGGGGGAACTACGCTGACTCTTTTGGATAAGGGTTCGCCTTTACCTGTCCTTATAGGCATAGCAATGCTACCTGTGGTGAGCTGGGTGTTCGGGCAGCCGCTTGCTGTGACCATAGGCTTTCTGGTTCTGCTTCTTATAGTGGTTACCAAGCGGTTGACGGCACCGAAGTCGGCTGAGGCTGCCTCGCGCGGCAAGAGGGAATTAATGATTAGCCGACTGCTTTTTGACCGAGATATAAGAGAGAAAGAGACAACGCTGCATATCATACGTCGCAAGAGGCGCAAAGCCGAGAGTTTGCACCAGGAAGGCGAAGAGCAAAAGAAAGAATAATCCGGTTTTTGTCATGGTTGTTCATTTGCGTTAAAATGGATGTGCGTTAAAATGAACGGCAGTGGAAAGGAGACATGAATAGTGGAGCCAGGACGGGAGATATTTGGGAATATCGAGTTTGGCGAGATTCTTTATATCTTCGGCGCTATTGTAATAGGCAGCATTATTTATGCTTTGTATCGGCGCTACAAATTATGGCAATTGGGTAAACCAGACAATAGATTTTCTAATCTGAATGAGAGAATACGGGCATTTATAAAAACAAGTGTTATTGATGGCGCAATGCACCGGAAATTTTTAGGCGTGTTGCCCAGTATGGATTATAAGCGTCCTACCATTGACGATTTTACACCTGAGACATCTGCCCTTAAAGTGCATAAGCTTCCATCTCCGAAGGATTTTATTCCTAGAGAACTTAACCCCAGAGAACTTTACCCTGGACTAGCGCATTTTCTGCTTTTTGCTGGATGCACTGTACTGATTCTGGGCGCTTTTCTTGATTTTCTTAGCCACTATTTCTTTCACTTTCTTGAGGGCAAAGTCTATCTTGGCTACTCGATAACCGTCGACTCCTTTGGCGTGCTGGCTTTAATCGGCGCAGTTATGGCAATTGTGAGGCGTTACGGCAAAAAGCCGGAGAGACTGGACAATAAAACAGAGGATTTAGTTGCTCTCATTTTAATCTGTGCAGTGATAATTAGCGGTTTTATTGTGGAGGGATTTCGCATTG
>Ga0194113_10010987_pt1 | contig 10755 bp, 9 predicted proteins | sample TA2MahC200mmetaG_FD_146193 | JGI IMG/M metagenome (GOLD analysis project Ga0194113, IMG submission 146193) | Freshwater microbial communities from Lake Tanganyika, Tanzania - TA2015017 Mahale Deep Cast 200m | ecosystem: Environmental > Aquatic > Freshwater > Lake | place: Tanzania: Lake... | reverse complement strand
TCGGTTGCCCTCTGGAAACCGTTCCAAGTGACGCATTCAGCGACGCATCCGGCGGTGCCGGCAGCGCGGACGCTGTTCAACCTGGTCACCTGCAACCGCGACTTGGAAGTGGCCATGAGTCAGTTCCTCGACCGCGCGCCAGACGTGGCGGCGTTCTGCAAGAACGCCGGGCCACAAGCCCTGCGAGTTGACTGCTTGAGTGGCAACGGACAACTGGCGTTCTACACGGCCGACTTTCTGGCGCGCTTGACGGATGGCAACTACGTCCTTGCGGAAACGAAGGGTCGCGTGGACAAGGACGTGCCCTTGAAGGCGCGTGCGGCCGTGGCGTGGTGCAAGGCCGCGTCCGCAGGCAAGGTCAAGTGGTCGTACCTCTACGTGCCCCAGCAGACTTTCGAGGCCTTTGGCGACAACCGGTTGGACGTGCTCGCACGCACTTGCGGACCCGCGCTGGAAGACCTGATGGCCGAAGCCGCCGAGCCGCAACTGACGCTGGCCTTCGGCGAGGCGCGCGCAGAGGAAACCGAGGCCTTCATCGGCAAGGCAGACTTCGCGGCGTTGCCACCAGCGCACCAGAAGATGGTTCAACAGGCGATTGGACTCTTTCAGTTTCTGGAAAAGAAGACCGGGCAGTCACTCGCGCCCGTTTTGGTTCCGGTGCTCGGCCCATTGGACGAGGCATCGAAAGCGGTCTTGCTGAAGCGGCTCGGCGGCGAGATTCCCACCGCGCGCGCTGTGCAGGACAAGTTCTTTGAGCCTGACGTATCCGGCCTGCCGAAGAAAGACGCCGAAGACTTGCGGCGGCGGGCCCGGGACCTCAAACGGACATTGGTTGACCACAATGGGATGAGCCCCATCGGATTGCTCCGATGGTGTTTGCAGTCTGCCCGCGGACCAAAGCCGTCGGCGCCTGGAATTCTCGCTGCCGTGAGTCAACGATTTTCCGGAGTGCCTGACGAAACCTACAAACTTCTCTGCCGCATCAACACGTTCCGAAACGATTACGTCGCGCATCCAAACAAGGAACTCACCGACCCTGGGCTTGCCCGCACGGCGCTTGGAGAGTGGCTGACTGGTTTGCGCACTATCTGGAGATTGCACGGGTAAGGTCCCTTGAATCAGCGTTCATCAGCGTCCATCAGCGGTTCAAGCCGTCGCCTTCGCCGCTTCCAGATCACTCCGCCGTTGGGCCATGCTCTTGAAGAACTCGCAGCCTTCGCGCAGGCGGCGGACGCCGACGAACCGTCGCAAAGGGTCAAGGCGATGAAGCCGGAATCCGCCGCGTCGCGGCAGACGATCCGGTTCTCGCTCGGGGCTGGGAATACGGCTGCGGAAATCGAGCGTGCTTTGAACGCCGTCAAACGGGCCGTCAGGATGCTCTGGGGTTCACGCTGTCAGCATCAGGCAGCGGCGCAGAGCTCTGCCGAGACGTCCACGGAGGTTCGCTCCGCAATCTCCGCGAGTTTCTTGTAGGCGAGGAGGTCTATCGCTTGCGGCTCGGACTTCTGAAGCCACATGCCCGCCAGAAACAGGTGCTCCAACCGAATCCGTCCATCCTGAATGGTGATCAGGAAGCCGGGGAGTTTCTGTGCCAAGCGCCTGGCCAGTTTGGACACGCCCTTGAGCAACGACCCGATGACCTCGCCCGTCTTCTGCGAGTAGTAAACCGTCACCAGATCATCCACCCGCTCCTCGTAGAAGGGGTCGGGCTTGGCGAGGAACTCGATGCAGTCCCCGTCGGCATCGTAGTAGGCCGAGGGTTTGAATTCGCTGGCCGGCTTGGCCAGGAGCATCATGCGCTTGGCAAACTCGTCGTTGCTCATGGTTTTCATAGTGCTCTGCGCTCGAATCGTGCTTCGTAGTTCTCTGGCAGCCCCTCATCGGCCTTGTCGGCCCGCGCCCACGGCCAATTGCAAGCGACCTTCTCCCGGTTCACAGAGACCAAAAACACCTGGCCCGGATACGGCGGCCGTTCCTCGCCGCTCTCGTCAAAACTGCAAGGCGGCTTGGAACAGTAGCAATACCAGCCGGGCGCGCGCCGGTCCTCGTGCTCGTCCCGGCGCAACCCCTCGAAAATGGCGGTGGGCTGCTGGAGCGCGGGCATCACGGAGCGGATGTTGGCCATGCCGATCTGCGGGTTGTTCTTCGGCTCCGGGGTCAGTCCGCAGTATTGTTAACTCCTCGGCCACCGGCCGCCGCTCTCCAAGGGATCCAGGTCGGGCGGTTCGTAGAGAATTTTCCGCACCAAGGCGCTCTCGTCGTTGGCCAGGAACGGCAGCGTGTTGGTCGCCATCTGGAAGAACGACACGCCCAGCGCCCACGCATCGGCGTTCATCCCCGCCGCGCCTTCGAACTGCTCCGGCGCCATGTACGCCACCGACCCCACGCGCGTCGTCGCCACGTACTGCGAATGCGTCAGCAAGCGCGCCAGGCCGAAGTCCAGCAGCTTCACCCGCCATCCATCGGGCGCTTGCGGCGCCGCCGCGGCCTTGATGTTCGCCGGCTTCACGTCCCGATGGAACACCAGCGCCTCGTGTGCGTAGTCCAGCGCCGCCGCGACCTGCCGTGCGACGGCGACGGCGTCCGCCAGCGGCAGCGGCCCGCCCCGCTTCAGCCGTTCACTCACCGTTTCCACTTCGACCAACTCCATGACGGCGAACAAAGTCTCCTCGTCGCGCTCGAGCCCGAGCATGCGGGCGATGCCCGGGTGATCCAGGGCGGCCAACGTCCGGTGCTCGTTGCGCAGCAGATGGTGGGCCTCCTCGTCCTGGGTATGCGGCACGCACAGCGCCACCTCCGGGGGGTACGCGTTCTTCCCGCTAGCCAGATTCCGTCCGCGATACACGGTCTTGAACCCGCCCCGGCCAAGGTTCCCAACGATCTCGAAGTCACCGAGCTTCTTCATGGTTCAACGGTTCAGCGGTTCGGCGGTTCACGGTTCACGGTTCAACGGTTCAGAGGGCAGGTAGGGCGCGCACTCCGCTGCGCGCCGCAGGTCGAGGTACACAAGGGAGGTCGCGGCGCGCAGCGGAGTGCGCGCCCTACCCTCCATCCTCGTCCATCTCGCCGACTCATGAGTACGAGCTGCCTTTCCACGCTCCGGTTCGAGTCGCTCGCGTCCGAAATCGAGACGGCGGCGCCAGCAGCGTTGTGCGGCGGTCTCCGGGCGGGGCACCGGACGCCGGGGCGCGGGTCGTCAGACCCGCCTCGGGGCGGCCCACCGGCCTGGGCGGATGTGACCGTCCGCGCTCCCTTCTCGAGGTCCACATTCGTAGCGGACGTGACCGTCCGCGCCCCACTCCGCGACCGGCTACCCGCCGACCACGTAGCAGTTCTTCTTCGCTTCGTCTTCACCTTTCACCTTCTCCGTCTTCAGATCGCAACCGCTCAACCGTTGAACCGCTGAACCGTTGAACCGTGAACCGTTGAACCGTGAACCGTTGAGCCCTCTAACCCTCTTTCCGACTCACCAGCGCCTTCGTCACCACGGTCTCGCCGCAGGTGTAACCAACAAACCGCACTCTCACCGGGTCGCCATCGGTGACATCACCGCCGCTCATGCGCTGATGGAGCTTGGGATCGAAGGGCGTCTCGGCCCCGACCTCGCCGATGGCGCTGATGCCGGCCGCGGCAAAGGCCGCCTCGAGCTTCCCCACCATCGTCAGCAGATCCTCCCGGCGCACGTCCTTCCCCTCCGCCACCAAGGCCCGCATCGTCGCGAGCTGGGAAAGCAGGGGCCCCACCCGCCGCGCCAAGCGCAGGACGGCCTCGCGCCGGGCGGCGTCGATCTCGCCCGCGGTCTGGCGTTCCGTCCGGGCGTATTCTTCGCGCAGGCGGCCCAGTTCACGGCGGGCCTCGTCGCGCTCGAGGCCCACCCGGGCAATGGCGGCCTCCGGCCGGCCAGGAACGCCCGCCTCGAGGAACTCCTCCCAGAGACTCCGGCCCGCGAGGGCCAGCCAAGCGCGTTTCAACCGTCGGCCTACACTCTCACCGCGTGTTGGGTTTGTTTTCATCGTTGTCGAATGGCATGGGGACCGTCCGGATCGCGTGCGTTAGCGCTGGCTGCGTCCGCGAGGCGCGCCGCCGCCCTTACCGACCATCGCCTTCAGCACGTCCGCATCCACATCGCCATGAGTCTTGATGCCACCGGGCTCAGGCGCGGAATCGTCCGCTTTCACCGAGATGTCCGACTTGTCCAGCTCGCGGAAGGCCTGGAGGGCATCCAACTCGGCGGCATCGCGCTTGGCGAGAGGCGTCCCCCGGGAGCGCAGCTTGGCCAACCTCTCTTGCGCGCGCTGGAACTCGTCCGGGCCGCAGGCCACGAGTGCCTCGTGCGTCCCCGAGTCCTCGCCCGCGCAGGCGCTCACCCAGTACACGTGGTCGTTGCTCGCGTCCGGATGGGGGCCGCGGAGGGCGGCGACAAACCGCTCCGGCCAGTCCTCGCTGGCCGCCTTGGCGCGCAGCTCCTCCTCGCCCACCTTGCCTCGCTGCGAAAGCGCGAACAACGCCCGGGCCCGGACCAGCGGATCAGGGGCCCGCAATTCGCCCTGCAGTTCCGTGTCGCTCGCCTGATGCGCGGACCATCCCTCCAGTGGGTCGTCCAGACCCTCGGGCAACTTCGGGGCTGGCTCGACCTCGACCTTCGGCAGGTTCTTGAGCGCCGTCACCGCGCGCTCGACCGCGGCACGCTTGCGCGGGTCCTTCGGGCGCCGGCCGTTCTCAGCCCAGCGCCGGACGAGGTCAAACAGGTCTCGCCCCTTGAGGTCACGCGCCGCCGCCACAATCCGGTCTTCGTCGCCGGTGGCCAGCAAGGCTTGCCATCCCAGCGCTTTGTCGCCACCTGAGACCAAAACCTGGGCGCGCAGCAACTGGTCGGCCAGCGCCGCATCTCGAGTCGCTTGAATCACAGTCGCCATGCGTTCGCGCCGCGCGTCGTTCGCCATGGCCCACGCCTCCGACAACAGGCGGCCGTCTGTGTCCCCCAGGGCCTGGTAGCCCTTCGCATCGCCCCAGAGCAGCAACAACAACGCCTCTTTACCGCCCTCGGACGACCACCGCCGCTGGTCCCGCAGCAGGTTCGAGAGGAACTCGTCGTCCGTCCGCAGCCAGTCATCCACCAGCACGTCGTTGAGTTGCTGATCGTTGGGCAAGGCGCTCAGCCAATCGCGGGCCGCCGACTGCAACGCCTCGTCACCGTCGGCGCGCAACCCCAACACCTCGATGACCGTCGCCCGCCGGGTGGGCAGGCGCTCCCCCAGTCCCGCCCTAAGCGCAAACGCCGCGCTGAAATCCGCGCCCGCAGCGAACACACGCTCGCCGTAGGCCAGTGCAACCGCCGCCGCAGGGGACGCTGGTCCGCCAGCCAACCCCGCCACCGCCAGGGCGACCTCCCGTGACAGGGGCAGCGACTCGGCCCAGCGGCGCCCGACCGTGGCGTCCAGGGTCGCGAGGTAGCGCGTCATCCCGGCCTGAACGTCGGTGTCGGTCACCCAGCGACCCACCGCCTTGGCTGTGGCTTCATCGGCCCCCAGATCAGCCCCACCCAGCTTCAGCCGCGACAGGACCCGCAGGGCTGGTTGCTCCCCAGCAAACGGGACCTGCCCCTGCTGGAGTACCTCCCCCAGCCACGACTGCCGCTTGTCCGCCCAGATCTCCCAGAGCCGATCGCCCCAGGCAGGATTCCGGCCCGCCGCTAGGCCGGCCTGCGCTTCCCCCGCGCTCCGGCTCCCCGCGTCGACGGCATCCTCCGGCCAGCAGTTCCTCGTCGCCCGGTTCGGGGAATCGGCTCTCGGCATTCGCATGGATGAGTTGGCCGAAGGTCTTGATGGCGCCGACCATGCCGGGCAGGGCGTCGGGACGGCCTCTGGCGGCGCGATAGACCGTGATCACGGTGCGGGCGGCTGCCCGGCACAGCTCGCCCAGTAGCCGTCGATCGAACCGGAAGTGGATCCGCCGCCGCTTCGGGATCGTGAACACCCATTGTAGATGCGCCACCCCGACGCAGACGTGCTCGCTGACCCAACCGGCCTGCTCCAGAGGCCGCGGCTGCCGTGATCCAAGACGGCTGGTTCCGCACCGGCGACCTCGCGCGCCTGAAGACGCAGTTCGACATCCCTTCCTTGGATGAGGAACCCGGGGGCCCACCGGATTTGGAACTGTATGCCCAGCTCTACAAGCCACCGGTTCCCCACAGGGACTTGCCGAACGCGGATGATGAATCGGGAGTTTAGCGGATCAGCGTAGATGGCGTGGTCGTCCGCTACGTCCAGGACATGGCTGCCATTCAGATGACCGTCGAGGGGAAACTGCCCCGGTACACCGTAAACGCGCTGACGCGGGACTTACTCGAGGGATTCTCAAAGCTCTGAAGTTGAAGGCGCGCCAACGCACGGATACGCTGCCCGCCGTGAACCCGATGCCGGATTCCGATCTCGTGCGTCACTCGCTGGGCCGCGTGCGCGAGAGCCGCGAGTTCCGGCGTTCGCCCGGCCTTCAGAGTTTCCTGTCCTATTTGGTGGAGTCCGCCTTGCGCAAAGACGACGGCACGCTCAAGGAGTCCGTCATCGGCGTCGAGGTGTTCCACCGCACGCCCGGTTACGACACCAAGGCTGACCCGATCGTGCGGGTTCAGGCGAATCGCTTGCGCGGAAAGTTGGAACGGTATTACGCGACGGAGGGCGCGCAGGATTTGATCTGCATCTCCCTGCCGAGCGGCGCTTACGTGCTGGTGATTGAGCGTCGCGGATTCGACGACCGGCCCGTGGCGGGTTCGCCGCCGGCCAAACCAACCCGCCTGCTCGTCCTGCCGTTGACGACCCTGACCGGCGGGCGCGAGCGCGAGTTTTTCAGCGACGGGCTGACCGAGGAGTTGATCCAACGCTTGAGCAGCGCACCCGGTCTGCAGGTGTTGGCCCGGACGACAGCCATGGCCTTGCGCGGGAAAGCGCACGAGATTGCCCGGCTGCGCGAGAAGTTCGCGGTGGATGCGGTCATCGAGGGCGGTGTGCGCCAGACCCAGAACCGGGTGAACGTGAGCTTGCGCTTGATGGCAGCGAAGGACGGCGGGTGCATCTGGTCCGGCCAGTTCGAGCGCCAACTGGAGAACGCGACCCAACTGGCGGATGACGTGGCGGCCACGGTCGGGCGCGAATTGAAACTGAGGGTCGCCGAAGCCCGGCCGGCTGCCGCGCGCGCGCTCGCACCCGCCGTGCATGAGGCTTACCTCCTGGGCCGCTACTTCTTCAACCGCTGGCGCCCCGAGCAGTCCCCCGATCCGGCAGCGTATTTCCGGAGCGCCATACAGTTGGACCCGACGTTTGCGCCGGCCTACTGCGGCCTGGCCGATTGCCTGCATTTGCAGGCGGTCTGGGCGCAAGCGAGCCCGCTCGAGGTCATGCCCGAAGCCGTGTCAGCGGTCGAAAAAGCGCTCGCGCTCGATCCCTTGCTGGCGGATGCGCATCGCGCCCTCGGCGTGCTCCACAACGCTTTTCACTGGGACAGTGCCGCCTGTGAGAAGTCTCTGTCTCGCTGCCTGGAACTCGATTCGAGCAGCGCGGCCGGCCGTTGCGAATATGGCCTGTCGTTCCTCACGCCGCTGGGGCGACTCGACGAGGCGCGGGGCTGGCTGATGGAGGCGCGCGAATTGGACCCGCTTTCGCCGCACATCCTCCATGGATTGGCAGCCAACGATTCGTGCTGTGGCCGGCACGAATTAGCCCTGGCCAACGCGCGCAAGGCCGTGGAACTGGATCCGGGCTACACGCTGGGTTACTGGGCCGCCATCGGACCGCTCGTGGCCCTGAACCGCTGGGAGGAGGCGGAGGAAGCCATCCGCCGGGCGCAGGAGAGCTGTCCACGCGTTTACACGGAAATCGTTGAATCGTGGCTTCGCGCGGTGCAGGGGCGTGTGGACGAGGCCCGTCGGATCCTGGCCGGGCTGCTGGATCTGCGCACGCGGGAATACTGTTCGGATGCCTGCCTCGCCTTTGCCGCCCTCGCTCTGGGTGACCGTGCGCTTGCCCTCCGGTTGATCGCCGAGGCCATCCAGGCGCGCGATCCCCACGTGCGCACACTCGGCGTCCATCCCGCTTACCGCGAGCTGCACGACGATCCAGCCTGGCCGGGAATCCTCCGCCAGGCCGGCTTGCCGGTGAGGGAGGCTGCGACGCGGCGTTAAGCGGTCAGCCGTTCGAACAGGTAACCCTCAGGTAACCCCCGCCGGCTTGGTTCGAGCCGGTGCGCGCTGGTAGGATGCGCGGCATGAAGACAAATGCACACAAGACGGCAGGAATGTGCCGGGCCCGTTGGCCTGTCTGGCCGGAAGTGCGCCAGCGTTGTTTCGACCGTGGTTGTGGCGTTGAACCTCTGTGGCGCAGCGCTCGGCAGTGGTCTGAATCTCAGCTCCATCTTCGAATCCGGCAGCGCTTTGGCCGTTTTTGAAAGCTCTCCCTACCTCAAGTCCATCACGAAGAATGGGTCACCCTTTATGACAATGCACAGGTCACGAACCGCCGCTGGCCCGCTCTGGCTGGCGGCGCTCTCGACGCTCTCCGCGGCGACCATCACTTTCGAGGAAGGGATTCCCGAGCCCGGCTCGGTGCAGATCCAGTATTGCAGCCTTGCCGCTTTCAATCGTGGCGTTCGATTCCTCGAGGGCGGCGGCCAACTGGTGGACCTGGGCGCCGGAACGGCCAGTCCGACGCACGCCCTCGTCGTCCGCCGGACCGGTGACGAACACGATCAGACCAAGCGGCTAGTCATCGCCTTCACCGCGCCGCAGAACGAAGTCAGCTTCCGGATGGGACTGGACCGAGCGTACCCCTTCAGCGTTGTGGCCTTCGTCAGCGCGTACACGACCCCCGAGCCGGTCCAAGGCGCCGGGCGCGTGGTGGCGGACTACGTGCTGGACCGGGGCCCCACCCCGATCGACCAGTTTCTGTCTGTCAGCGCTTCGTCCATCGACGGGCCAATCCGGTGCGTCGTGGTGGAATACCTGGGCGATTGGGGGACGACCCACGCGGCGTACGAGGTCATCGATGACCTGACCTTCGACAACCCGGGGCCCCAGTGCGGGGAGGACACGATCCCGCCGCTGGTCGAGATCACCCGGCCGGGCTTCGATGGTTGGCCGGTCTATTCGCCGAATCTCCGCCTGGCCTTTCGCGCCTATGACGAGGGGACGAGCGTCGATGCGGGGATCGCCCGCGTGAGGATCTCGCTCCTTGACCAACACGGCACGGGCCTCGGCGATCCCGCGATCGTGTGCGGCGGCGACCCTTCCGTTTGTCGCACGTGTCCAAGCTGCCCCAAACAGCAGCGCCGAGGCGAATTCCTCGCTTGGGATGAGTACTGGACCACACTCCTGCCCGGCACTCGAGCGATCCGGGTCGAAGCCTGGGACTTGGTCGGCAACCGCGGGGAAGCGGTGCGGCGGATCAACTTCTCGCCCGCCGGCACCCAGGCGAACCTTTGGGTCGGCGCGGTCGAGGTCACCCAGGGGATTCAGACGGCGGTACTCGAGCAACCGCAGCCCCGGCTGCCGCAGATACCCTCGGTCACCCAGCCCACGCCACCCTTCGGCGGGACGCCGCCGCTGGTGGCAAACCGGACCACCATTCTCCGGGTTTACCCACGGATGGTGGGATCGGCAGACGCGCCCGATCTGTGGGCGACGGCGCGGCTGTTTGCTTTCGTGGAAAAGGACTTTGGCCGGCTCGAGCCGCATCCCGCCGTGCCGGTGATCGATCCGCGCGAGACGATGGTGCGCGTCGTGCCCGGTTACGATCTGGATGCGCTGCGCCGCGGGGGAGGAGATCGTCCGGAAGGCGGGTGGGAACCGGCGACCTACGACTTCAAGGACGCCCCGGCTTTCGCCGCCCGCTTGAAAGCCGGGAGCGATCCCGTGTCGCAGTTCATCGCGAGTCGACTCGCGCCCGCGACCCAGTCAGAACTCGCGGCCTACTCAGGGGTGGGTTCAGTCCCCGGACCGCTCCTGAAAGCGCTGGTCGACGATTTGGATCAGCTCGTCAAGGGCCGCGGCAGGTTTGGCCAGATTCTGCCGCCGCTGTGGGACCCGGTCCGGTTCGCCGGAGTGGCTCTGTCGCCCGAGACACGCCGCCTGGTGGCCGAGGCTGGTAACCCGCTCCTTTCCCCGAAGCTCAACCGCCTGCTCCTCGAAGACGCTTATCCTCGCGAGATCGCGTTGAGTCAGAAGGGATGGGTGTTCGTCCTCGCCCCAGAGTGGGTGAAAGCCGGGAGGATCGTTCTGAGGGCCGAGGTCAACGCCGGGCCGGAAACCCCGGAATCCCCAGGGTCTATCGACGGAGCCAATTCTCTTTGGATCTACGGTCTCAATTTCGTCGAGACCCCGCGATTCACCGACCGGGTCCTGCTGCAACCCATTCAACGGCGCGTGAATGGCGTCCCCCAGCCGTTCCTTCCGTTTCAGTTCAAAGCGACGATGGACTTCTTCCGGCGCACCTTGCCGGTGGACGAGACGACGGTGGCCGCTCGTCCCACGTGGCGCGTGTTCGACGACGATCCGGGCAAGGACTGGGAGGACCGTCAGGATGATCTGATGACGGGCCTGCAGGCGACCTTCCCGTCGTTCTTCACGGTGGGGCGCGGGCTGTACCGGGTCGATGGCGCGTGGTGGGTCGGTTCGATCTGCGGCCTGGTGGATGGCGCCTTCGGCGAACTTAACGGTTTCACGAGCGGCTCGACGCATCATGCCTGGGCCTGCCTCCGAGATCCGGG
>Ga0194113_10010982_pt1 | contig 10757 bp, 12 predicted proteins | sample TA2MahC200mmetaG_FD_146193 | JGI IMG/M metagenome (GOLD analysis project Ga0194113, IMG submission 146193) | Freshwater microbial communities from Lake Tanganyika, Tanzania - TA2015017 Mahale Deep Cast 200m | ecosystem: Environmental > Aquatic > Freshwater > Lake | place: Tanzania: Lake... | reverse complement strand
TGAGCCCAGGGCGAAGAATCGAAGCCCTGCAGGCTGGCTTTCCTATTCTCTTTTCAAGGTGCTATGGTTGGCCTTTTTTCCTCTTGACTTTTACCGCACTCTCAGCACAGGCTTTGGGTATGGGGGGATGATGATCGACCCAAAGACGGGGAAGCTGCGCAAAACCTGGGCTTTCGTAATGACCTTGAGTTGGAGCCGCCACCAATACGTGGAGTTTGTCTTCGACCAAACCATCGAAACCTGGCTGCGCTGCCACCGGAACGCCTTCGAGTTCTTTGGCGGCGTGCCCAAGAAAGTAGTGCCCGACAACCTGAAAGCGGCGATCATCAAAGCCTGTTGGGATGAGCCGCAAGCGCAATACTCCTACCGGGAATGCGCCCAGCATTATGGCTTCCGCATCGCCCCTTGCCGACCGAAAACACCGGGGCACAAGGGCAAAGTGGAACAAGGCGGCGTGCACTATGTCAAACGCAACTTTCTGGGCGGGCGGGAGCCCCCCGGCTGGATCAAGCCAACCGGGATGTGAGACAGTGGTGTCTGACCACTGCCGGGGAACGCGTTCATGGGACGACCAAAGAAAAGCCCTTGAAACGCTTCACAGAGATCGAACAATCCTGTTTGAAGCCCCTGCCGGAAACGCCCTATGATTTGATCGTATGGAGACAGGCCAGGCTGCACCGGGATTGCTATGTGGTCTTCGAAGGAGCCTTCTACTCAGCCCCCTTCCGCCTGGTGGGACAGAAATTGTGGTTGTGTGCCGGTACCCGTCAGGTGCGTCTCTTCAATGCCGATTATGAACTGGTGGCCACCCACGAACGCGCGGCCAAGCCTGGTCAGCGTCAGACCCACCATGATCATCTACCGCCGGAGAAATTGCCGGGATTGTTGTTAGATAGGGATGCTTGCCTGGCAGAAGCCCAGGAAATTGGCCCGGCCACCTGGCAGGCCGTGCAGCATTTGCTGGATGATCCGGTGATGGATCGCCTGCCTTCCGTGGGACGCTTGCTGCGTTTGCGTCACCGCTTTGGTGATGAACGTTTGGAAGCCGCCTGCCAACGGGCCATTGCATTCGATGATCCCAGCTACAATACCGTCAAGCGCATCCTGGCCGAGGGCCTGGAGCAGATACCTGTAGCGATCCCGCTCGCCTTGACCCCGGCAACCACCTTTGCCCGCCAGTCGACCGAATTGGTGGGAGCCCTGGCGGAGGTGCCTTCATGGAACTGAAAGGGCAGCTTGCCCCCCAACTCCGTCAACTGCGGCTGTCTGGGGTGATGGAAACCCTAGAGAACCGCAATCGGCAAGCCATCGATGGGCAGTGGAGCTATGTGGAGTTTCTCTCTCGCCTGCTGGAAGATGAGATCGAACGCCGGGCACACAAACAACTCAAGCTGCGCCTGCGCCGGGCAGCCATCAACACCGGCAAAACCCTGGAGAGTTTCGACTTCACCTTCAACCCCAACATCAACCGCCAACAAATCCTCAATCTGGCAGCCTGTGATTTCATCCGGGAGAAACGCAACCTGCTGATCTGCGGCCCGACCGGGGTTGGAAAAACCCACCTCTCGTCGGCGCTGGGGCAAGAAGCGGCAAGACAGGGTTTCGATGTTCTCCTGATCAGCGTTCAGAAAATGCTCGCCCACCTCAACGGCGGGCGGGCAGATGGCTCTTGGGAACGCCGCTTGCAGACGTATCTGCGCCCCGATTTGCTCATCCTGGATGACTTCGGGCTCAAGTCCATCCAACCACCAGGCCCAGAAGACCTGTATGACATCATCAGCCAGCGCTACGAGACCGGCAGCATTTTGTTGACATCCAACCGCGCTCCCAGCGAATGGCCCGATCTCTTCCTGGATCCACTGCTCGCTTCTGCCGGGCTGGACAGACTCTTAGACCGGGCTGAAGTCTTGATCGTGCGTGGCCCCAGCTACCGTGCCCAAAATCGGGCCCAACTAGAACAGGAGGTGTTGGCCAATCTCTGATCCTTCCAACTTTTTTGTACCTTGAAATCACCATGATACCCCGCTTTTACCCCATATGAAAACGAGAACGTTGCTTTTTTGAAAAGCGCCGTTCCCGTCTTATTGGGGGTTGAGCCGATTTTACCGCAGACTTGGCTTTTGGAAAAGAGCTCTGCCTTACGGGTTTTTCAACCACCTCAGGAGCTATGCCTCCCCAAGTGGTACATCTCGGCTGCAAATCACTGGCGTACTTTGGCCGCAAATTGCTGGTACATTTACGTCCGCTAATTGACACAGGATGCCCGCCAAGCGGCTGGCATCCTTGCGGCGCGTGAAAATAAGAGAATTGATTTTGTGCGCCTGAGTCTTGTCCGTTTGGAGGATGATGAGTTTCGCGAGCATGTTGTCACCAAGAGCGCCGATTATGCGCCCCTGCTGAGTTTCATCCAGCCGCCCGAAGTGCGAATCAATATTCAGCGTATCGGCCCGATGAAATATCAATTCGATGTATCCGAATCGGTCAGCCTGAACAAAGACGGCGCGATTGCAAATGTTCAATGGGATTTCGATCACCATCACGGAAGGTTCACCTCCACTCAGGGATATTCTTTCTTGCGAGACAAGAAAACCAAGAATCCGCTCCTAATTGTGGAATTTACCTTTCCGAAGGAGGGGAGTTATACCGTTGCATGTTCCATTCAAGATGACCAGGGCGGCGAACGCACTGTCGTTCAAACGATTGAAGTAAAATAGGAAAATGCTGGCTTGACAATTTGGCGCTTCTGGCGATAATAGAGGCATATCCCCCAGTAGTAGCTTCGGCGAACCTGGTGCGAGACCGCCTCACGGCGGTCTCTGTGTTTAACAAGGGCTTATGAAAACAAACATCTACATTGACGGTTTCAACTTGTACTATGGGTGCGTCAAAGGCACGCCCTATAAATGGCTGGATGTGGCGAAGATGTGCCATCTTTTGCTTCCAAAAGATAATATCCAGCGTATCAAATATTTCACCGCGCTGGTCACGCCGCGCCGCAAAGATCCCGATCAACTTCTGCGCCAGCAAGCCTTCCTGCGCGCCCTGCAAACCATTCCCAACCTTGAAATCATTCTCGGTACATTCCTTTCCCACGAAATCACCATGCCGCGTTCCCCCATCGGCAGCGGTTTTGTAAAAGTCATCAAGACCGAAGAAAAGGGTTCGGATGTAAACCTTGCCACACATTTGTTACTGGATGGTTTTCGAAACGAGTATGAACTCGCCGTAGTGGTATCCAATGATTCCGATTTGCTGTTGCCGATCCGAGTGGTCGCCGAACAATTCGGCAAACCCATTGGATTGCTCAACCCGCAAAAAGACCCAAGCGTGGCATTGATACCGCACGTAATGTTCGTCAAGAACATCCGCAAGAACGTTCTCAAAAACAGCCTGTTTCCTTCCGTGTTGACCGACAAGAACGGGAGATTTTCCAAACCTGCTGATTGGTGACCCATGTATTACTACTTTGCTCCTTACGAACAGGATTTTCGCGAGTGGTGGCAATCGCGGGATTTTCACGATGTCAACCCGCTTACCCGCGATTTCCTTTTGCATATTACGCGCCCCGATGCAACGCGCAAACTTTGGAATCATCAAGAAGAAGCCCTCATGCGGACTGTATATGCCTATGAACTTTTACAGGACCGCGAACTTCTTTTGAACATTGTTACGGGCGGCGGTAAAACCGCGATCATCGGTTCGGTCATTGCCTGGCTGAAAGTCTGTCACGGAATCAACAAATTTGTTCTGCTTTGCCCCAATACCATTGTTCGAGATCGCCTGGAAGATGATTTCAAGGAAGCCAAAGTATTTCGTGATTTTGGGTTCTTTCCACATGGCACAGAACACTTTACCAATGAACTTGGCTTACACGTCATGCAACCTGGGTCAAGTCCGCAAGGCATACGTGACAACGGCGTGATATTGGGAAACATTCACCAACTCTACGAGTCCAATACAAACGGAAAACGCAATCTTGCTGTGCTGATGAATTCGGACGAAAAAATTGCCGTCTTCAACGACGAAGCCCACAATACGCCCGCCGTTGAATATGACAATACCCTGTTTACGTTGAAACAAATCAGTAAATTCCGTTTTGATACGACAGCAACGCCCGACCGCGCCGATGGGCAATCACCCGATACAAAGATGATCTTCGAATATGGCATTCACGACGCCCAAGCCGAAGCGCCGCCAATTATCAAAAACATCGTTGTTTATCAACCAACCTTATCTTCGGTTGAACTGACCTACACAAATCCCGAGACGGGCGAAAAACGCACTGTGGATGAGATGGACGAAGAATTCGACAAAATCGAAAAAGGTCTCTCGTCTACTCAATGGGTGACAGACCCCGACCCAATGAGAAAGCAAATCCGCATTGCGCTTGACCGCTGGAAAGAACAAGACCGCCGCGCTACAACCCTTGCAAACGGCTCATATAAGCCAATCTTGTTTGTCGTAGCAATTACCATCAAAGATGCCGAACAAGCGCGGGATATGCTCGAAAAGGAATTTCAAGTTCGCACTTTACTTGTAACTGAAGAATCTGAAGAAAGCGAACGCGATGAAGCAAGAATGTTGGGCAAGCCAGGCAGTCCATACCAGGCGGTTGTAAGTGTACTCATGCTTCGAGAAGGTTGGGACGTTCCCGCCGTTTCTATTATTTTGCTTTTACGAAAATTTTCAAGCCGTGTCTATGGTCAGCAAGTTGTTGGGCGTGGCTTGCGCCTGAATATGCGCGGCGAAGATATACAGGAAATTTGCGCCATCGTTGACCATAAGAAACTTCAACACGATTGGCTTTGGGATATGGTTGGCGCAAAAGTGCGGGAGAATGTTGAGCAACTCTCCATGTTTGGCGATGAAGATTTGCCCCCAAAACGTAAACCGCAATTTGTCGCCAATCCTGAATTACTGATTGAGATTCCCAAGCCTATTGAAGAAGAGAAAAGCGACTTTGAAGATGACCTGGCGAATATTTTTGTTGAAACCACCGATTTTCCAAACTGGCAAAAGATTCTCGATGAGTTTGATTACATGGTAGAGACGGAGATCACACGCGTTGAAATTGAAAGCGTACAAGGGAAGATACTGGACGGTTCTGGTTTTACAGAGATTCGAGAAGCCCCTTCTGGTTATACCACCAGCAAGCCGCCCGAAGAAATAAACGATCCTGCTGAACTTGCAGACCGCCTAAAGAATAGCATTCGCGATATAGCCGCCAATCTTTTGGCAGAAGAAGGGATTGGCTCTCACGAACTTGGCTACTTGTACGGCGTGTTGATGAGCCATACCAGTAAGAAGATGTTGAATGGAAAAACAGTCGGCGCAGCCAGCGTTGAAGAATTGCGACATGCTTTGAATCGAATTCATCGAATGTCTGCAAATATCAAGTTAAGACCTGGCTTGGTTAATAGCATTGTGATCTACAAGGCGGAGGGATAACATGCCCACCAGTGAACGCGGCGATTTTGAGAACCCAACAAAAAGCGCATACTCTGTTGAACGCTATGATTCTTCATGGGAACTGCAATACATGAAGCGATTAGACAAAGACAAAACAGTAGCCAAATGGACAAAGAATCATGGCATTACGATTCAATATGTCACAGAAGCAGGAAATATTCGCGGTTATCGCCCCGATTTCCTTCTTGAACGCATTGACGGCACAATCGAATTGCATGAGATAAAAGGCGGACAATATTTGAAGAATCCCGACACGATAAGAAAACATGAAGCCGCTAAAAATTGGTGTAGAAAACGCAAGATGGTATTTGTGGTTGTGACGAAATAGCAGACGAAGAAGGTTGTGGGTGGTCAACGGATGGACGGCGCGCGGGGGGAAGGTCACTTCGGGGTGGGGGATGCGAAGCGGTCCGTTTCGACACGGCTTCGCCAGTCAACGCAAGGCTTTGGGAGGGTGTCGGTCAACGGACTTTGTCACGGACTTACAGACGGGAACGGATGGACGGCGCGCGGGTGGAAGGTCACTTCGGGGTGGGGGGTGGGCGGTCAACGGACTCTGTCACGGACTCGCGGACGGGGACGGATGGACGGCGCGCGGGGGGAAATCCCACTTCGACAGATTTTCGACAAGCTCAACCACCTGCTCAGTGCAAGGCTTCGGGCTGGGGGACGCGGAGCGGTCCGCTTTGGGAGGGGTGTGTCAGCGGGGGAAATGAAAGGATGAAGGCTGAAATATGAAGGATGAAGTTGGGGTATTCTCGCTTTGTTGTATAATTGTCCACATGGCAACATCAAATCCATCTCGTGTGAAAGTCAAAATCCCTAAAAAGGAACTTGCTGATTTTTGCCGTCGCTATCAAGTGCAGAAATTGGCATTGTTTGGTTCCGTGCTTGGGAATAATTTCCGTGTGGATAGTGACGTGGACGTGCTGGTGTCCTTCCAGCCACATGCACGGATTGGATTTATCACCTTCTCGCGGATGCAACGCGAACTTGCTGGTTTGTTCAATCGCCCTGTTGATTTGGTTCCAATGGATGGATTGAAACCAGTCATCCGTGACTCGGTTCTCTCGGATATCGAGGAAGTCTATGCGGCCTGAAAAACTGTATCTGACGGACATTGTCGAAGCGGCGCAATCCATTGCAAGATTCGTGCAAGGGGAAAGTTTTGATGAATTTGAACAAAACGAAATGATGAGCAGCGCGGTTCTCCAGAAGTTGACCGTCATTGGGGAAGCCGCGTCCCGCCTTCCGAAGGAGTTTACCAACCGCTTTCCTGAGATTCCATGGGTGGATATTATCGGCTTTCGTAACATTGCCGTGCATGAATACTTCGCCATTCGTTGGGATATTGCTTGGGTCGCGGCGACGGAGGAAGTCCCAGTGTTGAAAGAGCAGATCGAGAAAATTCTTCGGGAAGAGTTTGCAGAGTAATCACAGATCCCCAAAGTCTTTGTACTTCGGGGATTTTGTTTTATTGAGCGGAGTGGTGGTCAACGGATGGGGAGCGAGTGAACGGATGATGGCACGCAGATAGAAGTCGCTTCGGGTTGGGGGACGCGGAGCGGTCCGCTTTGGGAGGGGTGTGGTGGTGGGGAAACCGTCCACGAATGGAACCACGAACCTTCGGCGAACAGACGCGCAACGGCACACAAATGGACTTCTACGACGATCTCCTGAACAAGGCGGTGAAATCCATCGAGGAAAGGTTCAGGAGACGGCTGGCGGGCGGCCTGTTGACCAGCCGCGCCGCGGTCCTGCCTGCCCAGTCCCAGCAAGTGACCGACAAGACCGATTTCGAGTTGATCACCTGGCTGGTGATCCGATAAACCGTGGAAACGACCCTGAAATACGCATTCATTGACGAATCTGGGACCGTTGGCGCTTCCACCGGCACTCGTTTTTTGGTAGTGGCAGCCTTGGTAGTGGTAAATCCGAGAGACTTGGAGGTGCCAGTGCGCCGTGCATTGAAAAAAACTGGTCGTGATCTGACTACGGGCGAGATAAAAGCATCCCGCGCTTCCGGCAAGAACAACCTGCGCATGCTCCATGCCGTTGCCAATCACGCCGCTGGAATTGTAGCGGTAATCATTGACCAGAAGGCGATTTCCATTCCCCCGGCAAACCCAGAGGAAATCTACAGACAGGCCGTGACGCGCGCCATTCACATCCTGTTGGAGAACTTCCAGAGAGTGGACATATGCCTGGATAAGCGTTACTCCAATGCAGAATTTCGGGATAAATTGGAACAACATATCCGAGAAGATATCATGGATGTTCATCCCCAAATGGCGTTGATCCGCCAGCAAAGTTCGTACGAGCGCAAGGAATTACAGGCGGTGGATGCAGTCGCGTGGGCGTTCTTTCAAAAGTACGAGCGCGGCGATGCGCGCTTCTACGATGCCATCGCTTTAAAAGTGATCGCGGAAGAAGTGATAACCAAGAGGAAAAGGAGTGATAAAAAAAACGAATTCCCCCTTGCGGGGGAATTAGGGAGCGGCTCACCCTGGGCTCCGATTTCATTCTGTCCCGTTTCCATTTCAGGAAAGGCTGTGCTGTTCTACGAACAGCCAGGGTCACCAGGCTTTACAATACCGCTCGCATTCATTTTTACTGCTGTTGATATAATTTTGCAAGTACTTTTTTTCCCATTGCAGGAGATTGACGCACATGCCCAACCCGGACCTGAAATACGCCATCCAGGATGCCCTGCTGAATTTCGAACGCCAGCCGCTGGCCGAGGCGGCGGGCGTGTTGTTGAACACGCTCGGCTACCGCAGCGATAAAACGCTAAGAGTCTCGCCCAACACCGCCGAGGGTTTCCAGACGATGTTCGACCCGCACAAACAACTGAAAGCGGACGCAAGACTGGACGAGTGGAAATCCGTGGATTTGCTCTTCCAGATCACAGGCGAAGAGGTCGGCGCCGCGCTCAGGGGCCAGGAAAGTCTGTTCGTCAACAAAGAGGCGGATACGGCGCTGATCCAATCCTGCCTGTTCTTCGCAGTCGAGCTCAAAGGCGCAGCATATTCGCGGAAGGATTTGGCGGGCATCACGCACGCGGTCAACAAGTTGTTCCCCATGCCAGTGATGCTGGTCTTCAAACATGGGAACGCGGTCAGCCTGGCCATCATCGCCCGGCGCACGAGCAGGAGGGACGCAAGCAGGGATGTGCTCGAAAAAGTGACCTTGATCAAGGACATTGCGTGCGCCAGCCCGCACCGCGCCCACATCGAGATCCTGTTCGATCTTTCGGCGCAGGAATTGTGGCGCGCCTATCGCTTTACCAATTTCAGCGAACTGCAACATGCCTGGGAAAAGACGCTGGACACCTCCGAACTGAACAACAAGTTCTTCCGCGAATACCGCCGGATATTCGAAGAGGCCGAAGCGGTCATTCCTGCAACACTCAACTGGTCGGGCGAAAGGAAACGCCTTTACACGCAGCGTTTCTTCAACCGCCTGCTGTTCATCGTCTTCCTGGAGCGCAAAGGCTGGCTGAAATTCAATGGGCGGCGCGATTACCTGCGGGCATTGTTCGAGGATTATGTGAAGAACGACCCGGAAAAGCGGCGCGAGGCTAATTTCCACCGCAAACGATTGAATAACCTGTTCTTCATGGGGTTGAATCATCCGAGCGGAGATAAACGCCAGGAAGCGGCATACAGGCCCATCCTGGGGCTGATCGGCGATATTCCCTTTTTGAACGGCGGATTGTTCGATGAAGAGGAAGACGACCGGGACGGCCCGCTCTTCCCGGATCCGATCATCGCCACAATCCTGAATGAACTGGTCTATCGCTTCGTTGCAAGCGCGTCGAGAAATTCCTGCGCGAGATCGGGGTCGAGCCTGCCCAGTCCACGAGCCGCAATCCGCTGGAGAGTCCGTGGGCGCTGGGGGAGGAGGAGTTCACACGGCGTGTGAAGACCATGAAGACCTCCGAGTTCTCTAAGAACTCGGAGGTCTGGAACTCGGAGGTCTGGAAGGCGTACCAGTCCGCGCGGGAGGAGACGGTGTCCATAACGGAGGAGGCAGTCCGCGTGGAGAGGGAGATTGATGAGAGAGTGAAGGGGTTGTACGGGTTGTAGAAGAACCGTCCACGAATTCTTAATCACGAATAAACGAATTGACGACTCCCATTCGAGTATTCGTGAAAAATTCGCGGATGGTATTGAAGGATATAATTATCTTATGAGCGCCTTATTTTCCGATACCCATCCCAAAATCGAAGCGATGCAAATCGAGTTGATTCGGCGCATGCCCGCATGGAAAAAACTCGCCGTTGTGGATGGACTAAACGAAACTGTCAAATCGCTGGCGATCAGCGGGATCAAGGAACGTCATCCCAACGCAACGCCGCAAGAAATTCACCGCATGTTAGCGGAACTGATGCTTGGCGCGGAACTGGCGCGAAAGGTGTACGGCCATGCAAAATGAGGCCACTCGAATTACGCTGCTTGTAACGCAAACGCTCGAACGAATTGGGATCCCGTATGCTGTTGGCGGCTCGTTTGCCAGCTCCCTGCACGGCGTCATGCGCTCCACGCTGGATGTGGACATCGTGGCAGATATGCGGCTCGAACACATCCCGCCGCTGGTTGCCGCGCTCTCGAAAGAGTTTTACGCCGACGATGAAATGATGCGCGACGCCATCGAACATCACAGCAGTTTCAACCTCATCCATTATGAAACAGCCTTCAAGGTGGACATCTTCATCCGCAAAACGCGTCCCTTCGACCAGATGCAATTGGAGCGGCGCAAAATGTCGGTCATTGCCACAGACCCCGAACAAAGCGTGTACGTGGTCAGCCCCGAAGACATTATTCTGGCAAAACTCGAATGGTATCGCATGGGCGGCGAAGTCTCCGACCGTCAATGGCGCGATATTCTCGGCGTGTTGAAAACCTGCGCGGGCGAACTCGACTTGGATTATCTGCGGCAGTGGGCAAAGGAACTCAAGGTCGCAGATTTATCAGAACGCGCCTTGAGGGAATTGGAATGAACGCGAAAATCCTGCGCGAGATCGGGTTGGAGCCAGCCGAGTCCACCAGCCGCAATCCGCTGGAGAGAAAGCCTGCCCTGAGCCGCGTCGAAGGGTGGGCGCTGGGGGAGGAGGAGTTCACACGGCGTGTGAAGACCATGAAGACCTCCGAGTTCTCTAAGAACTCGGAGGTCTGGAACTCGGAGGTCTGGAAGGCGTACCAGTCCGCGCGGGAGGAGACGGTGTCCATAACGGAGGAGGCAGTCCGCGTGGAGAGGGAGATTGATGAGAGAGTGAAGGGGTTGTA
>Ga0194113_10010971_pt1 | contig 10767 bp, 8 predicted proteins | sample TA2MahC200mmetaG_FD_146193 | JGI IMG/M metagenome (GOLD analysis project Ga0194113, IMG submission 146193) | Freshwater microbial communities from Lake Tanganyika, Tanzania - TA2015017 Mahale Deep Cast 200m | ecosystem: Environmental > Aquatic > Freshwater > Lake | place: Tanzania: Lake... | reverse complement strand
GGAAGCCGTTGATGTTGAGGACGTGTCCAGCACAATTGATGAATCGGCCGCCACCGCGGCGCTGTACGTTCAGGACGAGATGAAACTCCGCGGCGGGTTCGCGCTGACCGGCGGCGTCAGGCAGGACCTTGGCGAGGGAGAGAACTCCGCCCTCAGCCCCCGCGCTGGATTGCTGTGGAAAGCCAACGAATCCCTCGATCTGTACGCGTCCGTCGCCGGCGCACACCGCGCGCCGCCGCTATCGGACCGGTACGTGAATGTCACATACAACGGGTTCCTGTTCGAGGGGAACCCGGACCTCGACCCGGAACAGCTCCTTGCTTCGGAAGCGGGTTGCAGGTTGCGCGTCAACAACCGCCTGCGGCTCTCCGCGGCGGTGTTCGAGAACAGGCTCTGGGACACCTTCGATTTCATGCTCGACCCGGACATGGTGTTCCGGAACCGCAACGTGAACCGCGCCCGCACGTGGGGCGCGGAACTCGACGCCCGCCTGAGAATCACACCCGGCCTGGAAGCTTACGCCGCCGCGTCATACACCGACGGCGAGTACGAGAAGTACGACGCTGACCCGGATGTCGAAGGAAACAGGCTGGCATACCTGGCGCCGGGCAAGGCGGTGTTCGGACTCCAATGGACCGGCCGCTGGGGCGCGCACGGGTTCAGGGCCCGCTATGTCGGGGAGCGTTACGGCGATGCGCAGAACACGGAGGCCAACGCGATGGACGAGTACTGGGTCTTCGACTGGCGCAGCACCGTGCCGGTCTCAGGGAATCTCGACCTGACGTTCCGGGCCGACAACATCTTCGACGAGAGCTACGGCGATTTCCCCGGCACGGAACAGCCGGGCACGGTCCTCATCGCCGGCGTGAACGCCTCTTTCTGACCGGCGCAGGCCGGTCCGGACCGGAATCAGGGCCGACGACAAGAGCGTACGCATTGTGATTGTGGATGCTCTCGATGTTCTCGCTTTCGACTTCGTACCATGTAATCCGTCTGTCACTGCGCAGCTTTGACGCCACCCCGCGCACCACGTCCTCGACAAACCGCGGCCGGGAGTAGGCAAGCTCCGTCACGCGCTTTTCATCCTCGCGCTTGAGCACCGCATACAGCGGAGCACTCGCCTCGGCCTCGGCAATGGCGATGAGGTCCTCAAGCCACACGAGCGCCCTCGATCGCGCCCGGATGGTCACGATCGACCGCTGGTTGTGAGCGCCGACATCACTGATCTCGCGGGAACACGGGCACAGAGTCTGCGCCGGCACCCGCACCTCAAGCACAAGGTCTAGCGAATGCGGATCCTCGCCCCCCGCCATCGAGGCCAGGAAAGCGCATTCGTAGTCCATGAGAGACTTCGCGCCGGAAACGGGCGCGGCTTTCTGTATGAAATACGGAAACCGTATCTCGATCTGGGCGGTCTCGGAATCGAAACGCTCCAGAGTCTCCCGGAGAACCGCCCCGATCTGGCGCACGGATATGTCGCCGCGCCGCGCAGTGATGATCTCCACGAACCGGGACATGTGCGTTCCCTTGAACCTGTGCGGCAGGTCAACGGTAAGACTGACCGTCGCAACGGTATGCTGGGAAACGTTCGCCCGGTCCATCACGGTGACCGGTATGCGAAGCCCCTTTATCCCGACCTTCCGGATGGGTATCTTCCTGCGGTCGCGGGAGTTCTGGACGTCTTTCATTGCTGTTTTCCCGTTTCACCCTTGGCGCAAGGGTGATCGGATGCTAGCATCCACCGTCCTTCGCCTCAATCACAAGGAGAACGCGGCAGTGAAAAGCTTCTTCCCACGCATCGGAAAGATCCGCTTCGAGGGCCCGGAATCGAAGAACCCCCTGGCGTTCAAGTGGTATAACCCGGAAGAGATCGTGGAAGGGAAGCGCATGCGCGACCATTTACGCTTCTCGGTCGCGTACTGGCACACGTTCAAGGGAACCGGCGCCGACCCGTTCGGCAGCGCCACGATGGACCGTCCCTGGGAACGGGCGGCCGACCCCGTGAAACGCGCCGAGGATACGGTGCATGCGGCGTTCGAGTTCTGCACGAAACTAGGACTCGACTTCTACTGCTTCCATGACCGGGATATCTCGCCGGAAGGCCGCAACCTGCGCGAAACAAACGCGCGCCTCGACCGCATCGTGAAGCTCGCCGGAAAACTCCAGCGCGATACCGGCGTCAACCTGCTCTGGAACACGGCAAACCTCTTCTCGCATCCTCGCTACATGCACGGGGCGGCAACAAGCCCGGACGCTCTCGTCTTTGCCCACGCCGCGGCGCAGGTGAAGAAGATGCTCGAAACGGCGAAAATACTCGGCGCGGAAAACTATGTGTTCTGGGGCGGACGGGAAGGCTACGAAACACTACTGAACACCGATATGAAACGCGAACTGGATCACCTCGCCCGGTTCCTCCACATGGCCGTGGACTACGCCCGCGAAATCGGTTTCAACGGCCAGTTCCTCATCGAACCGAAGCCGAAAGAGCCGACAAAACACCAATACGACTTCGACGCGGCAACCGTTATCTCGTTCCTCAAGACACACGGCCTGCGCAAGCACTTCAAGCTGAATATCGAAGCCAACCACGCCACGCTGGCGGCCCACTCGTTCGAACACGATCTCGCGGTGGCTTCCATGCACGGAATGCTGGGAAGCGTTGACGCCAACCGCGGCGACATGCTCCTCGGGTGGGATACCGACCAGTTCCCGTCAGACATCTATTCGACCACCCTTTCCATGCTGGTCATTCTTGAACAGGGCGGCCTGGCGCCGGGCGGACTCAACTTCGACGCCAAGGTAAGGCGCGGCTCAATCGAGCTTGCCGACATCTTCATCGCGCACATAGGCGCGATGGACGCGTTCGCCAAGGGGCTGAAGGTGGCCGCCGCAATCCGCCGCGACGGCGTGCTGTCGGACGTTCTGAAAAACAGGTATTCTTCCTACAGCTCCGGAATCGGCCGCGACATCGAGAAGGGCCGCGTCGGACTCCGTCAGCTCGAACGCTACGCGATGCAGAAGGGCGAGCCGGGACTGGTGAGCGGCGGCCAGGAACGCATCGAGAACGTGATCAATCAGTACATCTTCGCCTGACGGCGCGTGATGGCTTCAGTATGAGTGGTCGGCGTCGGGAAACACCCCGCCAGCCACCTCGTCACGGTAGGACGCGACCGCCCGCTTCATCTCGGAACCGAGATCCGCGTAGCGCTTGGCGAACTTTGGCGACTTGCCCGCATACAGCCCCAGCAGGTCGTGCGTAACCAGAACCTGCCCGTCACAGTGCGGGCCGGCGCCGATCCCGATCGTGGGAATGCCGACGCCGGCGGTGATCCTGCGCCCGAGTTCGACCGGCATGCATTCCAGAACCACCGCGAATGCCCCGGCATCTTCCAGAGCCCTCGCATCATCCACGAGCTTCGCCGCTGTCTCGGTCTCCCGGCCCTGAACGCGATAGGAGCCGAACTCGCGTATGCTTTGCGGAGTGAGGCCGATATGCCCGAGAACGGGTATGCCGTTCGCGGTGATCGCCTTGATCGCCGGCACACGCAGGGCTCCACCCTCCAGCTTCACCGCGTCCGCGCCGGCGGACTTGATGAAACGGCCGGCGTTGCGAACCGCCTGTTCGACGGATTCCTGGTAGGACATGAAGGGCATGTCGGCCACCACAAGGGCGCTCCGCACGCCGCGCGCCACCGCGGCGGTGTGGTGCAGCATCTCCCTCATCGTGACCGGCAGCGTGGTCTGGTAGCCAAGCGCCGTCATGGCAAGGGAATCGCCGACAAGAACGAGGTGTATGCCGGCCTCGTCAAGCACACGCGCAACGGAGTAGTCATGCGCCGTGAGGCACACTATCCTCTCGGCGCCCTTGCATCCGCGAATCCGAACCGCTGTCCATTTCTCGCCCATGCCGGAGCCCTCTCACGCCCGCCTTGCGGCAGAAAGCGAAACATGTTGTCTTCCCCGCGTAAAGGTAAAAGGCCGCGGCAGGCTTCCACAGGCAACGGCTTCTGTGGCATGATCCGCGCCTCTATGATGAAGATCGCGCGCCGCTCACCTTGTCTTCGCTTCCGGTTCGGCCCCACGGTCGCGGCGGCTGCGTGCGCCGTCTGCCTCATGAACGCCGGACCGGCAGACGCTCTGGGCGCCGGCACCAACTCCGCCCCGCACTGGGCGGCGCCCGTCAGGACGGACGGCGTACCCAACCTTCACAAGGTGAGCGACACCCTGTACCGCAGCGCTCAGCCTGACGCCGCCGGAATGCTGCAGTTGCGCCGGATGGGGATCAAAACCGTCATCAACCTTCGATCCATGCACGATGACCGGGACGAAGCATCGGGATCAGGCCTGACGCTGGAAGATATCCCCATGACGGCATGGCGGCCACGTCACGAGGATGCCGTCAGGTTCCTCAAGGTCGTTACCGACCCGGACAGGACTCCGGTACTCGTCCACTGTATGCACGGCTCCGACAGAACAGGCGCAATGTGCGCCCTGTACCGGGTGGCCGTCCAGGGATGGAGCCGGGAGGAAGCCGTCAGGGAGATGTGCTCGGAATTGTTCGGGTTCCATTCGGTCTTCGGCGGCCTGCGGGAATGGCTCATGGAGCTCGATATCGCGGGGATCATGGAACAAGTGTCCGCCCCGCCGCTCGCCAGCAATGCCCCGGAACGCTCCACGGCGGCGGCCGGCGAGCAACGGCCGCCACAGGAGCGGGAGCAGGCGGAGTAGCAGGCCATGGTGTTCAGCTCCCCCATCTTCCTGTTCCTCTTCCTGCCGGCCGTGCTGCTTGGCGTGCGCGTCCTCCCCCGCCGCGCGCACAACGCCTTTCTTCTGGCGATGAGCCTTCTGTTCTACGCGTTCGGAGAAACCTTCCACGCGGGCATCATGCTGGCTTCCATCCTCGTGAACTACCTTGTCGCTCTCGGGATGGAACGGTGGCGCGGGACTCCGACCGCGCGCACGGCCCTCATTGCGGCCGTCATCTTCAACCTGGGCCTTCTGTGTATCTTCAAGTACGCAAACTTCCTGGTGGATAACGTGAGTATCCTCGTCGGCATGGCCGGCGGCCGGCCGATCGAACTCCGCCCGGTACACCTGCCCATCGGCATATCGTTCTTCACTTTCCAGGCGCTCTCCTACGCCGTGGACGTCTATCGCGGCCGGGTCCCGGCGTCGAAAAACGTCCTGCATGTCGGCCTCTATGTATCGCTGTTCCCGCAGTTGATAGCAGGACCGATTGTGCGCTACCGGGATATTGCGGCGGAGATTCTGCGGCGCGCAGTGAGCCGCGCCGACTTCGCAGCCGGCATCAGGCGCTTCATCGCGGGCCTTGGAAAGAAGGTGCTCATCGCCAACGTCGTCGCATGGCCGGCGGACCGCATCTTCGACCTGCCCGCCGCCGATCTCTCCGCTGCGTCTGCATGGCTGGGCATCGTGTGCTACGCCATCCAGATCTACTTCGATTTCTCCGGCTACTCGGACATGGCGATCGGATTGGGCCGCATGCTCGGATTCCATTTCCACGAGAATTTCGACTACCCGTACATATCGAGATCGCTGACGGAGTTCTGGCGACGATGGCATATATCCCTCTCCACCTGGTTCCGCGACTATCTCTACATCCCACTGGGCGGAAACCGGATCTCGGCGCCGCGGACATGCATGAACCTGTTCGTCGTGTTCTTCCTCTGCGGACTGTGGCACGGCAGCAGCTGGAACTTCGTTGTCTGGGGCCTGCTGCACGGTTCACTGCTCATCGTCGAGCGCGCGTTACCCGCGCTGCGCCAGGGCGACAGACTGCCCACGCTGCGCCGCATCTACGCCCTTCTCGCCGTCCTTGTCGCGTGGGTGTTCTTCCGGGCAACGTCCCTTGACCACGCAGGCAACTATCTCGCAGCCATGGCTGGCCTCGGCGCGGTTTCAACGCCGGCCGAATACCCCGTCATGTCGTTCATCACGCCCGAACTGGGCCTCGCGCTTGTGGCGGGCGTTGTCGGCGCGACACCGGTCCTGCCCCGGCTTCAGCGGCTTTGCGCACTTCGCGGCGGCGCCGTGGAAACCGTGTGGTGGCCGCTCGGAGGCGCAGCCGCAGGCGCGGCTGTCCTCCTGGCAAGCGTGATGAAACTGGCCGCGGGAACTCACAACCCGTTCATCTATTTCCGCTTTTGAGGAGAACGACCGATGTCGGTGGGAAACAGACAGGGAATCGTCAGGCGCATCGCGGACGTGGCCACCATAGCCACCTTCCTGGCTGTGGTGTTCGCGCCGGCCCTGTCCTGGTGGTCCGGGCTCGCGCCGGCGGCGCGAAGCACGGAGATGCGAGGCCTGCGACGCCTGCCGCGGCTGCCGCGCGACTCGTTCGGTATCACCGATTTTCCGTCCCAGTTTGAGGGCTACTTCGGCGACCGTTTCGGATTCCGCGTTCCCCTGATCCGCCTGCACAACCGTTTCTACATCTCCTGTCTGCGCATGTCGCCGCTGCCCACGGTGCTGATCGGGAACGACGGCTGGCTCTTCTACGGCAGAGGTGAGAACAGCGGTGACGGGAACCCGCTGGCGGACTTCCGCGGCGTGGATCTCCTTACCGCGGAACAGCTCGACACGTGGAAAAGTGTTCTGGAAACCCGCGCGGCGTGGATGAAGGAACAGGGCGCCGTCTACCTGTTCGTGGTCGCGCCGGACAAGACCTCCATCTACCCCGAGCACATGCCGGGAACCGTACAGCCGCTGCGGCGGCAGTCGCCGGCGGATCAACTGTTCGAACGCATGTCGGGTTCGAACGGCGTTCACATGCTTGATCTGCGCCCGGCACTGCTGGCGGCAAAGAACTGGACCCGACTCTACCACCGCACGGACACTCACTGGAACGACGCCGGGGCCAGATGCGGCTACGAGGAACTGGCGCGCAGGCTGAAGGAGCTCGTCCCGTCGGCACCACCCCCGTCAAGACATGGCATTGCCGTGGTAACCAACGACTGGTCCGACGGCGGGGACCTCGCCCGGATGCTGAACCTGCCTGACATGTTCCGAGAGCAGACTGTTACCGTCGCCGGAAGCCAGGCCAGGCGGGCTAGGCTGGATCCGGACACGAACGACATGGCGAAGGTGTCATCCGGCTCGATCAACGACCCGTCGCTGCCCACCGCAGTGGTTATCTGCGACTCTTTCACCGACGCCATGAAGCCGATGCTGGCCGAGCACTTCCGCAGAATCGTATTCCTCCACACTTCCAGACCGGACAGGCGGAGGATCGGACTGGAACGGCCGCATATCGTCATCCACATAGTCGCCGAGCGCTACCTGCGGCAGCCGCCGCCCCCGGAGAAAAACAGCAACACGACAGACGCTTGATTCCGCGCGGCTCAAAGACCGTGCATTCCCATCCTGACGCGGCTAACCTGAGCGACATGAATGCGCGGATGCGCAGGGCTTTCCTGTTGCCGGCCGGCATCGCGGTTGCCGCGTTAGTCGCGCTGAATCTCCTGGCGCTCAATCATGCGCGAGCAATGATGCGGTTCACGACCGGCGGCAAACGTACACCAGGACCGGAAGCTCTCTCGATCATGTCGAAAGCCACGGTCCTTGTAACCGGCGTGAATGTTCCTCGGCCGGGCGGAGGCAGACATCCCTCGGAACTGAGCCCGCGCGCGCGCGTCGTCAGAATCGCCGCCGGGGACGGCGACGCGCTGGAGGCATGGCATCACGACGCCGGGCGCGACACCCCGCTTGTGCTGCTGTTCCACGGCTACGCAACGGACAAAACCCTGTTGATCCCCGAGGCAAATGCATTCATCGAACTGGGGACATCGGTCCTGCTGGTGGACTTCCGCGGTTCGGGCGGATCTTCGGGATCAACCACCACGATCGGCGTTGAGGAGGCTGAGGATGTCGCCGCCTGCGTCCGGTACGCAAGAAACAGCCTCCCCTGCTCCGGCCTCGTGCTCTTCGGCCAGAGTATGGGCGCGGCGGCAATCCTGCGTGCTTTCGACAAGCACGGCGTTACGGCCGATGCCGTAGTACTTGAGGCTGTGTTCGACACCATGCTCAACACCGTCCGCAACCGGTTCCACGCAATGCACGTTCCATCGTTCCCGAGCGCGGAACTACTTGTCTTCTGGGGCGGAGCCATGCACGGGTTCAACGGATTCCGCCACAGGCCCGTTGACTGCGCCCGCGCATTGACCTGTCCTGCCCTCTTCATGCACGGGTCCGACGATCCAAGAGCAACTTTCGCGGAAGGGCGGCGCGTGTTCGAGGCGGCGTCGGGACCGAAGACGTTTGTACGGTTCGACTCGGTGGGCCACGAGGCGTACGTCACCCGGAACCCGGGGCAGTGGAACGATGCCGTCCGCGCCTTTCTTGTCTCATCACAGGTAATCGTGCCGACGGAATGTTGTGGCCGGCCAACCGGCCGCGACAGGCCGTCGGAAAATGCTTCCTTTCCACGCTCCCCGGCCATATCGTTTCCATGCATTTCAAACTCCGGCGCAGCGCAGCGCCACAACGCAGGAGGTAGTCATGAAAACGTCTCGTCTGCTGGCTGGGTTCCTCTGTCTCTTCCTCGCAGTTCCGCTGAGCACTGCCATTGCAGCCGGCAAGGGCAACCTGCGCTACACGATAACCGTCAGCAAGTTCGATAACGAAGCCGGGTGGCGCGGCCAGTGGGACATCGGCGACGGGTTCAAGACAATCCTCACCGCGGCCCTGAATGAGTCGAAGGAGTTCATCGTGCTCGGCGACCAGGAAATGCGCGCGGAAGCGATGGCCGAACAGGATTTCGCCGCAAGCGGACGCACTGCGGGCGGAAAGAAGACCCCGAAAATCGGACGCATGACACCGGCGCAGCTTCTCGTGCGCGGCTCCATCACCCATGTCCAGAACGATACCACGGGCGGCAGGGGCGGCCTGAACTTCAAGGGCGTCAGCCTTGGCGGATCGGGCGGAAAAGCCGAAATTAACATGACAATCTACCTCGTCGATTCCGAGAACGGTCAGGTTAAGGCTTCAACGAAGGTGGTCGGCTCCTCGGCACGCCGGGGCCTGTCCGTCGGGTACCACGGCGGCCTGCTGGGTGGACTGACCGGCGATTTCGCCGGGATGAAGAACGACAACGTCGGCAAGGCCTGCGAGGACGCCGTCGGAAAGGCTGTCGAGTTCCTCACCGGGCAGCTCGAAACGATTCCATGGGAGGGCAGCGTGGTCCTCGTCAAGGACGGCAGCGTCGTCATCAACCGCGGATCGCGCGAGGGCGTGGCGGCAGGCGCGACCTTCGATGTCGGCTCAGCCGAGCAGCTTGTTGACCCGGATACCGGCGAAGTACTCGACAGCGACCTCAAGAAGGTCGCCACGGTGCAAGTCACCGAAGTGAAGGAGAAAATCTCCTACTGCAAGGTCACCGAAAGCAGCGGACAGATAGAGAAGGGCATGAGCATATTCCCGAAGTAGAAGCCCCTCAGGGTCACCTGGAAACTGGCATTTGACTGTCCCTGCCACCTTCTCCCATATCTTCGTGCATTCGACGGAATAGGAGCAGGGGACGTTCCTGCCAACGAACAAACGTATGCGGTGTCAATATCCCGCTAATCACTTGCTTGCCAGCATATTACCAAGAACGTCCCCTATGCCTATTCTCCCCCTGCAATGTTTATTGTGAAGGGCTGACCCCAATGCGTCCAACACCACCGAAACGATGCTCCCGCCCCATATGGCTGGCAAGCGCAAACACGGAGTGAGTTTTCGTCTGAACGCTTCGCACGCCGTGAGCGGGCATAGGGGTCAGCCCTTTTCAATACACCTTACCGCAGATTCGATTCTGTTGCTTGGTTTGAGAACACCTTGTCGCCTCAAGCGTCTGCCCTATTTCCTTCACCTGCTTGCGCAGCAGTCGATCGGCCTCAAGTCTCAATGCCAGGCGCTTGAGTTGGTTGCATACTGCCGATCCACTGCCGATCCCCAGGTACCTCGCCGCATCGCGCTGGCTAAGTCCCGCATAGCGGATCAGGAAGCGGGCGGCAACAGACCTGAGAACACTGCGACGCGTACGTCGCATGAATGCTCGTTCATCAACGCCAAGCGTTTCCGCAACACAACGCAACACCGTCTCCGGCGAGAGCGGCTCGGTGTTATGCCGGAATGATACGTCTTCGGGTCTGGCATGGGTTTCTACCCGTTTCTGGTAGAGTTCGTCAATCCACGCTCGAAAACCGGCACTGCCGATACTGCGTGGCGACTCCCTCAGCGCCAACTTGAAATCTTCGTCGGATTCCGCAAGACCACTCTCAACGAACTCGCGATACGCCCGCTGCCTACCGCTCTGCCCGGAACCGCGTCGAGGGGTCATTTGTTCGAGAAGGGGGCCGTACTCAACGAAGTCGAACCCTTTGCAGTCGCCGATGTAACTCGGGTAACTGCTCCACCGATGCGCTCTCAGGTCCTTGATACGTTCTTCGATCGGTTTGTGTCGCTGACTGCTGACCTGTACCGGATTCAGATGCACGTAACGCGAGAGCGAACGGAGATAGTCGTCACCCTCGACCAGTCTGGCTTTGTATCGTCCGTCGAGCAAGTGGCCGTGCCGGCCGTGGCGCAGGTTGTAGTAGATCGTGTAGGCCGTCGAGAGCGACTGCATGAACTTCGAGCAGTTCGCCTCCGGTGTCTCGAGAACCAGATGGAAGTGGTTCGTCATGCAGACGAACAGGTACAACCTGACGTTGAATTGCTCGACCCGCTCGCCCAGTCGCTCCAGAAAACGTTCGTAATCGGCATCGT
>Ga0194113_10010968_pt1 | contig 10768 bp, 13 predicted proteins | sample TA2MahC200mmetaG_FD_146193 | JGI IMG/M metagenome (GOLD analysis project Ga0194113, IMG submission 146193) | Freshwater microbial communities from Lake Tanganyika, Tanzania - TA2015017 Mahale Deep Cast 200m | ecosystem: Environmental > Aquatic > Freshwater > Lake | place: Tanzania: Lake... | reverse complement strand
TACATGTACTATACAATGTTCCTTGCACCTTTCCTGAGGGGATTACCCTATGAAAGAGTTAAGCAACTAGCTCAGATGATGTTTTATGAACTCACCCAAACTTATGTCACTCGTGGTGGGCAACTAGTTTTTAGTAATATTCAGCTTCCCATGGGTGTACCAAAAATATGGAGAGATGTTCCAGTTGTTATGAAAGGAAGAATTGGGCCTGATACTTATGGTAGTTATGAGGATGAGGTACAGACCTTCTTCCGAGCAATAACTGAAGTCTCATTAGAAGGCGATTTTTGGGGTAAACCCTTCAACTTCCCGAAGAATGAAAACTATGTCTCACCTGAATTCTTCAAACCAGAGTATGATGATCTCTGGATGCTAGTTCATAAAAGTGTAGGAAAGTTTGGTGCCCCATACTTTGATAACATGCTTCCAACATATCGCGGGTATGGTAACGGAATAAGCTGTTATCAGTGCTGTGCATACCAGTTTGCCAACACTCCTGAGACTGATCCTAAATTTAATGAGAAATTATTTTTTGAAGATGGCCAGCACTTTAGTATGGGTGGATGGCAAGTAGTATCTCTTAACATGCCTCGACTCGCTTACAGGGCAAATGGTGACTATGATAAACTGCTTGAAGCTGCCCAAGAGAATATGCGACTAGCGGTTGAGGTCTTTAAAGCAAAGCAACATTGGATGCAGAAGGCAATAAACAATAAAATGGTACCCTTCGCAACCCAGACTCCCCGTGACCCAAGAACAGGTAGACTTGCACCACCTGCTGTTGACTTCAGCGAATTAGTTAATGTGATTGGTGTGGTTGGCATAAATGAGATGGTTCAACACTTCACAGGTAAACAACTTCATGATAGTGATGACAGTGTTCGACTAGCAGTAAGACTGCTTTTAGATATGGAGAAATATCGTAAAGGCCTTGAGATGAGGAATGGCTTCAAATTAATGCTTGCTAGAACTCCAGCTGAGAGCACAGCTCAAACTTTTGCTATCAGTGACTTGGTTTCTCCTCAATACAAAAAATATGCTCAGTCAGTTGTGAAAGGAGATCTTGAAGGAAGCCTTGCATTAGCTAAAGGGCAACGAGACTTACCAGTATACTACAGTAATGGAACCCACACATATGTTGGAGCAAAGATTGCTCTTGGTAAAAAGCTGGATATTGAGCATAAATTCTTCCCAATATTAAGTGGTGGTAACATCTTCCATGCGTGGCTTGGTGAATCCTGTAGTGATCCTGAAGCATTATACAAGTTAACCCAAAGAATCTGTAGAAACACCCAGATAGGTTACTTCAGTTACACTAAAGACCTGACTGTATGCAGCAAATGTCAATCAACAAACACAGGTTTACTTAAAAATTGCCCAACATGTGGTTCAGACAGCGTCAAATGGTGGAGTCGTATAACTGGTTACTATACAGATGTGACCGGATGGAATGAAGGTAAGCGTCAGGAGCTAATGGATCGTTATAGAGTCGGTATCTAAACACAAATTTTAGTAACCGAAAGATCCCTTTTTTCTATTGATATGTTGTATGCAGGATTAGATATTCAAGATTTACCAACACCAGCTTTGCTTCTTGATCTCGATAAATTTAATTGGAATATTGACAAGATGTTCACATTTTCAAAAAAAGTTGGTGTAGGTGTTCGACCACACGCTAAAACCTTCAAAGCAGCAGCAATTTGTAACAAGCTAATTGACGCTGGAGCTTTGGGAGTGATGACGCAGAAGCTTAGTGAAGCTGATGTTTTACTTAATAGTGGAATATTATATGGTAAAACCAATATCTTGATCAGTCAGGAACTCACGGATCCAAGGAAAATTGAGTGCCTAGTTGGCTATAATGTGTCAATGGGTGAAGGGAAAGTACTCACAAGTATCGATGACATCAGAGAAGCTGAGATGATTAATGACTCGGCTGAGAGGTGGGGAGTAAAACAACATGTAATTATTGAAATGAGTCATGGTCGATGTGGAACACCCCCTGGTCAACCCACTGTCGATTTAGCTATAAAAATAAGCAAATTATCTCATCTTGTTTTTCGAGGTATCTATGGGTATGAGAATCCGGTTAACCGTGAAACTGCACTTCAAAGAAATAAACAAACCGTTGATACAGCAAATATGATATGTGAAGCGGGCATTCCTGTAGAAATTGTGAGTGCTGGAAGTACAGGAACATATGAAGTTACTGGAACATATCCTGGTATAACTGAGATCGAGCCAGGAAGCTTTGTATTTGGAGCAGGACCTGAAGGCTCAGGTTATGGATGGAAATCTGAAAATAATGTATATTTCAAGAATAGTTTGAGTCTATTATCAACGATAATTAGCACAACGCATCAAAATAGAGTGGTGACTGATGCTGGTAGCAAAGTTTTTGGTGCGCCCAATGCAGGAGTTAATCCTCCTGTTTTAGCATATGCTGATGGCAATAAAATTGATTTTGATAGAGCAAGTCTCAGTGAAGAGCATTGCACCTTAAGCTTTAAAGAAAACAGTGAAGATCGTAAAAAACTTCATTGGGGACAAAAAATTGAGCTGATTCCAAACCATTGCTGCACTGCTGTTAATCAACATGAAAATTTGATTGTCGTAAAAAATGGTAAAATTGCTAGTGTCTGGCCAATTACTGCACGCGGAAAGTATTGGTGATTAAATGAAACCATACGGAAGCATAACTTTTTTTTATTATAAAGATTTGAAACGTGCAAATACATTTTATGGTGAGATGTTAGGATTCCAAAAAGTCATTGATGTCGATTTTGCTCAGGTGTATAAAATATGTGAAGGTGTTCATGTAGGGCTTGTAGACGGTGAAAGAGGAAGTATTAAGCCTTCAAATGATAAGCCAGTCATGCTTAGTCTTTTTGTTGAAAATTTAGATGAATGGTATAAAAAAATTAAAAGTAGAGGAGTAGAAATTTCTGAACCCCAACAACCAAAATACCTAGATATGCAAGTTTCCTTCATTAGGGATCCAGAGGGCTACATTATTGAGCTTCTTCAATGGTTAACGAAACCATATGGTAGATGAAATTTCTTTGCAGCCAATTTTTATTTTACAAAACCATTAATACCATGTGGAAATTTCAAGCAAATATTTCATCAAGTTTTTTTTAACATTATTTATTTGCACATATATTGTTTATTTAATTCCAAGTAGTTGGATTGAACAGCTTACAGCAATATCGGCAGCTTATATTTTCAAACTATTCAATCATCAAGTATCATGGTCAATTGAACAAGGGATAACTTATCTAACATTAAATGGTCAATATTATGTAAACGTGATGATAATTCGTGAATGTACAGCACTTAATGTTCTTGGGATTATGATGGGATTAATAATTCCCCTAAATGCCAATATTTCTAAAAAAATTTTTGGAATCATTTTTTCTGGTACAACATTATTTCTGTTAAATATTCCCCGAATTGTCCTTACATTATTCTTAACTGCTTATGATGTCCCACCATTTACATTCATTAGTAATAGGAGCTTGGAGACCTATCATTACCCCATCAGTTTTATTTTTGGTGTATTTGGGGTTGCTTTAGTTACTTTGATACTTAGTCGATGGATAATTCCAGAACTTGCTGATACTCTAATAGCGATAATAGATTTTATTCCTAAAAAGTTCTTCAAAAAATGAATTGTTTTTTGAAAATAATTATTAAAAGAAATTATTATAGAACCTATTTCAGATGAAGAAGATTTTACGCTTTCTTTTTTGCACTCTTCTTATCTGGTTGCAGCGTTATGCTTATCACTGAAACGTTTCTTGTTCCTCCATTATCTCCTGGTAGCTCTTCTGTCCCAATTTCAATCACTGGTTTACCAACTCCTGAAAGGAACTTGTTTCTACATATTTCAGCGACATCTACAGCACTACTGATGGCTTGACCTCGTGCTTTAAGGACAACCCCCTCTCCTCCGTTGCTGTTGTATGCTGTTAGTACTGCAAGTACATAATTCATAGCGGGTTTGTTACCGACGTAAATGATGCTTTCTTCGCTCATAACGCATCATTTTACTTCAGTTCTCTATGATATAAAAGTCTTCAGACAATCTATGTAGTTCTGAAATAAATCACATCCAAAATCCCCAAAATAATTGTTCAACCCTCATTTTTTTAATTAAATATTTAACACACCAAATAATATTGTTGGTGAATAAAATGGTTCAAAAATCAATTACATACTTTGAAGAAGGTGGCCCGGAAAATACAGATGAAACAATTAGTGTATCAATAAAAGCATTAAATGAATTAAACATAAAAAAAATTGTTGTAGCAAGCACAAGCGGAGACTCAGGAGTTAAAGTAGCTGAAGCTTTGAAAGGATCTGATGTCAAAGTGATTGTTGTGGGCCATCAATATGGTTTTACTACTCCTCCACAGAAATTTAAACCTGAAAATATGAACCGTCTTAGGGATTTGGGTGCCGAATTTTACTTTGGTTCTGATGTTCTGACAAATAGTATACGTCAGAGAGAACGTTTAGGCCCAAGCAATATTAGCCTAATAACTCAGACTTTATCAGCTCTTAAATTGAAAGTTAATTACGAGGTTGTACTCAAAGCAACTGATGCTGGATTACTTACTCCTGGTGAACGTTGTCTTAGTTTAGCTGGGAGCCACACTGGATTAGATACATCAATAGTTCTTGAAGCAAACCAGACAGCAAATCTTCTTTTGATTAAGATGAGGGAGATAATAGCGATTCCCTTATCGAGAGAAAAAGCTGATGCAGCCTACATGCAACGTAGATAAATTTTCTTTTAATTCTACAAATCTAAAAATGATCTAGTCAAAGTTTTAAATTTCGGATACACATAAAGTGTATGCTTATTGAAGAGAAGTTAGTAAAACTTGGATTAAAATTACCTCCACCTCCTGCTCCTAAAGGAAATTATATTGGAGCAAAATTTACAAACAATATTGCATTTAGTTGTGGTCAAGGTCCTTTTCAAACATCTAAACGAGGTTTAATAGGAAAAGAATTGACTCTTGAAGATGGATATAAAGCAGCTCAAGAGACTTGCCTGAACTGTCTATCTCAGCTTAAAAGTCAGTTAGGGAGTCTTGATAAAATTAAACAGGTCTTACAGGTTATTGGTTATGTTAATAGTGATGTTGGGTTCATGGATCAACCTAAAGTCATGAACGGGTTTACTGATCTTTTAGTCGAACTTTTTGGTGATCCAGAGGGAAAACCAGCAAGAGCAGCTCTCCCAGTGAATCATCCTGGTTGGATTGCTGTTGAAGCCTACATGGTTGTTGAACTTTTCTAAAAACATATAGAAAAAGTCATATTTTAATTTGAACCAATAAACTAGCATGTCTATTGAAGAGATAGTGATTCTAATTGATGAGATTAAGCCTTCTGTAGAAGTTTACAGAGGATATGGTCCAATTGTTGAAGGAATTATCAGTGATTTAGGTAACATCCAAGACAATCTAAAGAAGGGAAATATACCCGACGCAAAAGAGTTAGCAGCAGGAATTTATGGAATAATTGGCCAATACAGAGAATATATATACGATTTATGGGTGAAATTTGAAAAAATTAAAGCTAAGATTGATGCATTAAAATGAAAAAAGGGGAGCAATTATCTTTTTTGCATACCATTGACAATTATCAGAAGCGCTAATACGATTAAGAATAAAGGCCATAATTTATCCCAAGATAACCAGGGGTATACATCACCAAGTAATGATGCTACACCAATCATTAAAATGAAAACACCAATAATTATTGTCCAAGTTGTGCCTGATCTTCCACCAAAACATATATCATCTTGGCTGTATCTTCGGGCTTGCCTATATGGTTGAGGATTAATCGCTGCGCCACAGTTACTACAATTTACTGCATCGTCTGGGTTTTCCTTTCCACATTTTGTACAATAAACCAAACTGTATCACATTTGTATGAGTATTATTCAATTATGAAAAGATTACGATTGTTTTTAGATGAATGATTCGGTACATTTTAAATCACATGATAAACAAATTTTTTCGTGGTCTTCGTTTGATGAAATAATTCTTGTTTGTATCCAAAAAATTGTCATAGCAATGAATAAGGTTTCAATAAGAACATTTCCTGATAAATTATCTAACCCTAATAATAATAAAAGTGTGCCTAAAACAAAGCCTATGTTCAAAACTACATGAAAAAAAGCATTATCAACATCAATTCTATGTTGAAATAATCCCAAAATTATTAAAAATGTCCCAATAACAGAATAGAACCAACCATTACCAATATTTAGAGAGGTAATTAATATGAATAAACTAACTATCGTCGAAATAATTCCACCAACCGCTAAGCCAAGACAACCTGCACAATATTTTTTTCCGTTGATCTTTATGGTATGTGTAATAAAATTTTTACATGTTGGGTGGTGTCCTGTTAAATCATAATCTTTTTTATTCCCGTCAATTTTTCCTCTTAAAATCGAAGGTGCAACCGCAGCGAATGTACCTACTAGACAAATAAGTATAAACAGAATAAAAATTAATTTTCGTTCAATTATTGGGCTTTTATCATAATTTTGTTTTAATAACATAACCCAAAGAATTGCTAATCCACTTAATGAGATCCATAAAGTTCTTGACGTTCTTAATCGTGGTTTTTCTTTTTTCGATATTACTTTAAAAATTTTTAAAAAATTTGGTATTAGGAATGGCGTGTTTCTTTTATATATTTGATACTCTTCTCCAAAACGTTTTACTAGATTTGGTTCCTCTCTAAACTTTACTATCCCTACGTTAATGACAATTACAATTATTGGGAAGATTATTGACATTGTCAATGATTGAAACATAATGCCCATTCCACAAGGAAGCAATGAGTAACCAAGGATCATGGGATTACGTGTATATTCATATAATCCCTGGGTAACTAATTTTCTTGATTGTGAAATAGATTGAACTTCTCCCCAGGGTAATCCATAGCCTAGCTTATAGAGTAGTCTAGTTGATTTAATTCCAATATATAATCCTGTGAAAAAAATTATCGATCCTAAGATCAAATTGATTGGAAAAATGGGGAATTCTGGCAATTTTAATTGGTTATCAATAAAAGTACCTGTTAAATATGTTATTATTGGTGCTAAGACAAATATTAGTAAATATATTAGCAGGGTTGTTTTTTTTATTTTAGGTAATTGGTTATAATTTTTATTCATTAAGCTATACTCAGAACAAGTTTTGTAGGCGAGTTATGAGTGCTTGTTTAGCCAAATATTGGTATGTTCTTCTAACATACTTGTTTTCTGAGCTTATTCCTTTGTAACGTCGAGGCCAGCTACCAAAAAAATTATCATAACATCGATATAATTCCTCTTGGACTTCATTACGAGTAAGTGTTTCGGTGGGCATTATTGCATGAATCATATCATAATTTGCCCAGTTATAATCTTCTATCCAATTATTTTGTTTAGCTTGCTCAAATATTTCAGTTCCTGGATAGGGTGTTAACGCCATGAAGGTAGCTAAATCTGGATCAAGCCAATCAGCATATTCTCTTAATACTTGTATTGACTCTTTTGTATCACTTCTATTACCAATTATGAATGTGCCTTGACTGAAAATTTGATTTTGTCTTAATGTTGTAACTGTTTCTTTCGCTACTGATTTATTGATACCTGTTCTTCGAAACTCTTTCAATGTTTCTGGATTAGGAGTATCAAATCCAAGCAACATCCAAATATTTCCTGATTTACTTAATTTTGGTATTAGTTCTTTATTTTGCACAATATCGTCGCATCGAGCTTGACAAAACCAGGAGATATCTAATTTTTTTTCTATAATTAATTCACAGATTTTGTTTGTTCTCTCATCTAATGTAAAATAGTCGTCTGTAAACCAGAAAAAGGTGCTACCGTATTCGTTGTATATTTGTTCAATTTCATCTACTATTCTATTTGGTGATTTTTGTCTATGTGTTCTTCTCCAAAATGGTGATTGTGTGCAGTAAGTGCAATTATGGCTGCACCCTCTTGAGCCTTCGATAATTGCGAAAGAGGTCTCTTTTTCAGCCATTAGAGAGAAGTAGTATCCTTTCATGTGTTTCTTAACAAAATTGTATCCTGGATGTGGTAATGAATTCAGGTCACATATAAGCGGTCGATCTGGTGTACTAACTATTGAGTTTTTTATTCTCTGCGTTAGCCCAAGAATGTTCTTCGTATTTTCATTTCTATTAATTGCATCAACTAGTTCTCTAAGGGTCTCTTCTCCTTCTCCACGTATTATGTAATCAATTTCAGGATATTTTTCCATACTATCTTCTGCTAGAGCTGTAAAGTGTTGACCACCAACAATGGTTTTTATTGTTGAATTAATTTTTTTGGCAATCTGTGCCACTCTAGCAGTGGCAAAGGCATTACATGTTGTTAATGCACTGGGGGCAACAATGTCTGGATTTACAGTTTTTATTCTATTCTCTAAAGCATTCCAATCAAGGCCATCTGCCTGACTATCAATGATATCGATATTGAGTTCCTCACAATTTTTTTCTAAATAAGCAGCTAATGTTAGTATTCCAAAAGGTGGTGGGATATACTGCCCCATAACAAACCAGAAATCTTTTGGAGGTTCAACAAAGAGGATCCTCAATCATTACACCTAATACTCATACATTGTAAGTAGAGACACCATAAATGTTTCCTGAAAAAGTTTTGAATTAATTGAAAACCACTGCACCATCTTTATAAATTGTAGCTTTTGCATGCCTTAAAGCCCAACAGCTGATCACTACACCAACTGGGAGACTTGCAGGATGTCTAGCAGTAAATTCAATATGTAGATCTAATACAGTCGGGCCCTCTGCTAAACCCATTGCTCCAATCTGAAGTTGATTCAATTTTTCCAATAGTTCTTCCTCAATTGAAGCTACTTTAGAGTCAAAACTTCTTATTTTGAAGGGCTTCAATAATGCCTTTTTTGCTAGTATCATACATAAGTCTTCACTTCCTCCAACACCAACTCCTACAAAGTAAGGTGGGCAACCCAATGATCCAGCAGAAGCAACCGCTTCGACTATGAAGTTTTTGACACCTACTAAACCTAATCCGGGTTTAAGCATTTTAAGAGTTGAAACATTGCTACTTCCACCACCCTTAGGCATTGCAGTTATCTCCAATTTGTCTCCTGGAACTATATCTAGGTAAATTATTGGCACATAACCATCATAGCTGGTGTTGTCACACGTATTCCCTTTAAACATATCCACCGAGTTGGGTCTTAATGGGATTTCTTTCGTTGCTTTTTGTGTTGCTTTTTTTATAATTTCCTTTATTTTTGATCGTATTGGGAAATCGTCACCTAAAGCCATTAAAAATGAAATTACTCCTGTATCTTGGCATATTGGGCATTGAGTATCCTTGGCAATTTCTGCATTTTGTATCATACTTTTTAATTGAGCTTTTCCTACTTCTCCTTCCGATGATTTTATTTGGTTTTGTATTTCCTGTAAATATTCATTAGGGAGTTCAGTAGCTGCTTTTTTTAATAGTTCAATGATAGTATTTTCAACAATTATATCAATACTCATCATTTCATCTCCCTGACAATCTTTTCTTTTTGGTAATTGACTCTCTTCATAATATCTGAAGTTAGATTGGAGCCATGTGAATCAATCGTAACTATCAAGGGACCAAATTTCTCAACTTCATATACCCATAAGCATTCAGGCATTCCAAGTTCTTCAAGCCAATACACCGATTTGACTTTTTTAATACGTTGAGCTGCTAATAATGCTGCACCACCAGTGAAAGCTCCATATACACATCCAAATTTTTGACAAGCATTAACAGTGCGTTCTCCCATTCCCCCTTTACCAATAATAACGGAAGGACGAAAATACTCGATAAATTGATCTTGAAAGAGCTCCATACGATCACTGGTAGTTGGCCCAGCAGCTACCGTTATCCATTCTGTCTTTGTTTTTTTCATAATTGGTCCACAATGAAATACTCCTAAACCTTTGAAATCTATTGGAAGTCTCTGACCTTTTTCATAAAGTTCGATGGCTTTTTTATGAGCCTCATCTCTTGCAGTTATGATTATTCCTGTAATGTAAAAGACATCTCCAATTTTGAGTTCATTAATCTCCGGTTCTGTAATTGGTGTTTTTAAATGGTATTCCAATTTCGTCATGATTAATATAATATATCAAGTTATGAGTTTTCTCATACTATTTTAAGCAAAGAAATATGTCAAGATAATGCAAATTTTTCTTAAAGTAATCGAATTAAAGAAAAACTATAAAATCTCGTAGCTTAACGGGGTATAAGATGTCTTCTGAAAACCAGGGATTAGTGCTCCATCTTAACGCAGTGAATAGAGAATTTAAAGAGAAAATTAACGAGTTAAGTGGCGAAAAAATTGATTTATGCTTCCAATGTGGTGCATGCAGTTCTAGTTGCCCAATGTCTCAGGAGATGGATTATTTACCCTCAAAAGTTATGAGAATGACTCAGCTAGGGATGAAGGAAGTCTTAAATACGAAAACCATCTGGGTATGTACGACGTGTTTTAACTGTGAGGTTAGATGCCCCAGAGGTATTGACATAGCTAATGTTATGGAAGCTATACGTCAACTTGTTCTAAGGCAAAAATTTGATAAAGTCAAGCTTGATGAACTCACTGCTGAAGAGCTTAGAGAACTACCTCAAATAGCCCTTGTGAGTAACTTGAGAAAACTTACTGCGTGATCAAATATGAAGCTGGCATATTACCCTGGA
>Ga0194113_10010951_pt1 | contig 10781 bp, 12 predicted proteins | sample TA2MahC200mmetaG_FD_146193 | JGI IMG/M metagenome (GOLD analysis project Ga0194113, IMG submission 146193) | Freshwater microbial communities from Lake Tanganyika, Tanzania - TA2015017 Mahale Deep Cast 200m | ecosystem: Environmental > Aquatic > Freshwater > Lake | place: Tanzania: Lake... | reverse complement strand
CAAGGAAAGGGTCCTCGCGTTTTCTTGTAAAGAAAGAAAATCCTGCCCAAGCTGTGCGCAGAAACGGGCCGTGGAGTTCGGCGGGTGGCTCTGCGGTCATGTGCTCCGGGCCGTCCCGTACAGGCATTGGGTCTTCTCGATCCCCAAGATCCTCCGCCGCTCCTTCCTGCATGATCGCAAGCTGCTGGTGGAAATGAGCCGCTCAAGCTTGGGAAACTCTGAAAACCTTCCTGCAAGCGGAGGTGCCGGTATCCCAGGCGGTCCCCGCCGCGGTTGTTTCTACCCAAACTTTTGGAGATTAACGCCAGGCCGACTCCCAGAGCCCATTCGCCCCCTGGGCTTTGTCCGTTACACGAGGACTCCTACTCACAGCTTCCGGCCGCGATCAGGCTTCTTAATCGTGGGCCGAAGACCATGGATTTGCAGGGGAGGTCAGCCCCTCTAGTCATTCAGGCCCTGCGCCACCTGGGCCGGCGCGGGGCCTGTGGGAAATCCACCTCTCCCAGCGGTTCCCCTTCGAGCGGCAGGGGGGCACGATGGGGGCTCTCCCGCTCAGGCATACTCACCGTTCCACAGCGCGTCCAGGAATTCACCAAAGGGAAGCACCGTGACGCCACCCACGGTCCGCCTCCGAGGCTCGAAACTCACACACAAGTAGCGCTTCAGGTTCTTTTCCTCGGCAAGCATACGTAAGGGTTTCAGGTCCTGGGTGGATAGATTCTCTTTGGCCTTTACCTCCACCGCCGTGTGGTCGTCGAGGATAAAATCGACCTCGAACCCGGAAGTGGACCGCCAGTAGCTCACCGTCTCTCCGGCATGGTAATCCGCGTAACTGGTCAGCTCATGCGCGATGTAGGTCTCGAACGCTTTCCCGAATTCCGGCGTGGCCGGGCGAACGAGGCGCCCCTGGAGGGTCCCGACAACGCCCACGTCGAAGAAGTAGTATTTTGAAGAAGCCAAGGGCTTTCTCTTCGTTGATTTTCGCCACGCGGGGATTTCGTGCAGCACGAGCGTGTCCTTGAGGATCTCGAAATACTCGTACACGGTCGTCCGGGCCACTTGGGAGTCGTTGGCGACCTTGGTGAAGTTGACGATCTTGCCGTTGCACAGAGCGGCCACTCGTAGAAACCGGCTGAAGGCCGGCACGTTTCGGGTTGCCCCTTCCGCAACGATCTCCTGCTGAAGATACGATCCCGCATAGGCCTTGAGATCAGCAACCGCGTCATCCGAGAAGTAAACGGAAGGCAGCAACCCTCGTTCCAGGGCACGGTTCAAGTCAAAAAGTTTGCCCAGTTCCCGGCAGGTGAATGGATGAAGGCGCCTGGTCCGGGCTCGCCCCCCGAGGAGATTGACACCCCCTCGCCGGAGTTTCCGGGCGCTGGAGCCCGTGAGCAGGAAACGAACTCCTCGCTCCTCGATCAGGCGATGCACCTCGTTGAGGAGATCCGGCAGGCGTTGGATCTCGTCGATGACCACGATCCGGTCCCGATCGGTCAATTCCTGAGCGATCCGCCCCGGATTCTGGCTTAGCGCCAGATACGCGGAGGTGTCGAGTAGATCGTAGATCCGCACTCCCCTCAGGGTGTGGCGAATCAGGGAGGACTTGCCTGTCTGGCGGGGTCCGAAAAGAAAATGGGACTTCTTGGCGAGCAGGGCCGGCAGATCCAGAGACCGCCCGATGTATCGCGGTTGATCGCCCCGGGTTGTCGGTGTCGTATTCATCGGCAAATATCATGACAAATGACGAATTACTTGTCAATGTCGAGACGGCCCTGGGTGAGGGGAAAGTTGACACCCCGTTGAACCCCTGGCTATGCTCCGCCCATCCCGAGACAGTGCCTGGTTCCCGGAGGCCCCCGTGCCCGAGAAGATCACCGCCTGTTTTCTCTGCCCCTGCAACTGCGGCCTGATCCTGCCCCTGGACGAACAAGGCCGGATCCAAGCCATCCGGGGGGACAGGGACAACCCGCGCACCCGCGGGTTCAGTTGCGGCAAGGGCCGGCATCAGGCCGCCCACATCGACAAACGGCAACTACCTCTGGATTTCCTACTTCTGGAGTTATCTCGGGCCCAAGGGCCGCGCCGGCTTCGTCATGTCGTCACAGGCCTCCGGCGCCGGGCACGGCGAGGCCGAGGTCCGCCGCAAGCTCGTCGAGACCGGCGACTTGGACGCGATGATCTCCATCCGCTCCAACTTTTTCTACACCCGCACCGTTCCCTGCGAGCTGTGGCACTTCGACAAGGGCAAACCCGCCAATCGTCGCGACCAGGTCCTGATGATCGACGCGCGCAACATCTACCGGAAGGTCACCCGCAAGATTTACGACTTCACGCCCGAACAACTCGCCAACCTGACTGCCATTGTCTGGCTCTATCGCGGCCAGGCCGACCGTTTCCTCGCGCGGGTGCAGAGCTGCCTCGACCGCACCCTGGCCGAGGCCGCGGCCATCGCCGGCTACGCCTCTTCCTTCCGGAAAGCCTACGACGAACTCGCGGATGCGGTCGTACCATACCTCAATGCGGCGCAGCCCTCGCCCGCCGTGTCGCGTTTCCCTGTCCCAGGGGGAGAGGAACCGGGCGAGGTGGAGCTTCGCCGCCTGGTCAAGGAACGCGATGAAGCGGCCCGGGCGTGTTTCCAGGAATTGGACAAGTGGACCGCCCGCATCGCCAAGGATTGGAAGAAATCCTGCCCGCCAAAGCTCACCGCACAGACGAAGCTCCTCGCCGAACTCGACACGCTGGCCACGGCCTGCCGCGACCTGGTTAAGGACGTGGATTTGGCCTGCAAGCTTGCCGTGCGGCTGGCGGATGCCATTGATGCACACCTTCGGCCTGCGAGAAACGGGACAGGACAGGGCCGGGGCGAAGGGCAACCACAGCCGGACGTCCGGGCCTTACGCCGCCTGGTCAAAGACCTCGATGCTGCCCGCGTCGGCTGCGACGAGCGGTAGAAGGATGGAGCAGTCATTCGCATCCCCGGACTGGTCGAACAGCTCAAGTGCACCGCCTATTTTCAGCGCCAGGCCCACTGGCTGCTCTCCCGCTTTCCCGAAGCGCGGCTCGTGCCCGTACCCGGCCTGTGCCGGGTCGTCACCCGCGCCGAGATCGAGGCCGCGGACTGGAGCCTCACGCCCGGCCGCTACGTCGGCGTCGCCCCGCCGGAAGTGGATGAGGACTTCGATTTCGAGCAGGCCCTGCGCGACATCCACGTCGAACTGGCGGACCTGAACAAGGAAGCGGCGGCGCTGGCGGCGATGATTCAGAAGAATTTCGAGGAGTTGGGGATATGAGAGAATCCAATGAGCCCAAGGCTCTCATTGCCCTCAGCTCAGCCCGTTGCCCGAACTGGGTGGATATTCTTGAGCGCTTTCGCCTCGGTGGCCTCGGCATGAAAGAGATCCCACCGTAGCTGAAGGTTTAACCAGAAGGAGGGAGAGTTCCCGAAGAACTTCGCCAAACGGAGAGCCGTGCCCGGCGTGATCCCACGGCGCCGGTTCACGAGCTCGTTAACTCGCTGATAGGGAACCTGAATGGCGCGTGCGAGGTCCTGCTGGGACAGTCCCATGGGCTTCAAGAACTCCTCGATCAACATCTCGCCGGGGTGAGTCGGCGATCGATGTGTTGGAACCCGAACCATGACAAGAAATCCTTTCCAGTTAATGGTAGTCTACAATCGCAACGTCCGAGGGCCCCTGTTCAGACCAACGAAAGCAGATCCGATACCGCTCGTTGATCCGGATACTGTATTGCCCGATCCGCGCGCCAACGAGAGGCTCGAGACGATTCCCAGGCGGAATCCGCAGATGTTCAAGGCGTTCCTCGGAGTCGAGTTGATCCAGGCGCCGGGCAGCAGTGCCCCACAGTTCCCGCGGGCATACACGTCGTGCCGCCTTCGTATTTCGGCCATTGAACACGTCCTCTGTACCTTGGTCTGCAAACGACTGAATCATGGAAGCATGTTAGCACGGATGTCATGCTATCGCAACAGGTGTCCTTCCTACGAGTGGATGGAGAACCTGGAGGAGATCGCCAAGCTGTTGGTGTGGGCATCGTGAATGCTCGTCGGATGGAGAGGTCTTGCGACATTCGCGTCGAACCGGCGCCCCCGAGCAAGGAGGCGGCGGATTTGGCCGCGAAGATCCAGAAGAATTGCGAGGAGTTAGGGGGATGAGCGGCGCCTCCAGAACCGCTGGCTTGCCTGACATCTGCTCCCTTGTAACCGACGGCACGCATGACTCTCCCGAGCTGCAGTCGTCGGGTATTTCTTTCATAAAGGGAAAGCACATCTCATCTGGGCGCATCGATTTTGAGAACTGCGACTTCATTGCTGAGGAAGATCATGCTAAGTGCATCAAGCGCGTCAAACCACAGGTGGACGACGTTCTATTCGCAAACATAGGCTCGGTGGGCGATGTAGCGCGTGTCACGGAGGAGCGCGAGTTCAGCATCAAGAACGTAGCGCTGTTTCGTCCTGATCCCAGTAAGGTGGACCCCACGTTCTTCTACTACTTGGTCGTGTCGCCCAGCTTTCTCGGGGTGTTTCTAAACGCTCGTTCAGGTGCCGCTCAACCGTTCATTAGCCTTGAAGCGTTTCGATCGCACCGTTTTCTACTCAATCCGGACAAGGCTCAGCAGCACAGAATCGGGGCCATCCTCTCCACCTACGACGATATGATCGAGAACAACCGGCGGCGGATGGCGTTGCTGGAGGAGTCAGCGTGGTTGCTTTACCGGGAATGGTTCGTCCGCCTCCGCTTCCCCGGCCACGAACACACGCGCATCGTGGGCGGCGTGCCGGAGGGGTGGGAGAAGAAGACACTTGGCGACATCTGCACCGACATCCGTGAAACTGTTTCGCCTGAAGACCTCGAACCAGGCATGCCGTATATCGGCCTTGAGCATATGCCTCGTCGTTCCATCTCGCTCACCGAGTGGGGCACGGCGGAAAAGGTGACAAGCACCAAGCACCGCTATAAGGAAGGTGACATCCTCTTCGGCAAGATTCGGCCATACTTCCACAAGGTCGGCATCGCTTTCACCGAGGGCATAGCATCGTCTGACGCCATCGTGATTCGCCCCAACCCTGGTTACCCCCGAAGCTTCGTTTTGATGACCATTTCAAGTGACGAATTCGTTGCCGAGGCGTCCCAGACCATGCGCGAAGGTTCAAAAATGCCGCGCGCCGACTGGAAGCTCATGACGCAGTATGTTGTGGTCCTGCCACCTCGATGCCTACTGGAAAATTTCTCGGAGACGGTCAGCGGCATCACCGACCAGCTCCGCAATCTTTGCTTCCAGAACCAGAAGCTCCGTGCCGCCCGTGACCTGCTGCTGCCGCGCCTGATGAGCGGGGAGATTGCGGTATGAATGAAGGTTTGAAGGTCATCATCATCGCCGGGCCGAACGGCGTGGGCAAGACAACCTTTGCCCGCGAGTTTCTCCCCAATGAGGCCGACTGCCCCATATTCATCAATGCCGACCTGATCTCCGCCGGGCTCTCGCCTTTCAAACCCGAGACTGTGGCTTTTCGGGCGGGCAGGCTGATGATCGAGGAGATGGCTGCGCACGTCAGGCATCGTCGCAGTTTTGCCTTCGAGACGACTCTGAGCGGCCGAGTTTACGTTCACAAGATACGGCAATGGCAGGGCGTCGGGTATCACGTGAAACTCATCTTCCTGACACTCCCTTCATCTCAAATGGCAATTGACAGGGTGGCGGCCCGAGTCGCCCAAGGTGGGCATGCCCTCCCCGAAGAGGTCATCCGCCGCAGGTTTGCCGCTGGGCAGGAAAACCTCGAACGTATCTACAAGCCGATTGTAGACGCCTGGATCCTTTATGATAATTCTGGAAGCAGCCCCAAAATTATCGGATGGAGTGAGCGATGAAAGAAGGTGAACAACCGAAGGACCCCGATCTGGTCGGTGCCTCAAAGGCACTCAAGAGGGCCGCAGCCAATGCGCTAAAACTGGCGCGCCAGACAAACACCCCTTGCTATGTCTACCGGGACGGCAAGATCGTTGACTTGGCGAAACGATCATCCAAATCGTCCACCCAATAGGAAGGCTCTGCCGGGCAACCGATCCTGACTGTGGCGAGGGCTCGGCCGATGATCACCGACATCAACAGCGAAGACCGGCTCGTGCAGGCGACGTTCGCGGAGCACCTCCTGGGCAAACTCGGTTGGGAGACCATCTAAGCCTGGAACGAGGAGACCTTTGGGCCGGACGGGACGCTGGGGCGGGCGGACACGCGCGAGGTGGTGCTGAAGCGCGACCTGCGGGCGGCGCTGGAGAGGTTGGATCCGGATTTGCCGCCCGCGGCCATCGGCGAGGCGGTGGGCAAGCTTACGCGTCACGATTTCTCGCGCTCCCTGCTCCAGCACAACCGGGAGTTCTACCGGTTCATCCGGGACGGAGTGCCGGTGAGCTATCGCGACGCCCGGGGTGAACTCCGCCAACCCCGGGCGCGGGTGATTGATTTCCGGAACGGCACCACGAACGGCCGGCCGAGCAACCGCTTCCGCGCCGTGCGCGAGCTCAAGATCACCGGACTGCGCGCGCCAAGTTACAACCGGCGGGCCGACCTGGTCTGCTTCGTCAATGGTCTGCCCCTGGTCTTCATCGAACTCAAGGCCGTCTACAAGAACATCCGCGCCGGTTTCGACGGCAACCTGCGCGAACCATACAGCACCCGCGACGATATTGTCGTGATTTCTGACGAGGCCCACCGCACGCAAGCGGGTAAACTCGCCCGCAACATGCGCCTGGCCCTGCCCAACGCGGCCTTCATCGGCTTTACCGGCACGCCGCTTTTCAAGGATGACCATCTCACCAAACGCATCTTCGGCAATTACGTCTCGCGCTACGACTTCAAGCGCTCGGAGCAGGACGGCGCGACCGTGAAGCTCGTATATGAAAATCGTGGCGAGAAGCTCGGCATTGCCCGCCTCGACCTCAACGACCGCATCGCCGAGGCCATCGACCGGGCCGACCTCGACCCGGACAAGGAGGCCCTGCTGGAGAGGCTGCTCGGCCAGGATTACGAGGTCATCACCGCCGACGACCGGCTGGATAAGGTCGCCGCCGATTTCGTCGAGCACTGCGCCACCCGCTGGGAATCCGGCAAAGCCATGCTCATCTGCATCGACAAGCTCACCTGTGCCAGGATGCTTCAGCGCATCCTCCCCCGCTGGCAGGCGAAGCTGTCGGAGGTGCGGGGGCTCATCCCGCGGAGGATGAGAAGCAAGCGGTTTCCAAGCGGGTCTATGAGCACGTCTGGCAGCAGAGCGCGAGCGGGCTGTTCCCGGCTGCCGTTGCATTCTAGCTGGCCGTCGAAGGGGTCTGCCCAAAGGCCGCCATGGACCTCTGCGCCAGGCTGACTACCGGAGATTGGATGTTGTCACATACGGAGGAAATCCGGAATGCGTCACCCTCGACAGTTCAAGATCCCGTCAAAGTCGCGTGTCAACCGTCATTCCGGCGAAAGCCGGAATCCAGAAGCTCCTGATTTCAGTGGATTCGTGCCTGCGCAGGAATGAGTCCAGCCGCTCTTTCGGTTTGAGGATAGATTCTCGTCCGAGATCAACAAGTTGCGCATGACAATGACGGGATCCTGGAGGAACCTTCTCATCCCTGGACATGCCGCCCCTCAAACGATAGGATTTGCGCACCGACCGCACCGCCGGCTCCGCCCGGCACGATGACCAACTGAGACAAGACGGCACGGAACCCGAGCGTCAACACACGAGGAGCACAAACGTGAAGAAGAGCGAAGAGAAGAAGCTCGCGAAGGCCTTTGGGGGAAAATCGTTTATCATCACCGGGGCCGCCGGAGGGCTCGGGTCCTGCATGGCCCGGTTCCTCGCCCCCCACTGGCGGTCGGCCCTGCTGCTCGACCTCAATGATGAGGGGCTCGCGAAGCTCGCCGGAGAGCTGAAGGCGTGCCCCGGGGGTCCGGTGATCACCCGACGGGTGGACCTCACCTCCGAGGAGAGTATCGAGCAGGCGACGGCTGACCTGCCGCCGGATCTCTCGCCCCCGGATGTGCTGGTGAACAATGCCGGCATCTCCATCATGAGCCTGGCCGAGAAACAGCCGCTCTCCGACTATCGGGCGATGATGGACGTCAACTACTTTGCCGTCATCGCCCTGATCAACCGTTTTCTGCCGGCCATGGTTTCGCGCCGGTCGGGCCGCCTTCTCACCATCGCTTCGGGCTCAGGGGTTCTCGCCAACTACGGCGGCGCCGGGTACTGCGGCTCGAAATTCGCCACCGTGGGCTACATGGAAGCGCTGCGTCAGGAGTTGGCGGGAACGGGCGTGAAGACCCACTGCGTACTGCTGCCCACCGTGATGACCGATTTTCACCGCCGGGTCCTCAGCGGCGAGTTCGGCGACATGGCCAAGGGCCTGCCCACGATTCCTCCGGAAGCGGCCGCCCGGGCGCTCCTCCTGCAAGCGGCGGCCGGCACCGAGGTCATCAGCTTCACCCCCACCCTGGAGGCCGGCCTGCTGATGAACCGGGTTGCGCCGTCCATCCTGCGCCTGGCCATGAGCGTAAACGGCTACATGCTGAACCGCAAAAGGGGCCGCGCACAGGGCGGGTTCCGGCCTTGGAAAATCTGACGCACCCGACCGAGGCCCGGCCTCGGGGAGCGACCGGAGGTCCTTCTGCCGGCGCTCTTCAGGCCCGGGCCTTCGAAGCCGCACTCCCTTGCGGTTGCAGCGGGTCCCGGCTTTGACAACCCCGCACGCCTTCCTTAATCTCGGTTCGGGCCCGGACAGCTTTGCCGCGGGCAACTCGCCTAATGCGGCACCGCCGCAACCCTGTCCTCAACAAGGTACGAAAGACTCTAGCTGCGGCAGGCGGTGACCCCTATGGGAAAGAAGAAGTTTCCGATCGACCGGACCACCTTGGACAGCTTTGTCCAGAGCGTGAAGCGTTTCCTGGCCTCGGAGCAGGTCGGCCGCAGAGCCAGATGGCTTTTCGTGCTGCTCGTTATTTTCATGTTCGGCACCAACGGGCTCAACGTCGCGAACAGTTACGTGGCCCGCGCCTTCATGACCGCGATCGAGAACCGCAACCACCCCGAGTTCGTCCGTATGGCTTTCTTCTACGTCGGTGTCTTCGCCGCCTCCACGCTGGTCTCCGTCTTTTACACCTTCACCGAGCAGCTTCTCGGGCTGCAGTGGCGGGTGTGGGCGACACGTCAGGCGGTGGTCCGATATGCGAACAACCGGGTCTACTACGGGCTCAAGGTCAGGGGAGAGGTGGGAAACCCGGACCAGCGCATCGCGGACGACGTCCGGAACTTCACCACCAGCACCCTTTCCTTTATGCTCATGCTGCTGAACAGCTCCTTCACGGTGGTCGCCTTTTCCGGGGTCATGTGGTCCATCAGCCCGCTGCTGTTCGGGGTGTCGGTGGTCTACGCCGCCGCGGGCACCCTGCTGACCTACGTGTTCGGCCGGCCGCTGATCCGTCTGAACTACGATCAGATGGACAAGGAAGCCAACTTCCGCGCCTCTCTCATTTACCTGCGCGCCAACGCCGAGTCCGTGGCGCTTTCCAGGCGGGAAGGGCCCCTGATCCTACTGAATCTGAGGAACCTCAGGGACCTGGCCTTGAATTTCCGCCGCATCATCCGGATCAACCGCAACGTCAATTTCTTCACGACCGGTTACAACTGGTTGATCCAGATCATCCCGGCCCTGATCGTGGCCCCCCTGTTCATGGCGGACAAGGTGGATTTCGGTGTGATCACCCAGTCGGCCATCGCCTTTACCGCCCTGGTGGGCGCCTTCTCGCTCATCGTCCGGGAGTTCCAGTCCCTCTCGTCTTATGCAGCCACCTCGGCCCGGCTGGGCGCCTTGGCGGAGGCGAGCAACCGCGAGAAGGCAGCCACGCTCGCCGCTGCCGCGGTTCCCAAGGAAGAGGGCCGGATCGCCTACCAGGGGCTCACCCTGAAGTCGCCCCGCAGCGGCCGGGTGTTGATCCGGGACTTGACGATCGAGATCCCGCACGGCCGGCGGGTGCTGGTCCGGGGCCAGGACGAGACCGCCCGGGTTGCCCTGTTTCAGGCCACCGCCGGGCTCTGGGAGGTGGAAGGAGGGAAAATCGTGCGCCCCTCAATGGAAGAGGTGCTCTTCCTGCCGGAGCTTCCCTATCTGCCCCCCGGGACGCTGCGGGAACTTCTCACGCGCCCCTGGCCGGAGGAGCAGGGCGAGATCGAGCCCTCCCTGGAGGCAATCAAGGTGCCTGAGGAACTCATGGTGGAGATGCTGCGCACCCTCAAGATCGAATCCGTGCTGGGCGGCTTCGGCAACCTGGACAAGCGGCAATACTGGGAGATTACCCTGCCGCTGGACGAGCAGAAACTCCTGGTGGTGGCCCGCGTCCTGCTCACCTGCCCGCGTTTTGCCTTTCTGGACCGGCCGAGCAGCACCCTGCAGCCCGCGCAGATCGACCGGGTGCTGGAATTGTTTCGGGAGCGCGAGATCAGTTACGTGACCTTTGAAGAGGAAGATCGCGCTGTGAACTTGAACAAGTACGATCAGGTCCTGGAGTTCAAGGGCGGCGGTGCCTGGACATGGACGCCCGTCGGGGAGGGGCGTGTCGCCTGATCCGGGGGCCGGAGGGTTCTTCTCCTCCCGGAAGGTTCCCGCAACATTTAGAGTCTTTCGTCCCTTGCTGAGGACAGGGTTGCGGCTAGGCCGCCTCAGGCAATAAGCGAATGTGGATAGAGAATCCGGCAAGTGAGCCCGGGGCCGAGCGTTCGCGGC
>Ga0194113_10010947_pt1 | contig 10783 bp, 8 predicted proteins | sample TA2MahC200mmetaG_FD_146193 | JGI IMG/M metagenome (GOLD analysis project Ga0194113, IMG submission 146193) | Freshwater microbial communities from Lake Tanganyika, Tanzania - TA2015017 Mahale Deep Cast 200m | ecosystem: Environmental > Aquatic > Freshwater > Lake | place: Tanzania: Lake... | reverse complement strand
GGGAGGGAACCGAGGAACCGGCAGGATGGGGGGAGAGAGAGCCGGGATAAAACCGGTCGGATGAGAAAAGCATTGACACAAAGGACAGGGTTCGGAGAAAGTAACGAAAATCGAAACAACGGGTGCTTTAGCGGCACCGGAGTCAAGGAACAAGATAAGGAAGACGATATGTTGGAACGACTTCTGCGCATCATATTCGGCGACAAGTCCCAGAAAGATCTGAAGGCGATACAGCCGCTGGTCGATGAAATAAATGAGATCTATGCCGGTCTGGTGCAATATGACGATGATCAGTTGCGCGATCGCATCACCCAGATCCGCAGCGAACTGAAAGCGAAACTCGATCTCCTCGAAACTGAGATCGCTGAATTGCTCTTCCGGTTTCGGGAAGAAAGCGACGATAGTGAACGCAACCGGATCGAGCGCGAGATCGACAGTGCCAAGAGGGAACTGAAAAAACAACGCAAGGCATTGTTGGATGACTATTTACCGGAGGTCTATGCCATCGTCAGGGACACCTGTCGCCGCCTCCTGGGGCTCAAGTATGACGTGCGCGGTCACGAAGTGGGGTGGAACATGGTGCCTTTTGACGTTCAGCTCATCGGCGCCATTGCCCTGCATGAAGGCAAAATTGCTGAGATGGCTACCGGTGAGGGTAAGACCCTGGTGGCAACGTTGCCGCTCTTTCTGAATGCGCTCTTGGGCAAGGGGGTGCATTTGGTGACGGTAAATGATTATCTGGCTCAGCGCGATGCCGAATGGATGGGTCCGGTCTTTGCCTTTCATGGTCTGTCGGTCGGCTGCATAACCACCGGCATGAATCACGGGCAACGCAAAGAGGCATACCGCTGTGACATCACTTATGGCATGAACAGCGAATTCGGCTTTGACTACCTGCGGGATAATATGGCGGTCGGTCATGAACAATTGGTGCAGCGCGACTTTTACTATGCCATCGTGGACGAGGTGGACAGCATCCTCATTGACGAGGCGCGGACACCGCTCATCATCAGTGGGCAGGTCGCCCAGGACAAGAATTTTTATTCCGAGCTCAAAAGCAGCGTGGCACAGGTGGTTCAGGCGCAAAATGCTCTGGTGCAAAGATATATCAGCGAGATCCGGGAAGACCTCAAAGAGGATAACCCCCGCGCCGACCGCGATCGCCTGGCGCAAAACCTACTATTGGTCAAGCGTGCTGCCCCGCGGAACAAGGCATTCATGAAATTGATGCAGGAAGGCGAACTGAAGAAGCTGGTCAATGACACCGAAGGTATCTACCTGCGTGACAAAAAGATGCACGAACTGGACGAGAACCTCTTCTTTGTGGTGGAGGAACGTCAAAATTCGGTGGATATGCGTGACAAGGGACGCGACATGCTCTCCCGCGCCGAAAAAGATCTCTTTATCGTGGAAAGCTTGGACGAGATCCTGGCGCGGATCGATAATGAGGAGAGTTTGAGTGAAAAAGACAGAGCGCTTCAGAAGGAACGGTTGACCAACCGCTTTATGGACAAGAGCGAGAAACTGCACAATATCAATCAGTTACTGCGCGCCAATACGCTGTTTGAGAAGGACGTGGAATATGTCCTGCTCGATAACAAGGTGGTCATCGTCGATGAATTCACCGGACGCCAGATGCCGGGCAGACGCTTTAGTGACGGGCTGCATCAGGCACTGGAAGCGAAGGAAAACGTCAAGATCGAAGCCGGAACTCAGACCCTGGCGACGATCACGCTGCAAAATTACTTCCGCATGTTTGAAAAACTGGCAGGCATGACGGGAACAGCAGTGACCGAAGAATCGGAATTTATGGAGATCTACAAGCTGCCGGTGATGGTCATCCCCACCAACGTTCCGATTACGCGGATCGACCATGACGACGTGATCTACCTGACCAAAAACGAGAAATACCAGGCGATCATCAACGAGATCGTCTATATGCACGAGCGCAAGAAACCCGTCCTGGTCGGCACGGTCAGCGTCGAGGTCTCGGAAACGATCAGCCGTCTCCTGCGCCGGCATGGCATTGCCCATAACGTGCTCAATGCCAAAAACCACGAACGTGAGGCGGAGATCATCATGAATGCCGGACAGCCCGGAGCCGTGACCATTGCGACTAATATGGCGGGTCGTGGAACGGACATCAAACTGGGCACCGGAGTGGTCACCCAAGCCATTGAGGAGTATCGGGGCTTGCCACGCGGGCTCTCGGACGAGCATCCTTATGGTCTGCCATTGGACGGCTTGCATGTGATCGGCAGTGAACGTCACGAAAGCCGGCGCATCGACCGGCAGTTACGTGGACGTGCCGGACGTCAGGGTGATCCGGGAACCTCGAGGTTCTACCTCTCTCTGGAAGATGATCTGATGCGGTTGTTCGGTTCAGACCGGATCGCACCGATGATGGTGCGCATGGGTCTCAAACCCGGTGATGCCATTCGCCATCCCTGGATGACCAAAGCGGTGGAACGGGCACAGAAAAGGGTCGAGGAACACAATTTTGAGATCCGCAAAAATCTGATCAAATATGACGAAGTGATGAACAACCAGCGCGAGGTGATCTATTCCTACCGGCGCAACGTGCTCAAGGGCTATAACATCAAGAACGAGATCCTGGAAATGATCCTGGACACCATCAGTAACCTGGTCGATTCCAATATGCTGCCAGATACGTCGGTTGAGGAATGGAATCTGGCGCGCATCCGGTATTGGTTCAAAACCACCATCAGCGTCGACATCGATCCGGATGACCTGGAAAAGAGTGCCGTTCACCGCGAACAACTGGTCGGTTATCTCTATGAAACGATCCAGAATGCCTATGAAGCCAAGGAACGGCACGTGACCTCGGAAGTGATGCGCGATATTGAACGGCGCTGCCTGCTGGAAGTGGTGGACAATGAATGGCGCGAACACCTGCACGAGATGGATCTGCTCAAGGACGGCATCCACCTCCGTGCCTATGCCAATAAAGACCCCCTGATCGAGTATAAAAAGGAGAGCTTCGACCTCTTTCAGGGCTTGATCATGCGCATCCAGGAGAACGTGACCAAGCGTGTGTTCAATACCTATCTCGTATCTCAGGAAGTGATGCAAAGCATGCTGCAGGGCGCTAATCTGAGCCACGAAGAGGTCAATGCCTATATCAATGCGCAACGGTATGCGGAACAGCATGCCTCAGTGCCACCTGCTTTCAATCAACCGGAAATGCGTGGCAACGTTCAAAAGACGAGACCGATCATTACCGCGCCCAAAGTGGGCAGAAACGAGCCCTGTCCCTGTGGCAGCGGGAAAAAGTATAAAAAGTGTTGTGGTCAGCACGAAGCAGACGATTGATGGAACGGAAGGAATGATGGCAAAAGGACTGATCATTGTAGAATCGCCGGCTAAGGCAAAGACGATCGGCAAGTTCCTGGACAACCAATTCACGGTCAAAGCGTCCATGGGACACATCCGCGACCTGCCGGCTAAGGATTTTGGCATCAACGTCGATAAAAACTTTGAGCCCAGATACGTCACCGATCCCAAGAAAGCCAAGATCATCAGGGAACTGAAAGAAGCGCTTGCCAAGGCACCGGCTTTGTATCTGGCAAGCGATCATGACCGTGAAGGTGAAGCTATCGCCTGGCATCTGGTGAGGTCGCTGGAGAAAGAACTGGGCAATAAACCGGTGCATCGCGTGCTCTTTAACGAGATCACCGCCAAGGCGATCCAGCATGCCATCCAGAATCCGGAGCAGATCGATCAGGCAAAGGTGGATGCACAACAGGCACGGCGCGTCCTCGACCGGATCGTTGGCTACCGGATCAGTCCTCTGCTCTGGAGTATCATCGCCAAAGACCTCAGCGCCGGACGTGTCCAGTCCGTGGCATTGCGCCTGATCTGCGAGCGGGAGACGGAGATCCGGGAATTTGTCCCCAAAGAATACTGGAAACTGGAAGCGGAATTCTGGCGCGATGAGCTACCCCACTTCAAGGCAGCCTTGGAAAAAGTGAATGGCAAAAAGGCCGATCTCAATACCGAAGCAGAAGCACTGCAGATCCTGTCTTCCATCCAGGGTAAACCGGCTGTCCTGGCTGATATCAAACGGGTAAACCGCTCACTGGAGCCACCGCCGCCCTTCATCACCAGCACCCTGCAGCAAGAAGCGTCCAAGATCCTCAATTTCCCGTCCAGCCGTACCATGTCCATCGCCCAGCAACTATATGAAGGCGTGGATCTTGGCGGTGAAACGGTGGGCTTGATCTCTTACATGAGAACCGATTCGGTGAGAATCTCCGAGGAAGCCAATGCCCGTTGCCGGGACCTGATCAAGGAACGCTTTGGTGAGAGCCAACTAAATGGTAGGATACGCAGTTACAAGAATAAAAACTCCGCTCAGGATGCACATGAGGCGATCCGTCCCACCGATCCCTTCCGCACTCCGGAAGCGCTGGCAAAGCATCTAAAACCGGAACAACTCAAGCTTTATACTCTTATCTGGCAACGCTTTATTGCTACCCAGATGATCGCAGCAACGCTCAGACAGACTACTGTCAATGTGCAGCTCGCTGAGGCGACCTTCTCTGCCTCCGGTAACGAAGTCGTAGAGCAGGGATTTATCAAGGCATATCCGCATGTCAGTGTCCAGACGGGAGAATTCATCCACCCCTCCTATGCTCAAGGCGATGACCTCGAGTATAAGGATATGGCTCATAGCCAGCACTTTACCTCGCCTCCCAGCCGCTTTACCGAGGCGTCTTTGATCAAGGAACTGGAAGCCAAAGGCATTGGCAGACCTTCCACTTATGCCACTATCATCACTACGCTCAAACAGCGGAAATATGTGGAGATGGAAAAGAAATCATTCCTGCCCACGACGCTCGGGATGGACGTTAACGTCTTTCTGGTCGGTAAGTTCGATGCGGTCTTCAATGTCCGGTTCACTGCCGAGATGGAGGATAAACTTGACCGGATCGAGGAAGGCAAGGTCGTCTGGCAACAACTGGTCAGGGACTATTATGAGCAACTGGAGAAGCTGATCGGTCAGGTGGATGTTAAAAAGGAGAAGACCTCCTTTATCGTGGAGACGGAGATCGTCTGCGATGCCTGTCAGGAGGGTAGGATGGTCCTCCGGCGCACCAGGAATGGCGAATTCCTCGCCTGTAACCGCTATCCCCAGTGCAAGAACAAGAAAAATGTTGCGCATGATGAGAAGGGTGAGATCAAGGTGGTGGAACCGCAAAAGATGGATGAGAAATGCCCCCAATGCGGCAAAGACCTGATCCTGCGCCGCGGTAGATTCGGTGAGTTCATCGCCTGTTCTGCCTATCCGAAATGCAAATACACGCGTCCCGTGACGCTGAGTATGAAGTGTCCCAAATGTCATGAGGGCGATATCGTTCCCAGGCGCAACAAGAAAGGCATGCCCTTCCATTCCTGTTCACGCTATCCTCAGTGCGACTGGATCACCAATGATACACCGGTGCCCACTGTTTGTCCCCAGTGCGGGCATGAATATCTCTTCGAGTCATACAAGCGTGGGCAGGGCAAATACAAGTTCTGTCCCCGTTGCAAGGCGGAAATGGGCTGATAATCAATGCATTACGGTGACGCCCTGGGCAGTTCCATCCAGAGTATCCTGAGCCATAAACTGCGCTCCTTTCTGACGCTGCTGGGTATCATTATCGGCGTAATGGCGGTGGTGACGATGTTTTCCTCCGTCTATGCGATCCAGGCATTGATCCAGAAGAACATGGAAGGACTGGGCTGGAACAATTCCCTGATCATCACTCCTGCCATGACTCAGCCGGAACAAGACCGGCGCCTTATGCAGTTCCGCCGGACGCCGCAAAGCGTGGCGGGGCTTAATTATGAGGACTACATCGCCATCCGTGACAACACCAGATACCGCAGCATTTATGGTATGCTGGAACTGCCGAGCTTGGAGAAGATCAATAACAAAGACATCCAGGTGCGCATTCGCGCCACCAATCCACAGTTCTTCATCACCAAATCCTATGCCATTGGCAGAGGCAGATACTTCAGCGATTATGAAGAGCAGAACTCCCTGCCGGTTGCCGTATTGGGACATCTCTTTGTGCAGGAACACTTTGGCGGCGTCGATCCGGTGGGCAGGGTGATCACGCTCAGCAGTCATCGCTTTCGGGTCGTGGGAGTGCTGGCAGGCGATGCCCTCAGTGAAGGCAATGGCATGAACTTCAACTCCTGGGAACAGGACGAAGACCTGCGCGCGGTTTATATTCCCCTGCGTTATGGCGCCCAATATCTCAGCCCCACGAAGATCGTCAATTACATCTATGTCCAGGCGCATTCCGAGCTGGATTATGAGCTTCTCAAGACCGAGGTGAGGCAATTGATGCTCGCCCGGCACAATATGTATCCCAATTTCTCCTTTCAGGATATCGGCGCTGTTCTTTTCAAGATCAATGAGGAGATCGACAACTATATGCGCAAGTGGAACATCACTCTCTCCGCCATTGCCTCCATATCCTTGATCGTAGGCGGGATCGGGCTCTTTAGCACACTTTTGATCTCGATCCAGGAACGAATGCTGGAGATCGGAGTGCGCAAGAGCATCGGCGCTACCGAGAAGGATATCTTTTTCTATTTTATCTTGGAAGCGCTGACTTTGGCATTGATCGGCGCCTTTTTGGGGATCGCCTTTGCCTGGTTAGCGCTTTCCGCCATGTCCCGTGCGATCAAAGTTCCGCTCTATTTGCCTTACGAGGGTGTGACCCTGGGCATCCTCTTTTCCTGTCTGATCGGCTTTGTATCGGGTTTGTATCCGGCGCTCAAGGCATCCCGGATCGACCCCATCCAGGCGATCTATTATGCCGAGTAACGATTGATGAATGAAGAAAGGCACAAAAAAACCTTGAAAGAAAACAGCGCTTTTAATAAAGAGTCCCTAAAAATACCAAGTGGAGGAAGAATGTCCAAGAAAGTCGAAAAAGACCGAGTGGGCATGATCATCCGGGAGGAAGACACGCCCGAGAAGATGGAGGTTGAAGTAACCGAAGTCAAAGCACCGGGTGACGATACATCTCCCGTATTGATCTACTATAACTGGTGCAAGAAATGCGGGATCTGCGTCGCCTTTTGCCCCACCGGTTGTCTGGGCAGGAAAGCCGATGGCTCGCCCTTTGTCGAACAACCCGAAAAGTGCATCCATTGCGAGACCTGTGACCGTTTGTGTCCGGATTTTGCGATCACCGGTGCCAAGAACAGATAAGGAGTGCACAGTGGCTACGAAGAAACTGAAAAGTACCGAATACCTCAAGTCGCTTGTCAAGACCGAGCCCGCGCCGGAAGAGAAACACCGCATTGCCCTATTACAGGGAAATCAGGCAGTTGCCTATGGTGCAATGGATGCCGGAGTGAATTTCTTTGCCGGTTATCCGATCACGCCATCCACCGAGATTGCCGAGATCCTGTCGGAAGAACTGCCCAAGCGAGGTGGTGTCTATGTCCAGATGGAAGACGAGATTGCCAGCATTTGTGCCATTACCGGAGCTTCCTTGACGGGTGCCAAAGCGCTTACTGCGACCAGCGGTCCCGGCTTTTCCCTGATGCAGGAAGGCATCGGATATGCCAAGATCACCGAAACGCCCTGCGTCGTGGTCAACGTCCAACGCATGGGACCCAGCACCGGTATGCCGACCAGCCCAGCCCAAGGTGACATCATGCAAGCCAAATGGGGCTCACATGGCGATTCGCCAGCCATCGTGCTCTATCCCGATTCCGTGCGCGAAAGTTATGAGCTCACCATCCGTGCCGTGAACCTGAGCGAGAAATACCGCACCTGCGTAATTCTGCTCCTGGACGAAGTGATCGGGCACATGCGCGAAGCCGTGACTTTGCCTGATCTGGCAAACGTCCGTGTGATCTCACGCATCAAACCCACCGTTCCGCCGCATTGGTACAAGCACTACGATGAGAACCAGAAGTATCTCTCTCCGCTGGCCAGTTATGGCGAGGGCTACCGCTTTCACGTTACCGGTCTGACGCACGACTCCCATGGCTTCCCCACCAACAAACCCTCCGAAGCACATGAGATGATGGAACGTCTGCGCAAGAAGATCACGCACAACATCCGCGACCTCGTCCAGATCGAGAGCCGCGAGATGGAAGATGCCAAGATCGCCATTTTTGCCGCTGGTATCATGTCCCGTGCCGCCAAACAAGCCGTGGCTCAAGCCCGTGCCGAAGGCATCCCGGTCGGCATCCTCCGTCCTCTCACCATCTGGCCCTTCCCGGATGACGCCGTTCGCAAGATGCTGCGAAACGTGGACACGGTGATCGTCCCGGAACTCAATCAGGGACAACTCATCCATGAAATCAGACGCCTCACCAAGGACAAGAGCGACGGCGACCTGATCTCCATGCAACGCTGCGACGGAGCGTTGATCACTCCCAATGAAATCCTGCGCAAGATCAAAGAGGTGCACTGATGGAAAACATCCCACAAAAGATCATCCACGAATATCTGCGGCACGACAAGAAATTCCCGCATGTCTGGTGTGCCGGATGCAGTAACGGCATCGTCCTCGGTGCCATTATCCGCGCCATTGCCAAGATGAATATTGACCGCAACGACATCGTCATGGTCTCCGGTATCGGTTGTTCCTCGCGTATGCCCGTTTACGTTGACTTCAATACACTGCACACCCTGCATGGACGTCCCATCGCCTATGCCACCGGCGTCAAACTCTTCAAACCCCATCTCAAGGTCATCGTGGTCACCGGCGACGGTGATTGCACCGCCATCGGCGGCAATCACTTCATCCATGCCGCCCGGCGCAACATCGACCTGACCGTCATCCTGATCAACAACAACATCTACGGTATGACCGGTGGCCAGGCTTCTCCCACCACGCCACACATGGCGATAGCCACCACCACACCCTATGGCAATATCGAACCGGACTTCAACATCTGCAACCTCGCCATCGGCGCCGGCGCCAGCTTCGTTGCCCGCACCACGGCTTTCCACACCAATGAAGTTCAGAATTATGTCCGTGACGCTATCGAGCATCCGGGCTTTTCCCTGATCGAGGTCGTCAGTTCCTGTCCCGTGATCTACGGACGCTTAAATAAAAAGGGCGGACCGGCGGAGATGCTGAAACACATGCGGGATGAATCCATACCACTGACCGCGGTGGACAAGCTTCCCAAGGAAAAGGTGGAGGGCAAGATCGTCCGGGGCATCATCAAACGCGTGATCGAACCCGAATTCTGTGCCGAATATGCCAAGCTCTGTGAACGCGTCCAGGCAATGGGAGGTGAATAATGGCAAAACCTTATGAGATCCGGCTTTCCGGCAGTGGCGGGCAGGGATTGATCCTCGCCGGCATCATCCTTGCCAAAGCAGCCGTTTATGACAAACGCCGCGTCACCCAGACCCAGAGCTATGGACCCGAATCTCGGGGCGGATATTCCCGTGCCGATGTCATTGTTGGCGATAGCGAGATCTACTTCCCGGAGGCGACGCAGTTTGATTGTTTGCTTGCCCTCACGCAGGAGGCATGCGATGTCTATCTCTTTGACCTCAAGGATGATGGCATCCTCATCATCGACACCACCTACGTCAAAAACCTGTCCATGACCGCTGAGAACACCTTTGAGATCCCCTTCACCGAAGTGGTCATCAAAGAACTCGGCAGCCCGATCACCGCCAATATCTGTTCCCTGGCGTTCCTCGTCAAAGTTACCGGCGTGGTCAAGACCGAATCGCTGAAAAAAGCCATTGCCGATTCCGTCAAACCTGCCTTCGTGGATCTGAACTACAAAGCCATGGAACTTGGCTTCCAATTGGCAGATCTGCATCTCAAATAAGAAGCGATGATGATGAAGCATATCAGTCATATCGGGATCGCCGTCAGTGACCTCGATGCCGGTATCGCCCTCTATCAGAAGCTGGGTTTCACACTTGAGGCGATCGAGGAAGTCCCGTCACAAAAGGTAAAGGTCGCCTTCTTCCCCTGTGGAAACACACGTCTGGAACTGCTGGCGCCGACCTCTGAGGACAGCCCAATTGCCAAATTCATCGAAAAACGCGGCGAAGGAATCCAGCACCTCGCCTTTGCCGTCGATGACCTCCCCGCCTCGCTCACCGAGATGGAGGAGCAGGGCGTCCAATTGATCGATAAAGAACCGCGTCCCGGCGCTCACGGCGCTCAGATCGCCTTCCTGCATCCCCGCTCCACCGGCGGCGTCCTCATCGAACTCTGCCGCGAGAAGGATGGAGGACACTAATCCCGACCAGCAATTGCTAAATCCATATAAGTAAACATGTTATAACGAAAAGGCGTTCATCCGAACGCCTTTTCTCAGCTTGATCCGTACTTGATTGAGACAGCCAGTTTTATGCCAGGTTGCTCTCGAGATACTCTCGAGTACTCGAGACGAACTCGAGAGCAACCTGCTCTAAAAGCAAGCGAATCAAGCAAGAAGGATGCTGGCAAAGAAATCTCAATGATTTGAGCGGGAAGACTTATTCTGTTTTCCTGGGTGATAACAAGCCCTCACTTGATCCCCAAAAGCAGACGCTCATGCGATTATCTGCTTAAAAATCTTAACGGATAGCCAAGCTCATCTTTGACAGTTGTTCGGAAAATCGAAGAAAATCATGTCTATTTTTCAAGTACTTACGGAGTCTAACCCTGTAAAGTTGCCATATTTGTTGTGCCATAAAATTATAATTCTTGACAGGAATAAGCCTATAAATATAGTGATACCAGATTATGATGTTATGGTAGTATCATGTATGTAAGAAAGAAAAAAC
>Ga0194113_10010943_pt1 | contig 10784 bp, 9 predicted proteins | sample TA2MahC200mmetaG_FD_146193 | JGI IMG/M metagenome (GOLD analysis project Ga0194113, IMG submission 146193) | Freshwater microbial communities from Lake Tanganyika, Tanzania - TA2015017 Mahale Deep Cast 200m | ecosystem: Environmental > Aquatic > Freshwater > Lake | place: Tanzania: Lake... | reverse complement strand
ATCAGTAGCTCACTGTGGCAACGATGGTGTCTGCGTAGCTGCCCATGTTGGGGACAGACTGGCCGGCGAAGATCCGGCCGTAGACTGTATGGCTCTTTGCCGTACCCGTTCCGGTTGCTGATACAAGGGTGGTGCCGTTCCACTCTTGCGATCTTCCCGTATCCGAGAAGAGTCCGTAGCTAATGTAACTTCCGCCCCAAGCCATTCTGCGAGTCGTATCGAAGTTGGCTCCATTACTCAGAGCAACACTGTATGGAGCACCGTTTGAGCAGTTAACGGAAACAGATGATGCCGAGTCGACCGCACTAGTGGTTCCGGTGGTGATGGTGTTGAACGTCATGTCTGCGGCCGAGATGGAACAGGTGGCAACCACCTGAACGCGTGCATCGAAACTGCTCGACGCCGTCTCTGCCTGCACTGCGGGGGCGAGGCTCGCAATGACCATGCCTGCGACCAGGCTGCGTTGAATCAGTGATTTCTTCATCTTCTCTCCTTGGTGAATGGCCCGGCCGGACTGGCTGGGCGACAGGGAGAGACTCTGTTCGCAAAAATCCCGCAGGAGGAGTTCGACGACTGGCCAGTGTTAGAAAACCTGAGCGGTGTCAGGAACTCTTACGCAAGCCTGAAATTCTTTAGTCTGTGGGTCGATCGATGCCGTACTTTTTGAGAAAGTAATACAAATGCTCGCGGGTAATATTCAGTCGCCGAGACGACTCCGAGACATTGAATCCCGTATCAATGAGAACCGAACGAATGATCCGCTCAATGACCGACTCTCGGGCCAACTTCAACCCCTCCTCGGTGGAGGCATCGGCCACGACCATGACAGGGAACTTGCGATCTTCTGACCGCAGTCGTTTCTCGCTCTGGCTGAACATCAGGGCACGGTTGAGCGCAGTCTGGACGTCCTCTCGCTGGAAGGGTTTTGCGAGGACGTCAAAAGCACCGTGCTCCACGCAACGCAGTAGGGCGTCTTCGTGGCTCTGCCCGGTGACCACAACAATCTTGATGGTGCTGTTCCAGGCGAGCGTCTCTTGGATGAAGCGAATCCCCTCGGTGATGTCCTGCGGAGCCGGAGGCAGCCCCAGGTCGAGCAACACCACTTCAATCTCGGGGTCGCCCTTGAGCATTGCGAGTCCATCGTCGGCATTGGTGGCCTCATCGACCTCATGGCCCATGGTCTCCAAGAGGTCTCTCTCAAGCGGTCTTAGATTGGGGTCGTCTTCCACAATCAGTATGCGCATGGTCTCTCCATTGTGATGGCTTCATCTCACCAGTTTGGCCTGGTCCTTCTGTCGGTCTGCGCCGTTGCAGTCTCCGGCATGACAGCGCTGGCAATGACCATGCGATCGAGTGCGGCCCAGGGGGGCACTCGAATGGCCTGGTTTGCGGGCGCCGCCCTCTCGTTGGCCACCGGCATCTGGTCCATGCATTTTATCGGCATGCTGGCGCTTCGCGTGCCCCTCGGCCTGAGCTTCGATGTTGGGCTCATTGCACTCTCGTTTCTTCCTGCGCTGGCCTCGAGTGCGGGTCTCTTGGTGATGAGTCGCCGAGAAAAGACGAGCGTGCCGATGGTGCTCTTTGCCTCGGCCATGACCGCCTCGGGCATTGTGGCCATGCACTACCTCGGAATGTTAGCTCTTTTGTTGGTGCCGCGGCCCACCTACACCACGGCAAGCGTTCTCTATTCATTCGCTGCCGCCTTCGTGGCGAGTTTCTTGGCCTTTCGAACCATGCGCTGGTCCGTGCGGCCGGGGCAGCGCTCCACCATTGGGCGGCTTGCGGCAGCGGGTCTGGCACTGGGCGTCGGCGCCTCCTCTATGCATTATTTGGCGATGTCGGGAACCCACTTTTCCGACCAGAGCGTCTGCCTCACCGCCCGTGTTCCCCTGGCCAATGCAGACCTCCTGGGCACGTTGGCGGAGAACGCCTGGCTCGCCATGGTGATCTTTCTCCTTCTGATGTTAATGAATTTGGCCGGACTACTGGCCGCCATTTACCACGCCCGCCTCGATGATGTGCACATGCGTCGGGCACAGGAACTCGAGGCACTCAATAACTCCCTGGAGTGTCGGGCCCGCGAGTTGGCCGCTGAGTTGGCCCAGGAGAAGTCGATCTTTGAGGCTGCGGTGGATGCGACCGAAGACTTGATTTTTGAGAGTGATCCCGAGTCGGGCCGCCTCCGTGTTCACGGGGACCGTGGTTCCGCCTTGGTGGGCAGTCCGGTGGCCCAGGTGCAAACGACGGATGATTTCCTTGCTCTGGTCCATCCAGAAGAGCGGGGAGCCCTGCGAGAGGCCTTGGCCCGTGCTGCTCGGTCTGCAGAACCTGTGCACCTAGAGTTGCGGATTCGAGGTGCCCAAATGGAATGGGTTTGGACGCTGATGCGCGGCCAGATGACGCGCGTGGAAAAGGGCGGGCGATCGTTGTTGGTTGGATCAATCTCTAATATTTCGAGTTTGAAAGCGGCCCAATCCTCTCTAGAAGAGCTGGCCCTTCAGCAGCAAGAACTCGCCTCTACGCGCAGCCGAATCATCCGGATTCTGAGCCACGAGTTGCGGTCTCCTCTGACCATTATTTCGACGGGCACCGATTTGCTTGAGTCGATGACTCTGCCTAGTCAAGAGAAATACTCCGCCAAGGTAGCGAGCTACTTTTCGAACCTCAGGGACTCGGTGGGTCGCATGGAGCAGTTTCTGGGAGAGATGCTTCAGCTCAACAAAATGGAGACGGGGGAGCAGCGCGCCCAACCCAGTCTTCAGCCCTTCGAGCCACTGCTTCGAGATGCCATTGCACTGAGTTGCGAGGCCGAACGGGTCGACCCCGGTGTTATTGGGTTGACCATCCCAGACGGCCTGCGGGCCTATTGCGATCCGTCGCTCACTGCACTGATTCTGAGAAACCTAATCGGCAATGCCTTGAAGTATGGAGAAGGGCGACCGGTGATGGTGCGCGTGAGTCGGGATGGAGGCCGAACGGTGGTCGATGTAATTGACCATGGCATTGGCATTCCCCAGGAGTTGCAGGCCCAACTCTTTCGGCCCTTCGTGCGCGGCGCCAATGTGGGAAGCATTCGCGGAACGGGGCTGGGCCTGTCTTTGGCGCGCAAATCGGCCCAGAACCAAGGCGGGGATTTGGTGCTTGTGGCCAGCGGTAGCCAAGGAAGTCACTTTAGGCTCATTCTTCCGGAGACCTAGGCGATAATACGTCAATGGGTCACTCAGACAATCTCTCACTTCGGCTCGAAGAGTTCGTCGCCTTTCGACGAGACATTCATGCCCACCCCGAATTGCGTTTCGAGGAGGAGCGCACGGCGCGCCGAGTGGCCGAGCAGCTCCGGCTTCTGGGGGTTGATCAGGTCGTGGAAGGACTCGGCAAGACTGGGGTGGTGGGGGTCATCAATGGAACGCGTTCGGGGGCCTCGCCCAAGGGCTTGAGAAGCATTGGTTTTCGGGCCGATATGGACGCCCTTCCCATGACCGAGAAGAATGTATTTGCCCATGCCAGCCGGTATGCCGGAAAAATGCATGCCTGCGGGCACGACGGCCACACAGCCATGTTGTTGGCAGCGGCCTCCCTCTTGGTGAAAGACCGAGACTTTCATGGCCGCGTGGCGCTCATCTTCCAACCCGCCGAGGAAGGCGGTGGGGGCGCAAAGTCCATGATTGAAGATGGACTTTTTGAGAAATTCGATTGCGATCAGGTCTTTGCCATTCACAACTGGCCCGGCCTGGCCGAGGGCACTTTTGGATTGAATCCCGGCCCGATGATGGCCTCGAGCAACCAATTCGAAGTGAAGGTGGTTGGCAAGGGTGCGCATGCCGCCATGCCCCACCTGGGGGTGGACCCGGTGCTGGTTGCCTCGCATCTCATTCAAGCATTCCAGAGTGTGGTCACCCGAACCTCCAAGCCCGTTGAGCCAGTGGTCATCTCGGTCACCCAGGTGCAGGCCGGCGAGGCGGTCAATGTCATTCCAGACCATTGCCTTCTAAAGGGGACTGTTCGAACGTTTAGCATTGAAGCGCTCGATGTTGTTGAGGAGGCCATGCGACATATTTGTCAGACGCTTCCCACTGCTTTTCATGCCAGTGCCGAGTTTCAGTTCGACCGGCAGTATCCGCCGACGATCAATCACAAGGCGCCCACGGCCGTTGCTGAACAGGTGGCCACCGAGTTGGTGGGTTCAGACCGCGTGGTGATGCCGGTGGAGCCCACCATGGGGGCAGAGGATTTTGCTTACATGTTGCTCGAACGCCCCGGCAGTTATATTTTTCTTGGCAACGGAGATTTAACTGGCGCACACCGTGAAGCCGGACATGGCCTGGGCCCGTGTGCGCTTCACAACCCCTGTTACGACTTCAACGACCGACTCATTCCGATTGGCGCCACCTTCTGGAGGGCCCTGAGCCGGCAGCTGCTTGCCTGAACTTCAACCGCCATCAAGGCGCGTGTTGCGGGCATAGAACCGGGCCGCATTGAGTCTTCGAATTGAGCACCAATGTCATCTGTTTGTCGCTTGAAGATGGCATGGTGATGTCACCACCTATTTTTTAACTTAGAGAGGGTGAGTTCAACCGGTCGTTGCAACATATTGTGTAATTTAACAGTAGGCGTACTAAAGCCGAGTGCTTTTCTCGGACGTTCATTTAGTTGCTGAGCAATTTGATCGAGATCGTTCTGATCAAAGTTACTTAAATCTGTACCCGCCGGACAGTAGTGAGAGTCGCTATGTTTTTATTGGCCGTATTCGATGGCTTGCTGCCCGCGATGGATTGATCGATACCCAGGCCTGGCGAGTCAATCTTCGCGAGTACAGCCCAATTGCTCGATTCGGAGCGAGCTTTTACACACGCACCCATGATCGATTTTCCCTCAATGACGCGCCGCAGGAGGCACCTCCTGCAGCCACTTCAGTTGATCAGTTGTAGGTGTCTGCTCCCAATTGGCGGATCAGGACACCGTTTGGTAATAAAGATTTTGCGGATGCCGAGCCTGGGCGAAGAATAGCCAGCGCTCTGCCAGCAGACCGATGTACTGAATTGGAAAGGCGAGAACCGAGAATATCGAGTTGTTGGTGGCAAAACTGAGCAGCAGCAAAACGAGGGGCATTGCGAAGCACAGGCCCCACATGATCGATTTTACGTAACGCAAAAATAGGGCGGTTTTTCCATGGAAGAACTCGCGGGTATTGAAGGCGCCCGCTGACATGCCCATCGATCTCTGGGTCAGCTGGGGTTGGCGAATTCCCGTTGCTGTTTGAAGGCTCGATTTGGGTTTTATGTTTCTGTTTCGAACGCTACTCATGTGACGAAAAATCAGCGCGATCAGAGTCGCTCCAATCGCCCAGGGGTGTAACTGTGCTGTGAGTGGCGAATCATTCGCGATAAGTGCCAATAGGCTAATCAGCAGAACAAGTCCTGAGGCAACGCCCAGTGCGAGGTAATTGATGAGGGTGAACGGATGGGCCCATTCCTGAATGAACCTCAAGCAGGCATAGATCATTGCAGTACACAGCCAAAGCACGAGCGATACCAAAACGAGGGGCATCAGAATCCATCGTGTTTCCTGGCCCGTTGATTCGAGCACAGTCCATGCGCTTGCCAAGGAAATAAAAACCGGAAGAACGATGACCTCTCGAGATAGCCATGAGGTGCGCCACATGGCAGCTGCCCGCCATGCGCGCTCGGGATGGCCGAGATGGAGAAAAGAGGCTCCCAAGCTTACGATGAGCAGGGCGGTTCCGATCCCGAGCAAGATCGGTAAGGCAGGTATCGAGATACCAAAAAGCTGAAGTGCTGCCAAGCTGACGAGTAGGCCTTGTGCTGCGCCTAGGAGTGTTGTGAAGCTAATCACCGAAAATGCAGGATGCATGCTAATCCTCTTGGCCGGCGTTGTACCGCGGTGGGGTAACCTGCCTGGGTAAGTAGTGGTTAGCGGGCCGGGTTTCGTGCTCTGGCATAAGCGCATAGCCGCCGCGCTCTCGAATGGCCTTTGAGGCCTCGGAATGACTGTCATGAATGTCGCCGAAAATTCTTGCCTGTGTTGGGCAGGCCATCACACAGGCGGGCTGACGATCTTTCTCCGGCAGACTCTGATCGTAAAGACGATCAACACAGAGGGTGCATTTCGTCATCACCTGCCGCGATTCATCGAGCTCCCTTGCGCCATAAGGGCAGGCCCAGGCGCAGTATTTGCAGCCGATGCATTTATCGTAGTCGACCAGCACGATCCCATCTTCTTCGCGTTTGTAACTGGCGCCTGTTGGGCAGACTGGAACACAAGGGGGGTCTTCGCAGTGTAGGCAGGACTTCGGAAAGTGAATGGTCTGGGTATCGGGGAAGGCGCCTGCTTCGTAGGTCTGAACGCGATTAAAAAATGTTCCAGTGGGATCCGCCCCGTATGGATTTTGATCCGAAAGCGGGCCGGCGGCACCGGAGGTATTCCATTGCTTGCAGGAAGTGACGCAGGCATGACATCCCACGCACACGTTAAGATCAATTACCAGTGCAAGCTGTTTGCGACTTTCAGAATGCTGATTCATTTCAAACTCCCGGCAAAGTAGGCCAGTTCCGTGGGCGCACTTGTGGCGGCGGTCGTTGACGGTGTGTGGGATTGCGGATAGGTGATTTCCGGCTCATCGCCAGCAGCGGGACGAATTCGAACCCGCACGTCATACCAGCCCGCCTGGCCCGTGATGGGGTCCGAGTTACTGATTCGACCTGTGCCCTCAAGGGGCAACTCTTCTGAGATTAGATGATTGAGCAGAAACCCTTTGCGGGCCTCATCGGCACCCGACTGCAAGTGCCAGGCGCCATCTGATTTTCCGATGGCATTCCAGGTCCAGACGGTACCGGGCTCGACGGCCTCTGAGGTACGGCCCATGCAGCGTACTTTTCCCCACTGTGACTCGACCCATAGCCAACCGCCATCTTCAATCCCAGCATTTTTGGCAGTGATCGGATTGATGAAAAGATAGTTGTGGCTGTGGATTTGTCTGAGCCAGGCATTCTGTGAATCCCAGGAGTGGTACATGGCCATCGGCCGTTGCGTGACAGCGTTGAGCGGATAGTCGGCCAGTGCTGTCGCGCCATACTCAAGCGGGGCATACCAAAAGGGCAGTGGATTGAAATAAGTGGCAACACGCGCCCGCAGATGGCCCGGAGGCTGCCTTCCAGGCCGCTGGCCTGAGGCAGACTGGCGAAAGTGCTGCAGGATCTCGCTGTAAATCGCGATTTGAATTGGGTCTTCTTTTTGGCGCAGGCCCATCTCTTTGGCAAATTTCATATAGCCGCGATTCCAGTTGCGCATGTAGTGATGCTCGATGGGCATCTCGTAGTGATGCACGCAGTTATTGCTGGCGTACATCTCCCACTGTTTCGGGTTCGGTTCACCACGTAATGACTGATCGCCGTTTGGGCCACGCCATCCTGATAAAAATCCGATGCCCGAGCCGGGGGCGGTTTCATAGTGAACAATAAAATCGGGATAGTCTTTGAACTTTCGGCCGCCATCGGCAGTGGTGAAAGCGGGAAACTTTAGCCGAGATGCCAATTCAATTAAGACTTCCTGAAAAGGCTTGCATTCACCCTGGGGCGGCACGATCGGGATCCGTACCGCATCGACCGGACCGTCAAACTCCGATATTGGTCGGTCCAAAATGCTCATGCAATCATGCCGCTCTAGGTAGGTCGTGTCGGGCAGCACCAGATCAGCAAAGGAAACCATTTCCGAATCAAAGGCATCGCAGACCACCAAAAATGGAATCTTAAAGTTTCCCTCGACATCCTTGGCATTGAGCAATGCGCGAATTGATGTGGTGTTCATGGTGGAATTCCATGCCATGTTGGCCATGAAAATCATGAGGGTATCGATGGCATAAGGATCTTGATGTACGGCATTCGTGATCACGTTATGCATCAAGCCGTGGGCCGATAGCGGATGCTCCCAAGAAAAGGCCTTGTCGAGTCGAATCGGCTGACCATTGGCATTCACACAGAGGTCTTCAGGCCGGGCAGGGAATCCCAAAGGGGCCGCGCCCAGCGGCGTGTTGGGTTTGATTTGGGTTTCATCGGAAACATTTCTTACCCTCGGGGGAGTTTGACGCGGATAGGGCGCCTTGTGACGAAACCCACCCGGCCGATCAATCGTGCCCAGCAGGCTCATCAGGATCGCCAATGCCCGCACGGTCTGGAATCCATTGGAGTGGGCTGCCAGACCCCGCATTGCATGAAACGCAACCGGCCGGCCGATGACTGCATCATGATGACCGCCCCAGGCATCTGTCCAGGCAATCGGCAGTTCAAATGCCTGCTCAAAAGCGGCATGGGCAAGTTCTTTGGCCAGCAGGCGAATCCGGGATGGGGAAATGCCGGTGATCGAACCTGCCCACTCGGGCGTACACGCTTCGACCTCACGACGCAGCAGCTCAAAGGCGGTTGCCACACGCTTTCCATGGTGGGGCCCGGCTGGCATCACGAATTCGCCGGTCAGGGCAAAATGTTCAGTCTGATCAGTTTCTCTTTGCACGGGAACGTTGCGCACTTGATCCCAGGCGTATTTGTTCTGCGGAAGGTCCTCGTTGACGGCCTCACGTTGGGGATCGCGCAGGAATAATCCGTTTTCAGCGGAATCATCTAGACAAACCAAGTCGGGACTGTTCGAAAACTTTTTCAGAAACTCGTGATCAATACGATCGTCTTGGATCAGCTCATGAATCAAGGCAAGCAATAGTGCGCCATCGGTCCCGGGCCGAATCGGAATCCATTCATCAGCAATTGCTGAATACCCCGTTCGAATCGGATTGATACTGATGAAGCGGCCGCCGCTGCGCTTAAATTTCGATAAGGCGACCTTCATCGGATTGCTGTGGTGGTCTTCGGCAGTTCCCAGCATCACAAATAGCTTGGCGCGCTCGAGATCCGGTCCGCCGAATTCCCAGAAGCTTCCACCAATGGTGTAGATCATGCCGGCTGCCATGTTCACGGAGCAAAAGCCCCCGTGGGCAGCGTAGTTGGGTGTCCCGAATTGCCGGGCGAAGAGGCCGGTCAGGGCCTGCATTTGGTCGCGGCCAGTAAACAATGCAAACCGTTTCGGGTCAGTTGCTCGGATATGCGCCAGGCGTTTTTCCAATAGGGCAAATGCTTCTTCCCAGGAGATTTCCTCAAACGCGGATTCCCCGCGATCGCGGCCAGCGATGCGACGTAATGGCCGGGTCAGCCGGGCGGGAGATTTTTGCTTCATGATGCCGGAGGAGCCTTTTGCGCAGATGACACCCTGATTCAGAGGATGCTCGGGATTTCCATCGATGTAGCGAATCTCGCCATCGCGCAGATGGACACGAATGCCGCAGCGACATGCGCACATATAGCAGGTGGTGGTCTTGATTTCGGTTGCGCCTGGCACTGTGCCACCCGTTGGATCATGAAGTGGTGTATTGCTGCTGGTGTTGGGCATGAGAGGCTCTTTGATCAATTCGAATACGGATGACGTGCTGAGCGTATTGCGACAGCAACTGAGGCAAGTCGAGAAAATAAAGATTCAGACCGCGAGGTCAAGATGACCGGAATACGGGCGCCGACCACGACACCTGCGCAGGCCGCCTGAGCCAGATAGACAAGTGATTTGTACAAAATATTGGCCGAATGAAGGTCGGGCAGAAGGATCAAGTCCGGGTCGCCACAGACGCTCGATGAGATGTGCTTGATGCGCGCTGATTCCTTCGAAATTGCATTATCAAAACCAAAAGGCCCTGCCACTGTCGACTTTGGAAACCCGCTGGATTGGCCAAATTCAACGAGCGCTGCGGCATCGACAGTCGCTGGCATCGATGGATTAGCGGTCTCAACCGCTGTGACGATGCCCACCTTTGGCTCCTGGCATCCGAGGGAAATTTGAAAACGAACGCCATTGGTAAGAATATGTTTTTTTTGTTCTAGATCGGGGGCGATATTGACCACGCAGTCGGTGAGTGAAAGTAGCTTGTGGTACGCCGGGATATCGCAGACCATGACATGACTGATTCGAGTCTCGGTACGAAGCCCCGCCTCCTTGCTGACAATCGCTCCCATGAATTCATCGGTATGAAGGGATCCCTTCATCAGCACTGCAAGTTCGCCCCGGCCGGCACAGGATGCTCCAATACTTGCCGCCACTTTTGGATCGGATGGGGTCGCCATAATCTCAAGGCCCGAGAGATTCAGTTGGCTTGCTTTAGCCGCAGCATGGATGATCTCAGGCGGGCCCACCAGTACCACTTTTGCCAGTCGATGCGCATGAATCTCCAGCGCAGACTCGAGGGATACAGCATCGCAGGGATAGACCACTCCGAGAGCGAGTTGGGACTGCTCGGCAGCAATGATTTCCGCTAGTCTTTTATGAATGCGTTTCTCAGATTCCATTTTGCGTTCAGTGTGGGTGTTGAGCATAGCCAGCAGTCATCATGTCAGCGATTCGGAGAAGGAGCGCCTCCGAGATTCCTTCGCTGAGATCGATCGCCAGTCGATGACGATAAAAGCAGCCAAGATCGAGGCCGACTCCCAGACCACAGAGTGCGATCGAGCCTTGGGCTTCCAGGTCGCCCACAACCGCGCGCAGGTGGGCTTCGAGGTAGTGATCGTCGTTAGACTGGTGGGTTGCGCTGTCCATTGGACAGCCATCTGAGATCACCACCAGAATTTTTCGTGAGACAGGAAGCGCTAACAAACGCTGCGCTGCCCATTGCAGGGCCTCACCGTCGATCCCCTCGCGAAACAAGTCGAATTTTCTCAGTCCAGCCAGGCCCTGAC
>Ga0194113_10010939_pt1 | contig 10789 bp, 8 predicted proteins | sample TA2MahC200mmetaG_FD_146193 | JGI IMG/M metagenome (GOLD analysis project Ga0194113, IMG submission 146193) | Freshwater microbial communities from Lake Tanganyika, Tanzania - TA2015017 Mahale Deep Cast 200m | ecosystem: Environmental > Aquatic > Freshwater > Lake | place: Tanzania: Lake... | reverse complement strand
TCTTGAGCCTGCCCACGGTCGAGTCTTCGAACACAATGGCCGGATGCTCCGTGGTGAGCCAGAGAGGGCTCTGGCCGGAGGTTTTCTTCCTGCTGGGCATGGGGTGATCCTCCTTGCGGGTTTTCCCGGTCAGGATACCGCGCTATTCCAGGATGATCGGCAGGATGGCGGGCAGGATCGGCAGCGGAAAGGCATAGGCGCCCACGTCGGCCCTGCCTCGCGGCCGGCCCTCGATGTCCGCGGCCGGGAATCCCGGCGCCGCCCTGGTGCCCGCCCCAATGCAGGGCGACCCCCGACTCAAACGGTAGTCGTTGAGACCGATATCCCTGAAAAGGGGGTCGGCGTCGAAATTCCCGCCCTCACTGGCCCAGGTCCCCATCATGTAGGTGTAATTATTGTGAAAGGCCTCAGCCGTGCCGGACCCTCCCACATAGAAGTCCGCGGCCAAGCTCGACTGGTTGCCCCGGATGATGTTGTTGTAGAAGTGGGCTGTGTTGTCGTCCAGACTAAGTTGCAGTCCGCCGACATAGGGCGAGGCATTGCGGGTGATGGTGTTATTGGTGATGACCATCTCCCCTCCCGGGCTTGAGCCGGAGTTCGACTGGCAGTAGACCCCGCCCACGCCGCCCTGCTCGGCAAGGTTTTCGGCCACCACGTTGTTGACCAGGGTCAAGTCGCTTCCCGGGTGGTTGCTCGCATAGCTGGACACGAACAGGGCCCCGTAGTGCTCCCGCGCCGAATTGCCGAGCAGGAGATTGTCGCGGATGTCGATCGGCGACAGGGTGCCGTTCATATAGCAGTAGCTCCTGAGATGCACGCCCCCGGCCTGATCTCCCGCGTAGTTGCCGCTGAAGGTGTTGCCGCGCAGGTCCAGACCGAAAGCGTAACCGTCGCCGCCTGACATCTCCAGGCAGAGTCCGCCGCCGTTCGTGTAACTCCGATTGAACGAGCAGTGGTTGCGCGCCAGCGAAAGGCTGCCCGCGCCCACGGTTGAGTCGCTGCCCAGATAGGCGTATCCGCCCCCGCCGTCCTGGTAAGCGGTGTTGGAGTCGATGGTGTTGTCCAAAATCGATACGGCGCCCGGGATGGTGCTCTGGCCGTTGCTGACCGCATAGAGGTAGAACCCTCCCCCGCGATTGTAGGAGGTATTCCCGGTCAGGGAATTCCCGCTCACGGTCACGGGCCCGAGGGTCCCCAGGGTCGCGTACGGGTAAAGGTAAAGGCCGCCCGCCTCGTCGTAGGCGGTGTTGTCCGAGATCGTGCACCCGGTGAGGCGGATCTCCCCGGTCGTGCCCTGATAGGTCTGGGTGTAGAGGTAGAGTCCGCCGGCGGCGCCGTAGGCCGTGTTGCCGCTCACGGTCTCTCCGTCCAGGAGGAGGGACGACGCGGTGCCGCTGGCAGAAACGGAACCGAGGTACACCCCTCCCCCATAACCATAAGAAAGATTGCCGGTCAGGGTGTTTCCCGTAAAAAGCAGGTCCGGCCCATGACCCGAGGTCACATAACTGTAAAGGTAGATGGCTCCCTCGCCCTCGTGCGCCGTATTGCCGGTCAGGATGTTGCCGGTGAAATAGATGGCGCCCCCCGTCGCCTCATACATATCCAACTGCACATAAACCCCGCCGGCGTAGTCAAAGGCCTGATTGCCGCTGAAGGTGTTGCGCGCCACGCTCACATCTCCCGGGGACCCGGTTCCCACAAAATCCAGATCCAGCGACAGACCCCCGCCGTTCGTGGCCTGGTTGGACAGAAAGCGGTTGTCGAGGATCCCCACCGTGGAAAGGGCCGTATCCGATACCTGCCCGACACAAAGCCCCCCCCCGGACCCGAACACATCGCCCGCCTGCAGGGTAAATCCCTCCACCACGAGGCTGCCGTTGTTGTAATTCGTCACCCTCAACACGGTATCCAGGTTCTGGCCGTCGAGCACCGTGTTGGCCGGATTCAGGGTCCGGCCTCCGCAACCCGCGGTGAAGCCGCCCCGCACCTCGAGCGCGTTTCCCTGACTGGAGGTATAGACGAAGTTTCCATAGTAAGTGCCCTGAACCACCCGAACGACGTCGTCCTCGGTGTTTGCCGATGCGGTATTCAGAGCGGTCTGGAGTGCCGCGGCATCGCTGACACAAAAGTCGGCGGCGTCAGCGCCAGGGGGCAGAACAAGCAACGCCAGGAAGAAAAAAGTGCAAAGCAGCTTGCGGGTCATGGTGTATTCCCTCGCAATGGGGTTTTCGAAGGAAGAGAAGGCTGTTGCCGGTTACGCGGATCCCCCTGGACGCCTTGCCCGGCCTTGCCGGCGGGCGCTGTCGGCGGAGGCGCGGCAGCACAACCAAAAGGGTGTTCGGAGAGGATACACGAAAACACGCCCGCCGGACAGTGCGGAGACGGACCGACTCGTAATCGTTCAGTCGAGGGTGGGAACAGGTCGCGGGCAGTGCGCGAAAATCAGGGTTCACTCTCGCCACACATAGATCGGGCTGCTCCAGGCCGAGTGGCCGTCCTCCTGGTCCACCCGCACGTAGACCGCATTCTCGCCCGGACCAAGATGAACAAGGGGCAACGTCCAGGCGTATTCACCGGGCCCCGGCCGCCGCGGCAAACGATAGATCGCGATCCGCTTCCCCAGTCCGCCGCATTCCCAGACCCTGGGCTCCGACCCGATGGCCCTGAGGGAACAGCGGAGGTTTCGTTGCCGCGTCCTCATCTCCAGGACGCCGGCATCCGGCTGCTCCAGAGTGAGAATCACCCCTGCTTCGCCACCCGTGGTCACGGACTCCCAGAGCAAGCGCTCCCGGCCTTTCCGGCGCGGCGCCTGTCTCGGGTTCCAGAAATTGATGGGTCGGCACGACCGGATGGCGTTGTTTCGCACCGCGAGTTCACCGTCCCAGACCACCTGGCGGCCGCGGCCGCGGACTTCCGCGCCCCCCCAGACGACCTTGAGGCGCGGGGAAGGCTCCTCTCTGCCGCCCGGCCGCAGGACCGCCACGGCCCGCAGGCCCTGGCGCACTTCCACGCGCTCCAGGGGAGCCGTCCCCGCCGCTTCGATGCGGAGCAGCGGGACGTCGTGCCGCCCAACGCGCACCGCGTCGCCCATCACGGCCGAAACCCCGGAGCGCGTTTCCAGCCCGACCTCCAGCAGCATGCGGGTCCCCGAGGTCGCGTAGAAGTGACGATCCCGGATGGCCTGCAGGACGTGCCCGCGGTCCAAGCGGGCGGCCGACACGCAAGTCAGTCCCCCCAGGGCGCCGAACTTGCGGGCCCCGGGATAGGCAGCCCCCGGGCGGCCCTTGTGGTCGTCGGAGCCGGCGCAGATGCCCGCATGCAGACCGCGTCTCAGCGCCTCTTCGACCAGCCACTCGAAAGTGCCCCAGGAGGAGTGCACCTCCACGGCCGCCTCGGTCTCCGGGTCGTGCATTCTCAGATCCGCGTAGCGCCCACCCACATGCGCGATGACAAAGGGTTTCGCGCCGGGGCAGGAACGCAGCACCTCGAAGAGCTTGTCGGCCGTGGCCGCGGTCGGATATCGGGAGCGCCTGCCGGGCAGCAGTTCCGTGGAACTGTGAACCATGCGGCCGCCCTCCGCCGCGAAGTAGACGTTGCGGTCTCCCCCCAGGGGGGTGTTGCCGCTCCACTCATAGCCGGGGAAGGTCACGAACCGGCCCGGGGAGTAGAACGCCCGGGCGGTCCGGTTGATCTCGCGCCAGAATGGGTCGCTGATCTGGAAGTCGTTTCCCTGATGCCCGCATACATCCACCAGGCCATAGTCCCGGGCAAAGGAAAAATAATCTTCGATGGAATTGGTTCCCAGGGTCTCTTCGGACTGCCCGTGCAGGTCGGCCCAGAACGGCCGGCGCCCGCGGCTCCGGCTCACGACCCGGATGGGGTTGGACCGGGCTTGCAAACCGGTCCTCGGGTCCGAGGCCGCAACGCGGCGCACGCCCTGCGCCTCGAAACCGGGGTGAGCGAATCGCCGCGGTTTCCGGGTCGGGTTGCCCCAGGCGTCCTCGGTCTTGAGTTTATAGGAGAAGGGACGCCCTCTCTGGACCTCGGACGGCGCCACGCAGACCGCTCGGACCGCCGGCCCGGGCACGATGCGGACCACCGGCGACCTGGGCAATTCCTTGAATTCGCAGGTGGCGATCGGGTCCACCAGGGTCTTGAACTCGAAACTCTTTTCGCAAAAGGTCTGCACCTGCCAGCCGGGCGAGCCGCGGCTCCGGTCGCCGAAGACCACGACGATCTTCTCCCCGACGTCCAGGTACCCCCCGCCGATTCTGAGATAGAGGGATCGATCCCAGGGCCGCGTGTGGCCCTTGGCATCCCAGCGGGGCTCGATGCGGCAGTCGCCCGTGGTCCTCACGAGGCAGTAATTCATACCCCGCGAATCCGCGAACTGCGGCACGCCGAAATCGCCGGCAAAGCGGAAGACGATCTTCACGCAGCCGGTGTCGTCGATGGGGTAGCCCGCGGTGTAGGTGTAGGTCAGGGTGGTCAGCGAACCGGCAACCAGAGGCCGGCGCGGTGTGAGAGCGGCTTTTCCAAGATCCATGGGTTCAGCCCGGGCATCAACTCGACTCTTCCGGTTCCGACTCTTTGGCCGCCTGGCTTGCCGGGATGCCCATGAAGTTCAAAGCCAGATCAAAGGCCGCCTGCACAAAGCGCAGCAGCCTCTGAAAGTCCTCGTCCGAAAGCTTGCGGACCGAGTCGTGCCGGCGGTAGAGGTTCAGAAACTGCCTCTCCCTTTCAAACTGCAGGGGAATCCGGCCCAGGCCCCAGCCCTCCAGGAACTTCCACACCTCGGGATCGTAGGTCCGCGTGTACTTGATAATGAAGGGAATCGGGTCGTGGCGGGCAAGCAGCGAGGCCAGCCGCAGGATCAGCTCGAAGGAAAGCGTGGCCGTGCCGTCTTCCACCGCCTCCAGAAACGACTTGTCCCGCAGATCCAGGGCTTCGCTCAGCTCGTTCAGGGTCATCCCCGCAACCAGGCGAAGATCGCGCAGGGAGAGTCCGGCCTCCTCGATGAGCTTCCTCTTGTCCGAGGAGGAAAGGAAGGCCTTGCCGATCTTGAGAGAAGTTTCCGTGGTCTTGGCGGCAAAACGGAGCGCGCTCCCGGTCAGGTCGCCCAGGCGCCAGACCAGGGAACGGTCTTCGGCTTTCCGGTCGTCCCCGGAACCGGCGGCTCCCTGCGGCCTGGGTCCGGCAGGCGGCGGCTTGTCCTTTGCCGGAGAAGGCCCGGCAACCCTCTTCCCCCCACTCTTTTTCCCTCTTTCTTCTGCCATGGAGTCCTTCCCTCTGCGGGTGCCGGCCCGTCCCCGGGGCCCCGAAGAAGAGCCCCTCAATCGTGAAGCTTCACTTCCGGGATCTCTTCCATGAGGATGGGGGGCAGGTGCAGCACCCGGGTGGTAGACCTCTTCCTCTCAATGTCCTGATAGACCCGCCCCAGTTGTTCGGGCGTCATGCCGACCACCGGGCCCGCCTCAGCGGCCGGCACCCGGTGGTTCAAGGCATAGAGGGCCAGGTCCATCTTTTCGTAGGGCAGGCGGAAGTAGAACTCCTCCTGGGTCTGCTCCAGGCTGTAGGTGTCCGTGGAGGGCGTGCAGTTGCAGATCTCCTCGGGCAAGCCGAGGTGGCGGGCAAGCTGGTAAACCTGGGTCTTGTAGAGATGCGCAATCGGCTTGAAGTCGGCCGCGCCGTCCCCCTGCCTGACGAAAAATCCCTGGTCGTACTCCAGACGGTTCGGGGTGCCGGCCACCGCGAAGCTGCGCCGGTCGGCATAGTAGTATTCCAGGAGCTTGCGGCTGCGTTGCTTCATGTTGGTGGAGGCCACGATCTCCAGATAGGCATGCAGGGGCAGGCGTTTCTTCTGCCGCACCCCCGCGGGGGACTCGATCACCAGGTAGAAAACATTCAGGGCCGTGCGGTTCAGGAAGTCCGGCTCCAGGATGATCTTCTGCCTGTAGGCTTCGGTGTATTCGGGAAAAACGGAGCGGATCGCCGCATCCCTGCGCCGGTAGCACCCCAGACCCTCCAGCACCGGGGTGAGTTCCTCCAGCACCGACTGGATGCCGAGCTGCTCGGCCAGCCGGCCGGACCTCGCCCGGCTGGCAGGCGAGGAATCCCGCTCCGGAAGAAAAAGCCCCAGCACGTTCTGAGGACCCAGTGCCCTGGCGCAGAGCGCCGCCACCACCGAACTGTCGATGCCCCCGCTCATGGCCACCACGGCCCCTTTCTTCCGCAGACGCTCCCGGACCGTGGTGCGGACAGCCTCGGTGATCGCCCGGGTGGTCGCTTCGGCATCCAGGTGGAGCACGTGCTGGGAAAACATGGGGCAGACCTCCTTGGGTTTCGCGGCCTGAACGCCGATCACTCCAACGAACCGGCGATGACTGCCTCGGCCTCCGAAGAAGAACATCCCGGGAAAAGACGGGATGAACCTTCCCGGCCATCGCGGCTTCGACGCGGATCACTCTAACGGAGCGGGAATGATTGTGCAACAAGGGAATCCGTCGCACAATAGCGGGGGTCGTTCCCGGGCCACGCCCCCGAAACCGACCTTCTGCAGGGCCGTTGTCCGCCGCATTCAGGCTCTTAAGTGGAGGCGCCCCGTGAAGAAAACGAGCGATGCTCAGTTCCTCGACAAGCGCAGGCGCTTCGTTCGCACCTGGAACCTGGTGGGCACGGCCCTGCTGGCCGCGCTCGCAGCTCTCACCGCCTGGCTTTTCACCGCTTCCCCCAGCCTGGTCAACCCGCCGCAGGTGGCGGCAGAAATCGCACGGGGCGCGTTGCCGCAGTCAACCCTGGAACTGATGGCGGGACTGCTGCCGGCTTTGGCCCTGGGGTTCACAAGCGCAGGATGGCCCTGGCCTCCCGGACGGTGGCGACCTCCCGGCCCACATCCGTGGCCAGGCGCACCGTTTTCTCCACCAGTTCGCCGTTGCTGCGGGCCAGCACCCCTTGCGCAAGGTGGATGTTGTCCTCCATGCCCGTACGGATGTTGGCCGCGCCCAGGATGGCCGCCACCGTGACGATGGGGAACTGGGCTCTGCCGGCCGCGCAGGCGGAGAAGGTGCACCCGGGGTCCAGCAGGCGGGCGGTCTCCGCCAGGTGCAGGAGGTTCCGGGCCGTGGCCGGGATGACTTGCCCGGGCAGCCCCATGACGAACTGAAAGTGCAGCGGCTTTTCCAGCACCCCGGCCTCGCAAAGCAGTTGCGCGTTGTTGAGCATGGCCGTGTCGTAGATCTCCAGTTCCGGCTTGGTGCCGTTCTCCCGCATGACCCTGCCGAAGGTGGACATGGACTGGAAGGAGTTCATCCAGGGATAGTCGAGCACCCATTTTTTCGCCGCCGGGTTGTAGACCCCGTAGGTCATGCTCCCCATGTTGAAGGAGGCCATGTCCGGCTTGACGCGCGGCACGATGGCGATACGTTCCTCGTCCGTCATGCCGATGCCGCCGCCGGTGGTGCAGTTGACGATCGCGCCCGGGCAGGCGGCCCGGACTTTCTCCACGACCTCCGCGAAGATCTCCAGATCCGCGGTGGGCGCGCCGGTTACAGGGTCCCGGGCATGGAGGTGCAGCACCGCGGCGCCGGCCTCGAAGGCCCGGCGCGATTCCGCGGCGATCTCGTCCGGGGTCACGGGAAGATAGGGGGACTGTCCCCTGCCCTCTCCCCTCTGGCTCAGGCTGCCGGTTACCGCGCAGGTGATGACGAGCTTGTCCACGTTTGCCTCCTAGTCCGGGGCCCACCTCAGTCGATGGCTTTCAGCAGTTCGCGCGCGATGATCATCCTTTGGATCTCGCTGGTCCCGCCCCCGAGGGTGTTGGCGATGCAGTCCCGCACGTCTCTCTCGATCGGGTACTCTTTCATATACCCATAGCCGCCGTGAATCTGAAAGGCGTCCAGGGCATCCAGCCGGTTGGTCTCGCTGAAAAAAAGTTTGGCCACCGAGGCCTCCATCACCGCGGGCATCCCCTTGCTCTTCATCCAGGCGACCTTGTGGAACATGGTCTTCGCGAGTTCCAGGTGCATCTTCATGTTGGCCAGTTTATGCTGGATCTCCTGGAAAGCGGCGATCGGCTGGCCGAACTGCACGCGGTTCCTGGCGTAACGGACGGCTTCCTCCAGCCGGGCCTCCGCAGCGCCCACCAGGCCGGGAAGCATGGTGGCCCGCTCCCACACCAGGGTGCTCATGCCGACCTGAAAACCGGCGCCCACCCGGCCCAGCACGTTCTCCGCGGGCACCACGCAGTCCTCGAAGATCAACTCCCCGGTCGGAGAGGCGCGCATGCCCATCTTCTCGAGCCGCCGGCCGGCCCGGAAGCCCTCAAAGGCGCTCTCCACCAGGAAGGCCGTGATCCCCTTGTATCCGAGGGACTTGTCCACCGTGGCCAGCACCACGAACAACTGGCCGATCGGCCCGTTGGTGATGAAGGTCTTGCTGCCGTTCAAGACCCAGTGGTCTCCCTTGTTCTCCGCCCGGGTGGAGATCGCCGCCACGTCGCTGCCGGCGCCCGGTTCGGTCTGCGCGTACCCGCCCACCCACTCGCCCGAGGCCAGCCGTGGCAGGTATTTGGCCTTCTGTGCCGCGGTGCCGTGTTCGACGATCGGAATCTCGCAGATCACCATGTGGGCGCCCAGGGAAGTCAGGAACCCCACGTCGCGGGAACCGTGGCCCAGTCCCTCCATGGTGACGCAGATGGTGAGCGGATCCAGATCGAGCCCGCCGTATTCCCGGGGAACCACCATCCCCTGAAAGCCGAACTCCGCGGCCTTCTTCCAGGCATTCCAGTCCAACTCCTCCCTGGCATCCATCTCCGCGGAGCGGGGCGCCACCACTTCCCGGCCGAAGCGGTAGGCCTGGTCGCGCATGGCAAGCTGTTCATCGGTCCAAGTGAAATCCATCTGAGAGCCCCCTATTTCCTTGCCCGTTTCTCCAGAAAGGCCGCAATGCCTTCCCTGGCGTCCGCGGTCTCGAAAATCCCCGCGAACAACTCCAGTTCCCGGGCGACGCCTTCGTAGAGCCCCAGGCTCGAGGCGGCCACCACCGCCTGCTTGGAGAACTGCAGGGCCGTGGCCGACCTCTGAACCAGCTTGTCCGTGAGCCGGGAGACCGCGGCCTCGAGTTCCTCGTCCGGCACCACCTGGTTGACCAGCCCCAGACGAAAAGCCTCCTCGGCGTCGATCGGCTCTCCGGTGAGAACCATCTCCATGGCCTTGCCCGGGCCTACCAGCCGCGTCAGTCTCTGGCTGCCTCCCGCACCGGTCATGATCCCGAGCAGGATCTCCGGCTGGCCGAACTTGGCGCTTCGGGCCGCGATGCGCAGGTCGCAACCCAGCGCGATCTCACAGCCCATGCCGAAGGCCAGCCCGTTGACCGCGGCAATGACCGGCTTGGGACACTTCTCGAGCAGGCTCGGGGAAAAGAATCCGCTCAGGATCCGGGCCACCTCCTGCCTGCCGCCGGGCGCCCGGCTCCAGCCCTGGAGCATGTTGATGTCCGCGCCGGCCATGAAGGCCCGGCCCTGGCCGGTGATCACCAGGACCCTCGCCTCCGGATTCTTTCCCAGGGCTTCCACGGCCTGCACGAGTTCCTTCGACATGGCCTCGTTGTAGGCGTTCAGCAGTTTGGGCCGATTGAAGACGATCCGGCCGACCCGGTCCTTCACCTCGACGATGATTTCCTGGGTGTTCATGCTCCGGCCCCCCGAAAGGATCGGTACCGTTCCTGCAACCATCACCTCAGCAGACCAAGAACCGTTTCAGTCGCCGGAGGGAGTCCCGGCCGGCGACCGAACGCGGGGGAGGAACCACCGCCCCTTGGCGGGGGGTGACCGATCTCCCCTGCGCGGGGGAGAAACCGTTCCCCCTGCTGTCTCGAGCGACAGACTTGACCCTGCTTCCCAGAACCTGCCCGGATTTTTTCCAAAACAGATTTAACCTTTTTAAGGTCAGACCAACTTTCCCGATTTTGATAACATCCCCTCGGATGCTTGTCAAGCAGGACTCCCCGTGTCGTCAAGTGGAGGAACCAATGTGTATATCAGGTCTGTATGTCAGACGAGCAAACCATCATCTCGAATCGCCGCTGTTTTTCCAATGAACCCAAATGGTATTTATTTAATATTTCTAAATGCTTATATCTGTACGGGCCATACTGCCGGTTTTTTTGTTATTGCATTCTTCACTCTTTTGCGCAAGAATCAGCTCGGGTTAGACCTGACTCGCCCCTGAGAAGCCGTTTGCTGTTATCGAAGAAAGTTGCTGATCGCTGGTCAGACTGCTTTCCGTTTCTCGGTTTTTCTTTCGAGCCTCCAGCCCACAGCAAGGGAAACCCGTCCGGACCGTACCAGCCGGTTGCCGCTCGGTTAGGCCCCCAGCCCAAGAGGTGAATCCGCATGAAGAACCTGGTCCCGGTGGAAAAGAACGTGAAGATCTCCCAGAAAATCGTCGAGCAGATCAAGAACATCGTTTATGAGGGGGGTCTGCAGCCCGGTGACCGGTTGCCCACGGAAAAGGTTCTGGCCGAGCAGCTCAATGTCAGTCGCCCCACGCTCCGGGAGGCACTGACCGTGCTGGAGGTGATCGGGCTCATCGAGGTCCGGCCCCGCGAGGGCAGCATCGTTAAGTCCGTGATCGCCCAGAGCATCCAGGAGCCGATCCAGGACATGATCGGCGTGGACTACCGCAAGGTTCTGGAGTTGTTCGAGGTGCGCAAGAAGCTCGACGCCGAGGGCGCGGTCCTGGCCGTGGAGCGGGCCACCAGCGAGGAACTCAAAGCCGTCCAGGAACTGGCC
>Ga0194113_10010938_pt1 | contig 10791 bp, 4 predicted proteins | sample TA2MahC200mmetaG_FD_146193 | JGI IMG/M metagenome (GOLD analysis project Ga0194113, IMG submission 146193) | Freshwater microbial communities from Lake Tanganyika, Tanzania - TA2015017 Mahale Deep Cast 200m | ecosystem: Environmental > Aquatic > Freshwater > Lake | place: Tanzania: Lake... | reverse complement strand
GTGATCGCCTATTCCCCCGCCCCCAATTGTCCGGCAACCCGGTAAGCTACTTGAATCGCCCGCCGGTGTCGGTATCATGGGCCCCGTCCCTGCGATGTCTCTTATGAAGTAAGGAGAAGAAAACTGTGGCGTCGCTGAATTGAATTGGATTGGGAAGGAAGCGATTGTCAGACACCACCGCCAAGTACCGTATCACCTCTTGCGCAGCGACAGCGCCCTGTCCCGGGGCGACCCGGACGGCGGCAACCCGCTGGCTCGCAGGGCGATTCTCCCGGTATTCGGGAATTCCATTGAGAATCGGAACCACTTGGGGTAAAAGCATGTGGACTGCCGGCTGTTTCTGAGCAGTCGCCTGTAGGAATGGACCCAAGAATGGTGGCACGTATGACGTGTGTCGAGATATTCCGGCGCTGTGTCGAAGCGATGAGTCAACACAAGCTGATCGTACGCGAATCTGCAAGGGATAAGGAGTTTCATTTTCAGAACTGGTTTGAAAGTCGCCTTGTGGAGACGCGCCTCAGGTATGAGCGAGGAGGCCGGAATTCGTATCCGGACTTTCGTCTCGTGGAGCATACCGACGGATACGAGATAAAGGGGCTCGCCTATCCCGGTCGTGAAGTTACGTATGACTGTAATAGCCAAGCGCCCTCGGGGTACCATAACGGCCGCACGGTATACTATGCGTTCGGGAGATATCCGGCACGGCCCGACGGCAACCGCTATCCGCTGCTCGATCTGGTGATCTGCCACGGCGACTTCCTCAATGCGGATCATGAATATGTCCACGGAAACAGGAGTATCAAGGGCTTCGGCACCTACGGAGATATCATGATTCGCGACAGAAAGATGTACGTGGCGCCCACACCTTTCGGGCTGCTCAACGGCGTGGCGCATCAGCGCACGCTGGTGGTACCGGAGAGTCTGAGGCTGGACAATGAATATGTTCCCGTAGGCGACATGGTCAGAACAGAAGCGGATCGCATCCTTGTCGCGTACTCGTTCGATCTCAGAAGCAATGAGTTATCGGCACGATGGGTCGGCAATCCTGCGAAAGGTAGAGAGCATCGCTTCCGAGCTTATCGGCTCCGAGGGGACTCCGAGGAGAGTGTGTCGTTGCGTTCGGTGGCAGAGTGACGCGTGTGAGATGGGCCAATGCGCATTATGACAGAAACCAATGACTCCAGAGAATCGCAAGTGCTGATCGAGTCAGACTCTTTTCCGTTCGCTTTCCTCTCCGACTTGGCGGAAATCGAAAGCTGGCGAAAGGAGATCTATCGGCCCGTGTATCACACGCGGAAGTGGTGGGCAAACCGTCTGGGATCCGTATTTCGTGGGATCCTCCTGGCCTGCACCACACCCGTCGGCGCGGATTTCGAAAAGGAGTTCTATCGGCGACATGACTTCAGCGGGAAGACTGTCCTCGATCCATTCATGGGTAGCGGAACCACGGTTGGAGAAGCGCACAAGCTCGGATTCACCGCGGTTGGGTGCGACATTAACCCGGTGGCCGTGGAGGCGGCCCACGTGGCCATGGGGAACCTCGACAGGACAGCTATCGTCAAAGCCTTCCGTGGGCTCGATGAAGAGGTCGGGGCGCAAATTCGCGCCCTGTACAGGACCAAGGACACGAGTGGTATCGAATGCGATGTGCTTTACTACTTCTGGGTCAAGAACGTTTCGTGTCCGCAGTGTGCCGCCCAGGTGGACCTTTTCTCTTCCTATATTATCGCGCGGCACGCGTACGCAGCACGCAATCCAACTGTACAGGTCGTCTGCCCCGGGTGTGGGGGACTCTTTCCTTCCACCTATGATGCCACCGAGGAAACGTGTCCCGGGTGCCGTCGCACGTTCGATCCGCAAGAGGGACCCGCACGAAACGCCAAGGCTCATTGCCACAATTGCCGCGACACCTTTGCGATCGCCCAGACGATTCGTGAAACCGGGCGGCCTCCGGAGCATCGCCTGTACGCCAAGCTCCTTCTGCGGCCCAACGGCGAGAAGGTCTATCTTCCGGCGAGCGGTGAAGATTGTGCCGCCTACACGGCAGCCTCTCAACGGTTGCTGCGAGAACAACTACGGCTTCCCGGCCTGGAAATCGCGGATGGTTACAACACCCGTCAGGTTCTGAACTACGGATATCGCTCCTGGCGCGAGTTCTTCAACGACCGGCAGCTTCTTGCTCTCGGGCTGCTGCACCGCGCGATCTGTGCCATCGAAGACCGCAATGTGCAGGCCGCCCTCCTGGGTGTCTTCTTCAGTGCTCTTGAGTTCAACAACATGTTCGCCTCGTACAAGGGAGAGGGCACAGGTGCCGTGCGACACATGTTCTCTCATCACATTCTGAAGCCCGAACGTACGCCAATTGAAGCGAACGTGTGGGGAACCACGAGTAGCTCCGGTGCGTTCTCCACCCTTTTCAAGAGCAGGCTGCTGCGCTGTATCGACTATCGGGAGAAACCGTTTGAGATATCCTTGTCTTGCTCACGGGGCGCTACTTCCAGTTCAAAAGTCTTCGGGTGCAGCGACTCCTTCCAAGGGTGTGTGGAGGTTGGTTGGCCGACCTTGAAAAAAGATGACGGACGACAGATCTTTCTGTCCTGCGGAAGTTCCCACAAAACAGCCCTCTCTACCGGGAGCATCGATTATGTGGTTACCGACCCCCCCTTCTTCGATAATGTCCACTACTCGGAACTTGCCGATTTCTTCTACGCCTGGCAACGCCTACATCCAGGTCTGTTTGAGGGCTCCTTGCGAACGACAAGACAACAGGATGAGGTACAGGACGCCGACGCGCATTGCTTCACCAGGAAACTACAGGCAGTTTTGTCGGAATGTCATCGGGTTCTAACCGACGCAGGTCTGCTCGTCTTCACGTACCATCATTCACGACACGATGGTTGGATTTCAGTCTGCGAGGCGTGCATGGGGGCTGGCTTTCGTTTTGTCAATGCTCATCCTGTGAAAGCTGAGATGTCCGTTGCGGCGCCCAAATCTCAGGCAAAGGAACCCATAGACATCGACATCGTGCTTGTATGCCGCAAGGCTCATACGGACAAGAGAGCTCGACGCGATGAGGACTCCGCATGGCTGCTCGGCACGCAGAAAGTCCGGGAGAAGGCTCTCACATATCTCCAGAAACCGCGTAGGTTTTCGAAGAATGACGCCAAGATTCTCCTCATCAGCCAACTTCTTGTTGAGTTCTGTCCGGGCCGCACGGTGGGCGAGATGTCCGACACCCTGGCCAGACTTCTTACCCGCATAGAAACAGCCAGTTCATCCCTCGTCGTTGAGGTCGAGCATTCTGCCGGCGGTATTCGACAATTCTCAGCCAAACCTACGCAAGACGGACTGTTCCTATTCAAGTGAGACGTCCAAGTGCGAAGTCTCGAACAGAGCGATTGCGCGTCTGGCTCCCTACATCCACGGACCGGTTCGACCCCGATTTCGTGGCCTCGCTCAAGAATGGGCGAATTCTGGTCGTGGAGTACAAGGGTGAGCTTTGGGTCGACACAACCGATACGCGTGAAAAGGCCCTGGGCGTGAGCTGATCGGGAAACGGCAAACGGTGGCGAAGCTCGTTTGTAGTGTGCTCGTAAGAGCATATGGAAGATAACGCCTCACGGCGTCACTACAAACGGAAACGAGCCGCGTCACCGCGCCACGATGAGTGCTCACTCCACAACGATCTCGCACGGCAAGGTCTCGGCCCGGTTCTCGGGGTAATAGTACTCGTAGACCCGTGCCGGCGGGACCTGCACCCGCAACGGACGCAAGGCCCGCAAGCCATAACGGAAGGCAATCCGCCGGCGGGGAGCCACGCTGCGGACGTACAGAACCGCCCGATCGGACGTGAGCTCGTACCGGGCCAGGAGGCCGGAATCGACCAGCCGTGCGAACGCGGAGGGATCGACCGCGAACCCCGGCGGCAGGCCCAACTCCACGACAATCATGTTCGCCGGCGCTGCGCCCCGGTGCAGAACCTGCACGTTGCACCAGAGCGGATCGCCCACCCGCAGACGGTCACGATCGTAGCGAACGTCGATCTCCCACTCGCCCGGCACCGCCGTCGGGGCCGCGGGCAGCGCCCAGTACGTCCCGACCAGCCGATACGGCAGCCCCATCTCCCCCTCCCGCGCCAGGCGCACGACGTTCGCGCCGGGCTGGAGACAGCCCGTCAGATCGAGCGTATGCAGAAGATCGCAGGTCCTGCCCGTAACCTCCAGAAAGCCGGCGTTCCTCCCGTTGACCGTAACGCGGACCCGCAGCGCGGCATCGCTCTTCGGGGCCGCGTGCGTGCCAGCGATCAGGGCCTTCATCGCCAGGACCGTCGCCTGGGTCGAGCGCCACGTGCCGTACCGGTCCTTCTGCTCGCACAGCCACGTCAGGGCCCGGGGCACCGTCTCGGCGAAGGCGTTCACCCGCATCAGAGCCAGCGCGAAAAGGGCCGTCGTCTCGACATCGAGGCACGAGCCCTGCGAGTACAGGGCGCCGGCGCCGGCCGAGATCACACAGCCGGACCGGCCATCCCCGCGGAAACGCGATTGCAGGTCGGTCAGGAGCTTGCGGCCGAGGACATCGTTGGGGTCGTCGGCCAGCAGGACATTGGCCGCCAGGGCGAGCGTGTAAGAAGAGTCCGTGGTGCGGGTATTCTCGCGGAGAAAGGCGAGGGCGCGGTGCAGGCCCCAGTCCTGCCCCCCGGCTTCCAAGAGCGCCCAGGCGATGTAGGCGGTGTCGCGCACCTGCTCGTCGCGGCGCTCCGCGGCCTCCCACGAACCATCGCGATTCTGGCGGCTCTGCAGCCATCGGCTCGCACGGTCGATGACGCCCCGATCGATATCGTGGACCCGCGCCAGGTCCGTCGACTGCATGATCCCGTAGGCCGTCAGCTTCTCCGCGGCGGGCGGGTGGCCGAACCAGTCGAAACCGCCATCCTTGACCACGAACGTCAGCAGTTTCTGGTACCCGGCGGCGATGCACGCCCGCGCCTTGGCCTGGACTTCGGGGGCAAGCTGGTTCGTATGTTTGAGGTACAGCAGGGCCATGACGTTGGGGTACGTCACGGACGAAGTCTGCTCGAAGCAGCCGTGCGGCATCCGCAAAACACTCTCCAGACCCTCGATCACTTCGCTGAACATGGACGGGTAGACCTTCAGGAGCAGTCTCTGGGAGTTCGGAACCGCCTCCGGAGGAATGTGGACTGTATGTTCCGCCGCGTGGGCCAGCAAGCCGCCTTGCAGATCCTCGACCTCCGCACCGTCCGGGCGGACCTCGATGCGCCGGCGGACCGCGTCGCTCAGGGACGTGCCCCGGGCCAGCACCGCCAACTCGTGCGTGCCGACCTCCTGGGCCCGGACGCGGAACGCGACGGCTCTGACCTCGTTCGGCGCAAGCTCGACCGCCTGTGCGGCGGGTCCCTGGATCTCGTACCAGGACGCCGGCTCCAGGCTCAACTGAATGACCTGCGGCTGGGACAGGTAGTTGTAGCATTGGATCGGAACGGCGATCTCGTCGCCGCGGGTCAACGCGACCGGAAGATCCGGATCCACGAAGAAGTCCTGAAACACCCGGATATCCACGGTCGCGTTACCAAGCTGCCCGCCCATCGACACGGCATCGACGTTCATCTTCCAGGCGGTGATGGAGTCAGCCAGCGGGATCTCCACGCGCGCCTCGCCCGCCTCATCCGCAATCACCTGCGGCTGCCAGAAAAGCGTCTCCGGAAAGAACCTGCGGACCCGCGCCGGTTCGGGCATCAGGCTCACCGCCTGCCCCCTGCCGTATCCGCCCATGCCCCCCATCATCTCCTCCGGGTCGGCGTAGTACGCAACGCCGGCCATACCCCCATAGTATGCTCTCCGCAGTCCTGCCTCGGAGGACACGAGACGCGTGTAGATCGGGACACGAACCGGACGTTTCGCCATTTCCCACGCCGCCGCGGGCATCGGCGGCAGGAGCAACCATGCCGGCAGAACCAGAATCTGAGCGATCAGCCCGACCAGTACGATGCGCCCGGACCGGCCAAGCTCGGCATAGAACCGGCCCGGTGGGCGCCGGGAGGTCCGATCGGCCACGTAGCACAACAGAAGCGATACGAATGCCGGGATACCGACAAGCAAGAGGGCAAGACCGGTACCCACGCTGCGGAGGTTGGTGATAGCACGCGCGCCAACATACTGGATGGCAACGGCTATGCCCAGACAGAGCACGGAGAGCACAACGCTCTTGATCGCGATCTTCTTTCTCGACTTGGAGTCGGTGCTCCCGGAACAGCACGCTCCAGGAAATACCACGCCGGCCAGCAACGGCAGGATCACAACAAGCATCGGCCACGCGCGTGCGCCGATTCCCCGAGGACCGTACGAGTAGATCGAAATGGACGAATCGGAGATTGTAAGGGTTGTAAGATACGTGGCTATAGGCAACAAGGTAACAAGAGTGAACAGGTAGATTCGCCGTATGGCGCCACGGGAGAGTGTCGTGCGGCCTTCCACTCCTGTGGCGCCGTCCCGAAACAGGCGGAACAGACTGTGCGCAAATACACTGAGCACCCCCAAAGGAATCAGCAGAATGGCGGCAATCGCGAGAGCGGCCAGAGGAAACCGGAGATATCTCTGATGAAAGGCATCCGCCTGTGCCAGCTTGCCGGGGTAGCTTTCCGCCCGCAAGGTATAGTCCTGTCGACTCGTGTGGGCGTACAAGAACTCGAACCGCGCATCCTCATCCGGCCGGTTCTCGTACTCGCGGGTCCGGCCTACGGCCTGGCCGCCCCAGGAGAAGAGCGCCCGCGCGAGATTCTGGTACTGGTCCTGGCCGCTGAGAAGCTGCGCCGGGGAGACGGCAAAGGCCATTTGGTAGCCGGTCAGGGGCAGCCGGCCGTCGGTCAGGAAGAACTGCTCCAGTATCCCCGGCTGGTTCTCGCAGACGTAAAAGACCGCTTCGTCCACCGCAGTCAGGCTCAGGGCCGCCGGGACTGGCGTGCCGCGGCCGTCGCTGACCTGGAATCGTGCCTGGACCGTTTCGCCCGGGCGGTACAAATCCTTGTCCAGCGAGGCTCCAATCTGCAACTCCTCGGCCTGGCGTACGTGCACCAGGCGCGTCACCATGTCGATGGAGTCGCGGGGACCGACAACGTAGGCCTTCAGAACCAGTGTGCCCGAAAGGTCGGCGGGCAAGTCAATCGCCAACTGTGCCTGCCCTGCGTGATCCGCCGTCACGGTCCGGGTCATCACGGTCTGCCCCTGGCGGAGCACGTCCAGAAAGAACGGCCCGCTGCGCCGGGAGGACAGGATCGTCACGCCGAGTTGTTCGCCCGGGCGATACACGGCTCTGTCGGTCCGCAGCAGCAGATCGTTGCCGCCGTACCCGATACGGATTTCGTCGATCCACTGGCCCGTCCGGCCGGAGGCGTCGCGGGCTTGGATGCGCAACACCAGGGGCGTCGTGTCGAGCTTGGTCTTGAACACCGTGACTCCCAGCAGATCCGACTGAAGCCAGGCGCCATTGACCTCGAGGTCGCAGACGGCCGGTTGGCCGGTGGGGTAGGCCGTCAGGATGTAGACCACGTTGTCCACGCCTTCCAGGAAGTCACCGCCCTCGGGGAAGACGTGGATGTTGATGGCCTCGCGGGCCAACGTACACCGCTCGACCGCGGTTTCCTCGTGGCCGGCGCTGTCCTTGGCCACCACCTCGATCTCGAAGGGGATGTTCGAAGGCCGGTGGCGGCGCTCCTGGGGCTCGTCCGGGGGATCTTCCACGAAGCGCGTCCCGAAGCCCGCCTGGAAGCGCATGGTGCCGTTCGGATCGGTGGTGCCCGCCACCTGGAAGATCTCCGCGGGTCGTCCGCCCAGCGTTCGAGCCCTCACCGTCACCTCCGCCCCGGCGACCGGCTTGCCGAAGAAGTAACCGGCGTGAACGTCCCCACGCAGGGTCTCCGACGGCAAATAGAATGGCTTGTCGGTGGTCAGGGCGAGCTTGAACTTGGGCAGGACATACCGCTGCACCTGCACCACCCGCTCCGCCTGGACCGCACCGGCAGTGGCACGGATGCGGTAATCCCCCAGGTTGACCTCGTCCGCCAGAACGAAGTCGCAGGAGGCGAGGCCATAGGGGGAGGTCGTGAGGTCGGTCTTGAAGACCTTGTTGGCCTGGGCGTCCATCACCTCGAACAGGACCGGCAGGCCCCCCGCCGGCTTGAGGGACACTTCGTCCAAGGCCAGCACCCGCATGTGAATGGTCTGGCCGGGCTGATAGACGGGTTTGTCGGTCGCGACGTACATCCGGCAGCCCTGCTTGATCTCGACAGGCCGGACGATGCGGTCCCTGCCCACCTGCGAGGAGCTCTCCACGACCAGATCGTACCGGCCGGCGGCCACCGCCGGGATGCGGACCGCCTCGGACAGGCTCCCCTCCGCACCGGTCACGAACCGGCCGAGTTCCACGCGAACGTCCGGCTCCTGGACGCCCGCGCGCGACGGGTCACGCCGGGCGGCGCTTTCGAGGGCCACCCGCACCTGCGCCCCGGCGATCGGCCGGAGCCTGGCGTGGTCTCGGACCAGGATACGGAAGGCCGCCGTGCTGTCGGCGAAGAGGCGGGACTGGCCGAGCACGATCGTCTCCTGCGGGTCGGGACCGTGGCGGGCCACGTGCCCGAAAAAGAGCGCCGCACCGATGACAACGACGGCTACCGCAAGCAGGGCAACGCGGCAGTGGAGAATCCTTCTGCAGATGGGCATGATCGTTCGCCTCCTTCAAGATGAGCATTCCTACGTGGCATCAAGTCCCTTCCAGCCCCCTGGAACCCAGGGCAAAACCGCAACTTGGGTCTGCAACCGTCCCCGGTGGGACGCCGCACGGTCAGCGAGGGAGCGTGCACCTGTTCGCCTTCATCCTACTATAAGGCACGTGACGACGGGAACGTAACGCAGAATTCCGGCTCACCCGGTTGAAGCGTACTTCGATGGTTGCTGGGGACAAGCGGCTGCAGACCGTCGGTTTCACCGACAAGGCGGTGTTGGCGGAACGCTGGTTGGCGTTGGTATCGCACTGGAACCAGCATGCTCATCCGTTCAACGGGTCCACGAAATCCGCTGCCAACGGTATGACCAAGTGCCGGCTCTCCCAGGCGGCTTGATTATCCCCGCCAAGTTGTGGGGCGGTGTATTTAGGAGCAGCGCAGCAAGCCTGCCCCCGCGCAGGCGGGGGAAGCAATCTCGACCCATCGCACGGGAGATTGCTTCGCCTCGCTCGCCGTGGCATACAAGGGGGGGCTCCCTGGCGACTTTGCGTTCGCTTGGGCAGACGCCGGGAGGAGGCTATACACACCGTGGCCTCTGTGTTATCCTGGCGCAGGTGCACAGGTGCAGGGAGCCCGCTCGGCGACGGGCAGAGCAGGGCGGTCCTGGGGGAGCCTTTCGTTTGGAGTGATCGCATGCGACTTGCAAAGATGGCTTGGATCCTGTTGGTCGTGGGACTGGGCGCAAGTTGCGCGGCTTCGGTTCGGACCGGGCTCGACCATGTCGCCGCGCACAAGGACCTGTTCCAGGGCCAACGCGTCGGCATCATCGCCAATCACACCTCCTACGACAGCACGGGCAAGTACGTTGTCGAGGTGTTCCGGGCGCTGGAAGGCGTCCGCGTGGTCACGCTGTTCAGCCCCGAGCACGGCCTGCGCGGCACCGAAGAGGCGGGCCGGAAGATCGCGCACGACATCGATCCCGTCTCCGGCCTGCCGGTCCACAGCCTCTACGGCGGCACGAACAAGCCGACGCCGCAGATGCTCGCCGATGTGGATGTTCTCGTCTTCGATATGCAGGACGTGGGTGCCCGCTTCTACACGTATCTCTATACCATGTCCCTGGCGATGGAAGCCGCGGCGGAGAACGGCAAGAAGTTCGTCGTCCTGGACCGGCCCAATCCGATCAATGGCACGCAGCTTGAAGGTCCGGTCCTCGAACCGAAATTCGCCACGTTCGTCGGCCTGTACCCCATTCCCGTTCGCTACGGCCTGACGGTCGGCGAGTTGGCCCGGATGGTCAACGGCGAAGGCTGGCTGGCCAAAGGCATCAAGGCCGACCTCACGGTCGTCCCCCTGACCGGCTGGCGGCGCGGGATGTGGTTCGACGCGACGGGCCTGCGCTTCATCAAGCCCTCGCCCAACATGCCGGACCTGGAGACCGCGACGATCTATCCCGGCCTGTGCCTGCTGGAAGGGACCAACCTCTCCGAAGGCCGGGGCACACCCAAACCCTTCCGCCAGTTCGGCGCTCCCTGGATCGACGCAAAGACATTGGCCACCCGCCTGAACGCCCTGAACCTGCCGGGCCTGCGGTTCCAACCCACCTCCTTCACCCCCACCAGCTCCAAGTTCCAGAACCAGACCTGTCACGGCGTAGAAATCGTCCTCACCGACCGCGCCCGCCTCGAACCCTTCTGGGTCGGCGTCCTGATCGTCAACGAGCTGCACCGCCTCTACCCCACGAGACTCGAATGGCGCGAGAAGCACTTCGACCGCCTCTGCGGCACCGCCACCATCCGCGAAGCCATCATCGCCCAAAAGCCCCTGGAGCCCCTCAAAGCCGCCTGGTCCGCCGAGTGCAAGACCTTCGATCAGACCAGACGGAAGTACCTCCTCCACTCCGAGTGACATGAATCGGTTGTTCGGAGTACCGCCTTTAGTACTACAACGCTATCTTGTGGGACCGCAGTAGTCGTAAGTCATTATGAAACAATGAGATACGGGAATGTCACTTCGGCGCCTTAACGCCAATAAGGCTACGGGGTGACATTTTCATA
>Ga0194113_10010930_pt1 | contig 10794 bp, 11 predicted proteins | sample TA2MahC200mmetaG_FD_146193 | JGI IMG/M metagenome (GOLD analysis project Ga0194113, IMG submission 146193) | Freshwater microbial communities from Lake Tanganyika, Tanzania - TA2015017 Mahale Deep Cast 200m | ecosystem: Environmental > Aquatic > Freshwater > Lake | place: Tanzania: Lake... | reverse complement strand
TGGCACGTGAAATCAACATCCCCGAAGAGAGAAAGCTGCTGCATGTAATCCCCACACAATACACACTGGATACCCAGGTCGGAGTGCAAGACCCTAAAGGATTGCATGCATTCAGAATGGACCTGGACACTCACATCGTGACTATCCCCGAAAGCGCGGCAGAGAACATAACCAAGTGTGCGCGAAAAGCGGGGGTAAGCATCGATGGTCTGGTTCTCCAGTGTCTGGCAAGTGCCCGAGCAGTGCTTCATCCTGATGAGACAGATGCCGGTGTCCTGATGGCTGATATCGGTGCCGGAACCACAGGCATATCAGCCTACAAGAACGGCAACCTGCTGCTCACTGCTGTCCTGCCTGTTGGCGGCAACCAAATCACCAGAGACCTCTCAGTTGGTTTGGGAATACCCTTCGAGATGGCAGAACAGCTCAAGAAGGAGCATTGCAACCTGGCACCCAAAGAGGATGCCGACGAAGAGGAACCCGCGATAAAGGTCAACTACGACGGCGTGGGCAAGATATATAAGAAGGACATAAATGATATCGTCAGAGCCCGCACCGAGGAAATAATAAAACTGATTATCTCGCAGATAGTTCAAATGCAGGCGCGCAATCAGAGCTATCTGAATTACGTATCCGAATTCCCCGCAGGCTTAGTAGTGACCGGCGGGACCGCCAACCTTGGCGGCATAAGATTTCTCGCTCAGGAACTCTCCGACCTTCCCACCAGAATCGGTGTGCCGACCGGTATGTCCGGGCTAGCTGACCGTCTCCACAACGCAGCTTTTGCCAGCAGTATAGGTATCCTGCTTTTCAGCAGCAAAAGCTGGAGGCACGAACAGAACTGGGTAAAAGGAGAGACTCTGAAGGACAAAGTCTTCGATAGAGTTTATTCCGTCAGGCAGCGAATCCCCTGGGGCAAGACCTAAGTAATCGGACCAAGGTAAATATAATAATAAGGAAAAAGAAGGAGGAAAGGAAGATGGCAGATAGTAACATGGTACTGACACCTCCGGCAAAGATTAAGGTCTTTGGCGTTGGCGGTGGCGGTTCGAATGCAGTCAGACGCATGGCAAGAGGCAAATTGAATGGCGTAGAACTATACGCAGTTAATACTGACGCTGTTGCTCTGGCATACACAACCACGGCTGAGGACAAAATCAACACGGTTCAGATTGGTCCCAAAGTCACCAAAGGCATGGGTGCCGGCGGTGATCCGAAAGTGGGCGCAATGGCTGCAGAGGAAAGCCGTGAGGAACTGCGTAAACACGTACGCGATGCAGACATGGTTTTCATCGCATCAGGCATGGGTGGCGGAACAGGAACAGGTGCTACTCCGGTTCTGGCCGATGTAGCTAAAGAGTCCGGAGCACTCACTATCGGCATAGTCACCCGCCCCTTCTCCTTCGAGGGACAGCACAGGCGCGACCAGGCAGAGGAAGGCATTACGAGATTGCATCCTGCCTGCGATACCTTGATTGTCATCCCTAACGACCGCTTGCTCGGGCTTTGTGATAGAAGGACAGCAGCCGATAGCGCCTTTAAGATGGCAGACGACGTCCTGTATCAAGGCGTCTCCGCTATCTCATCGGTCATCACCACCCCCGGCGAGATTAACCTGGACTTCGCCGATGTGAAGTCCGTGATGAAGGGTATGGGGCAGGCCTGGCTATCCATCGGCACTGCCCAAGGTCAGAACCGAGCCGTGGAAGCAGCCAAGGCTTGTATCACCAGTCCTCTGCTCGACACCTCAGTGGAAGGCGCCACTGCCATACTCTTCACCGTCACAGCGGGCATGGACCTGACACTGGCAGAGATACAAGAAGCCGCAGAGATTATCCGCAAGTCTGCCGATCCGTCTGCCAACATCATCTTCGGCATGAGCTACGCTCCGGAGATGTCAAACGAGATTCGGATAACTCTCATCGCAACCGGCTTCAACGCCAAGCCGGGTAAGGCGAGCAAACAAGCTATGGAGAATGAGTTGAAAGAGCTTCGCAAGTTCCTCCTGGATGAGGACCAGATGGACATACCTGCCTTCCTGCGTAACCCCATGAAGAACAAGCGTGAGCTAATAACCCGGGCTCAGCAAGCCGCGACGCAACCCGCCCAGGCTGCCAGCGCAAAATTCAAAACGGCGCCCAGGTCATAAATAACACAAAATAGCTTGAGGGAGGGAGGGCTCTTTATTGCAGCCCTCCCTCTTGAGGAGGATTAGAAATGCAAAGCATCATATCAGGACGTCTAGCCGGACTCGAAGAGACCAAGGTCAGCGTTCAACTCCGCACCGGAGAAATCAAGATATATCCGCGGAAAGAACTGAATGTCTCTCTGCAGTGGGTCTTTGAGAACATGGGGCAACCGGTCATATGCCTGCTCAAAGACGGCGTAGTTACCGAATTGAAGCCGCTTAGTCAAAAAGTGCCCGTTTAGAGGCGGCATTTTTAAATTTCCAGATATCTATACAAAAGAATAGGGGGAAACATGGCTGAGATAAGACTTCAAACCGGGTCCCGCGTGTTCGAGGTTTTGGCTTACCTGTGTCACAGCCCTCTGGAAGCATTGAAACAGTTCGTGGAGAACGCGGCTGACGCCATTGAACAATCGGAGAATGAAGATGGCTGCATCCGCGTTCGCCTCGACAATTCCACGCATAACGGTAGCCGCTTGCCTCAGATAATTATCGAGGACAACGGCATCGGTATGGGCTCGGAGAAGATGGAGCATATTCTTCAGAACATCGGCAATTCCGAGAAACTTCAACACGTTCTCCGTGGCGAGAAAGGTGTCGGTATCCTTGCTTTTGCCTTGATAGCCGATGAACTCCATCTGTCATCGTGTAACGGAGGACACACACCGAGTTGTCTGGTTCTGAGGCGTGAGTGGCTCAGGGAAGGCAAAGGGGAAATAATTGAAAAATGTCCGCAGCATCATACGAATAAGACGGGCACAAGAGCCCATTTGATAGGTATCCTGCCGGAGATTGCCCCCCAACTCACCAAATCCCGTCTCAAACAATACCTGAGCCGTGAGTTCGCCAATGATTTGAGACGCAATCTATACACCGTTCAAATCAGCGACGGTCACGGCTACGAGGCTGTAGAACCCCGCATCTTCAGCGGCGTGCCTACCATGGCCAGTGTCATCAATCTCGGCGACATGGGCAATGCCTCTATTCAGCTTTATACTCTTCCTTTTGAAGCGGAAGGTGCGAATATCGACCTCTGCGGCAGGGCTGGAATTCGCCTTTGTTCTCTGACAGACATCGAGGAGTTCAAAAAGGAACCCTGGCTGGGACGAAGGCTCGAAGGATTGGTGCGATGCGACCGCCTCAAAGGCACTGCGGATAAGGCAGCAGTTGTTCAAGACGAGGTTTACAAAGCGCTGGCCGAGGCACTTCACGGCCTTGAGCCGCAAATAGCTGAGAAGATTGCGCAGGTAACTCAGGAGTACCGGCAAAACCGCATGGCTGAGATTATGAACAGAGTGGATAGATTCATCGGCTATTTCCTCAGATATAAAGAAACAGGAGAAATGCCGAAGAGGACTGTTATCGCCAGCGATAAGAAGGTACCTGACTTAATACAGAGGCTCGACCTGCCAGCGGTAAGACCTACTAACAGAGTCCCGGTAAGCACACGTGCCCCGAGAACTCAGCCGGTCTTCCTGCATGCCGACCTGTGTGTGCCGCCGGATAACTTGTCCCAGTTGAGAACATGGAACGACAATGGAAATGGCTCCGTGAAAGTCAATATGCTGCATACAGACTTCCTGTCGTCAGAGAAAGATGACAAACGTTGCGCATGGTATCTATTCAGTATATGGGCAAAAAAACAGTTGCTCGACGAATACGGAAACGATGCTGAATCACTGGCAGATGAAATGGTAGGACTATTCAGTCGTGCGGGACCGCTTCTTAACCAGTTTGTGGTTCGCCCCCGCAGCCCGGGGCGGAATGTTGAAACAGTGGTTCCACTGAGTCACCACGAAGTGAAAACCTAGAAATCGGGACTACAATATGGAGAGGCAAGAGTCTCAACAAGGCTCGTTGAGTGATGTTAAAGCAGATACAAAAAAGAGCCTCAAGTATTTCCATGGTGAGGCTGGAATCGGAGCCGTACAAGAGGTCAGCAACGCTTATGCCCCGGCTTCCATGATAGCGGCAGGAGCCAGCGCCTGGACTGTAGCGATGTTAAGCACCTTGTGCAACTTCGTAGCTGGTTTGCTGTACATCAAAGTGCCCACAGTTATTCAAAAGATGGGCTCACGCAAGAAAGCCATCCTCTTCCTGGCTTTCTTGGATGCAATCGGGTGGCTGCCCCTTATTGCAGTTCTTATCTTCTTCAGACCTATTAATCCGCTCTGGCTGATCCCCTGCTGGATAGTGAATCTAATTCCAGGCATGCTGCTTAATCCGGCTCGCAGTAGCTGGCTGGCTGACTTGATACCGCCTAAAAGCATGGGGCGGTATTTGGGTATAAGGTCTGCGATTTCAGGGGCCGTCTATATTGGTACCTTCTATATTATGGGATCTGTACTGCAAATCTTCGACGACCAGAGGTTAAATGGTTTTGCTATTCTCTTCCTTGTTGCTTTTATAGCAACTTTCAGTGCCTTTATCATATACTCCAAGATAAAAAATACCGAATGTACAGCCGACAAAGATTCAAATTTCGGCTTTTTCGATTTCCTGCAGGAAACAAGACAAAGAAACCTGGGCAGGTTCATATTGTATGTGTCCACATTCCAATTCGCTGTTTATCTGGCGGTTCCCTTTATCACGCCATTTCTGCTGGACAGATTGCATTTCAGTTATATACAGTATACCCTCGTGTTCTCCAGCGAATTCATCGCAAAGGTTGTTATTGTTACCTTCTGGGGAAAATACGCCGATAAGGTCGGCAACCTCAAAGTCATTAAAAGAGTTGCCCTCCTCATTCCGCTTATACCGCTTCTCTGGCTGGCATGTCACAGCTATATTTATCTCGTATTTGTCCAGCTCTTCTCCGGTGTACTGTGGGCCGGTTTTGAACTCTGTACCATCAATTTCATCTATGAGGCAGCCCCACCCGGCAAAAGGCTTAAGTACATCTCCTATCATAAGTCTCTCTCTACACTTTCTATGGCATTAGGAGCACTAGCCGGTGCTTTGCTTCTGGGTGTCGTCAGACCTGTACTGGGCTATAAAATACTGGCTTTGTTCGTACTATCAGCAGTGCTTCGATTTGGCATAACTTCGATCATGTTCCCGAAGATTAGAGAAGTACGCGGGACAATGCGTTCCTCGCTTGTCACGCCCCTAATAATACCGGCAGTGACTCAAGCCCCGATAAACAGGCCGGCTCTATTCAATAATCACCGAGAAGGGACGCGTTCTACCCGACCATTCGTCGCCGCGACAATACCCGTCCAGCCTCTTTATAACGATTCCGCTGAGACAGGTCGCGGATTGTATTACAGACCGCGTCAATGGCATATGTTTAGCAAGCCGCTCATGTCGGAAGTATCTACTCTGGAGCTCAGGAGAAGCCCCATTAGTGAGTCTATAGACTACGATGTATCTCATGCTCAAGTTCAGGATAAGGGTGAGGCTCTCGCGGCTAACTGGGGGCTTTTCTATCGTCCGGGTGAGTGGACCAGGTTCGGCAGACCTCAGGACCACCGCCAGTCATATTTTACTCCAACTCAAAACTGTGAAGATATTGGAGATTGCAAACAAGGCATGTTCCATAGAGCAAAAGGCTGGTTCAAATCTAACAACCTAGCTACTAATGAAGAGAGCCCGATACTGCGCAGACAGTTCCAGCCAGCGCCGGTATTAGCTCGCTAACGCAAATCTGCCGGATAAACCGGATTGTCAGCTATAGAATTGAGTGGAGGCGACCAAAATGAAGTACATAAGATTTGCGGGAATAATTATGTCGATAATGCTTGCAGCTTTACTGGTCTCTGCTTGCGGCGGAGGCGGTGCCAGCACGGAAGCCGAACCTACGAAATCATACACCCAATCATCTCAAATAAGTAAACCCAAGCCAAAAGTGATGGTGGTGAATGCCACTACGGCAGGAGTCTTCGAGAACTACTTCGCCATTCTCGATATCACCGCCAAGAACGAGGGTGCCGATGGCGTGGTTATCATAGTAGGAAGCATCACGCAGGGAAGTGACACTAAGAAAAACGAAATGCCCGTCTTTCTAACAAAAGATGAAGCACAAACCATCCGGCTGGTTTTCCCTCTTAAGTGGAGAGGGGGAGAATGGACTCCTAGTGTAACAACTGAGGTTCCCTAACCAGAAATCGGCCTGCCGACCTGATAAAATATATTTAATCGCCGCCAAGTTTGAACGACGCGAGGCAGCTATAGATTGCTCCCTCTCTCGTCAACTGACTTCTCATCAGGTTTAACGAATCGACACTGAAGAATATTTCCCCTTCTGTCTTAGAGGCAGCTATGCCCTCTCCCAGACGCCGCAGTTCGTTCGGCTGAGCCCCCTCCCGCACCCTTCCCAGAGTCAAATGAGGCGAAAATGCCCTGTTTTCAGGAGCGAATCCTAAGGGCTTTAGAGCCTGCTCTACTTTTTTATGTAAAGTAAATAAATGTTCTGCTTCGCCGCCCACCCCGACCCATATCACCCTGGGTGCTCTGATATTAGGGAAAGCCCCTGTATTTTCCAGTTTGAGGCGAAACGGCACGGTTCCCCTCACAGCCTCCCGGAGCACTCTGGACAGCTCAGGAATTTCACCTGCATCTACATTGCCCAGAAACTTAATGGTGAGATGAATGCCTTTCGGGTCAACCCATTTCACAGAGGTAGTTCTAGTCGCCTTAAGACCGTCCTGCAGACGGGCGAGAGCCGCCCTAACCGGATCGGGTAATTCAATAGCGATGAAAGCGCGTACAGGTTCCACAGAAATACCGCCTTAAATCAATGCCAGTAGCTTCCGGGCATTACCGCCCAGAATCATTTGCTTTGCTTTCTCGGGTAGAGAAAGAGAATTCAGCGACTTTACAATTCTGCTTTGTCTGATTAGAGGATAGTCGCTGCCAAAGAGTATTTTATCCGCCCCTATTATCTCAGCGACATGTTTGAAAATATCGTCCCTATATAGGAAGGGAGATGCAGCGGTATCGAAGTAAACATTCGATAGTGCCTTCTTCACCTCGGGCATCAGGGCATAAAAGGGCAATCCCCCACCCCAGTGTGCACATACCAGAATAAGGTTAGGGAAATTCGTGATGAATTGGTAAAGAGGGCCCGGGGTGATTTCTCCCTTCCCGGTATAGTGATGCCCTACCGGTTCCGAGGTATGCGTAAGCATGATAAGCCGATGCTTCATTGCAAGTTGAACAAGAGGGGTCATTATAGCAATGTCAGCCAGGTCGAAGCCCTGCATGTCGTTTCTCATCTCGCCGATACCTTTAGCCCCTCCCTTGGCACAACGCTCGACCTCAGCCAATGCCTTGTCCCCGGCAAGCGGCTGCACGGCGCAGAAACCTACCAGCTTCCCGGGATAGCGGGTTACCGCCTCCAGGATATAGTCATTGGTCTCACAGCAAAGCTCGTGGCTCGACCAGCCGATGCCGAGAACCACGGAGACGTCGATGCCATCCCTGTCCATGCTTTCTACAACTTCCTCCGCAGTGACAATTTTAGCTTTGGGGTCGTTATAAAGCTGGTCGAAAAGGGGGTCGCGTCCCAGATAGCGCTGGCGCTTCTCCATTATGCGTGGCGGGAAGATATGGGTATGGAAATCTATAATCACGAGCAGAATTATAACAAGGTATAGACGGAGGGACAAGGATAATATATAATTGCTCCGCTGGAGGTATGAATGTCCCCCCGTTGGCCAAGGGGTAAGAAAAGAGCGGGCAAATCGTGAAGCCTCGGCACAATACTAAGGCCGAGGCTATTGCTTGCCTGAAGAGATTGATTTGACTCCAACAACGTCCACCGGAGAGCTGGCAACAATAGCAAAAAGGCTGCGTAGTCATGTCATCGCTATGACAGGCACGGCAGGCAGCGGACACCCTGGCGGCTCTCTTTCCGCAGCCGATATTGTCACAACACTGTACTTTAAGATACTGCGTCACGACCCCAGGAACCCGCGCTGGAAAGACCGCGACAGATTTATCCTCAGCAAAGGACATGCTGCGCCAATCCTGTATGCAGCACTGGCAGAAAACGGCTACTTCCCTCTGCAAGAACTCTCTACTTTAAGAAGACCGGGCAGCTCCCTGCAAGGACACTGCGATATGACTGCCACACCCGGCGTAGAGATGTCTTCCGGTTCCCTGGGACAGGGCTTATCCTTTGGCATAGGTGTCGCTCTGGCAGGGCGACTCGATGCCAGAGATTACCGAGTATATGTCCTGCTCGGCGATGGCGAATGTGACGAAGGACAGGTCTGGGAAGCGGCAATGGCTTCAGCACATTTTAAACTGGACAACATGGTAGCCATAGTCGACCACAATGAGCAGCAAATCGATGGCTGGAACTATGAGATAATGAATCTCGAGCCTCTGGCAGAGAAATGGAAATCCTTCGGCTGGCACGTTATTGAGGTCGATGGGCACGATTTCTCTCAACTGATATCTGCCTTCGAAAAGGCAAAGCTGATTAAAGGCAAGCCCACCGCTTTCATTGCCAAAACTGTGAAAGGCAAAGGGGTCAGCTTTATGGAGCGCAACCTTGATTTTCACGGTAAGGCTCCCGCTCCGGAAGAGGTTAAAAAGGCTCTCGAGGAATTAAAATAGACATGGAACAGAGTACTAGAGAAGCATACGGCAAAACTCTTGTCGAGTTGGGCAGACAGAACCCCGATATCGTTGTACTCGATGCCGACCTCTCGAAATCTACGATGACCACCCTTTTCGCCAAGGAATTCCCCAATCGGTTTTTCAATTGCGGTATCGCAGAGCAGAACATGATTGGAATCGCCGCCGGCCTCGCCGCATCCGGCAAGACTGTTTTTGCCAGCACTTTTGCCGTGTTTGCCCCAGGACGCTGTTTCGACCAGATTCGAATGAGCGTTGCTCAACCGGGTCTGAATGTCAAGATTGTCACCACTCACGGCGGTATTACCGTTGGCGAGGACGGCACTTCTCATCAGTCAATCGAGGACTTGGCTTTAATTTGCTCCCTCCCCGGTTTCACAGTCATAGTTCCCGCCGACGCCACCGAGGCGACTCAGGCAGTGAAGGCAGCCGCTCAGACCTACGGCCCGTTCTACATAAGGCTCAGCCGTCCCAAAACACCTCTGGTCTATCCTCCCGACTACAGGTTCACGCCGGGAAAAGCGGCAACGCTGCGGGAAGGAAAAGACATAGCTATTATCGCCACCGGCATTATGGTGCACTATGCCCTGGAAGCAGCGCAGAATCTGGCAAAAGACGGGATTGATTGCAGGGTGCTCAGTATGTCTACAATCAAACCGCTGGATACGGATGCGATTGTAAAAGCAGCCAGAGAGACAGGCGCTATTTTAACCGTTGAGGAACACTTGCGAAGAGGGGGCATGGGCAGCGCTGTTGCTCAGATTGCAGCCGAGCACTATCCCGTCCCTATGTCCTTTATTGCTATAAAAGACATGTATGCCAAATCAGGGAAAGCTGAAGAGCTGCTGAAGAAACACGGACTCACTGCACCGGATATAGAGAGTGCCGTCCGCTCACTTATTCAAAGGAAAAAGAGCAGCTAGTCCTCTTCATCCTCAAAGTCTTCATCGCTGAAAACACCGACCTCACGACCCTGATATACAGTTACAATAAAATCATCCCTGGCTACATCCGCCGACATCACCAGTTCTTCGTCGATAACATCTATGAGGTCGTCGATCGCCTCCTGGGTCAGGTTTTGCTTCACGCATACTGTGGCGTAGACTATCGACGGAGTAAAATGGAGGTCAACCCTCCCAAGGCGCTCCTCACCGGCTATTATAAGATAAGCCTCCGAATGCGGAGTACGGCACTCCCTCTCGAATCTATATTCAGACACCAGTTTCCCTCCTTAAAAATGAACCGAGAACCTCAGAATCTTACGGGCGAACCTGCCCGCTGCCGAGTATTATCCACTTATAGATAGTAAGCTCCTTCAGCCCCATCGGACCCCGGGCATGGAATTTCTGAGTGCTTATTCCGACTTCCGCCCCGAGCCCGAACTGTCCGCCGTCAGTGAAGCGGGTGCTGGCATTCACGTAAACGCAGGCAGCGTCCACCTCATTTAAAAACCTCATGGCTGCCGAATAATCCTCGGTTACTATAGCCTCGGAATGTCCCGAGCCGTAACGCTCGATGTGCTGCAGAGCTTCGTCGAGAGAGTCAACCACTTTCACCGCGGCAACCAGGGCTAAAAATTCCTTGCCCCAGTCCTGCCGGGCGGCAGCAACTGCCTTAACTGAAGATAGAGACTTCAGGATTTTCAAAGCTCGCCCGTCGCAACGCATCTCCACTCCAGCCTTGCTCCACTCCCGCGCAACCATGGGCAGAAATCTCTCAGCAACATCAGCATGAACCAGCAAAGAATCCAGTGCATTGCATACAGTCGGCCGCTGCACCTTGGCGTTGTAGGCTATAGCTACAGCTTTCTCGAGGTTAGCAGTGCGGTCAACATAGGTATGGCATACACCGACTCCGCCTGTGACAACGGGCATGGCGGCGTTCTGCGCGACATAGTTAATCAGGTCAGCGCCGCCGCGGGGGATTACCAGGTCGATGGTATCCCTCATTTTGAGCATCTGCCCCACCAGAGCACGGTCTGTTGACTCGATGAGTTGTACCGCCCCTTCAGGTATTCCAGC
>Ga0194113_10010924_pt1 | contig 10797 bp, 8 predicted proteins | sample TA2MahC200mmetaG_FD_146193 | JGI IMG/M metagenome (GOLD analysis project Ga0194113, IMG submission 146193) | Freshwater microbial communities from Lake Tanganyika, Tanzania - TA2015017 Mahale Deep Cast 200m | ecosystem: Environmental > Aquatic > Freshwater > Lake | place: Tanzania: Lake... | reverse complement strand
TGAGCTTTCTAAGAATAAAATTCCTGAATTCGTCAAGCAGATATGCCGATTTAAGCCTCACTGTGTTTTCGGCTATCCCTCTACAATTGCCCTCTTCTGTCAGTTAGCCACTGAACAGGGGTATGACCTGAAAGGATTGGATGTTAAGGTTGTATTTTCAACGGCTGAGGTTCTCTATGACTATCAGAAGGAATTGATTTCTGATGCATTCGGGAAAATACCGGTTGTGAATAGTTATGGTAGCCGTGAGGGCGGTTTTATCTCTCATGAATGTCCGGAAGGTTCATTGCATGTCATAGACCAGAATATCATCGTGGAATACCTTCGTGATGGTAAGCCTGTTAAACCGGGTGAAGATGGTGAGATAGTAATAACACACCTTGATAATTGGGCAATGCCATTTATACGATACCGGACCGGAGATATTGCCCAGTTGAATACCGGGAAATGTAAATGTGGAAGACATCTTAGCATTATGAATAATATAAAGGGGAGGACTACCGATTTTATAGTTACTCCTGACGGCAGATGGCAACATGGCCTCTCTTTGATATATGTTGTGCGTGACATTCCCGGGGTCGAAGAATTCAAGATAATTCAGGAAGCTCTTGATAGTATCAGGGTTATTCTCAGGGTTCATGAAAATCTATTCCCCCAAAATGGCACAAAAAGAATTATTGAAGGGATTAAAAAGAGAATGGGCAAGGTTGTGAATGTACAGGTTGAAAAGGTTCCCGAGATTGAAAGGGATGCATCTGGGAAATATCGTTATGTGGTATCCAAGGTTGCAGAAAAAGGATTTCAATAGGAATACCCTTACCGATTTTAGGCATCCGTGAAGGTATGCTATTGCTATCTGCAAATCCATCAATAATGAACAGTAATGGTGAATGTCATTGCGAGCACCCAAAGGGTGCGAAGCAATCTCATTCACAACGAAGAGATTGCTTCGTTTCACTCGCAATGACATTTCTTATCACTTGGTCAGCATTCATTTTAATTTTGTATTCTTCCTGCTTGGCATTGACGCCTGAAGAGGTTGTGGTAATAGCTAATAAGATGGCAGAGGACAGTGTTGATCTGGCTGAATATTATATGAAAAAAAGAGGAGTTCCTGCTCACAATCTAATAAAACTTAAAGCTCCTTCAGATGAACATTGTAATAGAGAGGATTATGAAAAATATATTGCATCACCAATAAGAGAATTCTTAAAAAAGAACGATCCTGGAGGAAACAGATTCAAATGCTTGCTCATTATGTACGGAGTGCCTTTGAAGGTTGGAGCTCCCAAACTAACTAATCACGAACAAAAGCAATTACAGGAACTCCGCAAACAACTTGATATAACCCATGAAAAGATAAAAAAATCAGAAAATCAAGATAAAATGAAAATTGAAACACTAAAAAAAGAGGAAGAGGGGATAAAGAAACAGATTGATGATATAAGTAAAGCCTTTGAAGGGGCATCGGTAGATTCTGAACTGGCAATAGTCAGAGAAGACAATTATCCTCTGAAAGGCTGGCTTCCTAATAAATATTTCGTGGGATACCGTAGGGAAAAGGTTAAAAACATGCCGGAAAAGGTTATGTTGATAAGCCGTCTGGATGGACCCTCAGAAGATATTGTCCGCAGAATTATTGAAGACAGTCTCCAAACTGAAGAAAAGGGGCTTTATGGTAATGCATATTTTGATGCTCGATGGCCAGATCCCGGAGACAAAAAAGTAACCGATTATGCTTTTTACGACCGGGCAATTCATAATGCAGCTCATTTAGTAGAAAAACGCTTATTGATGCCAACGATTCTTGATTCTCAGGAGAGACTTTTTCAACCTAAAAGTGCTCCTGATGCGGCACTTTACTGCGGATGGTACAGCCTTGCCAATTATGTTGATGCCTTTACATGGGTAAGGGGTTCAGTCGGATTTCATATTGCAAGTTCAGAATGTTCAACATTAAAAAATAAAGGGAGCAAGGTTTGGTGTAAGGCGATGCTTGAAAAGGGAGTGGCTGCGACTTTAGGCCCTGTGTCTGAGCCATACATTCAATCCTTTCCGGTCCCTGATGTTTTCTTTGGCTGTCTTGTTGAAGGACAAATGACGTTAGCGGAGTGTTATGCTCTATCGAATCCGTTCTGGTCATGGCAGATGCTTTTGATTGGTGATCCGTTGTACCAGCCTTTTAAAAACTATAAGAAAAAGAAAAACTCACAAGTCTGATATGAAAATCTTACATATCCTTGACCATTATAAACCTCATTTTAGCGGGTATGTTTTCAGGACAAGTTATATCCTGAAATATCAAAAAGAATTCGGTCTTGAGCCTGTTATTGTCACTTCACCCAAGCATGGTCATGCAGAAAAACCTGTGGAACAAATTGACAAAATAAGGATTTACAGGACTGTATCGAATGATTTCGGAAAAACACCTTTTGTGAAAGAGACGAGATTAATGAAGACCCTTCAAAAGAGGATTGAAGAGGTTATCGAATGTGAAAATCCAGATGTGATTCATGCCCATTCACCAAGTCTGAATGGAAATCCTGCCTTGAGGGCAGGTAGGAAATACGGTATTCCAGTCGTTTATGAGGTGAGGGCATTCTGGGAGGATGCTGCTGTTGATCATGGCACCTTTGCAGAGGGGTCGTTGAAATATAAGATAAGCAGGTTTATGGAAACCGGGTTATTTAAGAAGGTAGACGCATTATTCACTATATGCGAAGGGCTCAAAAAGGAAATGGTATCAAGGGGAATCCCTGATGATAAGGTCACGGTCATCCCAAACTGTGTTGATACAGAAGTGTTTGCTCCATTAGAGTATGACTTAGCAATAGCGGACAGATACGGTTTGAAAGATAAGATTGTCTATGGGTTTATAGGTTCATTTTATCACTATGAGGGATTAGACATATTATTAGATAGTTATAAGAATGTGATAAAGAAAAATAGTAATACAATGCTGTTCCTGATAGGTGATGGACCTGCAAGATCTGCACTTCATGAAAAAACAAAACAAATGGGATTACTCAGGAATATCATTTTTACAGGGAAAATCCCCCATCAAGAAATAAAGCGATATTATTCTGTAATTGATTTCCTTGTTTACCCGAGAAAGAGTATGAGGCTTACTGAGCTTGTTACACCGCTTAAACCACTTGAGGCTATGGCGATGGGTAAGGTGGTTGTGGGAAGTGATGTTGGAGGTATTAAGGAATTGGTAACACATAACAAGGATGGTTTTCTGTTTAAAGCAGGAGATATTAATGATCTTTCAAGATTGCTGAATGATTTGGCTTTTAATCAGAATGATACTGGAAGAATCTCAAAGGCTGCGATGGAAACAGTACATGAGAAACACAAGTGGGACATAGCAGTAAAAAAATATTTGCCCGTCTATGAAAAAATATTATCCATAAAACATTTGAGATGATAATGAAGTTGAGACCTTACCACTTTATCATATTGTCTATCATCTGGATGTCCATAATATTTTATTTGTCATCCTTACCTTCAACTTCTACCGGTCCTGATACCCTTTTATTTATAATTATCTCGAAAGTGCTTCATTTTGTTATTTTCGGGATATTGTCCATTCTGTATCTTTCCAGTTTGAAGTGGGATAAACACCTTCGGGATACAGGGATAAAATTCTTTATCCTCAGTTTATTTCTTACGAGTATCTATGCCATGACTGATGAGTATCATCAATCGTTCAGTCCTGGAAGAACTCCATCAGTCAGGGATGTAATTATTGATACATGTGGGGCTCTGACATTCCTTACGATTGCATATTTACTGAAAAGATTTGTTAAACATGATGAGAAGAATTGAATATATCTACCCATCAAAGATTTGCTATACTTAATTTTTTTTCTATCATTGGAATGAGTTGAATGAGAGTTATTCAATGAAACGTTCATGTCTTAAAAAGGCACAAAGGATAATGAAAATTAGTAATCCCCTTATACCCTATACCCCCCTTTAGAAAAGGGGGCGAGGGGGGATTTGAGGTATTTTCAGGTGAAAGTTCTTGTTACAGGTGGAGCAGGCTATATCGGAAGCCATGTAGTCAAAGCCTTGGGTGAAAAAGGCCATGAAATTCTTGTCTATGACAATCTTTCTACAGGTCATGAATGGGCAGTCTTATATGGAAGACTGGTCAAAGGTGATCTTTCGGATAAGGTTTTTTTCGATAAAGTTATAAAGGAGTTTAAGCCTGATGCAGTTATGCACTTTGCAGCATGTATTCAGGTAGAAGAATCTGTAAAAGAACCTCTCAAATATTACAGGAACAATACTGCAAATACCCTGAATCTCGTAGAAGTTTTAATAGAAAACGGAGTGAATAAATTTATATTTTCTTCGACTGCTGCTGTGTATGGGATACCTGATACAATACCTGTGGATGAGGATGCACCACTGAATCCCATCAATCCCTATGGTTCTTCCAAGGTAGCAGTGGAGCGGATGTTGCAGGATTTGTCACAAACTGCAGATTTTAACTATATCTCGTTAAGATATTTTAATGTTGCTGGTGCTGACCCTGAAGGGAGAATAGGGCAGGCATATGAAGATTCTACTCATCTTATAACGAGGGCATTAAAGACTGCAAAGGGAGAGTTTGGTAAGCTATTAATCTTTGGAACTGATTATTCTACTCCTGATGGAACATGTATAAGGGATTATATTCATGTGGATGATTTAGCCATAGCGCATATCTTAACAATGGATTATCTTTTACATGGTAGCGAAAGCAGCAGATTTAATTGCGGCTATGGACATGGTTATTCTGTAAAGGAGGTTGTTCAAACAGCGAAGAAGGTAACAGGCATAAACTTCACTACAGAAAATACAGGAAGAAGACCTGGTGACCCACCTGTCTTAATAGCTGATAGCTCAAGATTAAAGAATGAGTTGAATTGGAAACCTCAATACGACGATTTAGAATATATAATAAAGACGGCATGGGAATGGGAGAGGAAATTAGACCATGGAAGCATACGACAAGGTTAATTTTTTAGATACTGTAAAAACCTATAAATTCCAACTCATTATCACGGCTCTCTTGTTGGCAGGACTCTATTATCCTGTCATCCCCTCTATGATCATGGATTGGTATGAAGACCCTAACTATTCACACGGATTCATTGTTCCAATTATAGCTGGCTATTTTCTCTATCAACGTATGAGTGATTTGAAAAAGGCTCTTGTTATACCGAGTAATAAGGGACTACTCATCATAGTCGCCGGGCTGTTGTTATTAACCATTGCATATGTTGGTACAGAATACTTCACCATGAGGGCGTCGCTTATTGTCCTTCTTGCAGGAATGGTACTGTACTTCTCCGGGAAAGAGGTCTTTAAAGTTGTAGCACTTCCTCTCGGGTATCTCTTTTTTATGGTTCCTCTGCCTTATATAATCTATGATTCCATTGCGTTCCCTCTTAAACTCTTTGTTGCAAAATATTCTGTTTTATTCCTCAGGGGTATTGGTATTTCCGTATGGAGAGAAGGCAATATCATCATGCTCTCTAATACCATATTAGAGGTTGCCGATGCCTGTAGCGGTATACGGTCACTGATGTCACTCCTGGCATTGAGCGTAGCCTTTGCATTCCTTTCACAAAACACAACCCTAAAAAGGGTTATTGTTATTTTCTCAGCAATTCCAATTGCTATTTTTGCCAATAGTTTAAGGGTTATCGTGACAGGCATCCTTGCCCAATACTGGGGATCACGGGCTGCTGAAGGATTTTTCCATGAGTTTGCAGGACTGGCAGTATTTGGTGTTGCTGTAGCCATGCTTATACTGACTGGCGCTATAGTCAAAAGGATTGGAAAATGATCAAAAATAAAAGATTTTTTATTGTCTATATACTCATAATAATTGTTGGATTGTATATTAACCTCCATGCCGATATATCAGTTCCGACAAATAAACCTTTGCATGAGTTTCCCCTGATGAATCATGGGTGGAAAATGATTTCACAATCTACCTTTACCGAGGGAGAGTTGAATGTATTGAAACCGACAGATTATATGTTCAGAGATTATGTTGGTCCTGATGGCAGACATGTCCTTCTCTACATAGGGTATCATGGAGGAGGGAAGGGGACTGGTGGGATTCATTCACCAAAGCACTGCCTCCCAGGCAGTGGATGGTATAAGGTTGTAGAAAAGGAAATGAATCTCGATGTTGGAAATAAAAAGATAGATATGATGAAGGCAATTTACCAGAAGGGTGAGGGGAGAACGCTTTTTCTCTACTGGTATCAGGTAAAGGGAAAGTCTTTATCGGATGAGTATTCCCTGAAGTTGTCGGAGATAGTAAATTCGATTTTATATAGGCGCCGGGATTCAGCATTTATAAGGATTTCTGTACCTTTTGAGACAGATGAAGAAAAGGCATTCTCATCTGGCATTCAATTCATAAGAGATTTTTATCCAGCTATTCAGGAATTCCTGCCTCAATAGGAATGTAATTCAAGAATGTAATCCAGGATTTTAGGGAGGATATAATGTGTGGAATTATTGGGTATATCGGAAAAGGTGATGCAGTCCCTCTTATTGTAGATGGACTTAAGCGACTCGAATACAGGGGATATGATTCTGCTGGTATCGCATTTTTTACCAATGGCAGGATTGGTATCCTAAGGTCAGCCGGAAAGATAAAGGATCTGGAAAGGATCATTCAAAAGACGAATATTAAAAGTACTGTCGGTATAGGGCATACGAGATGGGCAACGCATGGAAGACCATCAGAGGAAAATGCACATCCGCACAGATCAGGAAAGACCGTTATTGTCCATAACGGGATTATCGAAAATTATCTGTCACTGAAGGAGAGATTAACTGCTGAGGGACATATCTTCAAATCAGAGACTGATTCTGAGGTGATATGTCATCTGATAGAAAGCTTTATAAGAAAGGGTATGGATTTAGAAAAAGCTGTCAGGGCTGCGATAAAAGAAATGCACGGCGCTTTTGCTATCGGCATTATACATGAAAAAAACCCTGATAAGATTATTGCAGTTAGAAAGGACAGCCCTCTTGTTGTTGGACTTGGTAATAATGAGTTTTTTATGGCATCTGATATTCCGGCATTTCTGAGCCATACCAGGGATGTCATATTCCTCGATGATTTTGAGATGGCTATACTTTCGACGGATGGATTACGCATAACAGACTTTGAGGGAGGGCCTGTTGAAAAGAATGTGGTTAAGATTTCATGGAACCCTGCAATGGCTGAGAAGGGTGGATATAGGCATTTTATGCTCAAGGAGATATATGAACAGCCACGGGCTATCACCGACACGATGCGAGGGAGATTTTCACTTGAAAATGGAGAAATTAATCTTGATGAATTCTCAATGGACAAAGATACACTCAGAACGATTAACAGGGTGCTTTTTGTTGCCTGTGGTACGTCATGGCATGCATGCCTTATAGGCAAATATCTGGTAGAGATGCTGGCGAGGGTCCCTGCAGAGGCAGAGATTGCATCGGAGTTCAGGTACAGAGATCCAATAATAAATGATACTGATCTTTTTGTCTCGATAACACAATCAGGCGAGACTGCTGATACCCTTGCTGCTCAGCGTGAGGCAAGAAAGCTTGGTGCCAAAATATTGAATATATGCAATGTTGTTGGAAGCACGAGCGCCAGGGAGGCTGAGGTATCAGGTGGAGGTGTTTTTTATACACACTCAGGGCCTGAGATTGGAGTTGCCTCAACAAAGGCATTTACCTCACAGCTCACTGCACTGTATCTTCTTGCCATCGCATTAGGCCGCACACATAAGATGCTTGATAAGGAAACGACAAAGACCCTTCTGACTGACCTTATTGAAATACCTTCAAAGGTTGAGAATATACTTTCAATGGATAGTCAGATAGAAGCTTTAGCGCGAGAGCTCTTTCATGCGAATAATTTCCTGTACCTGGGCAGGGGGATAAATTATCCAATAGCACTCGAAGGTGCATTAAAATTAAAAGAGATTTCTTACATACATGCAGAAGGTTACCCGGCTGGTGAAATGAAACATGGCCCTATAGCACTCATTGATAGAGACATGCCTTCTGTATTTTTTGTACCAAAAGACAGGACATATGACAAGATATTATCAAATATTGAAGAAGTGAAAAGCCGTGGAGGAAGGGTAGTCGCAATAGCTACAGAGAGTGACACCATGATAAAATCTATTGCAAATTACACATTGTATATTCCTGAAACCAACATGTATCTTACGCCTTTGCTTTTTGCCATATATCTTCAGCTCATTGCATACCATATTGCTGTACTCAGAGGATGCGATGTTGACCAGCCAAGAAACCTTGCTAAAAGTGTGACGGTAGAGTAACCAATTAAAAATTACCAATTATCAATGCAAAATTATCATTTAAAATTTAACCTGGTAGTTGATAATTGATAATTTTAACTTGAAAATGAGCCTTTTAAACATAATATCCATCCTTTCAATTCTAACATCCATTATCGTTTCAGTCTTCATGTTTGCTAAAGACAGAAAGGGCATTTCAAACATTGCCTTTGCATTCGGTATGCTTTCAATTGGAGCAATAGAATTTGGAGATTTTATGACCTTACGGGAACCGAATAATATATTGATTTATAAGAAAATTTCGCTCATCGGAGAATCACTCCTGCCAGGTTTATGGTTATTGTTTAGCCTTGCATATAGCAGGAAGGATTTTAAAGAGATTAGCATATTCTGGAAATCGGCACTTGCTCTATCAATCCTTCCATTCTTATTTGTTTTTTCTCTTCCGCTTAACCTCTTTTTTTATGCGCCCGATATAGAAACAGAAAAGATATTGTTCCTGGGGAATGCCGGGTATTATTTTTATCTCTTCATCCTCGTTTATGCTGTCTTAACCCTGATTAATCTTGAAGGCACATTAAGAGCATCTTCCGGTACCATACGATGGCGGATAAAACATACCCTTATCGGTACGGGTGGTATTATGGCATTATTGATTTATTACTACAGCCATGCCCTTCTTTATCGTTCCATAGATATGAACCTCAATCCTGTGAGGGCAGGGGTAGTCATTCTATCCTCTCTCCTTGTCATGATTTCGATATTCAGGCAGACTTTTCCGAGGGAGGAAATAACGGTATCGAGGGGAATATTCTATCGGTCACTGGTTCTTGTTGTAGTAGGTATATATCTGTTTGGACTTGGAATAGTTGGGACGGGTATGAGGTATCTTGGAGAAAATACCGGGAAATATTTATCAATAGGGATAATCTTTGCCAGTGCCATAGGACTTATTTCAGTATTATTCTCAGAAACCTTGAGAAGAAGGGTTAAGGTTTTTATAGATAAAAATTTTTACCGCAATAAATATGATTATAGGGCTCAATGGTTACAGTTTACTCAAAGGATGTCATCTACAAAATCCTTTGATGGACTTCTCTTTGCGATACTTGAGGGATTTGCCTCTACAATAGGCTCAAGGATACAATCCCTTTGGCTTTATAACAATGCAACAGATGCATTTCATCAGGCACAGCCTCATGATGTTTCACATCCTCCTATCACCGTACAGGGTAATAATAGCCTTATATCATATTTCAAGGAGAAAGGCTGGGTATTGAATACAAAAGATAAAAAAGAGAATGATACAATCCTTGAGGAAAACATGGAATTTTTTGAAAGAACTCATGCATCACTTGTTGTGCCCCTCAAGAACAATGGGCATGTAATAGGTTTTATTGTACTCGGAGAATCCCTCAGTAACGATGCATATAATTATGAAGATTACGATATCTTAAAAGCCCTTGCCAGGCAGGCGAGTTCTGCCATACTGAATGCAAAACTATCAGAAGCACTCGCAGAAGCCCGTGAGATGGAGGCAATGGGAAGGATCTCATCATTCATCATTCATGACCTGAAGAACCTTGTATATACATTGTCTATGACTGCCGAGAATGCGTTGGATAATATCGGGAAACCAGAGTTTCAACAGGATATGATTACAACCCTTTCAAATACTGTTGATAAAATGAAGGTACTTATCAAAAAGCTCTCGGATATGCCTGAAAAGGTGGAATTACATATTGAGGCAGTTGACCTGGCAGAACTAATTCAAGAGTCAGTGAAACCTTATTCAAATGGGAAGACAAAAGTTGAGATAGGGTCTCTTGAACATCTTATCATTCGTATTGACAGAGAGGAGATTCGAAAGGTAATAATAAACCTCATCTTAAATGCGGTTGAAGCTTCAAATGGCGGAAGGGTGAATATTCAGGTAGGTAAGAAAGACAGCCTGGCATGTATAACTGTCAGTGATAATGGCTGCGGGATGTCAGAAGAATACATTGAGAAGCACCTGTTTAAGCCTTTTCGTTCAACAAAAAAGAAGGGCCTCGGCATAGGACTTTTCCAGTGTAAGACTGTGGTTGAAGCCCACGGTGGGGACATAAAGGTTAAAAGTAAGGAAGGCGTGGGAACGGATTTTATGGTATATTTACCTTTAGATCCTGAAAAAATGTAAAATTATTTGATCTTTGCTTTAAATATTTTTACATTGTCATTGCGAGCCCGAAGGGCGTGGCAATCTCATCATGGCTCAGCAATCTGAAAAGGGTATAAATGAAGAGGCAATACTATGTTTATATAATGACAAACAAACATAATACCGTTCTATATGCAGGTATGACCAACGATCTGAAAAAGAGGGTTTATGAACACAAAGAAAAATTAGTTAATGGATTTACAAATAAATACAACATTATAAAACTTGTCTACTATGAGGTCTTTGAAGATCCTGAAA
>Ga0194113_10010923_pt1 | contig 10797 bp, 8 predicted proteins | sample TA2MahC200mmetaG_FD_146193 | JGI IMG/M metagenome (GOLD analysis project Ga0194113, IMG submission 146193) | Freshwater microbial communities from Lake Tanganyika, Tanzania - TA2015017 Mahale Deep Cast 200m | ecosystem: Environmental > Aquatic > Freshwater > Lake | place: Tanzania: Lake... | reverse complement strand
CAAGTTAAGACCAAATCCGCAGGTATAATGCTGTTCCTCACCCTTGACGGGGGAGGCCAGGTGGGGGTGAAATCGGTGCTCTCGATTATGTTCACCCTCCCCTAACCCCTCCCGTCTAGGGAGGGGAATTGAAAAAAGACACTTAACTTGATGCGCATGCACGTTTAAATGACAACCCCCTACCCCTTTGATAAGGGGGACTATTTTCTAAAACATGCCTGCCCTTTATGACAACGAGCCTGTTGCACGAGTTGGCGCTGGCGTATTCCTGCCAACTTCATACATGGCTATTATGTTTTCTAATGGGATGTCAGGCAAAAACTCCTGGCTGGGTGCGAGTATGTAGCCGCCACCACATCCGAAAATCTCTATTAGCCTCTTGGTTTCCGCACGTACTTCCTCAACGGTACCGAACGGTAATAGTCGTTGAGTATCTACCCCGCCGTGAAAAGTGATGGAATCGCCAAACTGAGCCTTCAATATTTCAGGTGCCATATCAGCAGCTCTCACCTGTACCGGGTCGAGTGCATCCATTCCCAATTCAATAAGTCTGGGAATAAGCCTGATGACACTTCCACAGGAATGCAACATCACCTTAAGACCGAAATCCTTCGCTAAGCTGAACAACCTTGCCAGATGGAGGGCATAAAATTCATCCCACATCTCCGCGCTCATGATGAGTCCCCTCTGCGTTCCATAATCATCGCCCATAAAAAAGATATCCATCTTCCCGTTTGCAGCTTCGAAGGTTCGTGCGCTCTGTTCATAGAATAGGTCATTTATTCGCTTCAGGAATAGGTGAACGAAACCGGGGTCATCATACATTTTGACCATAAGCGTTTCCATGCCGATGAGTCCTGAAGCCGTGCAGAATATAGGGCTCCATGCCCCGCCCATCACGGCGTAATAACTATATTTATCGCAGAGCTTTTCGATATTTGAATAGTCGAACATATCGGCGCTGGGCAATTCGCATTTCTCCAAATCCTCAATAGTCCTAGCATTTTGCAATCCTGCCCAGCAGTCGGATGACCCCACATACGGCGCGCGGACAGTACGCAAATCGACGCCTAAAGAGCCGAGCAATTCATCGTAGTCCTTTAAACTAAGGCGCTTTAGCATATTCTCATTGACCACTTGCCACGCCCAGTAGTCCATCGGAACTCTATCTGTGTCTTCATGATTCATCGCCATTAAGACGCGTTCTTTTGAAGATAACATAAGATGCCCTCCTTAATTATTTCCTGAGACATCGTATCGTCCTTGTTGAAAAGGTGATGAAAACTGCACTTTAAAAACGATTCAGGTATCATGCAGGTTTCAATAAACCTCACTTTTTCAAAGTCACCCTCGAAATCAGATATCATCAGGCTTTAGAAAAATATCCCATATTAAAAAAGGCATATTTTAATGTAGACATAATGCGTACCTTTTGATATAATTATCTTAAAAAAGGACTTATCACATTTTGAAACTACAAAGAAACCTAATTTTATCAATAATTTTCTTAATCGCTGTTTTTTTTATAGGTGTAATCGGATATAGAATAATCGAAAAAAATTGGTCTATTCTTGATGCTGTTTATATGACCGCTATCACATTAGCGACAGTGGGTTATACTGACCTGGGAGTTTCAAGTACAGGGAGAATTTTTACTATCATTCTGATTGTAATTGGCATAAGCATCTTTGCTTATAGTATAAGCACTGCTGTAGCTTTCGTAATCGAAGGACAACTCACTGATGTTTTGAAGAGAAGAAAAATGGAAAATCAAATAGAAAAACTTGAAAACCATTGTATCATTTGTGGCGCGGGAGATACCGGAATCCACGTCATTGACGAATATATAACGATGAAGATGGATTTTATAGTAATAGAACGAGATAGCGAACGTTTGAAGCGTCTGTTAGAAACCCGCGAATTTCTTTATATTGAAGGCGATGCCACAAATGATGAAGTTCTCATTAAAGCAAGAATTGATAAGGCGGATGGATTGGTAGCCACTTTGTCTGGTGATAAAGAAAACTTGTTTGTGGTTTTATCCGCCAGGGGACTTAATCCCAAGCTGAAGATAGTCTCGAAAGCAATTGAGAGTGGAACTGAAGAAAAACTTCGCAAAGCAGGAGCAGATGAAGTTATATTCCCTGATGTTATCGGAGGACTCAGGATGGCCTCCATCATGATGCGACCAGCGGTAGTAAACTTTCTTGATGCTATGTTAAGAGATAAAGATGGAACAATTCGCTTTGGTGAAGCAATTATTAGAGAAAATTCTGAGCTTATCGGTTCGTCTTTGGTCAATGCTAACATCCAACAGCGAACAGGTTTGTTAATAGTAGCAATTCGTAATGGCAAAGATGGCAGTTTCACCTATAATCCTGCGCCAACCACCCAATTGAACCGGGGGGACACATTGATTGTTATAGGAGATGTTGACCAAATTTTGAAATTAAAGACATTAACGAATGACCGCGCCGGTTAGGATAAGATTAGATGTTGATTTTGGGTGATAAGTTTGGTATATGTTGGATATGTAGGTGGACGCTCTTTGTCCCATTCTTTGGCGAAGACAGAGAGTCGCCACTGGCAAAGACTGAGAATCGCCACTACTCATTCGTGATGTAGCGGACGCTCTCTGTCTCGTCCGTAGCGGACGCTCTCTGTCTCACCCTATTGGTATAGGTGGCGAGGACAGAGAATCGCCACTACGCATTTGCGATGTAGCGGACGCCCTCTGTCTCATCCGTAGCGGACGCTCTCTGTCTCGTCCTATTGGTATAGGTGGCGAGGACAGAGAATCGCCACTACGCATTGGTGATGTAGCGGACGCCCTCTGTCTCGTCCGTAGCGGACGCCCTCTGTCCCGTCCACTGGCGAGGACGGAGAATTGCCACTACGCATTGGTGATGTAGTGGATGCTCTCCGTCCCGTTCTATTGGTATAAGTGGCGAGGACAGAGAATCGCTACTACGCATTGGTGATGTAGCGGACGTTCTCTGTCTCGTCTGTAGTGGACGCTCTCCGTCCCGTCCATTGGCGAAAACAAAAAGACGAGGACGGAGAATCACCACTACATATCAAGTTATGTATATATTCAATAAAAATAACGGTGAATAAAATGAAAAATAACAATAAGCTACCATTTAAACGAAAACGCCTTCGTTTAGAACATTTTGACTACGCTGATGAAAGTTATATAATATTTGGGACGATTTGCGCTCTTCGTGGTGAGCCATTCAACACTCCTGGACTTGCCCAAGAAGTTATTCAATCACTTCTTTGGTCGGAAGGAAAAGGGCGATTCAAGCTGTACTGCTACTGTTTGATGCCAGATCATCTTCACCTTCTTTTTTCTCCGGGTCCGATTGGTTGGAAGTTATCAAGAGGGATTAGGGCTTTCAAAAGATTTACAGCTCGCAAAAGCTGGGGATACGGATTCCACGGGGGTTTGTGGCAGAGAAGTTGGTATGACCACGTTGCCCGGAAATCGGAAGATTTAATCGCTACTTGTGAATACATATTAAACAATCCTGTTCGATGGGAATTGGTCGAAAGAGCAGAAGATTGGCCCTATTCATGGGTAATAGATGTGTTGCCCATTTAATAGGTTTGTGTTATACTGGCGAGGACAGAAGATCGCCACTACGCATTGGTGATGTAGCGGATGCTCTCCGTCCCGTCCGATTGGTGTAGGTGGCGAGGACAGAGGATCGCCACTACGCATTTGCGATGTAGCGGACGCCCTCTGTCTCGTCCGTAGTGGACGCTCTCTGTCTCGTCCGTAGCGGATGCTCTCTGTCTCATCCGTAGTGGACGCCCTCCGTCCCGTCCATTGGCGAAAACAAAAAGACGAGGACGGAGAATCGCCACTATGTCCTGCCCATTTGTGAAGACGGAGCATCTCCGCTGTGTGTAAATGAAATCTTGTTATCCAGTGCCGAATGTGATATAATCCAAAAGAAGAAACAACTGATTACAAAGTGAAGGCTCTTTTTTACAGAGGAACATAGGCAAGCATGTGGCAATCGGCGCGGATTTCTATCAACTTCAGACTGGCAAATTCAGCGCAACAAAGAAACTCCTGGTGTTGAAGTGAGTTCCATTGGCATGGAAAGAGCCCTTTTAAACTGAATTTTCGGATAGTTGAAAATTCTTAATTTGGTCAACTTTTTTAAGTGTCTGTTAACCGGGCGAAAGCCCAAAAGGAGGTATCCGTAAAATGGAAAGCAAAACGATGCAAACAAAAGCTAACACAGGACATGAAGGCGGTTATTGTACAAATGCGAAGGCGGTTTTGAACCGTCATTCCAGGCATGTCATTGCGAACGAAGCGAAGCAAACAGTCATTGCGAGTGAAACGAAGCAATCTGGCAATGTATTTGGGTGCGCCCTGCTGAATAGAGCAGGCAGAAGAGCCATGTTTCTGCTGATGGTTATGGTTGTAGCGCTTTGGGCAACGGGTTTGTGTTTTGCCCAACTTGCCGACTCTCCTTGGCCTATGAGGGGCCACGATGCAAAACACACAGGTCAAAGCCCATACAAGGGTCCGAAATTCGCAAATCTGAAGTGGCAGTTCGAGACGGGTGGTAGTGTCTATTCCTCCCCAGCGATAGGTTCAGATGGGATGGTATACGTGGGGTCTTATGATGACAATCTCTACGCCATAAACCCCGATGGGAGCATGAAGTGGAAGTTCATGACTGGGAGTTGGGTCTCTTCCTCCCCTGTGATAAGTTCAGATGGGACGGTGTACGTAGGGTCTTGGGACGACAATCCGTATGGGACGACAATCTCTATGCCCTAACCCCCGATGGAAACCTGAAGTGGAAGTTCGAGACGGGGGGTTGGGTCAATTCCTCCCCTGCGATAGGTTCAGATGGGACGGTATATGTGGGGTCTTGGGACAACAATCTGTATGCCATAACCCCCGATGGCAGCCTCAAGTGGGAGTTCAAGACGGGGAATTTTGTCGACTCCTCCCCGGCGATAGGTTCAGATGGGATGGTATACGTGGGGTCGGGTGACGGCAATCTGTATGCCCTAAACCCCGATGGAAGCATAAAGTGGAAGTTCGAGACGGGTTATAGAGTCTATTCCTCCCCTGCGATAGGTTCAGATGGGACGGTATACGTAGGGTCTATGGACAACTACCTCTACGCCCTAAACCCCGATGGTAGCCTGAAGTGGAAGTTCAGGACGGGTGGTAGTGTCCTTTCCTCCCCCGCGATAAGTTCAGATGGGACGGTATACGTAGGGCCTATGGACAACTACCTCTACGCCCTAAACTCCGATGGTAGCCTGAAGTGGAAGTTCATAACGAGTTATTATGTCATGTACTCCCCAACGATAGGTTCGGATGGGACGGTGTACGTGGGGTACTTTGACCTATATGCTATAAACCCCGACGGAAGAATGAAGTGGAAGTTCACGGAGGTCTATGTCTCTTCCTCTCCAACGATAGGTTCTAATGGGACGGTATATGCGGGGTCTATGGATGGCGGCGTTTACGCCTTGGGTAGGGCTTCTGGCCCAGAGATAGCTCTTTTGAAAACATGCGTCTATTTCGGTTCAGTTCCGGTTAGGAGTTCAAAGCAGATGACTCTAACCATCTTGAATATCGGGGACGCTACTCTCTCCGTCAGAAGCATAAGCTCAAGCTCCCCTGAGTTTGTGGTATCTCCAACATCCTTCGCAGTCGCTGTTGGCTCAAGTCAGGAGGTGACGGTCACTTTCACACCTTCATCCGATGATACTAAGTTAGCCACGCTTACTATAACCTCAAATGTTGATAAAAGTGTAACTGTTTCCTTAATAGGTAACCTTACTCTGGCAAACTTTCCCTGGCCCATGATGGGCCACGATGCAAAGCACACGGGCAAAAGCCCATACAAAGGTCCCTCAGCGGCAAACCTGAAGTGGAAGTTCGAGACGGGAAGGGGTGTCTATTCCTCTCCTCCCGCGATAAGTTCAGATGGGACGGTATACGTGGGGTTAGGCAATCTCCATGCCCTAAACCCCGATGGAAGCCTGAAGTGGATGTTCGAGACGATGTGGGGTAGTGTCCTTTCCTCCCCAGCGATAGGTTTAGATGGGACGGTATACGTGAAGGCGAGTGATATTCTCTATGCCCTAAACCCCGATGGAAGCTTGAAGTGGAGGTTCAGGATGATGCATTCTCTGCCCGGGACGGATTATTATTCTACTATCAATTCCTCTCCAGCGATAAGTTCAGATGGAACGGTATATGTGGGGTCACAAGAAGACAATCTGTATGCCCTAAACCCCGATGGAAGCCTGAAGTGGATGTTCAGTCCGTTTCTGGATTTCGTCGGGCCGAGGCTTTTTGACTATTCCTCCCCAGCGATAGGTTCGGATGGGACGATATATGTGGGGTCTTTGGGCGGCATGTATGCCCTAAACCCCGATGGAAGCCTGAAGTGGAGGTTCAATACAGGTGATATTGTCTCTTTCTCCCCAGCGGTAGGCTCGGATGGGACGGTATATGTGGTGGGGTCTTTGGGCGGCATGTATGCCCTAAACCCCGATGGAAGCCTGAAGTGGATGTTCAATACAGGTGATAGTGTCTTTTCCTCCCCGGCGATAGATTCTGATGGAACTATATACGTGGGGTCTTGTGGTACGTGGGGTCTTGGGGGAGGCGGCAATCTGTATGCCATAAACTCTGATGGAAGCTTGAAGTGGATGTTCAAGACGGGTGGTAGTGTCCTTTCCTCCCCAGCGATAGATTCTGATGGGACGGTATACGTGGGGTCAAATGACGACAATCTGTATGCCATAAACTCTGATGGAAGCTTGAAGTGGATGTTCAATACAGGTGATAGTGTCTTTTCCTCCCCAGCGATAGGTTCAGATGGAACAGTATATGTGGGGTCTGATGGCAGCGTTTACGCCTTGGGAATGGTTTCTGGTTGGGATATAAATCGGGATGGGATGGTAGATATCCTTGACCTTGTAATTATTGGGAAGCATTATGGCGAATCTCCACCGGAAGATACAAGAGTTGATGTCAATGGGGATGGAAAGGTAGATATCACCGACCTTGTGTTGGTAGGAAAACACTTAGGTGAGAAAGCTGATTAATCCTGATACGTGTGTTCTGCACTAGCAGGGTCTTCGTAAGTCACTGGCAATTGAAAATCTGCACACAAAATAGAAGGAGAAAAAATGTATTGGAAAGAATCTCTCGAAAGGTAACAACCCCCTATAAATGAAAAACTCGTATATCCATTCAATACCATTAACATTTTGGAGGTAAATATAATGAGACCTAATAAGATTCGAGAATTGCTAAATGCCGGACAACCAACGATTGGTACCCGTGTTCATAACACCTGGCCGTCCATTGTCGAGGCTATCGGACACACAGGTATGTATGATTATGTTGAGTTCCTGGCGGAGTATGCGCCTTTTGACCTGTATTCCCTTGATAACTTCTGCCGCACGGCTGAATTGTACAATATGTCGTCGATGATAAAGATCGACCAGGAACCACGTGGCTTCCTTGCGCAACGTGGCATCGGCGCAGGCTTCCAGAGCGTACTGTTCGCAGATTGCCGGTCGGTTGACGATGTGCGCCAGTGCGTGCGTATTGTCCGTCCCGACACTCCTGAAGATAAAGGAATTCACGGTGTTGGGTCGCGCCGCTTTGCCTACATGGGATATGGTGGCTCACCCGAATACGTTCAGGCGCTTCGAGATATTGTTGTTGTGATTATGATTGAAAAAAAGTCAGCCGTTGAGCAGTTAGAGGATATCTTAGCAGTAGAGGGAGTTGACATGATACAATGGGGACCCTCAGATTACTCAATGAGTAGTGGCCTGGCAGGTAGACGAGAAGAAGTCAAGGATGTTGAGCGTAAGGTTATCGAAACAGCACTCAGGATGAATGTACCACCGCGAGCCGAGATTAATAGTCCCGAGCAAGCCCAATATTACCTGGACCTTGGAGTACGTCATTTCAATATCGGAACAGACCTATCAATTCTCTACAATTGGTGGAGAGTGAATGGGGATAACTTGCGGAAGATTGTTGGGAATGCGTAGTAAGAAACCCGTTTTCTCCGAGAAAACGGGTTTTTATAGACTTCCGAAGTCTCCGAGACTTCGGAAGTCTGTATAGGAGATTATATTATGAGTCTTTCAGAAAAAGATAAAACGATTTTGTGTGATTTAGCGAAAAAAGTTGCTGAAATTTCTGCTCTTCCGGTGCAACAGAAGAAAGCAGAACTATGGCTGCGGCTTAACCGCCTTGAGCGCGTACGACCCATGGTCATCCTGCAAAACGGTACATGGCATGAAACGGGAGACCAGATTAAACTTGAAACTGAAGACGGTTTCGCCCGGCAACATGAGTGGCACCTTCGCGCCACGCTTTACCATTGGGAGCACATGCGCGACGATAGCGTTTACGAGGCTAAAATCCATTGCCCCATCGCCATCAGAGAAACAGGTATGGGCATCGGTGTGAATGCGACCCGGCCCGACCATGTGTTCGGCGCTGCTAAGTACAATTCCGTAATCGCTGACGACGCCGACCCAAACATCATCCCGATGCCTACGGTTACGGTGGACTGGGAGGAGACGGAACGGAATTACCAACGCCTAAGTGAGATATATGACGGCATTCTCACCGTGGAAAAACGCGGGGTTGGCGGCCATTGGTTCTCCATTATGGACCAGTTTATCCAGTGGCGCGGTTTGCACAATACTTTTACCGATATGATTGACCGCCCGGAATGGGTTCACGCCTGGATGGAGCGCATGACCCAGTGGAACCTTAACCGTCTTTCTCAGTGCGAGAAGTTGAATGTTCTATCGCTCAATAACGGAAATCACGGTGTTGGCCCTGGCGGTTTAGGCTTTACGGACGAATTGCCGCAACATGACTTCGACGGCACGCACGTCAGGACAATTGACCTGTGGGGTCACGCCACGACCCAGATATTCTCCGAGGTCTCGCCAGCCATGCATGAAGAGTTTGCCCTCGCCTACGAGAAGCGATTCCTATCGCGATTTGGCCTGGGGAGTTACGGCTGCTGCGAACCACTCGACAAGAAAATCAATATTTTGAAGACCATCCCGAATCTACGTCGTATCAGTATGAGCCCGTGGGTTGATGTAGCCCGCGGCGCAGAAGGACTGGGAAGGGATTACATCTTCTCCTATAAACCGAACCCGGCGATTATTGGGATGGAGAAATGGGATGGCGAGTTCGTTCGCAACCATCTCCGCGATGCCCTGGAAAAGACGCGCGGTTGCGTAATTGAGGTAATAATGAAGGACCTGCATACTTGCCGCCGGGAGCCCTGGCGCATGTGGGAGTGGGTAAAGATTGCTATGCAACTCGCTGAAGAATACGCTTGAGCAAGGAAGGGAAGGAAGGGAAGGAAAGGAAGGAAAAGAATATTCCTCGCTTTCCTTTCTTTCTCACCTTCGTAAAGTGTTCACTTCGTTCACCGACGGCTTCGCCTTACGGTTCGCTTCGCTCACCGACGACTTCGTCTTACGGAATGCAATCTTTGAATATAAAATTGGCATTAGTTTAAATCTTTAGGTCAGTGTAATATTTCGACTATCCATCAGGGTTTTCTGATAGGCGATTATTACTTGAGAATATCAAGGAAGAGAATATGAAACTGAAAGAATGCCCCAACCAAACTTTTTCTAAAAGTTTGGTTGGGGCTATAGGTTTGGGGCAAATGGGGAGTGGAATAGCCGCCAATCTGGTACGGGCAGGTTATTCTGTTATTGGGTACGATTTGAAGGCAGATGCGGTTGATAAACTGGTCGCGGTGGGAGGCCGAGCGGCTGAAAGTAGTAACGATATTGTCGCCCGTTGTGACATCATTTTGACCTGTGTGGAGGGACGTGATTCAATCCGGTTGGCTGACACTATACTGTTACCGAATGCTCGTCCCGGGCAGATTTTTATCGACCATAGCACAGTTCCCGTTCCAGAAACTCGGCGTATTGGGCGGAGTTTTGTTGAAATGGGCATCAAATATCTGGATGCTCCCCTCAGTGGAGGGGCAAGTGGCGCTGTAGCCGGGACACTGAGAGTGTTCATCGGCGGAGATAAGGCGACTGCTGAACAGTGTTGGCCCCTATTCGATACCATTGGCAATCCGGACAAGATTGTTTACTGCGGTCCAATAGGCATGGGACAGGCAGCGAAAGTTGTTCAACAATTGACAACTCGATTCCCAGATGTCGCCCGCTTAGAAGTCATGATGTTTGGTCTTCGGGCCGGATTGGGCCTGGAGATACTTATGCGTGCGCTTGACGTATCACCGGATTCCGGGGATGCTTATGCCAGACTATGTAAGGCTATTCAAGATGGTGCAATAGGAAATCTTTCCTTTGAATTCGCTGAATGGGGATACTATCTTGAAGCAGCTAAAGCGCAAGGTTTTCGTATGCCTATGCTGGAAGCCATGTATGAATTCTGTAAAAACGGCGAAAAGACAACTGCTGATGCGCTTGGACGGCCGGAACCATCGCTTTGGAATGAATTGATGAAGTCGGGGTAGGATTGGCAATTTACCGCACCGTCAAGAAAACGGGTGGGATTTCCCAGGTGAGTGGGTAATACTCACTTACCCACTCACTCACCTTTCAGATACTCTCCTAAGTAAATTCCAAAAAAGTTTGTTTACTTTTGAAACCGCAGAGAACACAGAGAAGACGCAGAGGATACAGAGATAATCTTTTCTCTGCGTTCTCAGCGCCTCCTCTGCGACCTCTGCGGTGAGAAAAAACGACGTAGGAAAAGGTTAC
>Ga0194113_10010905_pt1 | contig 10808 bp, 10 predicted proteins | sample TA2MahC200mmetaG_FD_146193 | JGI IMG/M metagenome (GOLD analysis project Ga0194113, IMG submission 146193) | Freshwater microbial communities from Lake Tanganyika, Tanzania - TA2015017 Mahale Deep Cast 200m | ecosystem: Environmental > Aquatic > Freshwater > Lake | place: Tanzania: Lake... | reverse complement strand
GTAGCGTGGGCCGGTAGCTGTTGGTTCTGTTCCGTCCAACATGCCGCGCATGATGGGGAGTGCCTCACCGAGCCAGCGAAGTCGCTCCGGGAAACCGTCACCGAAGTTCAAGCCGAAGTGTTGATGCTCCTCCTCGAACCAGGCGGCACCGATGCCGAGGATGGCGCGGCCGCCGGAGATGTGGTCCAGAGTGGTGGCGAGCTTGGCGGTGAGTGCTGGCTCACGGAAGGTGTTCGCACCGACCATGAGGCCGATCTTCGCCCTCTTTGTGGCCTCGGCCCAGGCGACGAGGGTGGACCAGCCCTCAAAGATTGGTCCGTTCGGGTTGCCAATGATCGGGTAGACGTGATCCCAGGTCCAGAGGTTGTCGTAGCCGACGCGATCGGCAGTGACCGCCATGGAGCGCATCGACGCCCACTCGGTGAACTGCGGCCAGATGAGTGCGCCGATCTTTACCTTCTCGTTCACGGGCAACCTCCTGCTCTGTTGGCTTCTATCCGACGATGTTGACGAGTCGACCGCCCGCGTGAATGACCTTCTTCACCGGTCGGCCCTCGAGTGCGAGCTTCACTTTATCGGACGCGAGCGCAAGTGCCTCGATCTCCACCTCTGTTGCGCTGGCAGAGACGGTGAGTTTGTCACGGAGTTTCCCATTGACCTGGATCGGGAGTTCACGCGTGCTCGCGGTGAGGAGCGCAGCATCAACTACAGGCCAACTGCGCTGGTGAATCGAGCGCCATGTGGAATCGCTCACGGAGACTCCGCGCGCTGCCTGCAGGCGACTATGTGCCTCTTCGGTGAGATGCGGCGCCATTGGCGCAAGTGCGGATAGTAGGTAGTCGATCGCCTCACTCCACGCCGTACCACCTGCCACAGGGCTACCGCGATACGGGAAGAGGACGTTTGTGAACTCCATCAACTTCGCAACGGTGGTGTTGAAGCGGAAGGCTTCAATGTCGGCCTCAACGCCTGCGACCGCCTTGTGCGCCGCACGACGGATGTTGAGTTCTGCTGCGGCCTGATCCTCACCGTTCGGCAGCGTGCCCGCGTTCGGATCGCCTGGCTCCTTCCCGTGTGCGTCGAGCGCAAGCGTCCAGACTCGTCCGAGGAAGCGCACGATGCCGCTGATGCCGCTGCCAGACCACGGTCCGCCTTGATCCCACGGTCCCATGAACATCAGGAAGAGGCGTACCGCGTCTGCGCCGTGCTTTGCAACGAGCGCATCAGGATCTTCAATGTTGCCGCGCGACTTACTCATTCGCTCGCCGTCGCTGCCGAGGATTTGGCCCTGGTTGAAGAGACGCGTAAACGGTTCGGATTCACTGATCAGCCCAAGGTCGCGCAGTGCCTTGGTGAAGAAGCGCGAGTAGAGGAGATGCATCACGGCGTGCTCGGCACCGCCGGTGTACTGATCAACAGGGCACCACGCGTCTACAAGGCTCTTGTCGACGGGCCCGCCGGTGAATGCTGGCGAAAGGTAGCGATACCAGTACCAGGATGAGTCTACGAACGTGTCCATGGTGTCTGTCTCGCGCTGCCCAGGTCCGCCGCACTGCGGACATGGAACGTTGAGCCACGCCGATGCGCTCTTCAGCGGCGATTCGCCAGTCTGCTTGAAGTCCACATCGTCGGGAAGCGTGACGGGGAGCTGGTCTACCGGCACGCCCACAGGGCCGCACTTCTCGCAGTGGATGATCGGGATCGGTGTCCCCCAGTAACGTTGGCGGCTGATCAGCCAATCGCGCAGCCGATAGGTGGTGGTGCGCTTCCCAGCACCAGCCTTCTCCACCACGGCAACTGATTGCTCAAACGATGTCGGCCAGGCTGCGCCCGACCACTCGCCGCTGTTCACTGCAACGGCGGCGCCATCTCCTTTGTCGACATACGGGAGTTGCACCTCCGCCGGTGTGGCTGCGAGTTCTGCTGGTGCCACAACGGTGCGAATCGGCAGTCCGAACTGCGTTGCAAACTCGTAGTCGCGTTCGTCATGTGCGGGAACTGCCATGATTGCGCCAGTGCCGTACCCGGCGAGGACGTAGTCGGCGATCCAAATTGGGATCTCCTCGCCGTTCACCGGATTTACTGCGAACGCGCCGGTGGCAACGCCACTCTTCTCCTTGGTGGTTGAGAGTCGATCGATCTCCGACTTGCGCTTAGTAGCCTCAATGTACGCGTCCACGCTGGCACGCTGTTCGGGTGATGTGATCTTCTGGATCAGTTCGTGCTCTGGTGCGAGCACCATGAAGGTTGCGCCGTGCAGCGTGTCTGGTCGGGTGGTGAAGACGCGCAACTTCTCGCCACCCGCATGGTGCGCCGACTTCGCCACGGTGAAGTCCACCTCGGCACCTTCGGACCTGCCGATCCAGTTTGTCTGCATGGTGCGGATCGGCTCGGGCCAATTGATCCCCTCGAAGGAGAGGAGCTCATCGGCGTAGTCGGTGATCTTGAAGAACCACTGGGTCAGGTCACGTTTTGTGACCTGCGTCGAACATCGCCAGCAGACGCGATCCACGCCTTCGACCTGTTCGCGCGCCAGCGTCACCTGACACGAAGGGCACCAGTCCACGGGCGCTTGCTTTCGGTAAGCGACACCCTTCTCGTAGAATTTCAGGAAGATCCACTGGTTCCAGCCGAAGTAGGAGGGGTCACACGTGACAACCTCTTTGGACCAGTCAAACGATGCACCCATGCTGCGCAGCTGGCGACGCATGTTCTCCATGTTCGCAACCGTCCATTCGCGCGGATGAATCTTGCGCTTGATGGCGGCGTTCTCCGCCGGCAGGCCGAAGGCGTCGAAGCCAACGGGGTAGAAGACGTTGAAGCCCTTCGCTCGTTTGTAGCGCGCCAGCGCGTCGGTTGGGGTCTGCACATACCAGTGACCAATGTGCAGGTCGCCGGATGGATACGGCCACATGGTGAGCAGGTAGTAGCGGGGTTTTTCGGTATCACCGAGGTCTGTGGTGTGGAGGCCGAGCGATTCCCAGTGCGCCTGCCAGCGCGGCTCAATCTCGCGAGGATCGTATCGCTCCAAACGATCGTCTAGATCAGCCACAGGTTGGGGCTCCTCTCCTGCTCAAGCGTACCCGCCCGCGGTGATCCGCTGCGAGGTGCTTGGTGGAGCTAAAGGGATTCGAACCCTTGACCTCTTGCATGCCATGCAAGCGCTCTACCAACTGAGCTATAGCCCCAAGGGGGGCGAGTGTATCAGGCGCGTTCACGCCCCACGATCGGGAGAAGGAGGAGTGCGCCCGCCACGAGGAGGAGACCACCAGAGAAGGGGGTCAGCCCAACGATTAGTGTGGCCAACGTGCCGCCAAGGATGGGACCCGCTGAGATCCCGAGATCGAACGAGAGATTGAATGCGCCGCTCGCACGTCCGCGTTCCTCTGGCTCTGTTGCCATGGCAACCGCACCCGCTGCTGCAGGGAAGATCAGTCCGTACCCAACGCCGTAAAGAATCATCGCGATCAAATCAATCTCAAGCCTTGGGCTAATCGCGAGCAGGATTAGTGCCACAAGGATTGCACCGAGTCCAACCAGCGAGACGCCAAACGGACCTCGCTTGTCGACACGCGCTGCGAATCGACTCAGCATGATTGCGATGGCAACAAGGCCGAAGATGCTGAAGAGGCCGCCGCTCATACTCGTTGCGTAGCGGAGTGCACCTTCAGTGTCTCGCCCCATCTCAAGCCCACGTTGAACGAGGCCGTCCTTGATAAAGCCCGTGATTGACCCGACCGCCGCCTCAAGGCCGAAGATTGCGAGGAGCGCGATGCGCATGGTGCGGTTCCCGAGGATTCGCCGCCATGCGCCAGGGGCTCGGATGCGAGCAGCGGAGGGCGTGAAAGTCTCCGGCAGTAGCGGCAGGACGGCGAGAAGGCCGCCAGCGATCAGCAACGCCAGTCCAAGGAACACGGCATTGATCCCTGCAAGGTTGGCGACGAGTGCCGACCCGGCCGGCCCAACAACGGCCGCAACGCCAATGAGCGCTCCCGCACGCCCGAGCGTCTTGCCGCGCTCGCCGGGGGCCGCCACGTCTCCGAGAATGGCAAAGAGTGCTGCCGCAAGCACACCCCCAGAGGCACCGTGCACCACGCGCGCAGTCAGGAAGAGCGGAAGTGAATCGGCCAGCGCATAGACCGCGATCGCAAGCGGGCTGATGATCAACGCCGCCAGCACAACGCGCCGTCGTCCTAGTCGGTCCGCGAGTGCTCCGCCAATCAGATTGAAGGCGAGGTTCGCAAGTGAGTACGCCGCAATCGCAATGCCTACCAGGAACGGCGTGCCGCCAAGCTCTTGGGCACGCGGCCCAATGACGGGAAGCAGTGCGAAGTTATCGATGAACGTCAGGAAGACCGCGATATAAATCGCGGAGCGGCTGCGTCGGCTCAGGGGTGTGGAACTCATTACTAGAGCATCGCACACCTTTCTACGAGAGGTAGAGGCAGGCTGGCGTGCGACAATGATGGGCGTGAGTGACAGATCAGGGACGCGATTCCCGTATACGCTCGTTCGTAGCCCGCGCGCAAAACGGCTGACGTTGCACATTGATCCTGAGCGTGGTCTTGAGGCAGTCGTTCCTGCGCGTATCGGGGAGGAGCGTGCGCGACGAGATGTTGAGGCATTCATTGAGGAGCGTGCAGCCTGGGTGGAGCGATCACTCGCGGAGCTGCGCGATCGCCGCTCCGCGCTCGGGACGGATGGGCAGCTCGTCCTTGGAGGGTTGATTCCATATGCCGGTCGCGCGCATCGCATTCGCTCGGCGACCGTGATGGCTATCAGCGTGAAGGCAGGCGAGATTCACATCCCTGAAAAGTTCGCGAGCAGTGAGACGCTCCTTCGGGCTCGTCTGGTCACGTGGCTGCGTCGGCGCGCGCGCAGCGTTGCCGAGCAGATGATTGCGGTCTATGCGCCAGAGATGAAGGTGCACCCAACCCGACTACGTATCGGTGATCAGAGCTCTCGATGGGGGAGCGCATCAGCCGACGGGACGATCTCCCTCTCTTGGCGACTGGTGATGGCACCCCCCTCCTGTTTCGAGGCGGTGATCGTGCATGAGCTTGCGCACTTGCGCGCTCGAGGACATGGTGTTCGCTTCCGGCAGATCGTGGAGCGCCATCTCCCTGACGAGGCGACGCGAATGCGTGAACTTCAGCGCCTCACTCCGGCTCTCGCCGCCGTTCGCTAGCGTGAGAGGAGGGTGATGGTGGAGCTGAGGGGATTCGAACCCCTTACCTCTACAATGCGAATGTAGCGCTCTACCAACTGAGCTACAGCCCCACGGAATCGGCAGAATAGCACGCGGACGGCTAGCATCTGCGCATGAGCCCTACCTCCCTTGCCCTCCTTTCTGCCGCCCTCTGGGGCGCGACAGACCTCGTCACCGCCTATGTGGGGCGCCGAATCGGGTCACTGCGCGTCGTCGTGATTGCCGTCAGCACTTCACTCGTTCTGGCTGGCGGTGTGGCGATCGCCCGGGGTGCACTCACCCAAGACTACGATCCCTTCATCGTTGGGGCGACTCTTCTGATGGGCGTCGGAGCGGGCGTCTCATACATCGCGGTCTTCACCGCGTTTCGGCTCGGCCCACTCAGCGTGGTCTCACCAACGATCTCCGCATACGGAGCACTCTCCGCCTTCCTGGCCGCACTCTTCCTCAACGAGATTCTGACGACCGCCCACATCCTCGGCGTGGTCGCTGTTGGAAGCGGGATCGCTCTGCTTGGGTTCCGAACCACAGGGAGTGGACGTGGACGCCGCGCCTCGTTGGCGAGCCCAGGAGTTGCCTTCGCACTGATCGGGCTCCTCTTCTTCGCCGTGATCACGGTGCTGTTGACGATCCCGATCAAGGAGTACGGGTGGAGCACGGCGATCACCCTCTCTCGGATCGGCAACTTTGCGACGGTCTGGGTGATTCTCGCGATCGTTCGTTCTAATCGGAAGGCACTGCCGCGCTGGGTTCGCACCGACTTGCTCGGGGAAGGTCACGCACTCGCAGGGCGCGGGCTCCTCCTCGCCGGGCTCGTTGGCATCGGCGACACCATCGCCTTCTTCGTCTTCGCGGCGGCGCTCGAAGAGGGGCCGACCTGGGCCGTCTCGCTCTTGAGTTCGCTCGGGCCAATCATCGTGGTGCTCGGGGGGTACATTGGCTACCAGGAGCGCCTGCGACGCCCACAGCTGCTGGGACTTGCCCTGATCCTGCTCGGGATCGTCCTCGCCACCCCCCCAGCATAAAACGAACATCTGTACTATAAGATAGCACAGGACGTCTATTTTCCAAACCATCTGCTATACCGAGCTACGTACGCTCGCTTACCCATCCCCCACCACAGGAGAAAACCCGTGAAAGTTGCCTACGTTTTTGCTCTGCCCCGTTCCGCCAGCTACAAACTGGGAAAAATGATTCTGCCGCAATTGGAAGCCGGCACCCACGGCGTGGAAGTGGTCGGTATGTTCTTCTTTGACGACAACACATTCGTCCTGCGCGCCGGCGACCCGGTGGGCGAACGGCTGGCGAAGGTAGCTGCGGAGAAGGGCATTCTGCTGATGATGTGTGATATGTGCGCGCTGGAGCGCAATCTGGCCGAGGGCGAACCCCGCTGGTGCGATGTCAACGGCAAAGGCCGCACGGAACCGGGCGAATGCCGCACTATCAACACTGTGGCTGACGTCCACGTGGGCTGCTTCCCCGATCTCTACGCGGCTCTGGCGGGCAATATGCCGGATCAGGTGATTACACTGTAGATAGGTAACTGCCAAGCCACCCCCACCCAACCCCCACCCACTTTGGGGAGGAGCCGTAACAGTTCCCTCCCCAAGCTGGGGACGGCTAGGGAGGGGTAGCAATAGCGCGCGTCTGCTTTATCGTCTTTGCTCCCCGCTGGTCATCGGTCAGCGGGGAGCAAAATTGTCTACTGTCCCAGGGAATGGAAAAAACCCATGCGTCGTTTTGAAAATCAGGTATAAGGCCAGGGCGGGGGCATTATCCTCACAAGGTGTTGCCCCATCTTGGCCTCCGCCCAACTCCATCCCGCCTCCCGCTCCTCTGCTCGCTACTCGTCCTCGTGGCAGCCTGCGGCGGCAGTGAAGGGGAGGCAACGCCGAGTAGCGTGGCGTCACCGGCGACGGTCATCAGCAGCGAATACGGACGGATTTGGGGTCGACTCCCCGCAGACTTCCCGCTGCTCGCGGAAGGGAGCGCGGAGATCCGCCTCGACGTGCTGGCGAGTGGAGCAATCTTCAGTCGACTCAGCGTGGATGCGGCGGTGCGCTCAACGGTTGATGAACTGCGACGCCTCGCCTGGGAGGTTGCAGAGCCGGTGAAACGTAATGGTCGCTTTCAGATCAACGCGGCGCGCGACGAGGGGGCATGCACCGTTACCGTGATTGTGGAAGCACTCGGTTCACGAACGTCGCTCGTCGTTTATCTTGGTGAAAGCTGCCCGGCACCTTAGGAGCCACAGCCGCGAGATTGGAGGAAGAGCATGCCGCCAAAGCTTAAGCGCAACGAGATCGTGAAACCACTACTCCTTGTTGGCGGTCTCACCATGGGAACCATCCTGGTTGTCGCAGTCCAGGTGCTTGCGAAGTAGGGAAACGTGGCGCGGTCACATGCGCACTCACATGTGCGTCTAGGAAGATCTAGCGCCGCCCGCCGCCCTCTCCTCGCTTAGACCGCTCCCTCTGCTGATCTCGACCGCTTGGTCGTGGTGACATCGCTCGCAAGAATCGTCCATACCATCCCGCAAACGCGCCCGCGAAGATTCCAGAAACGGCGACCCCGTAGAGATCGCCTGCAAACGCGCCGAGGTTGCTCAGATTTGTCATGTTGTTGTTAAGGAATGCGCCAACCGGATTCCCTGCAGTGAGCCCAGAGAGATCCGCAACGCTTGCAACGACCAGAGAACCGAGGTACGTGAGTACACCGAAGATGCCTCCAAGCATCCACGAGCCGCGACGCGTCAGCATCCCTCCCATGAACGCCACAACAAATGCCGGCGGGAGGAGAACGGTCTGAACGGCGAGCTGGACAAGGTTCGAGTTGATGCTGCCCGGCTGGACACTGATCAATACTGTGGCCGCAGTGGCAATCAGCGGGACAAAGAAGGCGCGCGTGCGCAGGATCGCAGGGAGTGCGCGCAGGTCATCCTTGAACGGAATTCGTCCAAAAGATCCGCGAAATGCGGCACGAAATCCGATCCCTCCCTGAGCGCGCGGCTGCGACGCGTTCGGTGTAGCCGACAGATCAACCGCTGGCTCGGTAGGCACTGGTTGATCTCCCGCGGCCTCTCGTTCTCGCGCTGCGATGCGACCGCGTCGCCGGGCTTCGGCCCTTTCGGTTGCGTGCCGTGAACTCATCGCCCCTCCTTCACGTTCTTACTCAATCCTAGACCCTCTCCCGCGCCAGTACGGCAGCGATACCAGGCCGTCGAAATACTCATTGCCTGACTCCGCCCAGATCAAGGGGGCGCAATGCGTAAGGCCACACTCTTCTCCACGCTGCTTATCACCCTGTTTGCAAATCAATACTCGTACCCACAACCGGTCCACGGTGAGGAACGAGCGGCACTGCTGCTGAGCGAGATTCTGACGAGCGGTACAACCGCAGCGGACGAATACGTGCGAATCGAGGCAAGCGGCGGCATCTCCGTGACCCTGCAGGGCATCGAGTTGATGTATGTCAGTGCAAGCGGGCTCACCACGAGGCGGTTGGTCAGCATCAATACGGCAGAGACGCTTTCGCCAGGAGAGTCGATCCTGCTCGCGAATGCGCTCGGTTCGTTCGGCGTCGCAGCTCGGCATACCTGGAGCGATGGTATTGCAAGCAGCGGTGGAGTCCTTCAAATCCGACGCGTGGGTACGCCCGTAGAAATCCTCGATGCGGTGGCGTGGGGGAGTGCCAGCCTTACTGCTGGCGGGGAGGGACTTCCCGCACTCGTTCCGCCTGCGGGAACTCCACTTCGCAGAGTACGCAATTCAAGCGGTGCACTCGTCGACACGAATATGAACAGTTCAGACTTTGCCGTGGAGTCTCCCGCCAGCCCTACGCCGCAGCCGTCGTTGCCACCAGGCACCACCCCAGCGCCAACTATCACTCCAACTCCGTCTAGCACTCTGAATCCGTCTCCTTCTCCAGCAGATACGCCATCACCAGTCGCACTTACCGTTGCTCAGGCGCGCAACGCTGCCGTAGGTTCACCGATTCGCGTGCGCGGAGTCGTGAGTGCGATCGCTGGTGAGTTGGCGGAAACGCTCCTTGTAGCACTAAGCGATCCAGATGAAGGGAGAGGCCTCTTCGTTCTGCTCCCGCCGACAGCGGCTAGCCTTTCGCGAGGTCAGCTCGTCGAGGTGAGCGGCGTCATGACACTGCGGCGCCAAGCGTTGACACTTGTAGCCTCCTCGCCGCCGCTTACGGTAGGAATCGCCGGCGTTCCACCCGCGCAGATGGTGCAGCGACCCGCGCCGGGGGTATGGGCGTGGGAGGCGTGGGAGGGTCGGCGCATCCGTGTCGAGGGGGTGCTGGCGGGAAGCCCAACCTCGCTTTCGGACGGGGCGATCAGCCTCAGGATTCGCCTCAGCTCCGGCGAAGAGCTTCTCGTGGCGGCGAGTCGAAGCGTGGCGGCGACCTTGCCCGATGCTCTGCAGGCAGCGGGTCGGCGAGTCCGAGTGGAGGGCCTCATCCATCAGCGTGGCTCGATCGGGGGCGGTGGGTACCGCCTCTGGCTTGACCCAGTGAGCGGACTCGTTCCAGCCCTGCAGCCACCTGTTGACGGTGGAAGTTTGGTGGAAACTGTGGGGGAGGCGGCACCAGTCGTGCCAGATCCGCTTCCGCTAGGGGCGCCAACAATTGCGGTCCCGGTTGGGATGAGTCGGGCCTGGTTGCGGGAGATTGTTACATCCCTTCGAGTGGATGCGGGGCGCCTGGAGCTCTGGCGTATGGGGGTGATCAGGCTGGTCGTGCTCCCGCCGTGCGGGGAGCCTGTTGACCACGAGGGGGGGGCTCCCTATCCTGAACCTCGGTGATTGCTCGTGGGGGCCTTCGGGTCGGATCGGGCGCTCCGCGGTCGGCATGTTGCCGGACGCGCTCTATGCCCCGAGTGGGGTTGTAGTGGACCGCGCGGAGGATGCGCGACCCAAGGGAGGTTCAAAACATGCCTGAGGTGTATTGCGTGAAGTGCAAGGCCAAGCGAGAGGCCGTCGACACGAAGAGGGTCACGATGAAGAACGGCAAGCCAGCGCTTTCCGGCGTCTGCCAGACGTGCGGCACGAAGGTCTTCAAGATCGGTGGCTGATTTTCAGTTCGCGTAACAGCGAACGCTAAGCGGCCCTACGGCCCTCGACCGGGAGACCGGGCGGGGGCCGTGCCGCTTCACAGAGAGATTTATCCACAACTGAACTGAGGAGTTATCCACAACGGGGAGGCGCGCGGCGCGCCTCACTGCGAAAGTAAATGAAACGGAGAGTTCACTGATGCAGCCACCCGCTGATGCAACGGTGCTCGCGCTCGACCTTGGCGGCACACAGGTGCGCGCCGCACTCGTGCGCGCAGACGGATCGCGACTCGGTCGTGCTGCGGCGCATACCCCAGCAGCTGAGGGACCTGCAGCCGTAGTCGCTGCGTGTATCACTACGTTGCACCTCGCACGCGAGAACGCCGCGCGTGAAGACTCCGCCGCCGTCTCACGCCTAGTTGGAATTGGGATCAGTGCACCAGGACCACTCAATCCGTGGACTGGCATCGCGGTGGAGCCGGCAAATCTTGGTCCACGCTTTCCAGGCACCGACCTTGCAGGGCCGATCGGCGCAGC
>Ga0194113_10010902_pt1 | contig 10811 bp, 9 predicted proteins | sample TA2MahC200mmetaG_FD_146193 | JGI IMG/M metagenome (GOLD analysis project Ga0194113, IMG submission 146193) | Freshwater microbial communities from Lake Tanganyika, Tanzania - TA2015017 Mahale Deep Cast 200m | ecosystem: Environmental > Aquatic > Freshwater > Lake | place: Tanzania: Lake... | reverse complement strand
GTTGGCCTGCGGGGAAGCCCTGCTTTGCGGTGCGCTTCTGCCTGGAGCCGCCGGCCCATCTCTTGGGCACCCGCCTGCTGGCTTTCTGCGGCATCGGGTTGCCGGAGAAATTCTTTGCGGCCCTGCTGGCCTGCGGCCTGCAGGTGGTGGTCACGGAATCCTTCCCAGACCACCACGTCTATGCTGAATCGGATTTGCAGCGCCTGTTGGATTTGGCCCACGCCAATGGCGCCCGCCTGGTCACCACGGTCAAGGATGGGCAACGGTTGCCGCCCCGTTTCCGCGCTGGCGTGAGCCTTGTGCCCTTGAGGGTTGAGCCGGCCAGCCTCGAGCCGTTGCTGGCCTGCCTCGATCAACGCTTAGAGCCCCTCGCCGGGCGGTTGCACCATGGTTGAGGTGGGCCCGAAGCGGGTCTTGCTTGTGGCTGGAGAGGCCTCCGGCGACCTCCACGGTGGTTTTCTGGTGGAGGAGCTGCAGCGTCAGTTGCCTGGTGTGGAGATTGCCGGTGTCGGCGGCGATCACCTGCGGGCCCGAGGCATCGACATCCTGGCGGATGTGCGCCTGCTCTCGGCAGCGGGATTGGTGGAGATCATCAGCAGCCTGCGCCGTCACCACCGGGTGATGGAGCTGCTCAAGCACCAGATGGATCATCAGCGCCCGGATGTGGTGGTGTTGATCGATTACCCGGGCTTCAATCTGTTTGTGGCCAAGGAAGCCAAGAAGCGCGGCATCCCAGTGTTTTTCTACATCGCGCCCCAGGTGTGGGCGTGGGGTCAAGGCCGCGCCAAAAAGATGGAGCGGTTGATCGAGCGCCTGGCCGTGATCTTCCCGTTTGAGGAGGCGATCTTCAATGCCCATGGCCGGGATTTCGCCCGTTATGTCGGCCATCCGCTGGTGGATGAGCTGCATGTCAGCGGCACCCGCGAGCAGATTCGCCATCGCCATGGCCTCGCGCCTGATCAGCCCCTGCTGGTGTTGATGCCCGGCAGCCGGCGGGCCGAGGTGCGATTGCTGTTGCCTGCGATGCTGCAGGCAGCCCAGCAGCTCAAACGCGATGGTTGGCAGGTGGTGCTGCTCAAGGCGTCCACGATCGACCGTTCTGATCTGGAGCAGGCCAGCGGCAACCGGGCGCTGCCCGTTGCCTTGATCGAGGCAGATGCCTACAACCTGCTGCATGCCGCCGATGCCGGTGTGATCGCTTCTGGCACAGCGACGCTGGAGGCGGCTTTGCTGGGTTGCCCCCATGTCATCCTTTATCGCTTCTCATTCTTCACCTATCTGATCGCCAAACTTGTCATTGGCCGGCGCATTCTTGGTCTGCCTAATGTCATTCTGGGTCGCCAGCTCTTCCCGGAGCTTCTTCAACGCGATGTTACGGCAGCCAACATTGTCCGGTCGGTGCAGCGCATTCGAGATGACCGGACGTTGTTTGATCAGGCTGTGAAGGAGCTGCGGGCTGCGATGGGGTCTCCCGGAGCCTCTCGCAGAGCGGCTGCGGAGTTGGTGGATTTGATGCGATGAAGACGGGAATCTATGCGCGTTTGGCGGCCTATGGGCGCCGCCATCTGTGGCCAGCCTTTTCTTTGGCCCTGTTCTTTAATTTTCTCTATGGTGCCTCCACGGGCTTTGTGCCTCTGGTGATTCGCTATCTGTTTGACGATATCTTGCCGTCAAGTGATCGCGGCCGTCTGTATATGGCGCCTGTCTTGATTGTAGTGGTGATTCTGCTCAGGGCGGTTTCCCAATATTTGGGTTCCTATCTCACCGAATCTGTTGGTCAGTCGATTACGGCCGATCTGCGTCACGATCTTGCGGAGCGCGTTCTCGATCTTCCCCAGTCTTACGTGGATCGCAATCCCTCAACTGTTCTGGTGTCGCGTGTGCTCACAGATGTGACGCTCGTCAAAACGGGAATTGTGGATGGCTTTTCATCGGTGTTCAAGGACGGCCTGACCCTGGTCGTGTTGGTTGCCGTTGCTTTTTATCAAGACTGGTTCCTGTCATTGATTGCTTTTATCCTCTTCCCCTTGGCAATCGCTCCGATTCTTAACTCGTCTAAAAAAGTAAGGCGCCACTCCAGTAAAGGGCAGCTCAGTTTGGCGCGGTTGGCCTCCTTTTTGCAGGAGTCTGTGGTGGGTTTGCGGGTGGTCAAAATCTTTGGGATGCAGGCTTACGAGCTCAAGCGGTTTGATGAGGAAAATCAATCCGTGCTGCAAGCTGCGCTCAAAACAACGCGTGCCAAGCTGGCCAATCAGCCTTTGATGGAAATTCTGGGTGCGGTGGGTTTCAGTGCGGTGCTTGTGTATGGCGGTGAAAATGTGATTGCAGGCACCCGAACGACGGGTAACTTCTTTGCTTTTCTCACTTCACTTTATCTGTGCTACGCCCCCTTTAAGGGGATTGCCCGTTCTAATTCCACCCTGCAGCAGGGTGTCTCGGCTGCCAAAGATCTGTTTGGTATTTTGGATACCCAGCCTGATCCGCCCGAGGCGGCAGAGCCCTGTGATTTGGTGTCTTTCTCAATAGGGCTCAAGGCGTCTCAAGTTAGCTTTGGTTATGACGATGAGCGGGTGATTGATGATCTCAATTTGGAGGTTCCCTGTGGGCGCACGGTGGCGTTGGTGGGCTCCAGTGGGGGCGGCAAAAGTACAATCGTTGATCTCTTCTGTCGATTTTATGATCCCTGCTCGGGGGTGATCAGCATTGATGGGGTTGACCTTCGGGATCTGTCTCTGCAATCGCTGCGCCGACTGATCTCGGTGGTGGATCAGAACACGTTTCTTTTTAACGACACGGTTGCCAACAACATCGCCTATGGGTTGGCCACCGCTTCAGCTGACCAGATTGAGGTGGCTGCTCGCGCAGCCAACGCTCACGATTTCATTTCCCAGCTGCCGGACGGGTATGCCACGGTGATCGGTGAAAACGGCACCATGCTGTCAGGTGGTCAGCGCCAGCGGATTGCGATTGCCCGCGCCCTGATCAAAAACGCACCGATTCTGTTCCTGGATGAGGCCACCTCTGCCCTCGATTCGGCCTCGGAGCAGGTGGTGCAGCAGGCTTTGGATCGGCTGATGGCCAATCGCACCACCTTGGTGGTAGCCCACCGCTTGTCCACGGTGGTGAATGCCGATTGCATTTGCGTCATTTCTGCTGGACGCGTTGTTGAGTCGGGCAGCCACGCCGAGCTTCTGGCTCGCAGTGGATGCTATGCCGACCTATTTTTGAGGCAATTCTCTAGCGCTGAAGCGGGATCTCCTGGATGACCACCACCACCTCCCCGCAGCCGACAGGCCATCAGCTCGCCTACGCCCGTCACGATTGGTCCAGTGCCTTTCGCAACGTGGGTGTTGAACTCACGGATGTGCCACTGGTTGCAGCGCGGGGCAGCATTCCAGCCGACCTGGCTGGCACCCTGTACCGCAACGGGCCCGGTCGTCTGGAACGTGGTGGCCGCTGGGTGCATCATCCGTTCGATGGCGACGGGATGATTGCGGCGTTTCGGTTCGACGCCGGGCAGGCCTATCTGACCAACCGTTTTGTGCGCACCGAAGGTTGGTTGGCTGAAGAGGACGCCGGCACGTTTGTGTACCGGGGGGTGTTTGGCACTCAGAAACCGGGCGGCCCTCTGGCCAATGCTTTTGATCTGCGGCTCAAGAACATCGCCAACACCCAGGTGGTGCGGCTCGGCGATCAATTGCTGGCCCTCTGGGAAGCGGCTGAGCCCCATGCCCTCGATCCCCGCACCCTCGAGACCCGGGAGCTGTCGAGACTGGATGGAGTGCTCAAGCCCGGTGAGGCCTTTAGTGCCCATCCCCGTTTTGACCCAGGGCACCACGGCGAACCTCGCATGGTCACCTTCGGCGTGAAGGCCGGACCCACCAGCACCATCCGGTTGATGGAGTTTGCGACGGACGATCAGCCCGGTGGGGTTCGGGCCGGTGAACTGGTGGCGGACAGCCGTCACGGCTTCAAGGGCTTCGCCTTCCTCCACGATTTCGCCATCACCCCCAGCTGGGCGGTGTTCCTGCAGAACGCCGTGGCATTTAACCCCCTGCCGTTCGTGCTCGGTCAGAAGGGGGCGGCCCAATGTCTGGCGTCCAAGCCTGGTGAAGCGGGGCAGTTCTGGCTGGTGCCACGCCAAGCCGGCCACCATGCCGGGGCCAAGCCGATCCAGGTGCCGGCGCCGGCGGGGTTTGTGTTCCACCACCTCAACGCTTTCGAAGATGCGGCGACCGGCGAGGTGGTGGTGGATTCGATCTACTACGAGGATTTTCCGTCGATCGGGCCCGAGGTGGATTTTCGCGAGATCGATTTTGCGTCGATTCCGGAAGGCCAGCTGCGGCGTTGCCGCATCGATCCCCGCAGCGGCACGGTGCAAAGCGAGTGGCTGGAGCAGCGCTGCTGCGAGTTCGCCATGGTCAACCCCGCGCGGCAGGGGCTGGAGCCCCGCTTCGCCTGGATGGCAGTGGCCGAGCGGGAGCAGGGCAACGATCCGCTGCAGGCGATTGAGAAGCTCGATCTGCACACCGGGGAGAGGCGGGTGTGGAGCGCCGCTCCCCGGGGTTTCGTCAGCGAGCCGGTGATGGTGCCCCGCCCCGATTCCGCTGCCGAAGATCGCTCCGCTGAAGACAGTGGCTGGGTGCTGGTGCCGGTGTGGAACGGTGCCCGCTGTGCCACGGATCTGGTGATCCTCAACGCCGCCGACATGACGGAGCAGGCGGTGCTGGAGTTGCCCCTGGCCATTCCCTATGGCCTGCACGGCACTTGGGCCCCGGCCTGATCAGCGCCCGAGGAGCTGTTGCAACGCCGGTGCGAGCTCGGCGAAGGCCCGGCCGCGGTGGCCCAGCTTGGCCTTGAGGGTTGACGGCATCTCCGCAAAGGTGAGGCCGGTTTCCGGCACCAGGAACACCGGGTCGTAGCCGAATCCTCCCGTGCCCCGCGGGGCGTCCAGGATCACGCCCGGGCAGCGGCCTTCCACCTCCAGGCGGATGGTGCCGTTCGGGTCGGCCAGGGCCAGGGCGGCGGCGAAATGGGCCTTGCGGCTCGGGTTGGTGCTGCTGGCCTGGGCCTGCTCCAGTTCGCGCAGCAGCCTGGCAATGCGGGCGCCGTCGCTGTCGGCGTAGCGGGCGGAGTGCACGCCGGGGGCGCCACCCAGTGCATCGACGCTCAGGCCGGAGTCGTCGGCCAGGGCCCACTCTCTGCAGGCCCTGGCAACGGCACTGGCCTTGAGGCGCGCGTTCTCGGCAAAGGTGGCGCCGGTTTCCTCCACCTCCAGCCCCTCTGGCTGGGGCTGGATCTCCAGGCCCCGGCCAGCCAGCAAGTGGCCGAATTCGCGCACTTTGCCGGCGTTGCCGCTGGCGATCACCAAACGGGTCATGGCTCAGGCCGCCTCCGCCAGCGCCCGCGCCCAGCCCAGCACCTCAGCCACGCGGGCCTCATTGGGGGCCTCGCAGTAGAGCCGCAGCAGCGGCTCGGTGCCGGAGAAGCGCAGCATCAGCCAGTGGCTGGGGCCCAGGCGTAGCTTCACCCCATCGGTGGTGATCACCTCCAGCACGGGGCTGCCGGCCACCGCGCTGGGGGGAGCGGCGGCCAGCTTGGCCTCCAGTCGCCGCCGGGCGTCCATATCGGGCAGGCGCAGGTCGAGCCGGTCGTAGGCGGCGGCACCGCCGCAGCGCTGCTGCAGGGCGTCGATCCGCTCGCCCAGGGGCACCCCGCCCTCCACCAGCGCTTCGATCAGCAGCAGGGCTGCGAAGGGGGCATCGCGCTCGGGCAGGTGCATGCCGAAGCCCACGCCGCCCGATTCCTCGCCCCCCACCAGCACCTCGCCGCTCAGCATTTCGGCAGCGATGTATTTGAAGCCCACCGGCATCTCCAGCACGGTGCGGCCCAGGTCTTCGGCCACCAGCTGCATCAGGTCGGAGCCGCTCACGGTCTTCACCACTGAGCCCGGCAGCTGGCGGGCCCCGGCTAGGTGGTCGATGAACAGGGGCATCAGCAGCTGGGTGCTGCAGAAGCGGCCGCGTTCATCCACCGCGGCGATTCGGTCACCGTCGCCGTCAAACACGATCCCCATCGCCGGCCGGCCGGTCGCGGTGCTGGCCTGCACCGCGGCGATCAGCTCGACCAGGTAGGCGGCCAAGGGTTCGGGTGGGTTGCCCCCAAACAACGGATCCCGGTGCGTTCGAATTTCGCGGATGGCACCACTGGCCGTGGCCCGCTCGCCCAGTAGGGCCGGCAGTACCCCCGCCGCCGAGCCGTGCATCGGGTCAACGATCACCGTCAGCCCCAGGCGTTCGAGCCCCTCGGCCAGGGCAGCGGTGTTCACCTTGGCCTTGAGGCCTGCCACGTAATCGTTCATGGCTCCAAACCGCTGCACCTCGCCCGGAATCGGCACGCTGATGCCGCCGCCGGCCAGCCGGGTTTCCACCCGTTGGGTGAAGTCGCCCTCCACCGAGCCGCCGAAGGGGCCCTTGATCTTCAGACCCAGCCATTCCGGCGGGTTGTGGCTGGCGGTGATCACCAGGGCGCCGAGGGCCTGGCGCTGCACCACTGCCCAGCTGGAGGCTGGGGTGGGGGTGGGGGTGTCGCAGAGCAGGGGCTCGAGGCCGCAGCCCCGCACGGCGCTGCAGATGGCTTCGGCCAGTTCAGGGGCCAGGAAGCGGCGGTCGTAGCCGATCACCACGTCGCGGCTCGTCAGGCCCTGCGGGGCGGAATGGGCTAGCTCCTGGGCGGCGGCCGCTGCCACCGGCAGCAGGCGCTCCATGGTGATGTCGACCCCGAGGATGCCGCGCCAGCCATCGGTGCCGAAGGCGATCGGACTGGCCTCCAGGGGCAGGGGGGCTGAGGCCATGGGGGCGGAAACGCCGAGCTGGATCGATTCTGCTGTGCCGCCGGCGCTCCAGCCCTAGCGTTTGCGCTGGTGGATGCCCTCCTTGACGCCACTGCCCCGCACGCCACTCCCCCTGACCGATCGCCTGCTGCGCAGTTGGCTGCGCTGCCGGCGCCGCGCCTGGCTCGATCGGTTTGGCGAGCCAGGGGAGCGTCAGTGGAATGCCCATCGCGCCCTGGCCCTGAGTGACCAGCTGCGCAGTTTTCAGACCCTGCTGCCCCAGCGCCCCGGCCACGGCGAGGCGGCCTGCGCCGGCGGGGCGCCTGGGGTGGTGGGCTTGCGCCTGCGGGGCCAGGGCCCCCAGGGGCTGCAGGTGGAATCCCATCCGTCCCTGCTGGAGCGCATTGCCGGCCAGAGCCGTTGGGGCGAGTTCGCCTACCGGCCGGTGCTGGCCCGTCAGGGGCGGCGGCTCACCCGCGAAGCCCGGGTGGTGTTGGCCCTCTGGGGGCGCCTGCTGGCCGCGCACCAGCAGGCGCCCGTGCCCCATGGCCTGGTGCTGGCGGGCGAGGGCCGGGCCCTGCAGCGGGAACGCCTGGCCTTGGGCGGGGGCCTTCAGCATCAGCTCGATGAAAGCCTGCAGCGCTTGGCCGCCGACCTCGACCCGGCCACGCCCCCCCCGCTGGTGAGTGATCGCAAGAAGTGCACCCTGTGCAGCTGGCGAGGGCTCTGCGATCAGGAGGCGGCAGCGATGGGACACCTCAGCGAGGTGAGCGGCATCGGTGGCAAGCGCCGCGAGATGCTGCTGGAGCAGGGGGTGACCAGCCTGGCGGACCTGGCGGCCCGGGATCCGGAGCAGCTGGCCGAGGCGCTCTCCGGGTATGGCGAGCAACACCGCGAGATTGCCGCAGAGCTGGTAGCCCAGGCCCGGGTGCAGGCCTCAGGAATCCCCCAGCGGCTGGGGGAGGGGCTGGCGCTGCCTGAGCTCGCCGGTGCCCCTGGGGTGTTGCTCTACGACATCGAATCCGATCCCGATGCCCGCGATGATTTCCTGCACGGCTTCCTGGTGCTGGAGCGCGATGGGGCCGGCGGTTGGAACGAGACCGGGGCCCGGTATCAGCCGTTGCTGGCCCTGCAGGAGCACGGCGAGCAGCGGCTGTGGCAGCGCCTGCAGCGGTTTCTCGCCCGCTATCCAGGCTGGCCGGTGCTGCACTACGGCGAAACCGAGGTGATCGGCCTGGTGCGCCTGGCCCAGCGCCAGGGAGCCACTGAGGCTGAGGTGCAGCAGTTGCGCGGGCGGATGCTGGATGTGCATGCCCGCCTGCGGCGCTACTGGCGGCTGCCGGTGAGCAGCTATGGCCTCAAGGCGGTGGCCGGCTGGCTGGGTTTTGCCTGGAGCCAGAAGGGCGTTGATGGGGCCCGCTGCCTGCTCTGGTGGCGCCAGTGGCGGCAGTGGCGCGGCGCCGGTGGCTCCCGAGGCCAGGCCAGTCGCCACCAGCTGCAGCGGATTTTTCTCTACAACCGCGACGACAGCCTGGCCACCTGGGCGGTGGTGCGCTGGCTGTTGGCCCACGACTGACGCTCGAAGACTGACGCTTCAGGGTTGACGGCCGGCCCCGACGGGTGGATCCACGAAGGCCGGTGGTCGCGACAGGTGCAGCGCCGGGGCCTGGGAGCCCTCACCGGCACGGAGCTCGGGATCCTGCAGGGCCTGGCGACGCACCAGGGCTAGCCCGATCCACAGGCCATCCCCCAGGGCCAGAGAGGAGGTGATCTGGCCTGCCCGGCTGCTGCTGCCTGAAGCCCCGTTGTCGGCTCCCTCCAGGCGGAATAGCGCCGTGCCCGGGGCCAGTGCCACGACCGCGGCTTCCGGGCTGCCCTCGGGTGCTTGCCAGTGCCAGCGCCGCAGCTGCTGTTTGACCCCGTCGTAGGTGGCCAGCTTGGCCAGGGTTTCCTGGCCCACGTAGCAGCCCTTGCTCAGGCTCACCCGATCGGCAAGCCCCGCTTCAAACGGATTGGTGTCGTCGTTGATTTCCCCTGGGGCGGTCGGCAGGCCCTGCTGGAGGCGCCAGCGCTCCTGCTCCAGGGCGGTGAGTGGGGTGCGCTCGGCCAGCCATGGGGGCAGCGCCGCCTCTGCCAGCAGCAGCACCTGCTGGCCCAGCAGCCAGCCGCTGCCCTGCTCCAGTGCCTGCCACTGGCCTGCTGGGGCCTGGGGCAGGGCCGCGAGGGCATCGCCCAGCGGTGTGATCCGCCGCACCGGCGTCACCGGGCCCAGCCGCACCCGATCGGCGGGAAACAGCACCCGATCGAGACTGTGCCAAACGGCTTGGGCATCGCCTTCGCCCAGCAGCAGCCAGGCGCCTTCGTCGTCGACCAGCACCTCGGCCAGGGCCCGCAGCCGGCCAGTGGCGGTGATGCAGCAGGTGGGGATCCAGCTGCCGGGAGTGCTGCTTTCGATGGCGGCACTGGTTTGGCCATGCAGGAAGCGTCGTGTATCAGCCCCATCGAGTCGAATCAGGCTGGTGGCTTGCTCCCAGCGGCGCGGCCCGGCTGGTTGCCAACTCCAGGGGTCGGGGCTCATGACGCGGCCTGGCTGGCGGCGAGGGTCGACGCGGCAGCAGCCACCTCCTCGAGCAGAAACAGGCTGCGTAGCTCCAGGCCAGCGGCGGTCATCGCGTCCAGGCCGCCTTCCTGGCGATCCACGATCGTCACCACCCGTTCGACCCGAAAGCCCGCCTCCCGGAGCTGGTGCACGGCCTTGAGTGAGGAGCCGCCGGTGGTCACCACATCCTCCAGCACGGTGATGGTGCTGCCCGGCTCCGGCAGCGGACCCTCCAGCCAGGCGCCGGTGCCGTGGCCCTTGGCCTCCTTGCGCACGATCAGGGCATCGAGCCCGCGCCCCCCCAGGGCGGCCCGCATCGCCACGGCGCTCACCAGCGGGTCGGCCCCGAGGGTGAGGCCGGCCACGGCCCGGGCCTCCGGCTCCACCTGCTCCAGCATCAAGGCCCCCAGCAGGGCCAGCCCGCTGCCGCTAAGGCTGACGGGCTTGCAGTTGACGTAGTGGTGACTGGTGCGTCCCGACGCCAGGGTGAAGCTGCCGTGGCGATAGGCCTTGGTGGCGAGCAGGGGCAGCAGCGCCATCCGCATCTCGGCTGGGGTAGCCGTCAGAGAGGTGGCCACCAGGGACGCAGCATCCGGGGAAACGGTCGACAAGAGCTGGTGCAGACGCAATTGGTTGTCTAGTTTGCGGCCAACGTGACAACACCCGCTGCTGGGTTGCCTGGATCCATGGCGACTGCCACCTTTTCCAACCCACCCCTGTGCCGCAACGGCGTCTGGGCTGCGGCTGCCAGCTCGGCAGTCGCTGCGGGGCTGATCGCCCCAGCCTTGGCGGGGCCGGTGGAGGTGACCCGCTGTGGCGTGGTGCAGACCACGCCCGAACTGATGGAGAGGCGCTTTTACAGCTACACCGCGCCCTACGCCCGCGGCGTCAGCCTCACCAACCAGATCACTGATTTGTTCGGGATCGCCATGGGGGGTGGCGATGGCACCAAGGTGATGGGCTTCGGGTTCCCCGACCAAACGATCATCTGGGACGGCACCGCCGTGGAGAACACCTATCAGGTGCTGCTGGAGCAGCAGAGCGACCCCATGCCTTGGCGCACGGGCGACGTATCGAACGGCTATTCCGGCAGCCTCGGATCCGGGGGCGGGGCTCCCCAGGGCACGGGCTGGCAGGACGGGGGCGCGAGCTATAGCCCGCCGGTGCGGGGCCTCTGGTAAGTCTGGTTGAAGGGGCTTCGGCCCATGGGGGGGTCTAGCAATCTGGTGAATGCAGCGAACTCATAATTCGCCTGAGCCGGGTTCGATCCCCGGGACCCCCATCCACAAGTCAGCCCGGCAGTCAGGCAGGCAGCCAGCCCGATTCGATGGCTGCTTCTATTCTCGGCTTACTGATGGCGCCCCTGGTGGGGCTTTCCGT
>Ga0194113_10010901_pt1 | contig 10812 bp, 12 predicted proteins | sample TA2MahC200mmetaG_FD_146193 | JGI IMG/M metagenome (GOLD analysis project Ga0194113, IMG submission 146193) | Freshwater microbial communities from Lake Tanganyika, Tanzania - TA2015017 Mahale Deep Cast 200m | ecosystem: Environmental > Aquatic > Freshwater > Lake | place: Tanzania: Lake... | reverse complement strand
TCGTCCGCTGCCTATGCAAAACTACGATGAGGCCTGCTGCATCCATCGGGCTCCCTGCGCAAGGACGGATGAAAAACCACTCCGTTGGGGCGAACGGCCCGGTTGAGAAACCCTTCCGCCCACAGGGACTCCCCGCGCGCGTGAAGATGGGAAAAGGTGGCGTAGACGTTCTTGTAGCAAAGCCCCTCATGGCGCCCGTCAAACCCATATCCCCGTTTCACCTTGCAGGCGAACCGCACCGCGTCTTCCTCCCAATGGTGGACCCCCGCATAATGGAACTCGTGTCCCTTCAAGAAGGTTCCACAGGGGAAAATGGGATTTTCCGCGGTCACTTCCAGCAAGGTGTATCCGTGCCCCTGGGGTTTGAGGTTCAGGCGGTAGACCACGGGAAAAACCCCGGCAAAGGGATGGAAACGGTCGCCCAGCATCAACCCTTTTCCCAGGTAAATGGCTCCCCCGCATTCCGCATAGACGGGCAAACCCTTTTCGACCTGCTCTTTCACGGATTCCCGAAAAGCAGTGTTGTCCGCGAGGGCCTGCGCGCAGGACTCCGGAAACCCGCCGCCGATGTAGAGGGCGTCGAGATCCGGAAGCCGCGAATCCTCGGCAGCCCGAATCGACACGATCTCCACGCCGCGCGCCCGCAGGGCATCCAGGTTTTCCGGGTAGTAGAAATGAAAGGAGGCATCCTGGAAGACCCCCATGCGCAACCCGCGCACAGGTGGTTGGGCAAGGACTTCCGGCCTGATCTCCCCCTCCGCGCAAAGGCCGGCGGGCAGGGCGGCGGCGTCCGCTACCGCCAGTTCTCTCAGGGCTTCGAGATCGACGTGGCGGCGGACCAGATCCCGCAGGGCGCCGATGGTCTCCCCGGGGGACGCGTGCTCGGCCGGAGGGAGAAGCCCCAGGTGGCGCTCGGAGAAATCCAGACCCGATACCCGGGGGATCGCCCCCAGCACGGGAAGGCCGCAATACTTGTCGATACTGGCGCGAATGACGGCCTCGTGCCGGACATTGGCCACCTGATTTAGAATCACGCCGCGGATGCGGCAATCCGGGTCCAGCACCTGGCAACCCTTCAGCAGCGCGGCCACGGTGCGGGTGGATTTCGTGCAGTCGACCACCAGGAAAACCGACAACCCGAGACTCTTGGCCAGCGCGGCCGAACTGTGGCTTCCCTCCGCGTCCACCCCGTCAAACAAGCCCCGGTTTCCCTCCACCAGGATCATGTCCGCATCCCGAATATGCCCGGAGAAACATCGGGCCACCCCGTCCTCTCCCATGAGATAACTGTCGAGGTTGTAACAGGGGGAATCGGCTGCCGCGGAGATCCAGGCGGCGTCAATGTAGTCCGGGCCTTTCTTGAAAACGGCGAGCCTCGACCCCGACCCCCGCCAGTGCGCGAGCATTCCCAGAGTCACCAGGGTTTTGCCTGAGCCGCCTCGAAAAGCACCGATCAGTATGCGCGGGGGATTCGTCTTCATGCCTGGTTCAGGAATCTCTTGTGCCTTTCAATCGGGCCGGGCCACAGGAGGGAAAAGAAATCCTCGCAACCGTCGACCTCGTCCACCGGACCACCGTATCGGGGGAAACTCACAGGGGCGGTGTTTGGGAAACTCCCTTCGACAGCCTAAGGCCGGAAGCCCTCTCGCGGAACCGCCCTTCGCAGGAAAGAATGAATCCTCATTCATTTTTGATAAGGGGTCATTTTTAACACAGGGCCTTTGTCCTTGTCAAGGAAACCGCGGCTTTTCGCGTGCGGGAAAAAGCCGCGCGTCTAGGGCCCTCTTTGACATTGCGGCCCGCCGCGACTATCATCAAGTTCCACAGGAGAGCCGTGAGGCGAGAACCTACTTGTTCCGGGGAAAGAGCCCATTATGAGCGAACAGGAATACTTTTGCCCCCATTGCGGCACAAAAATGAACAAATGGCAGGCGCCCCTGGATTCGGACTGGTGTGGCGAGATCAAATTCGTCTGCTTTTCCGACGAATGCCCCTACTACCAGCGCGGTTGGGCGTTTATGGAAGAAAAATACGGGCCCAAGGTCTCCTATCGCCACAGCATCAACCCCCAAAGCGGACACGAAGCCCCCCTGCTGGTCGCCTCCGCCGACCACATGCGGCCGGGCATCATCGACTGACACCCGGGCGCGGTTGCAGAACCGGATCGCCGAAGAGCGCCAACGCCAGCCAATCCAGAGCCAGTCCGAGCAGTGCCTCGTCGCTCTCCCGGACCGCCTCGACCCTTTCCTCCCCCACAGTAAACAGCGAAAGAAACCGGGTGCCGAACACAAAGGCCCGGAAGCGGTCGGGGCTGTAGCAGGCCATGTAAAACATCTGCCACTGTTTCGGGGTCACGCCCGGGCTGCTCCCCGGCCGATAACGGGAGAGAAAGCCCATCCACAGATCGTTCATCTCGTTGTAGGGCGTCAGTCCCTGGTCCTCCATCCAGGTCCGGGCGCTCCATTCTCCGGCTTCTCCGAAGCCCAGGCAATGCGTTTCTCGCACCAGAAAGTGCTTCTCCTCGACCGGGCTGTTGCCGGCAAGGGCGCCCGTCCGCCGCACCGCCCGGGCCAGGGGGTAGGCCCTGCAGGCTCCCGGACGGTCCGCGTAGATCCCGCATCCCCGGCTCCGGACAAAGGGGCAGGTGCGGGCGTCGTTCTGTTCCATCCTGAGCCTGATCCCGGGGACACGCCAGTCCGGGTCCGTATCGGCGACGGTGTAGCGTTCCAGAAACTCCGAAGAATCGAGACCCAGGGTCTTCCTTGCCCTGATCACATCATAGGGCGTAAGTCGCAGATTCAGATCCCGGCAACAGTCCGTAAAGCACCTCACCCCCGGGTGGCAGGAAAAACGAAAGCGTTGTCCCTTTTCCAGGGGGTCCAGAACGCCCGGGGCAGAACCGAAACTCCCTGAATGGCTGATGCACTCAGAATCTGTTGCCATGGTCTGTGTCCCGTAAGGCTTACGTCGCGTGCCGCAGGGCACGCCGATTTCGAAAACCCGGGGATGTGAGCGTGTCTGCTTTCCCGGCCGGTCATGCCCGTGGCGTCAGCCTTGGGGCAGATCTTTCCCTTTGGCGACCCCCAGTTCTTCTTTCTTTTTCTTCAGGAACTCCTCCTTGAGGGGAAGCACGTCCCCGCACACCAGACCGAACCGCAGCCAGAGAAAGGCAAGTTCGAGAAGCGCCAGGTCGTCGGTCCTCACCTGATCCACGGCTTCCGGAGCGATATCGAAGATCTTCAGAAAGCGCGTTTCAAAGACAAAACGGCGGAAGGTGTCCAGATCGTAACACGCCATCCGGAACATCCTCTGAACCTGCGGCTGGTCGATCCCCGCTTCCGCCAGTCGGGGATACTGGGTGACGATCTTGAACCGTTCGTCCATCTCTTCATAGGGCGGCAGGCCCTGGTCCGCAAACCAGTCGGCGATCCGCCAGTCCACGGGCTCATTGCGGCCCAGGCAGCGGTCCTCTCCCGCCATGAACTCGTATTCCCCGGTTTCCTCCGACTTGTCCAAGGGATACATCCGGCAGGCCCAGGGTCGATCCTCGTAGATCGAACAACCCGCCGAGGTGACAAAGGGACAGCGTTTGTCGTCCTCCCGCATCTGCAACTGGATGACGGGAATCTTGCCGGGGCCGGGCAGCAGGGTCCGGGTGTGCCGCTCCAGAAACGCGGATGAAGTCAGTTTGAGCCGGGTCTTCATCCTGAGGATGTCGTAGGGAGAAAGAAAGATGTTCACGTCCCGGCAACAACTGCTGAAACAGGCGATCCCCGGAGCGCAGCGGAATCGGATGGTACGGCTCCTCGCTTCTTTCTCCTTTCTGGAGATTTCCTGGGCTTCCTGCTCTGTCTTCATTCTGGTTCCTTTCCTTACCGATGTTTACCTGCCTCGCCTGACTTTCTTTGAAAGGCCGGGTGCCGCGCAAAACCGACGAAACGCTCTGGCGAGAAGCATGCTTCCGGCGGTTACGCCCGTCCGTTCCTCTTCGGGCATCTTCCGCGCGGTCATGGAAGCTTCGCGGCGGTAACCCGGCGCCACGGGGTGCAAAGATCCACGGCAAGGGGCAGGACGTGTGTGCCTGGGGGATTCTTATCGCGTGTATCCCGGCAGGGTGAGAGTGGAGCAGGAGCCCGAGGGGCAACTTCGTTCCTGCAAAGCCCCGCCCGAGTCGCTGCCTGCACGCTGCCCCCCTCCACCATCCCGCACGCTGGAATGACAGCGGCTGATGACGCGCTGCAGTTCGCTGGAACCGCAGGAAGAGCAATGGAGAGCAATTTCTTCTCTCGAATTCTTAACCAGAAATTCCACCAGGGTCTCGCACTCCCGGCAGACAAACTCATAGATGGGCAAGTTCGTGGTTCCTCTCTCTGCTCGGGTCAACCCGCAACCCCGGCTGCTCCGGTTACGGAGAAACGCGGAATTTGTGCTTGGCTTCATTCTAACAGCAACACCAACCTCTTTCCAGGACCCTCAGGAACCCTGCCCCCCCTCGTCAGGGTCCTCCGCCGGCCATTCCTCATAGAAAGGATTCTGCCGCAACTGGCAATTGCGGTTCCCCTCGTTCCACTTCTTCCACGCCTGTATCCGCCCCGTGGCCTGCGCGGCGGTGAGACCCAGGAACCGCCGGACATCTCCCTTGTTGATGCACCCGGTGAAATAGGCATAGTGGACCAGATCTTCCAGCATGGCGCCCGCCAGTTCTTCTCCGGATTCAAGCAATCCCTTCTTGCACAGGATGCCGCGGATCTCCTCCAGAGCCCCGTCGGGAGACTGAGCCCTCAATTCATCCTCGACCACCATGCCCCCCTCCCCGTACGAATCGTCGGCGAACGCAAGCGCCATTCGCCACAGGATGTCTATTCAACGAATCAGAGATTTTGCGGCGCGACAGCCGCCGCAAAGGGTCTGTTGGCCAAAGCTGGCTATACCGGTCACCCGCGAACGGCAAGGCTGATCCCTATCCGTCTCTTCGCCGACCAAACCAGACGCAACCCCCTCCTGGAAGAGGCCGGCATTTACGCGCCTCCCGCAGTGTGATAAGAGACTCTGCCAGACCCGGCATCTCTCAACCGGCGAGACCCGAAAAGGAATCCCCATGGAATCGGCCCGCACTCTGCTGGAACGTCTTTCCGAGGCCCGCAAAGAGGCCGACGAACCCCGCATCGCCAACCTCGCCTACAAACTGGGGGGCATCTACCTGGAGCAGGGCAAGTGGGACCGGGCACACCCTCTGCTCGATGAATCCTATGAAATCTGTCTGCGACACGAGAACGACCCGGGTGCCGCCATGGCGGCAACCTCGCTGGCCACCCTGTTGCTGCAGACCGACCGACCGGGGGAAGCGCAGGCCCTGGCCGAAAAAGCGCGTGCCTATTTCAAGGAGAACCTCGAGGTCAATCGCACGACCGGGGCCTCGCTGCTCCTGGGGGATACGCTCTGGGCCCAGGGCCGCCCCGCAGAAGCTCTGCCATTCTACCAGGAGGCGGTGGAAATCTGCGAAGCCCACGAAGACGTCTTGGGATCCGCCACCCTCCTGGACCGCCTTGCCACCATGCACCGTCTGCTCGACCAGGATGACCAGGCCCTGTCCTGCTTTCAGAGGGCTTTGGCGAGCTGGCACAAGCTGGCCGTTCCTGACCGGGAAGCATTCACCCTGACGCACCTGGGGGACATTCTCGCCGGACGGGGCGATTTATCCCGGGCCGCCGCTCTTTACGAACAGGCGCTCGAACTCTACCGGCACCTGAAGAACCACAGCGCCGGCGCCGCCGTCGAAAAAGAACTGGCGAGGCTCGCAAAACACCTCGAACACCGGCATGCCGAGGAAGAAGTCTGAAACAGCGGCCCGCCGGCGCCCGTCTTTCTGGATCCGGCCACGCCATACGGCTGTGAGGCGCCCCGGTCAGCGGTTTTTTCCGCGGCTGCTAGGATCTCCAGGGAGAGACGGCCGAACCGGTCGAACCCTGTGAGTCTGTTGGCGTTGAGATTCTCCCTGGTGCCAAGCAGTTTATTCTTCAACTTTTCCCCGGTTTGCCACTCAAAAAGGACCGTCTAGGGAAATCTGACACTTAAGCGGAAAGGCGACAGACGCCCGACTTCCCGCGTTAGTCGCCCGCATCCCCCCCGCCCCGCCGCGAATACCAGTTGCAGAAATCCAGCATCCCCCAATAGCGCTCCGACTGCTCCCGGAGTAAGCCGAAACAGATCTCCCTCGCCCCTTCCAGCCGCAAGGGATCCATCGCCCTCCGGGACGACTGCTCCTCCTGATAACGCAGGAACCCGGAGAAAACCTCGGCCGCATCCGGAAAGGCCTCTCGGTCCGGTTCCCGGAAAAATGGGGGCTCCTTGGGTTCGAGAAAGGGATCCCACTTGTCGTAACCCTTCTTCAGAATGCGCTGCTGCCTGCGGGGAGACATGTGGTCGAAGATCTCGCGTTTCTTTCTCTCTTCCTCGGACGACATGGATTTCTTCCCCCAACGGGACTGCATTGACTTTTCCGGAAGAAAGATCTAGGTTTGGACTCTCTTTTTCAGTTACGATACCGGAAGATGCACCCGCGAACATCCACTCCGGCGCGACCCCAACCAATACCACAGAAGGAGATTCGAGATGAGTCAAGAGGTCAAGCAGAAGGTTCTGGAATATTTCAAGAGCAAGGAAAAGACCAAGACCAAGTTTTATATGAACGACCTGCGCACGGTGGCTCCCCCGGAGATGTCCAACAAGGAATTCAAAAAAGTGATCGGCGAAATGATTGCCGAAGGAACCCTGATGTATTACTCCACGGGCAGCACCACCATGATCCAGCTCGTGGAAGCCGACGTGGACCAGAATCTTAAGTAACATTTCCGCAAGCGCGCCTCTCGCGGTTCCCAAGCCGGCGGGGGGAGGGAAGAAAAACAACACTTCCTTCTTCCCGCACCGGTTGGCCCGCTCTAACAACCGGCAATTCAAGACGCGCTTCGGATGACCCGCCGCGCAGCTCGCAGAAAACCTTAAGACTCTCCCTCGCAGGGCCGCAGCAGCGCACGCTCCTCGGGGGTCGTGGGGCGAACCTCCAGAATCTCCAGTTCGTAGATCAGCTCCTTGCCGGCCAGCGGGTGGTTGTAGTCCAGGAGGACCCGGTCCGGCTCTTTTTTCCTGACGAAGTATCCGTAAGCCGTCCCGGTCCTCTCATCTCTCGCCAGGACCCACTTGCCTTCCTGCAGTTCTTTCCCCTCCGGGAACTCCTCGAACCGCCTCTCCCTGACCTGGTCCGGCAGGTATGGCCCGAAGGCCTCTTCCGGGGAGAGCCGGATCTCCGCCGTTTCCCCGGCTCCCCTTCCCAGCAGTCGCCGTTCCAGCGCCGGCATCACTTGGTTGTAGCCGGAGAAGAAATCCAGATAGGCGTACCCCTCACCGGGGTCCCCCTTGATGTACACCCCTTCCCCCGAACGAAGACGATAACGAATCTTCACAAAGGTGCCGGTTTCCCGGATCGGTTCCGCAATGGAATCCGCGACCATCTCAGCCCTCCGGCGCCAGGGCCTCTTTGAGTTCGGGACTGACCGGATAGCCCTGACGCTCCGCCTCCCGGAGGTGCTCGCGGGCAAGTTCCAGATTTCCCTGCCGATAATAAGCGATGGCCAGTTGGTGGTGTGCCAGCACGAAACGATCCGAGATTTCCAGAGCCTTGCGGTTGGCTTCGATGGCCTTTTCCAGTTCCCCCTGCACCAGATAGGCGTGCCCGAGGTTGGCATAAATCTGCGGCACGTTCCCGTGGATCCGGATGGCCTTCTCGCAAACGGCGATGCCCTCCTCGACTCTTCCCTGCTGCAGGTAGAGCAATCCCAGGTTGCCGTAGGCGCTGACCAGATGGGGGTCGATCTCCAGGGCCTGCAGGTTCTGTTCGATCGCCGCCTCCAGGTTTCCCTTGCGGAAATAAATCCCCCCCAGATTGATTCTGGCCTCGAGCAATCCCGGGTTAATTTCCAGGGCGGCCTGGAATCGGCAGACGGCTTCGTCCAGTTCCCCGCGCTGCACGTGAGCCAGCCCCAGGTTGTAGTGCAGGGGAGCGGAGTTGGGCCGGCTCAGCAATTCCTGCTTGAGTCTGGCGAAAGTCTCTTCCTCGTGCCTGGCCGTCAAAATCGTTGTTCCTTTCACCGAAAACCAAGGGCGCCCCGTTCCGGGACGCCCTTGGTCTCTTGCACCCATACTCTCAGGCCGGTTGGAGTCGAAAATGCCAACCGGGACCCGCCTGTCCGCTAAAACTTGAACTGCGTGGTGGTTCTCCACGTGGTCATGGCAAGCCGGTAATCGTCGATGTGCTGGTGTTTGAACTCGATGCCGGCCTTGTCGAAGAAGCGTTCCCAGCCGATCCTTTCGATCCACTCGGCAATACGTTCGTACTTGTTGGCGCCCTGGGCATAGGCTTCCACGATCTGCCGGACCGCTTTCACCGTGGACGGCCAGCGCGGCGGCTCGTTGGGAAGGAAAGGCACGGCCAGCTTGGAGAAGGTGGGCGGCTTGCGGGAATTGGAAACCTTGCCCCCCACCCACAGGGCGATGCCGTCGCCCTGGTGATCGGCCAGCGGCATGGCGGAGCACATGGTGTAGCAGTTTCCGCAGAACATGCAGCGGGGCTCGTTTACCTCCACGCTCTTGACCTCCTTGCCGTCGGCCAGCTTGACCTTCTTGGGCTTGATGGCGGCCGTGGGGCAGGCGGAGATGGCCAGCGGGATCTCGCAGACCGCGTCGAGCCGTTCGTGCTCGATGAGCGGCGGTTTGCGGTGGATGCCCAGAATAGAAATATCGGAACAGTGCACCGCGCCGCACATGTTCAGGCAGCAGGCCAGTGAAATTCGCACCTGGGCGGGCAGGGTCATGGAAGTGAAATACTCGAACAAATCGTCCATGACCGCCTTGACCACGCCCGAGGCGTCGATCGCCGGGGTGTGGCAGTGCAGCCAACCCTGGGTGTGCACGATGTTGGTGACCCCGGCGCCGGTGCCCCCGATGGGGAACTTGTTGCCGCGGCTCCGCAGATCCTTCTTCAGAGGTTCCAGCTTCGCCTTGTCGCTCACCAGGAACTCGAAGTTGTTGCGGGTGGTGAACCGCAGGTGGCCTTCGCAGTACTTGTCCGCGATGTCGCAGATCTCGCGGATGAGGTCCACACTCATGATGCGGCAACCGCCCACCCGCACGGAGTAAATCGCATCCCCGGACTCGGCCACGTGTACCAGCACGCCGGGCTCCAGGATTTCATGGTACTTCCACTGGCCGTAGTTCTTCTTGATGACCGGGGGCAGGAACTCCTTGTAGTCCGGCGGCCCGATATCGGTGATTCTGTCCGCATATTGATATTCAGCCATTTTTACCTGTCCTCCCTTAGGCCTGGTGTCTCTTGCGGTAATCCGCCACGTCCCTCTTCCAGCCGCCTTCCACCTCTTCCTCCTTGAAGAAGATGTAGGGATTGTACCGCGGCATGAGGATCATCCTGGGGTCCGGCTCGCGGCCGACGGCTTCGAGGAAAGAACGCAGTCCGAGCCGCTGGATCAGCTCGCCCAGCCGTTCCCGGTTCTTGCCGTTCTCGTCCCACCATTCCCACATCTTTTCGACAAATTCCTTGAATTCCTCGTAGGGAGGCTCCATCCGCAGAAAGGGGATGACCACGCTGCACATCTGCGCGCCTTCCAGGATCGGTGCCTTGCCGCCGACCAGGATGGTGGCGCCCGTGTCCAGTCCCGGTCTGAGGGCCCTGGGCAGTACGTTGATGCAGTGCATGCAGCGGGTGCAGTTCCTGTTGTCGATCGCGAGTTTCTTGCCGTCCCAGGCCATGCACTTGGTCGGGCAGAGGTCAACGACCTCCTTGTGCATATCCACCGCTTTCTTCTGGGCGCCGTGGGCGCCGCCGTTCGGCGCAAACTCGCCCGCCGCATAGGCGCGCACCGCCTCCTGGTCGACGCGGATGTCGTCCTTCCAGGTGCCGATGATGGCACAGTCGGAACGGGCGATGGAAGCGACGCAGTCGTTCGGGCATCCCGAGGACTTGAACTTGAACTTGTAGGGCCAGGCAGGCCGGTGCAGTTCGTCCTGGAAGGTCCGGGTCAAATCGAGAATGATGGCCTGGGTGTCGACACAGGCCCACTCGCAGCGGCTCTTGCCGAGGCAGGCCTCCGGGGTGCGCAGGGCCGAACCCGAGCCGCCGATGTCCATGTTGGCTTCGTGGGCCAGGGCCTGGAAACAGGGCTCCAGGTTGTCCGTGGTCGTGCCCAGCAGGATGATGTCTCCGGTGGATCCGTGCATGTTGGTCACGCCGCTGCCGTACTTCTCCCAGATGTCGCAAACCTTGCGGAGCACATCGCTCTTGTAGTACTTGGCCGTGGGCTGGTTGATGCGCATGGTGTGGAAGTGGGCAATGTTCGGAAACAGGTCCGGGCGGTCGCAGTACCTGCCGATCACGCCACCGCCGTATCCCATGACTCCCACGATGCCGCCGTGCTTCCAGTGTCCCTCTTTTTCCTTGTAGGAGAGTTCCATGACCCCCAGGAGATCGTCGCAAGCGGGCTTTCGTTCGGCCACGCGCTTGATGTCGGATACGAAGCTCGGCCAGGGCCCGGATTCGAGCTCGTCGAGCAAGGGGGTTTTGTGTTTGATCGCCATACCTTTTGTCCTCCTTACGAGATTGACGTTTTCCGCTGCTCCATGAGACGGGTTTCCCTCCCTGCGGAAACCTCTCACCTTCTTGGCGTCTTGAAGCTTTCATCCGTCCGTGTCAACGGTCGCTTCCGCATCCGCGCCTGTCGGCCTGCTGCTTTCACCTCCTCTCTT
>Ga0194113_10010894_pt1 | contig 10819 bp, 11 predicted proteins | sample TA2MahC200mmetaG_FD_146193 | JGI IMG/M metagenome (GOLD analysis project Ga0194113, IMG submission 146193) | Freshwater microbial communities from Lake Tanganyika, Tanzania - TA2015017 Mahale Deep Cast 200m | ecosystem: Environmental > Aquatic > Freshwater > Lake | place: Tanzania: Lake... | reverse complement strand
CGTAGCGGCCATTCCTCATGAACTCAACCACGTTTGCCGGGCGGAGGCCGTGCCGGGATCAAAACAGTGTATTGTCGCGCCGATTGCGAGATTGCGCGGGTGCGGGCGGCGGGGCTATCATCACCACCCTGCGAGGTCATGCGAACGGAGGGGCTATGGCGCTCAATATGGTCAGTCACATAGACAAAGCCGTCAGGGTGCGGCGCGTGCTCATCAGCGTATCTGACAAGACCGGGCTCGACGTGTTTGTTCCCGGTCTCCTGCACGTTTCGCACGATGTGCGGATCTACTCAACGGGCGGCACGTACGACAGGCTGAAGGACATCATGGGCGCCGCCGCGCAGAAGCACCTGGTATCCGTTTCCGACTATACCGGTCAGCCCGAAATGCAGGGCGGGCTGGTAAAGACGCTGGATTTCAAGATCTACCTGGGAATCCTGAGCGAGACCTACAACGAGGCGCATCGCCGCGACCTTGCACGGGCCGGCGCCGAGCCGTTTGACATGGTGGTGGTGAACCTCTACCCGTTCAGGCAGACCGTGGCGAAGCCTGGCGTGACGGTGGAGGAGGCGCGCACGAACATAGACATCGGAGGGCCGTGCATGGTCCGGGCCTCGGCGAAGAACTTCCTGCGCGTTGTGTCGGTGACAGAGCCCGCCGACTACAGGCCGCTGCTTGACGAGATGACCGCTTCCGGCGGCCGGGTCTCGTTCAAGACGCGGTTTGACCTGGCGCGGAAGGCGTTCAAGCACACTGAATCCTATGACGCCGCGATCGCGGCATTTCTTGATTCCCACAGGGCGGATGAAGCCGCCGCCACCTACCGCATGTCCTGAAGGAGGAAGGAGGCCGGTCGCGTGTACGAAGTATGCGTCAAATCGTCGTTTTCCGCCGCCCACCGCCTGCGTGAGTACGAGGGGCGCTGCGAGGCGATGCACGGCCACAACTGGAGCGTGGAAGTTCACGTCCGCGGCGCGGACCTCAACAAGACGGGGATGCTTGTGGACTTCAAGGCGGTTCGCGAGGCGTTGAAAGCGGTTCTCGACGGACTCGATCATCACGATCTCAACGAGACCGAGGCGTTTCGGAAGACGAACCCCACTTCCGAGAATATCGCGCGGCACATATTCGGCCTCCTTTCCGGCCTTCTGAACGCCGACGGGCGGAAGGTGCATAGCGTGCGCGTGTATGAGACCGAAGGCGCGTCGGCGGCCTACTGGGAAGAAGGGACCGGCAATGATTGACCTGCACACCCATTCCACCTTTTCCGACGGGAGCCTGACGCCGGAAGCGCTTGTCGACCTGGCCTGCGAAGCGGGTTTGACGGCCGTGGGGCTGACCGACCATGACTGCACCGACGGTCATGCCCGTTTCATGGCGGCCTGCGCGAAGCGCGGCATTGTCGGAGTGCCGGGGGTTGAGATCAGCGCCAACGTCGAGCGCGGCACTCTGCACATGCTCGGGTTCTTCGTGGACGGTTGTGAGGCCGGCTTGCGCGGGGTGTTGAAGGAGATACGGGACGGGCGCAGTCTGCGCAACGAGCGCATCCTGGCCAGGCTGAACGGGCTGGGAATCGAACTGCGCATGGATGAAGTGGCCGCCTACGCCGGTGAAGACACCGTGGGCAGGCCTCATTTCGCCGAGGCGCTTCTCGCAAAGGGAGCGATCAAGACGCGGCAGGAAGCGTTCGACAAGTATCTCGCGCGGGGGCGCCCGGCTTACGTTGACAGGTTCCGGCTGTCCGCCGAGCAGAGCATTGCGGCTATACACGGCGCGGGGGGGCTGGCCGTGTTGGCGCACCCGTTCACGCTGGAACTCGATGACGGGGAACTCGCGGTGTTCGCGGGTGTGCTGGCACGGGCCGGACTGGATGGAATGGAAGCGTACTACTCCGAATACACGAAGGAACAGCAGAAGAAATACCTGAAGCTCGCGGATGATCTCGGGCTGGCGGTCAGCGGCGGATCCGATTTTCACGGCGCGATGAACGAATCCATCCGGATGGGAGTGGGTTTCGGATCCTTGCGGGTGCCTGACGAGGCTCTTGCCGGCCTCGTCGCGCGGCGAGCCGCGCGAACCTCCGCCTGAGCCTTGCGGGGCAACGCGGTTCTTGCGGACGGGCCGGGTTCTGACTAGTGTGACGATGGGTTCCGCGCCGCCGGACCGTACTGGGGGATGACAAGGTGAACGAGAAGAAGTGTCCATGCAGGTGGGATGATTGCGAGAGGCACGGCAATTGCGATGCGTGCCGGAGTTACCATCATTCACTGGGGCAGAAGACCTGCTGCGAACGGAACGCGGCTTGGAGCGTCGGGAAGTGAATACGGCTTGTGAAGTGTGACAGACGGGTGGGCCGCAGATGAAGACCGCGAACTGGGAGCGCAACCTGCTGGATCTGATCCGGCGCACCTCGACCGATCTCCCCTCGGACATAGAGGCGGGGCTTCGCAAGGCGCTGCGCAGCGAGAAGAAGAACAGTCACGGGTACTGGGTTATCCGGACCGCGCTCGACAATGCCGCGCGTGCGAGGGGCGAGGATCTGCCGATCTGCCAGGACACCGGAACGCCGATATTCCATTTCAGGGTGCCGGTGGGTTTCGACACCAACGCGCTTGTCGCCGTGACGCGCGGGGCGGTTTCGCGGGCGACGCGCAGGGGTTACCTGAGAGAGAACGTGTTCGACGCCGTGTCGGGCAAGCCCTTCTACACCAACGTGGCCCCCGGATCGCCCGTGATCCGCATTGAGCAAGGCGCGAGGAAGACGGTTGATGCGCGGTTGATTCTCAAGGGCGGCGGCTCCGAGAACGTCGGCACCCAGTATTCCCTGCCCGACGAACGGATCGGGGCAGGCCGCGATCTTGAGGGGGTGCGCCGCTGTGCGCTGGACGCGGTGTGGAAGGCTCAAGGCGCCGGCTGCGCGCCGGGTGTGCTGGGGATATGCATTGGCGGCGACCGGGCGACCGGCTATGAGTGTTCCAAGGAACAGTTTCTGCGCAAGCTGAGCGATGTTGCCAGCGACCGCGAACTCGCGCGGCTTGAATCCAGGATCGTGCGCGATTCGTGCCAGCTCGGGATAGGTCCGATGGGGCTGGGCGGCCGGACTGCGCTGCTGGGCGCCAAGATAGCCGCGATGAGCAGGGCGCCCGCTTCGTTCTTCGTAACTGTTTCGTACCTCTGCTGGGCTTTCAGGCGGCGCGGGATGGTTCTCGGGCCGGAGGGTGGTCTGACAAGGTGGCTCTACTGATGAAAACGCTCGATGCGCCGTTCACCGAGGCAAAGGTGCGTCAGCTTGTCGTTGGCGACCTCGTGTCGCTGTCCGGGACGATATACACGGCGCGGGACCGGGTTCACAGGCACTTGAATGACGGCGGAATCCTGCCGGTGGACCTCAAGGACGGCGCCATTTACCACTGCGGGCCGCTCGTGATCCGGCGCGACCAGTCGTGGGCCGTGCGCGCCGCGGGGCCGACCACTTCCATGCGGGCCGAGCCGTACATGGCCGGGATAATCAGGAAGCACGGCGTACGCGTGGTCATCGGCAAAGGCGGGATGGGGGAATCAACCCGAAAGGCGTGCCAGGAAGCTGGCTGTGTCTATCTTGACGCTGTCGGGGGCGCTGGATGTGTGGCGGCGGCGTGCGTCGAATCCGTCGGCGCGGTGCATTTCATGGAGGAATTTGGCGCGGCCGAGGCGATGTGGGAACTGTCCGTGCGCGGCCTGGTCTGCGTGGTCGGCATAGACTCCGCCGGGCACAGTCTGCATGCGGATGTGCTGGCATCTTCGGCGGCAAGACTGCAGGACCTGTTCTGTCTCGCGTGATTTTCCAGGGGCGGGTTTCCCCGTTGCCCCGTCAAGTCGGGCGGAGTCTGTCGGATGAATATAGTATTCATGGGCTCGGCCGAGCTTGCGTGTCCAAGCCTGCTGGCGTTGCTGGGTGATCCGGGCTGTCGCGTGGTCGGCGTGGTGACTCAGCCGCCGCGGCCGCGCGGGCGGAGATTGCAGGTTGAGGCGTGCGCGGTCGGGAGGCTGGCGGCCGAACGGGGCGCAGCGGTTAAGAACCCGGTGCGAGTGAACGAGCCGGCTTCGCTGGGCGCCGTCAGAGACCTGGCCCCGGACATGATAGTTGTTGTTGCGTACGGGCAGATACTTGGCCGGGAACTGCTGGGAATCCCGCCGCTTGGATGCGTCAACGTGCATGCTTCCCTTCTGCCCCACTACAGGGGCGCGGCGCCAATCCAGTGGGCGATAGCGCGCGGCGAGACCGTGACCGGCGTTACGACCATGTACATGAACGAGCGGATGGACGACGGCGACATCATCTTCCGGGATGCCGAGGAGATCGGGCCTGAAGACACTGCAGAGACACTGGGCCGCAGGCTTGCGGAACGGGGCGCGGGGCTTCTGTTGAAGACGCTCGCGGCGATATCCACGGGCGTCGCGCCGCGTGAGCCGCAGGACAGGTCGCGGGCGACGTTTGCGCCGCGCCTGACAAAGCAGGACGGCGAAATCGACTGGACGCAGGACGCTTGCGCTATCTACAACAGGGTAAGGGCGTTCGAGCCCTGGCCGGGCAGCGCGTGCACGGCGCCTGTTGAAGTCGGCGGGGGGCGCCTGGGAGTCCATCGTTGCCGGGTTGAGGAAGGCGACGGCGTTCCGGGAGAAGTGCTGGACTGTGCCGGGGGAGCGTTGGTTGCCGCGGGGCGGGGCGCGGTGCGGCTCCTGTCCGTTCAGCCGGCGGGCCGCAAGGCGATGGACGGGGTCTCTTACGTGCACGGCCACCGGTTGAGGAACGGGTTGCGTTTCGGAGGTGCATCAAGATGAGCGCCAGGGTTCACGTTGAGCTGGGTGACCGAAGCTACGACATACGGATCGGCCCGGGTACGAGGCCGGAGACCGATCTTGCTGGCACAGGAGCGCGGCGCGTGCTGCTGGTGAGCGACGCGAATGTGCATCCGTTGCATGGCAGGGCAGTTGAGGAGCATCTCCGGTCAACCGGTGCGGAAGTCTTCGTCCACACCGTCCCGGCCGGGGAGGAATCGAAGTGCCAGGACCGGTTGCAGGGAATCTACTCGGCGGCGGTGAAGGCTGGTCTCGACCGCAGGTCGGTCATAGTTGCCCTGGGTGGGGGCGTGGTTGGAGATCTGGCGGGGTTTGCGGCGGCGACGTTTCTGCGCGGCGTACGGCTGCTGCAGATACCGACGTCCCTCCTTGCGATGGTTGACAGTTCCGTGGGCGGGAAGACGGCCATAGATCTGCCGGAGGGCAAGAACCTTGTCGGCGCTTTCCACCAGCCGGTTGAAGTGTGCATAGATCTGGACACGCTCAAGACGCTTCCGGAGAGGGAATACAGGTCCGGCCTTGCGGAGGTGGTGAAGTACGGCGTTATCTGGGACGGGGCGTTCCTTGACAGGCTTGAGGCCGAGAGCGGGACCATGCTGCGCCGCGACCCCGCCATGCTCGAGGATGTGGTTGCGCGGTGTTGCCGGATCAAGGCGGACATTGTGGGGCTGGACGAGCAGGAGTCCGGCGTGCGCGCCATCCTGAACTTCGGGCACACCTTCGGGCACGCAATCGAGAATGTGGCCGGCTACGGCGCGATGCTGCACGGCGAGGCCGTGTCCGCCGGCATGGCGCTGGCGCTTGATCTCTCGGTTGAGCTGCGCGGATTTTCCGCCGGCGACCGTGACCGCGTGGTCGGGCTGCTTGACAGCTTCGGGCTGCCGACGAAGGCGCCACCAGGGCTGGAATGGGGCCGCGTGCGCAAAGCGATGGCAGTGGACAAGAAGGCCCGGGCCAGCCTGCCCAGGTTTGTGCTGGTGGACAGGATGGGGCAGGCGGTTTTCGGTTGCGAGGTACCGGAAGGTTCAATCGAGAAAGCGTTTCGCGCGTCGGCTGCTCCGGGCCCCGGTTGACGTGGGGCGGTTGCCGATAAGGGGGTGCGCACATGTCTGCGGTTAACGAATCGGTGGTGCGCGAGTACTTCGAATTTCTCGGCTTCCTGGTGAGCCAGCCCCGCAAGTACGCGGCGTTGGGCCGCGGCAAGAGCGCGGAGGAAGAGATAGACCTGCTTGTCTGGAACCCCCTGGCGCGCGAGCATGTCATGCCGGAGCATCTCGTCTGGGGCACCGACGATCTCAGGACTGTTGCGAAGGCCGTGATCGGCGTGCGCGGCTGGCATACCGAGCGGTTCTATGTTTCCACGTTCGAGCAGACTCCGGAGATACTGCGGTTTGCCGAGAGTGACTGCACGAAGATCGCGGCGAGGATGCTGGGGGACGGGCCGATGGCCAAGGTGCTGTGCCTGCCGCGGCTTCCTGCGTCCGGCGAGCTGAAGAGACAAACGATCCAGACGTTGAAGGACAAGGGCGTTGACGGCGTGATCTCATTCAAGACGATGCTGACGGAGATCATTCGCCGTGTTGAGACGAACAGGAACTACGAGAAATCGGACCTGCTGCAGACGATAAGGCTGCTGAAAAACTACGACCTTATAGCAGGGGAGCAGATGGAGCTGTTCGCCGGCAACAGGCACTCACCGCGCCGGCGCAAAGACGAGGCGGCCGGCGAGGGGTGACCGTTCGCGCCGGCTACGCCAGACCGCCTGCAACCTGCCCACAGCCCCGTCGGGGTGTGAACGCCGAGCCGTGCGGATTTCAGCGAGGCTCGATCAGGATGAGCGGCTGATCCTTCTGAACCGGGCGTCCGTGTTCCACCAGGAGTCTCACGATCTTGCAGTCGGACGGCGACCTGATTTCGTTGAACAGCTTCATCGCCTCAACGATGCAGACGGGGTCGCCTGCCTTGACTGTATCGCCTTCCTTAACAAAGGCGGGCTTACCGGGGCCTCCCGACGTATAGAAGGTGCCGTTGAGCGGAGCCTTGATGGACGGGCCGTTCGCGTCTTTCTTTACGGCCTCGCTCTTCTCCGCCTCGGGCTTCTCCGGCGCCGGGGGGGGCGCGGCATCGGTTCCGTTCTGTGTCTCGGGCTGGTCATCCGCCGGTGCGCGGGCCGTGGTGGCGCCTGAGGTGCGAAGCGACAGGTTCATGTCGCGGCGTCGTATGACCAGTTCGTCGTAATCAAGAGAGCGGACCTTCTCCAGAAGCTGTTGTATCTCCTTGTAGTCCTGCAGCGCCAGGAACGGCGGAGGCGGCGGGGCGGGCGGGGGAACGTCCGTCTTTGCCGATTTCAGTTCGATATCGGCCGGCGTGCTCGGACGGTCCTCCATCGGGAGAGCGCGCCACTTGAAGTACTCGACGGCGACTTCGGGGAAGAGACAGAAGGAAAGTATATCCTCCTCGCTCTTGATCAGTTTCGCGTCGATGTTCATCGTGGCCTTTGGAAGGCCCGGCTTGAGCAGGTCCGCCGGGCGGCGGGTGATCCGCTTCTCCTTGCCGATGATCTTGTGGACGATATCCGCTCCTATGGGGGCCGGCGGCCTGCCGTAGAGGCCCTTCACGTAGTTCTTCGTCTCCTGGGTCACCATCTTGTAGCGCTGGCCTGCCAGAACGTTCAGCACCGCCTGCACTCCGACGATCTGGCTGGTCGGGGTGACGAGCGGCGGGTAGCCGAGGTCGGCGCGGACCTTCGGCAGTTCCTCAAGCACTTCGGGAAGCCTGTCGAGCGCCTGCTGCTGCTGAAGTTGGGAGCGCAGGTTGGAAATCATGCCGCCCGGGATATGGTGAAGCAGGATTTCCGGGTCTATCACGTTCAGCGGCGGCGGGCCTACCTGTCGTTTCGGCGCCAGTTCTGTGAAGTAGCGCCGGACCCGACCCAGGGCTTCCACGTCGAGGTTCGCGTGGTACGGCGTTTCGTCGAAGATTGCCAGCATTGTTTCCACGGGCGGCTGGGAGGAGTAGGATGCCATGACCGAGATTGCGCAGTCTATGGCGCCGGCGCCGGCGCGCACTCCCTCCACATAGGTTGCCGTGCCCATGCCGCTTGTCGCGTGGGTGTGTATCTGGATCGGCACCTTGATTTCCTTCATCAGCGCCTTGATGAGGCGCTCGGCGGATATCGGGGAAAGGATGCCGGCCATGTCCTTGATACAGAGGGAATCTATGCCCATGGCGACCTGTTCCCGGGCGTAGCCCACGAAGCGATCCACCGTGTGGAACGGGCTTGTCGTGTAGCAGATCGTGCCCTGCGCATGTCCGCCGTGCTTCTTGATGGCCACGATGGCCTTCTCGAGGTTGCGGGTGTCGTTCAGGGCGTCAAAGCAGCGGAATATGTCCACGCCGTTTTCGCAGGCCATAGCCACGAAGCGATCGACGACGTCGTCGGGGTAGTGCTGGTAGCCGAGGATGTTCTGCCCGCGCAGAAGCATCTGAAGCGGGATGTTCTTCGCCTTGGCCTTGATCTGGCGCAGGCGCTCCCACGGGTTCTCGCGCAGGAAGCGCATGCAGGCATCGAACGTTGCGCCGCCCCACACTTCCAGAGAGTAGTAGCCGACGGCGGATATATCGTCAATCACGCCCATTATGTCCGTCGTGCGCATACGGGTCGCCCAGAGGGACTGATGGGCGTCGCGCAGGGTCGTGTCGGTTATCCTGAGCGGTATACGCTCCATAACCTGCGGCTGTTCGGGCTTCGGCTGCGCCGAAGCACTGTCGGGAGACGGTTTCGACTTTACGGACTTGCGGGATGTCTTTCTGGATTGCGCCATACGGGGCCTCTTATGTTCGTTGTTCAGTGTGTGCTGTGACGCCGCCGGTCATACTTTCCTATTCGCGCGTATTTCTCGCGCCGCTGGGCCAGCAGCTTGTGTTCGGACAGCTTCTTGAGCTTTGAAAGGCGTTTCACTATTGCTGACCTGGTTGCGGTGAAGGTTGCAGCCGGATCTCTGTGAGCGCCGCCGACCGGTTCCTGGATGATTTCGTCTATGATTCCCATCTGCAGCAGGGACGGCGCGGTCACCTTCAGCGCTTCAGCGGCCTCGGGCGCTTTTTCCGCGTCGCGCCAGAGAATCGCCGCGCAGCCTTCGGGCGGTATCACCGAGTAGATCGAGTGGCTCAACATCAGGACCGAATCGCCGACGGCTATCCCCAGCGCGCCGCCGCTGCCGCCTTCGCCAGTGACTGTAACGACTATGGGTACCTTCAATCCGGCCATCTCGGTCAAGTTACGGGCTATCGCCTCTGCCTGTCCCCGTTCTTCGGCTTCCCTGCCCGGATAGGCGGCCGGGGTATCGACAAGGCTCACCACCGGTATCTGGTACTTCTCGGCCAGCTTCATCAGGCGCAGAGCCTTACGGTAGCCGTCCGGGTTTGACATCCCGAAGTTGGCCTTGATCTTTTCCTCCACAGTCCGGCCCTTATCCATGCCGATGAGTACGCAGCGGTGGCTGCCGATCGTCGCGAACCCGCCCACGAGGGCCTGGTCGTCGCCGAAACAGCGGTCGCCATGCAGGTCGATGAACTCGCTGAACATGCCCTTGATATAGTCGCGCATGATCGGGCGTTCGGGATGCCGTGCGACCTGAACTGTCTGCCACGGGGTGAGTTCCGAGTAGACCTTCTTGATCTGCGCTTCCAGTTTCTTCTGAAGCGAGGACAAGTCGCTCTTGACGTTGCTTCCGTCGGCTTCAGCCTTCTTCTGCAAGTCGGCGATCTGCTGCTCGATCTCAGTAATGCTCTGTTCGAAGTCGAGGTTCATTCCGCTTTCCTTCAGGGCCCGCGCATCGTGGCGGACGCCGGATTCCTACCGGGTTACGGCTTGCATGGCGGCTTTCCCCGCCTTCCATAGCACAGGACCTTGGCCAGCAAGTCCTTCATTTCCGATCTTGGCACTATCCGGTCGACGAAGCCGTGGGCGAGCAGGTACTCCGCCGTCTGGAAATCGGGAGGGAGGGTCTGCTTGATCGTTTGTTCGATGACGCGGCGGCCGGCGAAGCCGATGAGAGCGCCCGGTTCGGCGATGTTCAGGTCGCCCACCATTGCGTAGCTTGCGGACACACCGCCGAACGTGGGGTTGGTGAGAACCGAGATGTACGGGATTCCGGCCTTGTTGAGGCGTGAGATGCCCGCGCAGGTCTTGGCCATCTGCATGAGAGAGACAATTCCTTCCTGCATTCTCGCTCCGCCCGAGGCCGAAAAGAGAATCAGTGGCCGCTTGTGACGCAGTGCGTAGTCCGAGGCGAGGTATATCTTGTCGCCGACGCCGCTCGACAGGCTGCCGCCGATAAAACGGAAATCCATAACGCCCAAGACGATAGGAATGCCGTTGAGAGTCGCTCTTCCGGTGAGAATGGCCTCGTTGATCCCGAGTTCTTCTGTGGTTTCCTTGGCCTTGTCCGCATAGCGGCTTTTTGCGTCGGAGAACTTGAGGTGGTCGCGCGGCTTGATGTCGCGGTCCAGTTCCCGGAATGACTTCTCGTCCACGGTGCAGGCAACCCGCTCATGGCAGGTCAGTTTGTCGTGGAACCCGCACTTGGCGCAGACCATGAGAGCCTTGGCCCACTCTTCCTTGTATATGTGGGCCTTGCAGGAAGGGCAGATGGTCCAGAGGTCTACCTGCTCAACCGGCTGTGTCTGCTTCTTGCGGGACCGTCTGAACCAACCCATAAAAGTTTCCTCCCCCAAGCGAGTGGGGCATTATTCTGAACGAGCCCCTCGTTCTACAAGAACAAAAAACGGGAACTGCGCGTGCCGGCCGAAGCTACTCCTTGTCCGGCCCGGGACCGTGAACCCGGTCGTGGCGAAGCAGAGCCTTGATTCCAAGGCGCAGCCAGAAGACGATGCAAGTGATTACGACAAAGAACTTTAGGAAGAACAAAAGAAACGGATCCACTGGAAACATCGGACCATCCCCCCTTAATTGCTC
>Ga0194113_10010892_pt1 | contig 10820 bp, 7 predicted proteins | sample TA2MahC200mmetaG_FD_146193 | JGI IMG/M metagenome (GOLD analysis project Ga0194113, IMG submission 146193) | Freshwater microbial communities from Lake Tanganyika, Tanzania - TA2015017 Mahale Deep Cast 200m | ecosystem: Environmental > Aquatic > Freshwater > Lake | place: Tanzania: Lake... | reverse complement strand
GACGCGCGTTGCTGCCGACCAACGCGACGCGCCTGGCACGCCGCGGGCACCGCCCGTCTTCGGACGGCCATGGTGCCCGTCGCGTCGTGGCCGCAGCGGACTCGCCGCGTCATGCGAAAACCGTTGCCCGGCATGCCTTTGGCAACACGGCATCCGGCGAGGCTCGCGAATCGGAGCTGTTTTCCCGCGATCCCGCCTCGTTCAAACTGCCCTCGATCACTACGATACGGCTGGCGAAACGGAAGGGCACAGTTCTGGGGAGACCACTGCGATGCGCATCGGCCTGGGGGTTGTCGTGTTTTTCAAGATCTTATTGAACGCTCAATTCGCGGCGGCGGTCAAGGGGTTGAAGGCCGCTGGCGGGGCACCGGCGGAGGGGCCCGGCGCCGGGCCCGCGGCAGATGCGGCACCGGCGCGGCACGGCAGCCGGCCGCCGCAAAAGGCGGCCGCTCGCAGCGAAGCGCTGACCCTCCTGGCAACGTTGCAGCGAGAGGCTCGGTTCGTGGACATGGTGAAGGAACCATTGGGCACCTTCAGCGACGCTCAGGTGGGCGCCGCGGCCCGCGACGTGTTGCGCGAATGCGGCAAGATCCTCGACCGGCTGTTCGGGCTGCGGCCTCTCGTGGAACTCGAGGAGGGGACTGTGGTCGAAGTCCCCGTGGGTTACGAGTCGGGTCGCTACCGGCTGGTGGGCAGCGTCAGTGGCGAACCGCCGTTCCAGGGCCGACTGATGCATCACGGATGGCAGGCCGTTCGCTGTGACGTGCCGACGTGGTCGGGCGCGGACGCGGCCAGGAATGTCGTCGCGCCTCAAGAAGTCGAGGTGAGCTGAGGTGCGCGGGCAGGCAACATCGCGGCCGGCATCACGGGACTCCGTTGCCGCGGGCGTCGCGGGAGTGTGGGACTGCAAACTGGAATTTAGGCAAACTGGAATTCAGGTACTCTGAACTCTGAACTCTGAACTCTGAATTCGGAATTCGGAATTCAGGATTCGAACAGACGAGCGCGCACGGGATTCCGGACGTCGCACGAAGGACAGGGGGCCTCCCTGGGGGCGCGGCTGCGGGCCGCGCCGAGGAGACTGACACGATGAGCGCCAGGTTCGTTCTGGGCATCGATCTGGGCACGACGAACTGCGTCTTGGCCTACGCTTCGCTGGAAGCCGACCAGCCGCACGTGCATCTGGTGTCCGTGCCACAGTTGGTGGATCGCGGCACGACGGAGGGCCGGACGGTGTTGCCGGCGTTTCTCTACCTGGCGGGCCCCCACGACGCGGCGGGCGGCTCGCTGGACCTGCCGTGGTCCTCGGACCGTTCGTTTGCGGTCGGCGAATTCGCGCGGCGTCAAACGGCCGACGCGCCGCAGTGGACGGTCGGTGCCGCCAAATCATGGCTCTGTCACAGCCGAGTGGACCGGCGTCAGCCGATCCTGCCCTGGAACGCGCCCGACGGTGTCCCGAAGGTCTCACCGGTGGCGGCGGCCCGTCACTATCTTGAGCATCTCGTGGCTGCCTGGGAGCATGCGCATCCGGAGGCGCCCGTCGGTCTGCAGCGCGTCGTGTTGACCGTACCGGCCTCGTTCGACGCCGCCGCGCGCGAACTGACCCGGGAGGCCGCCCTGGCCGCGGGGCTGCCGCAGGATTTGATACTGCTCGAGGAGCCGCAAGCGGCCGTTTACGCCTGGCTGGCCGTGCAAGGCGATCGCTGGCGCAGGCTGTTGCATGTCGGCGATCGCCTGCTGGTCTGCGACGTCGGCGGCGGCACCACGGACCTGACGCTCATCGGCGTCACGGAAATCGACGGCGAGCTGGCATTGCAGCGTTTGGCGGTGGGCGATCATCTGCTCGTGGGCGGCGACAACATGGACCTGGCCCTCGCCCACCTCGTCGCGCGGCGGTTCGCCGAGCAGGGCGTGAAGCTCGACCCGTGGCAGACGGTTTCGCTGTGGCACTCCTGCCGGAATGCCAAGGAGGCGATGCTTGCGCCGGGCGGGCCCGACACCTACGCGATATCCATCCTCGGTCGGGGCAGCAAGCTGATCGGCGGAACGGTGTCGGCGGAGCTCGATCGAACCTCCGTGGTCCGGGAATTGACCGACGGTTTCTTTCCGCGGTGCGGTTTCGGCGAACGGCCGCGGCGGCAGGCCGTCTCGGGGTTTCGCGAGATCGGGTTGCCGTACGAGAGTGACACGGCCGTGACACGACACGTCGCGGCGTTCCTCCGGTCGCACGGCGGTGAAGGCTCGTCCGCGCTGCCCACGCGCGTTCTGTTCAACGGGGGCGTGTTCAAGGCGGAAGTGCTCCGCCAGAGACTGCTCGACGTGGTGGGCGGGTGGGGCACGGACGGCGCGCGGCCGGAACTGCTGGACGGAGAGCACGATCTGGATCATGCGGTCTCCCTTGGCGCCGCCCATTACGGATGGACCAAGGAGCGCGGCGGCGTGCGCATTCGCGGCGGCGTGGCGCGCAGTTACTATGTCGGCATCGAAACGGCCGGGCTGGCGGTCCCCGGCGCGCCGCGCCCGTTACGCGCGCTGTGCGTTGTTCCCTTCGGCATGGAAGAAGGAACGGAACGGGACGTCCCGTCGGCGGACATCGGCCTGGTGCTCGGCGAACCGGCCAACTTCCGGTTCTTCAGCTCCGCCGTTCGCAAGGAAGATCAACCGGGCCACGTGCTGGAGAGCTGGAGCGACCAGGAACTGGTGGAAACCGACTCGCTGGAGACGACGTTGCCCGCCGAGGAAACGACGGACGAACCGTACGTGCCCGTCCGATTCCAGTCCAGAATCACGGAACTCGGGACGTTCGAACTGTGGTGCGTCGGCACGCAGTCGGTCGGCAGATGGAAGCTCGAGTTCAGTGTCCGCCAGGAGGACTGAACGTCCATGAGTGCAGTTCCTTTCGACCCGTTGGTGGACGAGCAACCGGCGCGGTACGTGGTCGGTATCGACCTGGGAACGACGAATTCCGCGATTGCCTACGTGGACACGCAGCGGACCCCGTGGAGCATTGTCGATCTGGCAGTGCCGCAACTGGTCGCGCCGGGCGTCGTGGAGAGCCGCGAGACGCTGCCTTCGTTCCATTACGAAGCGGCGGCCGGGGAGGCGGCGGGCGGCCAGCTCCGTCTGCCGTGGCAGGATCAGGCGCCGGACCACATCGTCGGGGTCTTCGCGCGAGATCACGGAGGGAGGAGTCCGGGCCGGCTGATCCGATCCGCCAAGTCCTGGCTGTGCCACACGGGAGTCGACCGGACCGCCGATCTGTTGCCGTGGCAGGGCGCGGCGGACGTGCAACGCCTGTCGCCGATCGAAGTCACCGCTCGGTTCCTCCGGCACTTGCGGGACGCCTGGAACGCCCGTTTCGACCGTCATCCGCTCGCCGACCAGGAGATCGTCCTGACGCTTCCGGCGTCGTTTGACGAGATCGCCAGGGAGTTGACCGTCCAGGCGGCCGCACGGGCCGGACTCCCGCGCGTCGTGCTGCTGGAGGAACCGCAGGCTGCCTTCTACGCCTGGGTCTATCGGCACAGCGATGACTGGCCGTCGCGAGTCCGTGCGGGGCAGACGATCCTCGTGTGCGACATCGGAGGCGGCACGTCGGATTTCACCTTGATCCGCGTTCGTCCCAGCCAGCTCCGATCGGACGACCGGGCGTCGCGGGAATCGGCGGGTGACCACCCGCGCATTCAGTTCCATCGCGTGGCGGTGGGCAACCACCTGATCCTCGGCGGCGACAATCTGGATCTGACGTTGGCCCGCTGGCTGGAGCAGAAACTCGCCGGCGACAGACTCCCCGCGCACCAGTGGGACGTGCTGGTCCACAACGCTCAGCGGATCAAGGAGCAACTGCTGAGCGCCGACGCGCCGGACCTCATGACGGTGAGCGTGCCGGGATCGGGATCCCGGCTGGTTGGCGGCGCGCTCCAGTGCGAGGTGCGACGAGCCGACGTGTTCCAGCTGCTGGTCGACGGATTCCTGCCCGCGGTCGCGTTGCACGCAAGCCCGCGGCGCGGCAATCCGGCTTCCAGGAATTCGGGCTGCCGTACGCGCCGGACCCGGCGATCACACGCTACCTGGCGGCGTTCCTGACGGCCCATTGCACGGCGGATGATCCGTCCGACCCCAACGCCGAGCGTGCGCCTGCGCGGCCCGACATCGTCTTGCTCAACGGAGGCTTCTTCGCGTCGCCCGTGTTGCGCGACCGGCTCGTGGACATGATCACGCGCTGGTATCGCCGCGACGATCGCGATGCGTGGTCACCCGAACTTCTGGATAACGACCGGCTCGACTTGGCCGTCGCCCGCGGCGCGGCGTACTACGGCATGGTGCGGCGAGGCGAGGGCGTCCGCATTGCCGCCAATCTCGCGCGCAGCTACTACATCGGCGTGGAGGCCGATCGGCCCACCGCCGTCTGCTTGATCCCGGGCAGTGCGGAGCCGGGAGAGGACGTGGAAGTACCCGACCGCTCGTTCCAACTGCGGGTGTCCGAGCCGGTGGAGTTTCCCCTGTACGTCTCCAGCACGCGGCTGACGGACGAACCCGGCGCGCTGGTCGACATCGACCGGGAGCAGATGTTTCCCCTGCCGCCCATCCGCACCGTGTTGCGGACGCAGCGTCGCCGCGAGACGGGCGTGATCTCGGTCCGCTTGCACGCCCGGTTGACGGACATCGGCACGATCGAACTCTGGTGCAGCGCCCCCGATCGCCACCGCGTGTGGCGACTCCAGTTCGACATCCGCTCCGCGACCCAGACCGACATCGCGGCGCACCAATCGGCCGCGGAGGCCGAAGGGGTGGTCGACGAGCAGACCTGGCGACCGTGTCACGAACTGGTCACTGCCGTGTTCGGACCCGGCGGCGATCGGCGGCCGGAGGAGCTGATGAAACGTCTGTCGCAGGTGCTGGAGAGCCCGAAGAACCAATGGCCGGCGGCGCTGTTGCGGCGGATCTGGGAGTCGCTGATGGAGTTGGAGGCTGGGCGGCGTCGGAGCGCGGAGCACGAGGCACGTTGGATCAACCTGCTCGGGTTCTCCCTACGGCCCGGCTACGGGTTCGCCGTCGACGATTGGCGGGTGGCGGAGACGTGGCGGACCGTGCAGGGCCGCGTCCGACACGCCAGTCCTGCCGTTCGCAACGAGTCGATGGTGCTGTGGCGGCGCATCGCCGGCGGCTTGTCCCGCGGGCAGCAGCAGGCGTTGGCCGACCCGCTGTTCGCCTCGATCCGCAACCTCCACCTGCGCCACGTGGCCGGGAAGACCCGCGGCGATGACGCCGCCCTCCGTCCCAACGAACTCAACGAATCGCTGCGGCTCCTCGGGTCGCTGGAGTTGCTGGACGTGCCGCGCAAGATCGAGTTGGGCGACATGCTCGCCGACCTGCTCGCCAAGAGCAAGCTGGACAGCAGCCGCGGCCCGCTCGTCTGGACGCTCGGCCGGCTGGGAGAACGCGTGCCCGTGTATGGACCGTTGAACACAGTCGTGCCGCGCGACGTGGCCGAGCGGTGGCTGACGGCCATGCTCCGCCGTGCCGCCGACCACGCGGCCGGACCACTGGCCGTCATGCAGATCGCTCGTCGCACCGACGATCGGTATCGCGATCTCTCGAGTAAACAACGGGAGCACGTCGTGCGGTGGCTGCAGGACGCCGAGGCGGCGCCCCATCTGATCGAGCTGGTCCGCGACGGCGGGCGGCTGGACGCGGAGGAGCAGGGTCAGGTGTTCGGCGAGTCGCTGCCGAAAGGCCTGCGGATCGAGTGAGGTTGCGCCGCCGGAGACCAGACACTCTACTTGGCGGGACCAGACACTCTGTTTGCGGAGTGCGGCTGCCCGTGCGCGGCTGAATGCGGTGCCGCGTGGGACTGGCTGGGCGAGGCGAGCCGCGGGGAAGACGCCTGCCGACGCTGAACGACATGACGGTTGGCTCCGCAAGCAGAGTGTCTGGTCCCGCTGGTCCCGCGACCGCGCGGCGGCCGCACTCCGCAAGTAGAGTGTCTGGTCCCGCTTCGTGCCGCGTGCCACCGGCTGAGCGAGCCGCGGGAAGACGCCTGCCGACGCATGGTGTGCCGGCGCTCGCCGTCGGTGCGTTCGGTGACACGTGCCTGTCATCGGCGAGCTTGACACACCCTACAGTGTCGCGGCGTGAGCGTCACGGCAGCGACAGCTGATCGATGTAGGTCGTTTCGAATCGCGGGTCGAGATTCAGTTCGATCGTGCGAATGCGCTGGCCGATCCGGCGGATTTCGCTCAGCGAACCGTGATCGAGCAGCGCGAGGTAAGCGCCCGCCAGGGCGCTGTTGCCGACCATCTGGATCTGCTCGGGAAGAAAACCGGGCAGTAAGCCGCAGCCCAAGAGGCTGTCGACGTGCATGTGGAAGCCGAAGCCGCCGGCGAGGAACACGGTGTCGATGTCGCGGCTCGTCGTGCCGGCCTGTGTCAACAGGCAGACGACGCCCGCCGCGATGGCCGCCTTGGCCTGCAGCAAGTACGCCACGTCCGCCTCGGTAATCACCAGCGGTTCCTTGCCGTGCCCCTGAGCGACCACGAAGGCACGCCCGTACAGGTCGCGCTGCACGATGCCGGGAATCTCCTTGACCGTGAACCGGCCCGTGCGGCCGATCAGGCCGAGTTCACGGGCTCGGGCGAGGAAATCGAGGTAGGCCGTTCCACAGATGCCAATCGGCTTGCCGCCACCGATCACCTCCACGTCCGCCCGCAGCGTATCCGGATCGAGCCGGATGTGTCCGATCGCGCCGGTGCCGGCCCGCATGCCGCATTTCAAGCCCGTGCCCTCGAAGGCCGGCCCGGCGGCCGTCGCGCAACCCAGCAGGTCGCCCCGGTGCCGCAAGACGATCTCGCCGTTGGTGCCGATGTCGACCAGCAGGCATGTGTCGTCGCGATAGGCCATGCCCGAGGCCAAAACGCCGGCCGTGATATCCGCGCCGACATACGCGGCGGCACCCGGGAGCACGTGCACCGTCGCGCCGCGCGGCACGTCGCTCGACTCCGCCACGGCTGCCCCATCAGCGGCCCCGCCGTTGCCGGAGACGCCGACCGGCCACGGCCACGTGCCGGTCTCCAGCACACGGTGTCCGAGAAACGTCGGCGCGAACGGCGCGACGCCCAGAGGGCTCGGATCCACGCCGTCCAGAAGATGCAGCATCGTTGTGTTGCCCGCCACGACCACGCAAGCCAGGTGATCCAGTTCGATGCCGGCCTCCCGCGCCGCTTCCGTCAGCAAGGGGATCAGCGTGTCCCGCACGACCGCCGTCTGCAGGCGACCGACCATTTCCGGATCCTGCATGCACAGATTGATGCGTGTCAGCACGTTGTCGCCCAGTTTCACCTGCGCGTTGAGTGCCGAAGACGTCGCCGCGATCCGACCGGTTTCCAGTTCGACGATGGCCGCGACAACCGTGGTCGTGCCGATGTCCACCGCCGCGCCAAAAACCGGTTGCTTGAAACGAATGGCGTCCAGCACCCACGCGTCCCCTTGGTGCGCGAGGCCGACGTCGAACGAGCCATCGCCTGACGGCTGGATGTCGTTGAGTTCTCGCGAGGCGACTACGGGAAACTCCCGTTCCGTCCTCGACCGGACGGATTCGCACAGCGCGTCGGGCAGTGCGGCCGAGGGGGCCAAGTCGTCGTGGGGAATGCGAAATCCCTGCCACAGAGGATCGTGCGCGCGGGGTACGTTGAGCCGAAACGAGGTGACGATCTGCGGCGCGTGGCTGAGCAGCGATCTGGGGGGAACGACAATCACGGCCTCTCCGGAATCCGGCAGGCGCGTCTCGCAGCCGCGAAGCAGGTCCGCGGCGTCGCTCGGCAGGATCGTCGCTCCGGTGTTCGCGCGCGCCAGACTGCCCGACCGCAACTCGAACAGGCAGCCGTTGCACAGGCCGCGCTGCCCGCAGCGCGTATTCAGCGGCTGGCCGGCGTTCCGCAACACGTCGGAAACCAGACGCTGCCGCCGATCGGCGAAGACCTCAATCACGTGCTCCTCGCCGTGTCGTAGGTGGATGGTCAATTTGAACATGGCGTCTCGCTTGGTGGACGCTGACGGGGGCAAAACCGAGTTCCGACCCGACGTTCCCGCTTCAGGGTCAACCTTCGGCTATTCGGACGCGTCCAATACGTCCGAACGACGCGACCGGCACTCGGCAACGGCCCTCCTTGGGTGGAGGAGTCCGGCTGCGTCTGTCGGCCGCGGTTGAGGTGCGCGGCCGTCGCCACGGCTCGGATCTCCGCCACAGCCAGAGGTAGGGAGCACCGGACTGCGACCGCCGCGCGGCCGGCCCGAGCGAAGTCACCAGGGCGTCGTTCCGCCGGAGACGGGCGAAACCGAGTCTGCCCGGATGTCGGGGCCCCGTTGGCGCGCGACAAACACGGGGAGGATTCAGGACGGTCCTGATTGCTTCCAGGAACCGCATATTGTAAGCTGCTCTCTACAAAGAAACATCCCCCAGGCCCTCTTGGAGAAACGGATCGATGCCAGATCTTCCCGAGCTAGGCGAAGCGATCAAACGCGGTGATCGCGATACTGCAAAGAGGTTGACAAAAGAGGCCATTGACGCCCGGGTCCCCGCCCAGGAGATCCTGGACGTGATGGTGGCTGCCATGGATGTCGTGGGACATAAATTCCAAACCAATGAGATCTTTGTCCCCGAAATGCTGATTGCGGCCCGAGCCATGAAGGAGGCCATGGAATTGCTGGAACCCGTCCTGGTGGAGGCGGGAATCAAGCCGGTGGCCAAGGCTGTGATTGGCACGGTGCAGGGCGACTTGCACGACATCGGCAAGAACCTCGTGGCCATGATGTGGAAGGGAGCGAACTTCGAGGTGATCGACCTGGGGACGAACGTGCCGCCCGCGAAATTCGTCTCGGCAGTGCGCGAGAACTCGGCGGACCTCGTCGGACTCTCCGCGCTTCTGACCACAACCATGCCGGCGATCAAGTCGACGGTGTCGGCTCTGAAGGCGGAAGGACTTGCCGCGGCCAAGGTGGTGATCGGCGGAGCGCCGGTAACACAAGACTACGCCGACGAAATCGGTGCCGATGGCTACGCGCCGGACGCCGCCAGTGCCGTGGAGGTCGCCCGCACGCTGCTTGCCGGTTGATCTTCCGACGCCTTGGTCGTTCGCGCAGGTGACGGGCCGCATCCGTTCGCACGTTGCGTCGAGTTGTCGCATCGGGGTGCTGCCGTGCGCCCCCTCGCCCCGCGACGAGCAGCTGGCTGACGCCGCGGTAATGAGGGCACGGACGGTATTCACGCGGCAGTTGGGTTAAGGCTCGGCCGCGCCTGTGCCTTGGCCCGCGGTAGGTGCGCGCGGCGACCGTGCGGCGGTCCGCGCCCTGGGCACGCAAAGGAGAGGGCGATGAATGGCCGAGATCGCTTGCTGGCATGTTTGAGCGGCGCGCCGAGCGACACGCTGCCTTTCATGCCGATCACCATGATGTTCGCCGCCGATCAGATCGGCGTTCCCTACGGCCGTTACGTCACGGACTATCGCGTGCTGGTCGAGGGGCAGATCGCCGCTGCCGAGGCATTCGACATCGACTACGTGTCGTGCATCTCCGATCCGGCACGCGAGGCGGCGGACTGCGGGGCGCGCGTTGAGCTGTTTGACGATCAGCCGCCGGCGATCGTGGAAAGCGACGCGCTGCTGGCGGACAAGTCGGCGCTCGCCACGCTCTCGATCCCGGATCCGTTGGCCGAAGGACGGATGCTCGACCGAGTGCGGGCGGCCGCGCTCTTCAAACGCCGCGTCGGCGATGTCAAGTTGATCGAGGGCTGGATCGAGGGGCCGTGTGCCGAGGCGGCGGACCTGCGCGGCATCAATACGCTGATGCTGGATTTCTTTGACGACCCGGCGTTCGTGCGGGATCTCTTCGAATTTGCCGTGGAGATGGGAATCCGGTTCGCCCGGGCACAGGTCGATGCCGGCATCGACGTGATGGGAGTCGGTGACGCGGCCGCGTCGCTGGTCGGTCCCGAGGTTTACAGCGAGTTCGTCTGGCCCTTCGAGAAGCGTTTGGTGGAAACGCTGCACGCCATGGGAACGCGCGTCCGCCTGCACATCTGCGGTAACACCAGGCCGCTGTTGGCGAAGATCGGGCAGTTGGGATGCGACATCGTGGACTTGGACTTCATGGTCCCCGTGTCCGAGGCGCGGCACGCCATGGGCGAGCGGCAGCTGCTGCTGGGAAACCTGGATCCCGTCCGGCAGTTGCGCTACAGTACGCCCGAGCGAATCACGGCGGACGTCGCCGAATGCCATCGCCAGGCCGGCTCGCGCTACATTGTCGGCGCGGGGTGCGAGGTGCCTCGGGGAACGCCCGATGAGAACCTGCGGGCGCTGATGCGCTACGCGCGGGAAACCAAGCCTTAACGTGCTTGGGGTTGACAGTCCTACGCACGCGAGTCACGTTGCGCGGTCACGTGCGAAGTCCGCGATGCGCGATCCGGAATGTGCGATAAGTCCGAATGGCGGGAGTTTCAGTATTGTTGACGCTGTGAAGCCGAGTCCGTGGCGAGGCCGGTGCTCGCGGTAGAATTCGCGAGCGCTCGTGTCATTTGCCGCGGTTCTTTCCGAGGAAATCCGAGGGCAATTGCGCCATGTTGATCGACACGCTTGTCGCGGAAGGTCCGGTAGTGACCGATGGGGCCTGGGGCACGCAGTTGCAGCGATTGGGATTGCCGGGCGGCGCCTGCCCCGATCACTGGAACCTGGTGCAGCCGGATGAGGTCGAGAAAGTGCCGCGCGCCTACGTCGCGGCCGGCAGTCGAGTGATCCTCACGAACACGTTCCGCGCGAACCGGATCGCGC
>Ga0194113_10010885_pt1 | contig 10824 bp, 10 predicted proteins | sample TA2MahC200mmetaG_FD_146193 | JGI IMG/M metagenome (GOLD analysis project Ga0194113, IMG submission 146193) | Freshwater microbial communities from Lake Tanganyika, Tanzania - TA2015017 Mahale Deep Cast 200m | ecosystem: Environmental > Aquatic > Freshwater > Lake | place: Tanzania: Lake... | reverse complement strand
GCTCGGCGTACTTAAAGCCATCGAAACCGGTGTCTTTTGGGGCCTTGGCATATGTATCCTCGCGGGGGGTTCTGGCGCTCCTATCTTATAAAAGACGCGTGGTACCTACCATGTTTCGGGCGGACGGGCCGTGCGGGGGGGACGGGATTTTTCGGGTGGGTGGCGGGGGTTGGGGGACGGATGGGGATTTTGGGGATGGGGGGAGGAAGGTGGAGGGTGGGGGGGTCGGGGGAAAGGCTCCGGGGAGGCTGGAGGTCGTAAGTGGGTTTCATTGGGGGTTCTACTGGGGTCCTGAAAACGAGGTGGCTTTTGGCGGGGTTGGGGAAGGATGGGGGGATGTTCGGGATGGTGATGTCATGGGCGCCGGGCGCGTTGGTGTCGCTTTCGACGATCACGCAGGAGGGGAGGATAGCGGAGGAAGTGCTTTTCGAGGGAAGTTATTGACTTAGCTAATTGCTGGGAGGGGGTGCCGGCGCCGATGTTGAGGAGGTGGATACTTTCGTTTTGGCTGAGTTTTTTATGATTATCGAAAAACTATGATGAGCGTATGGGATGCTAGATCAGTAAGCGAATCTCTCTATATTAGGGGACATATCGCACTATTTAGCTATACAAGTAGCAAACTTGGGTAGTAATGGAAATGTAGAAACGGATACGATATAAAGAAATAGGGTATATCTCGTAAACAAGGATACATTGTATACAGACACTATTTTTTTTGAAATGATTTTATTTTTATTAAAATGACAGTTATTAAAATACCGAGAACAATGGGTATTATTTCAATAGTGGGGAAGACATTATTATGGTTATGATCAATACTCTTATTGACAATTAAGTTTGTTGTTTCTTCGTTTCCAGCTTCATCACGTATTATTATTGTTATGTTGTTTAATCCATCCTTCAATGGTATTCGTAAGAAGAACGATCCATCAGTAGCTGTAGTAGTGATTGATCGTCCGATAATGATCGTTGCATTGAGTTCTGTTAGGCCAATAATTGTTATGGCATCTGAGTTTATATTGATGTCGGTTCTAGGGTAAGAGATATTATAGGTTAGGATTGTATCTCTGATGATGATGAGACTTATCTCATTAATATTTCTAGCCTTATCCATCACTAGGATATGTATTATGTTTATGCCTTCGCTGTCGAGAGTTACGGGAGCCTCAAAATAACCATTTTTTTTAACGAACGATGGCTTTCCATTTATCGTTAGATATGCATCAACTTCTGTTCGTCCGGAGATGATTATACTGCGGTTGTTGGTCAGAGATCTTGATTGTCCATCATTAAGTTGTAGAAACGGAGGCGTTGTATCAAGGAAAATGAGTATACTGAATTTAACTCCATTTCCAGCTAAATCGGTCGATTCTAGGATTATTTCATTTCTTCCCTCCATTCTAAGCCGTATTAGATATGAAAAAACGGATCCGTTTAATGAAATGGTTTGGCCATCGATTTTAATATTTGCACCAGATTCAGTCGAACCATTTATCCACACCATCGCATTATTGACAATAGCGTTATCGTTAATAGATGTTAGAATAATCTGTGGATTCGTTGTGTCCAAGATGACTGATAATGTGGAATTATTGGTATTGCCGGCCTTGTCTATTAGATGTAATGTGAAGATATTCCTACCTTCGATAAGGTCCAATTCGGTTTGAAATTCGTTGGAGTTTGGGATAAAAAGCTGGGAGTTTATCACTAGAGAAATATCAGGCTCAACCTGTAATCTTACCCTTAATTTGGGGTTGTTTGTTATTGTATTGTTCATAGGTTCTACGATACACAATTTCGGAGGTATTGTATCCCTGATACCGGTGATTCGCATTTCTATACTATTATTGGCACGATCAAAGCATCTTATGTTTAAAGAATTATACCCTTCGGTCAATGGCCAATCGATTAAAAAAGATCCGTCGTGATGGCATGGAAAGTTCTTATCATTGATTGAAATCATCACATCCGTTTCTGATACCGAGCCTGATATAATAATATTCGTTTCTTTTGTCACGAAATCATTTTCCGGTGTTGACAAAATTAACTCGGGTGCAACGGTATCACGAAAAATCCTTAATGTGGCGTCAACAGTGTTACCGCTGGGATCCGTTGTTTGAACCATTACAATGTTCAGACCTTCATCGGGTATTGATGTTTGCAGGCACCAAGTGCCATTAGAGGCGATGATCGTCATGTTTTTATTTATTTTGACTACGCACCCATTTTCACCAATTCCCGAGAACTTGATTTCCGACGAATTGCAATATGAATTGTTCTTAGGATATTGGACTTCAAACCATGGAGGGATATCGTCAAGATTTATCATAATATCCTGTGTGCGGTTTAGCTTGACTTGTGTTGTGTTCTTTAGATTGTTTTTTTGTATCGATAATGAATATGGTGATTTCATTGACTTGATAAGCCTAGTTTCACTATATTCTTGAAGGAGAATCGAACCTGTTTGCCCACTTACGTTTGTTGTGGTGATAACCTCGAGTTTATTGTCTGAATCGCTGATCGTAATGTATGCGGAACCGACCGGCGAACCATCATGCAGGTATGTGACGTTTATTCGTAGGAACCATTTTACCGTTATCGTTGCCTGGGAATTGCCAATATCTGTTAGATTCGGGTTGAAAATCGAATTTATTAATTCGATTTTTCCGCTCGCATAATCGGGTGTAATATTAAAATTAACATCCCATCCATTATTCAAGAAGGTGCAGTTGAGAAAGATGTCATTAAAAGGATTATAGATGGTAAAGCCCGTGATTCCTGCGATGACGCTAGATTCGATGGTGTTGTTTTCAAAGTAGGTTGCAGAAGTATCTGATAGGCAGATACCGTATGTATTGTTTGAAAAGGTATTATTTATGCAATTTGAGGCACTCTGGTCGACCAATCCATATCCACCGCCTTCTGGTAGATTGCAATGGTGGTCGATGATATTGTTATTAAGGATCGCGCTTCCTTTTATCAGATATATCCCGTTCGAATTGTTTGAAATGAGATTTCCATTAATTAATGGAAACGACATCATGCTTAATATTCCTATGCCATGGAAAGCGTCTTTTGCATAGTGACCATCAATAGTATTATTTCTTATTTCCGGCGTCCCAGAGTTATTGATGCATATTCCGTTCGAATTATATCCATATATAAGGTCAATATTTGATGAGATGGTGTTATTTGTAATTATTGGAGAAGAATTATCAACATAGATTCCTCCTGTTAAAAACGGTTGCGTTCGGGAATGGAGCAGATTATTATGAATCGAATTATTATTTATCGTTGGACTGGATTTCGAATAGATTTCGATTCCCGATTCAGCGTTATATTCGATGTCGTTGTTTTTTATAAAAGGTTTTGAGCCTCCATCTACAATGATTCCTACGCAATTTCGCGAAAGAATTGAATTTGTTATCATTACATCATTGGATTGAATATATAGACCTCGCTGGTCATGTTTAGTTTTGTTTGTTTCAGTATAATCATCCCATCCACAATGATTTATAATGCTGGAATTTATTATAAGGGTCCCGCCAGCTTCAACTTGAAAGAAATAGTTTGAGTTAGTTAGACTCTCCAAGGTAGAATTTAACAGATAGAATACACCGCCATTTTTTACTAGTATATAATTGGAACCATTTGTTCGGCAATTAATCTGTAATTTAATCTTTTCAAAAGTTAAATTCTTCAAGATTGTTAAATTACCATCAAGAATTATTGTGTCTGAGTTGTAGATTTGATCTGTAACTATTGTTTTATCACTATTCCATATTAGATTCTCACCATTGGCATTTATTGCAATTGTTTTAGTAGAAAAGATTAATAATAATAATACTAGCACAGGTCTAAATGAGTTTAAGATATCTGTGGGATTTGGTAATATCTTTAATTTAGATTTATGTTGGTAAAGATCCCTACTCAATTGATTGAGATTAAATATTTTTTCACATATAGATCGGTTCCTATTTGAATAATTGATTTGGAGGTGATTTTGTCTTGACTTTATCGGTGTTCCTAAAGACATTAAATTCTTTCCTTTGTGTTTATTTTCAATCATATTGGTCAAGAAGATCCAGAGTATCATCATAACCATCAGAGTCATATATCTCTTCATCGGCAATATCATCGTCTCTTGTAACGAGATAATCGCCGAACATAGGCCAGAATGAATTTACATACCAAAGACTTCCTACTGAGTATATTCCTTCTGAAGAATATACTGCTCGCGAATGCATAGGAGTCCTCCCGGCCTGCCATCCACAAATCATTGCTATTCTATCCGGGCCCGATAAACCTTTCCAGTCCGGTTTATTAATTAGTTCCTCCCAATGTTCTATTTATTAATATATTGTGGGGGCGATTCGATAATTTTTTTCCTTTTTTCATTGGCCATCCAGCGTCTCGTTTAGGGCCTGTCCAACCCAACCCAGATAAACCCGGAATACCATTGGCGTCCGGATGCCCGCAGCCCGCCGACCGTCCACGCACCCGGACCGGGAACCGCCCAACAAGGTGACGAAGCCCGCTCGGGGCGCCTTGAGGATCTACAAGGCCCTCAAGCCCTGCAAGCCCAAGGACGCCAAACCCCTCGTCCTTAAGTCCGGGGACCTGGTCAAGGTCGACCGCGAGGAAAACGATTACAAGGGCTGGTATTTCTGCGAGCGGGGGGGGATTGCCGGTTGGGTGCCGGCGGAGGATCTCGAGCTCATAGAGGATGTGATGGGGAGGGCGAAGGGGGATTACTCGTCGAAGGAGCTCGAATTGGAGGTTGGGGACGTGGTCGTTGCGAGGAGGGTGGTGGGAAGGTGGGTGTGGGGGGAGAAGGTGAGGACGGGGGAGATGGGGTGGGTGAAGATTGACGCTATTGCTGAAATCAATGGATAAAGCGAGTTCTCAGAGATAGCCGGCTTCGTTCATTCTGCGGACGCAGCGTTCTGCTGCTTTGCCGTCGCCGAAGGGGCTCTTTTTCTTGGGAACCTTGCCGCCCCCATGCCACCAGTCGAGCACCCTGAACAGGATTTTTCCCGGTTCCACCCCCACGAGCTCGGCGAAACCGGCGTCTACGGCCTCCTGGCGCTCGGTCGATTTACGCAGCACGAAGCACTTGCGACGGATGTTGGGAGAGGTGCATTCCTCCTGTATTCCGCCGCTATCGGTGAGGATGAACGCGCTGTTCTTCATGAGGACCAGGAAATCCCAGTAGCCGACCGGGTCTATTACTTTGATGTTGTTCGAGGTGGAGAGGCGTTTCCAGAGCCCGAAGCGGCGGGCGTTCTTGACGGTGCGCGGGTGGAGGGGGAGAAGGACGGGCCGTGGGGAGTGTTCGAAGACCTCGATAAAGTTGGAGAGGACCTTGGGGTCGTCGACATTCTCGGCGCGGTGGACGGTGGCGAGGGCGTAGGCTCCCTTGTCGAGGTCGAGGGTGTCCATTATACGCCTCTTTTTAAGGGCGACGGGCATGTTCTGGAGGCAGGCGTCGATGACGGTGTTGCCGGTGACGTGGATTTTTCCGGGGACATGCTCGGAGAGTGGTGTTTCGATGTGGCGGGTGGGAGAGCCTGTTTGACGGTGGAGCGGTGCTTGGAGGAGATCGCCAAGATGGAACTTCACGTAAGCATGCCACCCCGTTTCTCACCGGTAGTTTACATACCTCAATATTGGGTGGCAGGTTAGATTAACGGTCAGAACATATATTTTCCTGTCGATACTTATAGATTTCGAACGATTAATATTATATGCGTATAATATCGAGAGATCGGTTTTCCGTTTTATTATTTTGTAAACCACCAAAAGTGAAAGCGGATGACTATAGGCGAGTCCGGGGACTTGGCTCCTGCTAAATTGATAACCCAGCCCCCAATTAAAATCGGCCGTTACCGTCAGAGAGATTCTAAGAGAATTATTTATCTGAATAGCTTTGAATGGACATCAACCTATTTTCAATTTCCAGTTGTACTTTCTTAGCGGCCAATAACAGTTGTTCCGATAATGGCAGGGTTTGAAGAACTATTCGTAGACGGTCAAGGGCTTTTTCAAATTCCCAGGGGTTCAAATATGAGGTCCCGTCAATAATGTAGCCTGGAGAATCCTTCGGTCTCAGCCTGGATGCTTGTTCGAAGCATCTGAGACCGGCCTCGATTTCATCGAGTTGAACAAGGAGAATTCCCTTTGAATCCCAAAGAACCTGGTCGTTATTATCTATCGCGAGGACCTCGTCATAGCATCTGATTGCATCGGGCAAATTATTCGTTGAAATCGAGATATGCGCCATGTTCAACAGAGGGATTCTATTTTGCGGCTCCAACTGATGGAGCATCTTGAATTGTTGATACGCCTCCTTATTCTGTCCGAGTATCAGGTTGCAGACCCCCATTTTGAATAATGCGGTATGATTGTCGGGTTCTGCCTGTAAAATCTTGCCGTAACAGATCAACGCCTGCTGATATCCGCATTCTTTTATGAAAGTTGAAGCCTGTTCGTCCAATATTTTTACAGACGTTTTCATCTTTCACCCCGTCGTTTTGTGCTCACTTTGGTCTTCAGCATTGAGCGCTCGAGGTCGGCAAGATTCTCTTTCGCTTGCCCGAACATGGGGTCTATCTCGAGCGCCTTCAAGAAGCATTCTTTCGCCTCTGGCAAATTCCCCATGGTCCGGAGGGTCCAGCCCATGTTGTTCCATGCCTCCTTGCAGGATGGGTCCAACGAGATGGCCTGGTCGTAGAACCGCAAAGCCAGCCGGCGCCTTTTCCGCTCGTCATGGACGGACCCGATGTTGACCAGGGCGCCGGCATAGTCCGGCCTCAGCGTCAATGCCTGCCGATAGCATATCAGGGCCTCTCCCAAGATCAGCTGGTCGGCGAAAGCCGCCCCTTTATTCAGCCAAACCGTGGGTTCTTCCGGGTCCTGCCTAAGCGCCCTGTCAAAGAGCGCCAGGGCCGAATCGAACTCCTTCAGGCGCAGCATGGCCAGCCCTTGGGCGTTGAGGGTCTGGACATCTTCCGGCTGGAGCAGGAGCGCCCGGTCGAAGTAAAGCAGGGCCTCACGGTGGCGGCCGAGGGCCATCAGCAGGGAGCCCATGTCATGCCAGGCGTTGGGGTTCTTCGGGTTGGCCTCGATGGCCATCCCGAAGCAGGGCCATGCCTTGGCGAGCTCGCCACGGGTCCGGTAGATGAAGCCCAGGGAGGTCCAGGCTTCGGTGAGCCCGTTGTCGATCCTGACAGCCTTGAGATAGCATCGGATGGCGGCTTCCAGGTCGCCGAGGATGTAGAGGGCGGCGCCTTTACGGCTCAGAGCTTTGGCGGCATTGGGATGGAGCTTGAGGGCCTGGTCGTAAAGGAGGATGGCCCGGCGGTACTTGCCGACGGATTCGAGGTCGTTGCCCTGTTTTATGAGGTCTTGGGCTTTGACGAAGTCGGTTTCCGAAGGTGGGCTTTTATCTAAGCTTCTCATAGTATCGCGTCTATCCTAATGTTGAAATCATGGTATCCTCAATATATGCTTATATATATGTAGTTTGGGTAGATATCTATATATAGTGCGGTATACGTCCATATTATGATAGAAATGGGAAAAATCCAAACGACTGTCCGAATTACCAAGGAACAAAGGGAATTCTTACAACGGAATCCAACGTTCAATCTCTCGTCTAAAGTCAGAAGACTAATCGATGAGGAGATGGCGAAAATACAATACCAGACTACGTGGCATGATGACGACACTCAAAGGATTTGCCATTTACTAGAAAGATCCAATTATTCTTTAATCATGGAAGATTATCAAGGTGGCTCTAATATAATTGTATATTGTTCTTCATATGGCATCAAAGTTCTGTCTGGGAAAATATTCTATGATAAGGAGGATAGACGCCATTACTTGGAGATAATCCTCGATTCGGGATTGAAGTCAATCAACGATAATTTGAGAGGATTCCAAGATGGCGGGGAATATCTCTTGTGTGAAAAAGGTGGGAATTTTTCCAGCTATTTCCCAAAGAAATATATCAGGCTCTATCCAAGGTGGGTGCATTCGAAAATCATCCGCCCCTACTCGAAACTGCTATTTAAGTGCAAATTGTCCATCCGGGTCTATTATTTGGGCCATTCCGGGGTTAGGGTGGAATTATATCGTGAAGATAATAAGAAGTTCCTCGGGAAATGGATTCTACGGAGACAACGCAAGAAAGGCGCACGTCTGGCTAGTGCTGGTGTTCTGCCGAAGATATATGACCGATTGATGGATATGCCATATTCCAGTAAGGGCAATTCGAACAGAAGGATTAGCTCAATAGATTATAAGCTCGTGGATCATCCTGAATCGTGTGGAATCGGAAATAATACAATGACTTTCTCGTTACCTGATTGGTCAAATACAATTTATTCAATTGGCCATGAAGTTGGATATGTTGATCCCGAAAGGGATAGCGTTGGTTTCCGGGAAATGCAAATAGTATTAGAACTGGAGAGGTTGGGTAGATAATCAGATGCCCCATTCTAGAATTTAGTAGATGAGCATATCAAAATGCAGCTTCTAATATTATTTTTTAAATTTCTTTCGGCTAGAAATAATGTGCGCAACTGAAAGGATGAGGAGTAAAACGGACATCGGATTTTCATTATTATGGTCAAGCCTTTAGGTATTGTTCATTGAATATTTTATTGCATTCTCTACAAATTGGCCTTTGTATTTGGCTATCTTGGGTAAAGAATTTTCGAGATAATATTTCTGAATCCCATTTTCGTACAAGAACTTTACAGATTGAACATTGAATAATATTATTCTTTTTTAGGAAAATGTCCAATAAAATAGGATTAGGTTTGTTTTTACCAATCAATAAGGGTGGATCTTCCACACACGCCTTGCTTTTTATCCAAATTAGGCCTACTCCATGGAGTTCCGCATCAGACCATACTCTTTTATTAAAACTCCGTTTATATGTGTTTGCTAGATAAACTTTATTCGCAAAATCAAAATTTTTCATTGTCTGGTTTATTATCTGTGGGCCTATTTTTTCCTTATCTTTTACTTCAACCGCGATTACATCTATTTCATCCTTGATTAATTTGATTCCAACAACATCAGCCATTGCTGATGAGAGCCTATGTAGACAGTACGGATCACGTTTACCAAAGGTGAAATAATCATTAGATTTTAACCAATATTTAACTGCTTCATCAAAATATCTTTCATTTGTAGGCGATTTCCCCAATATATTCACCTCCTGAGAGAATGGAATTTAATCCTAATTCGAATAAATAATAAGAATTGAAGAGTTTAAATCGATAAGGGCGATTTCGATATTTATTTTGTTCCACATCCATCCCCATTGAAATGGACTGGTCTTAATCGCGCGATGAAATAGTGTTCTAATAGGCTTCGTGTTTTAGGATTTTTCTCGATGCACCATTGGACCCTGCATTTTAATAGGCGTTTCCGGGATACATTGTGTCGTGTTCCATGCTTATTAGAATAGCTCAGAGTATGACTGTTTGTAAATAGATCCTTTAAACGTTGAGAGATTCCATACCCTCCTCGTTCACCGGCATTCCCAATGTAAAGACATTGATTATTTTCTATAAGGATATAGATTCCAGGATTTTTTGATTCGGGATGAATTATTCCGGCCTCGTGTCGATATTCGAATGGTTGAAGGGCTTCTTCATCTTTTGTAAGGGTGTCGTTAAGCCTTTCTTCGAAATCTTGTGTTTTAATCTTTTTAATCAATAATTCACCAGCCTTTGTTAATTTTATTTGAGATTTCCAACTGAATTCTTCGTTCCCCACATCAGTTGTATATTCCATTAGGAGTTAATTAAGTTTATGTTTCTTAGTGTGTAGTCTATTTATATTGATATTGAAGGCATTGTATGTCGATGAAGATATACTATTGTAGAAAATAATTCATGCGGCTTCGGTTAAGGCCTGAGATCATAGGTCTCCACCGATAGTAGCTGCCTCTCTTCCGATCTCCTTGGCCGCGTTCACCTTCATAGTCATGCCTATCGACATGCTTATATCTATGCAGTGCACTAATAGTGCACTATGCCGAGAGTGTCCCGAAAGGCAAAACCCGTGAGCCTGCGCATGGAGGGCTACGAGATGGTTGAGAAGGTCGCCATGCCCTCCGGAACGACCGCCCGCGTCCTGGTGCCGCGCCATTGGATGGGGAAACGCGTCCGTGCTGTGAGGGTGGACGCATGAGCTTCAGGGACCGAGTTCGCGATCGGCCCGTCCCGAAAACGGAATATCTCAACCCGGACGATATACCCAAAGCTGTCGAGACCCTGCTGCCGCCAGATAGGGTGGAGGGATTAGCCAGAGAAGCCCAATTCATCGAGAGAGAACGCAAGATACACCCTTATGAGTTCCTCATCACCCCTCGTTCTCGGCTTCGGTATACGGCTTCAAAGGACGCTGTCCAGCCTGCGTGACGATTACCACGACCTTACCAAGATAGACTTCAGCGAGGGCGCATGGCACGACCGGTTCGACGAGAACCTGATTCGGTTCCTGAAGGCGTGTGTCGGATTGGCGATGACCCAGATGGCTGGCCAAGCGAACAGAACGCTCTCGCCGAAGCTGGAGTGCTTCAAGGACATCCTCATCCGAGACAGCACCGTCATCCGGCTGTGCGCCGCGCTCATCCGGAAATGGCCGGCCACCCGGAGCAGGAAGCCCGCTGCCGGGCTCAAGGCCTTGTGCTTGTTTTCCTGCAATTATTTCAGATTTTAAGGCCATTCCTCGATGGAAACCTCCGTTTTGTAATTTTGTATCGACCAAGCAACATTACATGATGCCATACGATGGGGGTCG
>Ga0194113_10010878_pt1 | contig 10829 bp, 10 predicted proteins | sample TA2MahC200mmetaG_FD_146193 | JGI IMG/M metagenome (GOLD analysis project Ga0194113, IMG submission 146193) | Freshwater microbial communities from Lake Tanganyika, Tanzania - TA2015017 Mahale Deep Cast 200m | ecosystem: Environmental > Aquatic > Freshwater > Lake | place: Tanzania: Lake... | reverse complement strand
CCGTGCTCAAGTATAAGGACACAGCCAAGGAAATCTGGGGCGGCGAGGACAACACCACCAACCAGCGCATGGAGCTAACCGCCTGCATCAAGGCGCTGGAGCAGCTCAAAGAACCTGACATAGAAATCGAAATCTACTCAGACAGCGCCTACCTGGTCAACTGCATCAACCAGAAATGGTATGAAAAGTGGCAGCGCAACGGCTGGAAGAATTACAAAAAGCAGCCCGTGGAGAACAAAGACCTCTGGCTCAAACTGCTCAGCCTGCTCAGCAAACATAAGACAACCTTCCACAAGGTCAAAGGCCATTCCCTCTCCTCTCTCAACGAGCTGGCAGATAAGCTCGCCCAAAAGGGCATAAATAACCCCCCTGGCTCAACCACATCCGCACGGTAGAAACAAGTCGGCAGTCGCTCGTCGCTCGGGACTCGTCTCTCGCTTAAAGGCAACAGCCATGAGGCAACAGGCAACAGTCTGTCATTGCGAAACCCGACTTGTCGGGGCGTGGCAATCTCCGCATGGCAACAGTGCTCGCCCTGGCTGGGATTGCCACGGGACTTCGTCCCTCGCAATGACAGTTTCTTCCATCATCACAAGCTACGAGCCCGAGCCACGAGCCACGAATCCCGCTACTTGCAACTTACCTGTTGTCTGTCGCCTCCAGTTTCTCGTCTCCAAAAATTGACTGCACTCTTAGATATATGCTAATCTGAACAGTAACTGAATATTTGCTCTCCGAGCCTGTTCTGCTAAAGGCAATGCCCAGGGAGATTGGCCGGAAGGGTACCGCTGGAAACGGCGATGCCTCCCATGTTTGGAAAGGAGAGATGGCTCATGCCAAGTGTTGTGTCATGCAGGGCACCTCCTTTCGAGGTGCCTTTTCATTATGGGCACTTCCCTTGTCACCGCGAGCCCCGATGCAATCGGGGCGTGGCGGTCTCTGCCTTTCTTGTCACTGCGAGACAAAGGCGTGGCAGTTTCACAGTTGAGGATATGCCATGGGATTGCCGCGGGACTCCGTCCCTCGCAATGACGTGCCATTTGGGGATTGCTTCACCCCGACAAGTCGGGGTTCGCAATGACCGTTAGTTTTTGAATGAATAAAGGAAAAATAATGCCAAACAAGACGATTCTTCGTTTACTCATCTTGCTTATTTCCCTCAGCTTGCTACTCACCGTTGCCGGCTGCACCACAGCCCCGGGCGGGCAAATCCTTTCAGCCAGGGAAAGGCTGCGGGTAGCCACCACCACCAGCCTTTATGACACCGGCCTCTGGGGACTCCTGGAGCCTATCTTCGAGAAGAAGTACAACGTCGAGCTTGATGTGCTCTATGCCGGCAGCGGCATCGCCCTGGAGTACGGCAAGAGAGGGGATGTGGACGTCATCACCGTGCATGACAAGGCAAGGGAGCAGCAGTTCGTCGCTGAGGGCTATGGCATTGAGCGCATACCCTTCGCCTACAACTACTTCCTCATCGTTGGGCCGGCCAGCGACCCTGCGGGCATCAAGGGCATGAAGCCGGAAGACGCCTTCAACAAGCTGGCTGATGGCGGCGCAGCGTCTTTTATATCCCGCGGCGACGAGTCCGGAACCCATGCCAGGGAAAGGGCTATCTGGAAGAGCGCCGGCTTCGACTATGAGAAGGTAAGAAAGGCTGGCTCCTGGTACATAGAAGGTGGTAAGGGCATGGGGCCAACGCTGCTCATGGCCAACGAGAAACAGGGCTACACGCTTACCGACGCCGCTACCTTCCTGGCCTTCAAGGGCAAGCTAAACTTAATACCGATTGTGGACAAGGGCAGCATCCTGCTCAACGTCTACTCCGTCATCCCGGTGAATCCGGAGAAAAACCCAAAGGTGGCGCTCAATGCCCAAAAAGCTAAAGACATGGTATCCTTTCTGACATCACCAGAAATACAGAAGCTCATCGGCGATTATGGTGTGAAGACCTACGGCACGCCCCTATTTATACCCTGCGCCGGCAAGCCCGAACCAACGGAGTAAAGACCTGAGGTCAAGACAGATTGGAAGAAATCTGGAACGGATTCGTCAAAGCCATACAGCTCATAGTGACTCTTGACCCTGAGGTCATGGAGATAACCGGGAGGTCGCTGGCTATCGCCGCAGCCTCCTGTCTCCTGGCTTCTTTGGTTTGTATCCCGCTGGGGAGCCTGATTCACTTCAATCGTTTCCCGGGCAAGAGGGGACTGGTAAACGTAATACAAACGTTGTACAGCGTGCCTACCGTGGTCATCGGTCTCCTCATCTTCTTGCTTTTCTCCCGTGCCGGCCCGCTGGGCGACATGGGACTGCTGTTCACTCCCACTGTAATGGTCATCGGCCAGGCAGTGCTGATAGCGCCAATCCTGGTCGGCCTCACCATCACCGCCCTCAGCGGGGTGGATAACGCTATACCAGAAACGGCCTCGGCGCTTGGTGCCGATGGGATTCAAGCTGCCGTGCTCACCATGCGGGAGGCAAGGTTCGGGATGCTAACAGCCATAGTCATGGGCTTTGGCCGAGCCATATCAGAGGTTGGCCTGGCCCTGATGGTCGGCGGCAATATCGCCGGATTTACCAGGGTGCTCACCACTGCCATCGCCTTAGAGTCATCCAAGGGCGATATCGAGCTATCCATCGCCCTGGGCATAATACTGATAGCCGTAGCGCTCATCATCAATATAGCTCTGAACCGACTGCAACAAAGGAAATAAGCATGGCGTTACTCGAAACCCGGAACGTAGGGCAAACGTATGATGGAAAAGCCGTCCTCCAGGATATAAGCCTGAGCATTGGTGGGGGCGAAGTCTTCGCCCTCATCGGCCCAACCGGCGCTGGCAAGACAACCCTGCTCAGGCTGCTGGACCTCCTGGAAACGCCGTCTGCCGGCGCTATCCTCTTTGATGGCACAGACGTCACCCGCTCCAACAAGCTCAGGCTCGAGGCGCGCCGCAGGATGTCCTTCGTGCAGCAGAAACCAGTGTCCTTTTCCATGAACGTCTTCGACAACGTTGCCTGCGGATTGAGATGGAGACGCCAGAAAAGCTCTGCGGTAAGGAGCAAGGTGGAAACTGCCCTCGAGCTTGTGGGCATGGCCGACTACAGGAACAGGGATGCCAGGACGCTCTCCGGGGGCGAGACACAGCGCGTGGCTATCGCCAGGGCGCTGGTTACACAGCCAGAAGTGCTGTTCCTGGACGAGCCTACGGCCAACCTTGACCCGGTTTCGGCAGGCAAGGTAGAGGAAACACTGGCGCACGTCATCCAGGAGCACAGAACCACTGTAGTTATGGCTACGCATGATATGACTCAGGGACAACGGCTTGCTGGCAGGATTGGAGTGCTGATAGGCGGCGCGCTTCAGCAAACCGGCAGTCCAACAGAGATATTCTGCGCACCGCAGAGCAAAGAGGTGGCAGAGTTCGTGGGGGTGGAGAACATCCTCAGCGGCATCATCGCAGCCAAAGATGACACCCTGGCCACCGTGGAGGTCAATGGCAGGGCAATACAGGCCATCTCCGACTTTGCAACAGGAGATACGGTTTATGTGCTCATCAGGCCCGAGGACATCATCTTCACCAAAGCCAGGGACTCCAGCAGCGCCCGCAACGTCTTCGAAGGCGAGATAATAAGGATGAACACCGTAGGGCCGCTGGTGAGAATTGAGGTTGACTGCGGCTTCCCGCTGCTCGGCATAGTCACCAAGAGAGCTGCCGAAGAGCTGGGATTCGTTTTCGGAAAAAAAATTTTTGCCAGCTTCAAAGCCACCGCCCTGCACACCATCAGACGCTGGGCTTAGGGCTCAGATACGAGCGCGTCATTCCCACCTGGCCAGTGACAGGACAACTGCCACAATTACCACTATTCCTATTATGATGCTGGCAATTAGCCACTCCGGCATCTCGCCTAGCTTTTGCAATAAATCTGTCATGTCAACTCCCCAATTATGTCACCAATCGCAGACCCAGGACAAGAGGGGGTAGTCGGCAGTCAGCAGTCGGCAGCCCAAAGGCAACAGGCGAGAGACAACAGTCTTTTTTGTCGTTGCGAACCCCGACATGTCGGGGTGAAGCAATCTCCGCCTGGTGCTGATGCCTGCCTCGGCAGAGACCGCCACGCCCCGATTGCATCGGAGCTCGCGGTGACAGATGATAGAGTCTCGAAACTTGCAACTTACCAGTTGCTTCCAGCCAGGTATATAATAACGTCAAATCGGGCAATAGCCCGAACAGAGACCAAAATGGTTGTCAAAGGCAAATGGTGTGTGAGTTTCGCCCTGCTGCTGGCTCTGTTGATGGTTATCCCGCTTGCCTGCACTCAGCCCGCGCCTGATGCCACCAAGCCACCAGCCACACCTGCATCTGAGCCAGCGCCGTCTCCATCGGACAGCCTCCCTGCGACCCCAAAAGACGGCACCGAAGCCACGCCAGTGCTCATGCCCAGGGGCACGGCAGACCCTGACATCGTGGTGGATGTCTATGTGCCTGAAAAAGCCTGGCCGGGCACTACGCTGCTCGCTGACAACCACAACACTTCGCGACCCAGAATAATCGAAGTGAACATGCTGGGCGAGATTATCTGGCAATATGTTGTCCCCAGCAACTTGAGCCAGTTCAATAACCCGGGATTCGACGTGGAACCACTGCCCAACGGCAACGTGCTCTTCGTGCTGCCGCGCAACGGCGTCTACGAGATAGACCGCAACGGCAAAACCGTCTGGTCATACCTGACCAGCAAGATATCCCACGATGCCGACCGTCTGCCCAACGGCAACACGTTGATAGTCTTCGGTGCCATGGACAAGCCAGAAGACCCCCAGATAAGGGAGCTAACACCAAAAGGAGAGATCATCTGGGCATGGAGGGCCAAAGACCACTTCGACAAGTCGCCATATAAGGATATCTCCGAGGAAGGCTGGACACATACTAACGCCGTCAGCAGGCTGCCGAATGGCAATACGCTGGTCAGCCTTAGGAACTTCGGTTTGATAGCCGAGCTCGACCCCCAGGGTTCAGTCATTCGCACCATCGGTGAAGGCAAGCTGCAGTACCCGCACGACCCCCAAATGCTTCCCAACGGCATCATGTTGCTGGCCAACCACAACGAGCCGCAGCGGGCAATTGAAATCGACCCCAAGACAGGCAACGTGGCCTGGGAGTTCATCATGCCCCGGCAGTTAGTCCGCGATGCCAACCGGCTGCCCAACGGCAACACGCTGATAACCGGGTCAACCAGGATAGCCGAAGTCACCAGAGACGGGGAAATCGTCTGGCGATTAGAGCTGAAGACCCCACTGCAAAAAGGGGAAGGCCCAGGACGCGGTTTCTACAAAGCCGAAAGGATTAGCGCCCAAAAGTAAACAGCCTAACTTCATTTCAGCGGCGACATGAAGGCCGCAACTGTCCTTTGCGTGAAAGGCTCCATCGAAGCGACCTCCTCCACGTCCACTCCGTGCCCTGCCATAAATCGGCCGATTTCCTGCGCTTTAGCTTCTATTTGCTGCCGTATATCCTTGTCCACTTTCTCCAGCAGGTACACCTTGATTCTGGGACTGGCATCTCTTGAAAAATCCCACACCCCGACGACTCTTCCATCCAGCAGTATAGTGGAAGTGGCATTTCCGCCACGGTCGAATATCTTGTTGTAGTGCTCTTGCCCAAGATATCTCTCCCGCTGTTTATATCCCATAAGGTATGGATCGAGCGTCGGCAGCAGATTTATTGTCGGTTCGCTAGCGGCCTTCAATTCCCCCATTGGTTCCAACTCAGAACGTGCGCAGATGAACTCGCCCTCGAGGCCGATGATTCTCACTGGTGTTATCTCTTTCGCTATCCTGCTCAACGCCTCCCTTATTCTTCTCTTGCTCTCCCCCAGCCACCAGGCGATGTCGTTTTCGGTCGCCGGGCCAAAGGAACTCAGATAGCTGCGCACCAGCAAGGTGGTCCCTTCAGCTTCGCTAAATTGAGACAAATCCATGCCGTCGAAGTATTCACTGAAAGGGGCATAACGGTAACTCCTGCTCTTCCAGCTATTAGCCGACTGGACGCGCGCCAGCAGCCCCTGGTCGCACATCAGGTTGATAACCGCAGATAGGTTTAATTGCGTGCCCAGCTCGGCTTTTATCTGGGCCAAAGTCATCTCTCTGCCCTTGAGCGCCTGCAGGACGGATTTCGATGCTTCGGAAAACTTGCTCTTCGAGATGCCGCGGAATTCAGCGTAACGCCCGGAAAGTTTCTGCACCATTGCCATGGTGGCAGCGAAGGCTACCGGAATCATCTCCCTAGACAGGATATAGAGTGTAGCTCGCATGCAGCGAATCTTGCCCAGGCTTTTCCTGTCATAGAGTTCGTGGTCTAACTGCCCTGGACTGAAATCTTTCGTCCTGGCAAAGAGCGCCAGGTAAGGCTCCATGGTGCCCGTGGCATGAAGGCCTGATATGTCCCTGGCAACCCTGACGATATCTTCTATTCGGGACTGGTTGGCCAGATGCTGCTTCTTCAGGACAAATTGGTTGACCTTTTCGAGGCTGATGCTATCCATGATTGGCATCTGACGAATTATACCCCTTTTGCCTGCGCATTGACTGGTAAGTATTCACCTTGCCTTCATAACGCCTAGAACCTATACTAAGGAGACTTCACGGAGCACAGGAGCATGCCACATACGTTAAGTCTGGGTACAGTTTTCCATATACCAGTGCGACTGCACTATAGCTGGTTTGTGGCATCAGGGCTGATGCCCATCGGCCTCATCTTTTACTTCCACGGAGCTTATACCTGGTGGCAAGGTGCAGTCTTTGGACTAATCACCGTCCTGCTCTTTTTTGTTTGCGTCTGTCTCCGCGAAATAGCTCGTACTGCCGTAACTCTGGCCTGGCATGTCCCGGTGAGGAGCGTCACGCTTGCCGTCTTCGGCGGGGTGCCGCGCATAACCGAAGCAGACACCCGGATTGGCTCGGAGCTGCTCATGGCAGCTGTGGGCACGTTAGCCAGCTTAGTGTTAGCTGCCATTTTCTACCTCGGATACAGCATCATGTCTATAACAACGGATATGTCAGCAATCGCCGAAATTTTGCGCTGGCAGTATTTTTTCAACCTGATGATAACTGTTTTCAACCTCATCCCTGGTTATCCGTTGGACGGAGGCAGGTTCCTGCGGGCTATTGCCTGGGCGGCTAACCACAACCTCAACCGCTCTACCCGAATCACCAGCCTCATGGGGTTCAGCATCGGCATCCTGCTGATTCTCATCGGCGTGGTGTTGCTCATTAGGGCAAACCAGTGGTTCACCGGCATCACCGTCGCCTTCGCCGGCTGGCTGCTGCAGGATGCTGCCTGGGCCATGCGCCGTCAGGCAAGGATTAGGAACGCCCTCCGTGGCCTCGATGCCCGCTATCTCTTGACCGATGACTACACGCCTATCAAGGAGCAATTGACTTTCGCCGTAGTCCGAGATTACATCATCAACTCGGGCCAGCGCTGCTTCATAGTGCTAGAAGAAGGCGAACTACTGGGCATCTTAACGCTCAAGGATATCCAAATACCGGAAAAACGATGGGGTAGTACCACCGTAGGCCAGATGATGACGCCTGCCAGCAAACTCCACACGGCTAAACCAGATGAACCTGTGGCCAGTCTGCTGGAGGCCATGGAAGAATTCGATATCGACCAGATACCAGTGCTAGATGACGGCAAGCTGATTGGCATTGTGATGCGGGATAGAGTGCTCCGCTTCCTTAAGGCACGGGCAGTGCTAAGGGCATAGCCCTTACAAAGTCAAAAGCTAAAACCCAAAATGACAGACGCGAGATTCGTCGCTCGTCGCGCTGGTAATCAAATACACGCAGCGCGGGGCTTCAGCTCAGCCAAGCGACACTGAATAGCTGCGCTACATTAACCTCAGGAACCAAGCAGGCGAACGATGAGACCCGAGCGACAAGCGACTATTGCCTTGTTGCCTCATGGCTATTGCCTTCTATAACTTGAAACTTGCATCTTGCAACAGGCGTCGAGCGACTGGTAGTTGTTTGGGGTTTGGTGTCTGGGATTTGGAATTTGGGTTGCCGCAGGCGTCCCTAAAGTTGTATATTCGCTGTGGGTAAGGAGGGCACCATGTTTAAGCATGAATGCGCCCAGCTTGGCGATGTGCGCCTGCACTATGTAACCGTTGGAAAAGGGAAGCTGATAATGTTCCTGCACGGCTTCCCGGAGTTCTGGTACGAGTGGAAGAACCAGCTCAAGGAGTTCGGCGGGGATTATCAGGCGGTGGCGCCTGATATGCGGGGTTATAACCTATCCTCAGCCCCGCCGGAAGTGGAGAAATACCAGACGAAGTATCTGGTGGAGGATATTCGGCTGCTGGTTGAGCACCTGGGTCACCGGAAATTCATCCTGGTGGCGCATGACTGGGGTGGCGCTGTGGCCTGGGCGTTCGCCCTGCGCCATGCCGACATCCTGGAAAGGCTGATAATCATCAATGCGCCGCATCCTTTCGTCTTCGACCGTGAGCTGAGGCAGAACCCGGCCCAGCAGCAGGCCAGCAGCTACATGCTGATGTTCCGCAGCCCAAAGGCAGAGCAGATACTGTCCGAGAACAACTATGCCTTCCTGGTGGACACAGTGCTGACTGACGGCTTGAAAGAAGGGTATTTTAATGAAGAAGACCGCAAGGCATATATTGAAGCCTGGTCACAGCCGGGGGCACTGACGGGTGGGCTGAATTACTATCGAGCAGCCAGCCTGGGCGGTTTGACTGGCGAGGGAAGGGAGGCTTCGGGCGACCCATCACAATTTGTGGTGAAGGTGCCCACGCTGGTCATCTGGGGAGAAAATGACCGCTATTTGCTCAAGGGCAATCTGGAAGGGTTGGATGAGTGGGTGTCCGATTTGACCATCGAGAGGATACCTGACGGCTCTCACTGGGTGGTGCATGAGAAGCCGGAACTGGTCAACCGATTGATGAGGGAATTTATAGAGTGAGGCAACAGTAAGATGCAAGTTGCAAGACTCTATTATCTGTCACTGCGAGCGAAGCGAAGCAGTCCCGGACTGGCGATGATGTCTACCCTGGCAGAGGTCGCCGCGTCCCGATTGCATCGGGACTCGCGATGACAGAAGAGGCCTATTGCCTCACGGCTGTTGCCTTCTATAACTTGAAACTTGCGTCGAGCGACGAGACCCGCGCGAGGAAGGAGGCTTTATCTGCGTGGCATCTTTCTCCTATAATGTGGGACAGCATTTAGCCTATGAACAAGATAGTCGCTGTTGTGGGCATGGCCGGCTCTGGCAAGTCAGAGGTGGCCCGGGTGTTTGAGAAAAATGGATTCAAGAGAGTTCGGTTTGGTGATATCACAGACCGGGAAGCGAAGCGGAGGGGGCTGGCTCTGAATGAGGAGAACGAGCGTTACGTGAGGCAGGAGATGAGGAAGGAGCACGGCATGGCTGCCTACGCTATCTTGAACCTGCCGCGGATTGACCAGGCGCTGATGTCTTCGGATGTGGTGGTGGACGGGCTCTATTCCTGGGAAGAATACACGCTGCTTAAAGCCCGTTACCAGGATGATTTGCACTTGGTGGCGGTGTGGGCATCGCCCCAGACACGGTACCAAAGGCTGGCGAAGAGGTCAGTTAGGCCGCTGACATGGGAAGAGGCTGCCAGCCGTGATGCGGCTGAGATAGAAAAGACCAATAAGGGCGGCCCTATCGCCATGGCCAATTTCACTATCATCAATGAATCTTCGATTGACCAGTTGCGGAAACAGGCTGAGAAGGTGGTGGCGGCTTTGAAATGAAGAAGATAACCCGGCCAAGCATAGACGAGTACTTCCTGAAGATAGCTTCGGTAGTGGCGGAGCGTTCCACCTGCCGGCGGCACCACGTGGGTGCAGTGGCGGTGAAGGATAAGCACATCCTGGCCACGGGATATAATGGGGCAGCGGCGGGACTCAAGGACTGCCTGGAGCTGGGCTGCCTCAGAGATGAGCAGGGAATACCATCAGGGACGCGACATGAGATATGTCGGGGTATCCATGCCGAGCAGAATGCCATCATCCAGGCTTCGCTGCACGGGGTGAGCCTGGAGGGAGCCACAGTGTATTCCACTCACACGCCCTGCATACTCTGTGCCAAGATGCTGGCGAACGCCAGGATAAAACGCTTTGTCACTTACGGCAAGTATGCCGATGATGCCTTTTTGGACTTGTTTAAGGAAGCTGGGATAAAGTTCGAAAACCGCAGGCGCCCACCGGAACGGATAACGTTTGTGGAATAGGCAACAGGCGTGAGGCATTAGGGGAGATGCAAGATGCAAGTTTCAAGATGCAAGACAGAAACTTGAAACCTGTAACTTGCACTACAAGACAGTGACTATCGACTGCCGACTAGCGACTGGTTTAGTGTTGCGTACAGTTGTTCGGTGGAGCATAATTGTGCCCAGCGCGTAAGGGAGGAAAGACATGGGAACCAAGAAAACTGCACTCTCAATTGAAGTCCTGGAGAAGATGTCCGCTGGGGAGAGGCGGAAGTACCTGGATGGCAGGCTGAAGGAATTGATTGCCTATGCCTATAAGAAAGCGCCAGCAATCAAAGCCAGATTTGACAAAGCGGGCATTTCCCCGACAGCGGTGTCAGGGATAAAGGATTTGGAGAAATTGCCTATTCTGCGAAAAGACGAGCTGATAGACCTGTATAAAAACAATCCCCCCCTGGCTGGCCTGGTGACAGTTCCTCTGGAGGACCTGGAGCGGGTTTACGTTTCCCCGGGCCCAATCTATGACCCTCATCATCAAAGCGAGTCGTTCTGGCAGAGGCATGTACAACTGGTTAGGGCCA
>Ga0194113_10010871_pt1 | contig 10832 bp, 5 predicted proteins | sample TA2MahC200mmetaG_FD_146193 | JGI IMG/M metagenome (GOLD analysis project Ga0194113, IMG submission 146193) | Freshwater microbial communities from Lake Tanganyika, Tanzania - TA2015017 Mahale Deep Cast 200m | ecosystem: Environmental > Aquatic > Freshwater > Lake | place: Tanzania: Lake... | reverse complement strand
CTCTGGTCAATCAAGCCCTTGATGGCCTCCTCGAACTCCTGGCGGGTCACCTGCCGGCTCAAGTGGTGCTCCCGTCCGTCCTCGCCGACGATGATGCTGGGGGCTTCCACCGACGCGGTCTCGGCCTCACTCAACTCGATCTTGGCTTGTTCGGCCTTTTCCTTGAGGATCTGTCGCGCGGCGCGGAGTTTCTTGCGCGAAATGCCCTGGTCTTTCTTGTCGTCCAGCAGGTCAATTCCGGACTGCTGCTTGAAGGACTCGTTCAGTATCCCCATCAGCTTCGCGTCAAAGTCATCTCCCCCGAGCTGGGGAATTCCCTCGGTCGCAAGCACCTCGAATTTGGGTTCCTTCTGTCTCTTCGAAGTCTGGACCTTGAGGATACACACGTCAAAGGTTCCTCCGCCGAGGTCGTAGACGAGGATCGTTTGGTTTCTCTCCTGCTCAAACCCATAGGCGATGGCGGCGGCCGCGGGCTCTTCCAAGAGTCTCAGGACGTTCAGCCCGGCCATCTCTCCGGCCTTTTTCGTGGCCTCCCGCTTGGGATGCTCGAAATTCGCGGGGATGCAGATCACCGCGTCCCGGACCGTGCCCTCGACGGGCACACTGGTCTGCTCCTGCGCGCCGTTCTTGAGAAACTCCAGTATCTGGGCGGAAACGTCCTCCGGCCCGTAATCCTGTCCGTAGCAGGTGATCTTGAAGTCGCGGTCGCCCATCTTACGTTTGACGGAAGAGACAGTATTCTCTGGATCCACGATGGCCCGACGCTTGGCCTGATCGCCGACCAACACCTTGCCGCCTTCCTGGAAGTTCACCACCGACGGCGTGACCCTGCGCCCTTGGACGTCGAGGACGTGGCTTTTCCCTTTCTGGTAGACCGAGACAATGGAGGTGGACGTGCCCAGATCGATCCCCAAGACATAGGGGCTCGTCTTGGCCGCAAGCTCCGCGCCCTCCGTCTTCGTCGTCGGTGCTGCGGCATCGCCGGGCGCAGGTCCCCGTTGCCCTGTCTCTGCGGGCTTCTGATCCGCTGCTCCCTGTGCTTCGTCCTTCTTGACTTCGTTCGGTTTGTTCTCTTGCTCGCTCACTTGCTTACGCTCCTTTCCGTATTCTAGGGGACTACCGGACGCGATTCTCACTCCGTCGCTCTCAGGAAAGGCCCATGCTCCACATCAGAACCCACAGACTCCTGTCTGGCGTCTGGAACGAGAGCAACGCATCGAGGCCATCGGCGCTTGGTGACCGGACTGGCAATGGGCCGTGGCCGAAAAGGGCCTTCGCTAGCGCTTGGCCATTCTCCTTTCGGCCAGCTCCACAAGAGGCGTGTTTGTGGACAGCGCGATGGTTTTCAGAATGATGAACCGAAGAAGCTCCTGTTCCGCCTCAGACTGTTGAACGCCGCTGTGAAACGCGGTATAGACGACATGGCCTTTGCCGTAGGGGAAAGACAGAAGGATCGGCTTGCCGGTGCATCGCTCGGTCAGATACACAGAGCATTCCGAGGACGCCGAGGAGACCGGGACCCAGATGGTATTGAAGTTGATGGGCACGGTGGTCGAGTGCATGGCCTCCTGCAGTTCTGAGTCCACGATGTTCGCGACGCAACGATGGGACCGTCCGCTGCCTCGCTCCGCGAACTGGATACGCCCCGGAAATGGGACGCTGATGTGCGGGAATGCATAGTCCGAGACATACAGGACGCCGCCTCGCTCCACGAACTTCGGAAGCACGTCGCTCACCTGCCGCTCCCGGTGCCTTCCCAAGCCAGCGCCGAACACTTGGCGCAGTGAAGAGAGGCAGTTGATGAAGAGCAAGTCGAAGTCCTTAATGGCGTCATAATCCTCGAATGCGGCATTACTCAAGGACTTACGCGAGAAGTCCAAGCGGTCCAAGACGGCTCCCGCGTCATCGCAACCAACCGGCGAAACGCCAATCCGTAGGCTCTCAAGGGACTTGGCGCCGGCCGCCGGCCCCATCGCTTCGAACGGCTTGGGAACGAACTTCTCGACCGTGACGCTGCCACCTGCGCCAGACCTCTTGTCAACGGCCTTGATGTTGAGTATGTCGTCGGCATCCAGCTCGAAGGTGACCTCGATGCGTGGTGTGCCCGCTGTCGCCCGCTCGATTCCCGTGACGGCAAAGCCGCCGATCTGCTCGTTGGCCGAACAGACCTGTGCCTCCCCTTGAAATACGACGACCTCCGTTCGGTCGGCATTGTCGTACGCGGTGGTGAACATCTTCTGGGCCGTATGCGGCACGACCGCGCCTCGGGGGATCAGGACCACAAACCGGTCCTTTTCCGCGCGCACGCCGAGGGAATGGGCGGTGATATTTGACACCTCGACCGGCGCGAGGTCCTCCGCCAGTGCGCTGAACCGGGCCGCCATCAACGCGGCGCCCTGGGACACCACCTCGTCCACGTTGTCCGCGGTGTAAGGCTCCCGAAGGGCCTGGGTGACTGCTCGATGGACGAGTGGGACCCGTGTGGACCCGCCCACGAGGATCACCCGGTCCACGTCGTCGCTCCTCATCTTGGCGTCGCGGAGGACCTCATGGACGATCCGCACGGTTTTGTCCACGAGGTCCTTGATCATCTCTTCGAAGGTCTCCCGCTCCAAGGTCAGCGAGAGGGAGGAGTCCGCCAGCACGTTTGGAACATCCACATGGGCTTCCAGCGCGTCGGAAAGTTCCTTCTTGACTCGTTCGGCCGCCTCTTTGAGCATGAGCGCCACCTTGGCGGCGGCCGCCGCATCGTCCTTTTCATCTCGGCTCTGCGGACGGAGCTTTCGGAGATCGTTGAGCAACCGCGCTACAATCCGCTGGTCAAAGTCCTCGCCCCCGAGGTGATGGTCCCCGCCGATGGCTTTCACCCGGAAATTGTTCCCCGCCACTTCCAGGATGGAGACATCGAACGTTCCTCCTCCCAGATCGTAAACGAGGATCGTCTGATCCTTGCCCTTGTCCAATCCATAGCTGATCGCCGCGGCCGTGGGTTCCGGGATAAGGCGGAGCACGTTCAGGCCAGCCTTCTCCCCGGCCAGACGGGTGTCTTCCTTCTGGTTGTTGGTGAAGTAGGCCGGAACGCTGATGACCACGTCTCGCACTTTCTCCCGCATGTAGGCTGAGGCCGCCTCGGCCAGCCTGCGGAGGATCATGGCCGAGATGTCCACTGGCGAGTAGTCCTTGCCAGCCAGCGAAACCCGGAAGTCCCTGTCCCCCATCCGCCGTTTGATGGCCGTCACGGTGTTCTCGGGGTCAATCGAAGCCCTTCGTTTGGCTTGATGTCCGACGAGGATTCGGCCGTCCTCACACGCCGCAACGACGGAAGGCATGATGGGATTGCCATCGACCGGAATCGCCTCCGTGCGGCCCCGGCGGTAGACGGAGATCACCGAGTTGGACGTGCCCAGATCAATGCCAAAGGCGTACATTTCCTGTTCCCTCCCAAGCCGAGTTGCCAATAAGCCAAGTAGCAGCCATCGTCCTCTGTCTGTCGTCTTGCACAGGATAGCAGCCGACGAAATCGTCGAACAGAGCTAGTCCGGAAGCTTGATCCTCGTATTGACAACGCGAACCAGACGCAATCTCGTCAGGTCGGGTACCGGGTCAGGAGAGGTGAGCATGTCTCGAAGGCTGTCGCGATCCACTTCACCGGCTTCGACCGTCAGGATGCCGTCTCGGTTTACCTCAAACTTGACTCTCAGGGGAACAGGAGTTGGCTGTGGCGTAATACCCGACATCTCCAACTGCCCAATGAATTGGTTCTCTTCGGGTCTCATGCCTTCCCCACGATAGACGCGAAGCAACAGTTCCCTCTGAAACGGGACCACGGTGGTTCCAATCGTGTATCCCTGCGTAGGCATGGGCATGTTCTTCTTGATCAGATGGAAGCATTGAAGCTGCTTCTGCTCGTTGACCATCTCGGCGCTCAGCGAATGCGCCACCACATCGGTGAAGGTGATCTCCACCGGGGCGAAATCCACTTCGGCTGGTGCGCCAGGACGGACTTCCTCACCCGCATACAGACTGGCTGCCACGATGGCCGCGCCAGAAGACACCGCAAGTTCCACATTGTCGGCGATGTATGGCTCCTTGATGGTATCCGCCACAATGCGTTGGACCAGCGGGATCTTGGTCGAGCCGCCCACCAGGACGACCCGGTCTATATCATCCACGTCCAGCTTGGCGTCAGTGATTGTCTTCATCACGAGATCCCGGGTCTCGAAGATGTAGTGCGAGATCATTCCCTCAAAAGTCTTGCGGTCGAGAACCGCCTGGAAGTGCCTGCCCTCAAAGAAATTGGGCAGATCCACCTGGGATGTCTCCATCTCGGTCAACTCCTTCTTCACGCGCTCTGATGCGGAAGTGAGCACTTGAAGCGCCTTCAGCACTTCGGCGCTCGGATTGGGCTTGCCGAGGTCAACGCCCGACTCCTTCTTGAATTTCTCAAGGAAGTAGTCTCGGATAGCGCGGTCAAAGTCGTTGCCCCCCAGATCGTGGTTGCCGTTGACGGCCTTGACCTCGAAATTGTTCTTCTTGATCTGCAGGATGGACACGTCAAATGTCCCGCCGCCGAGATCATAGACGAGGATGGTCTGATCGCGTTCCTTGTCCAACCCGTACGCAATCGCGGCTGCGGTCGGCTCGGGCAAGAGCCTCAAGACCTCCAGCCCAGCCTTCTCGCCCGCAAGGCGCGTGTCTTTTCGTTGTTCCTCGGTGAAATAGGCAGGGACGGTGACAACGGCCTGCTTGGCGGGGCCGCCGAGTTCTTTTTCACGCCCTTCCACGAGTTTCTTGAGGATCATCGCCGAGATATCCACCGGCGTGTATTCCTTGCCGAAGACCTTGTACCGGAATTTTGCGTCCCCCATCTTCCGCTTCACCGAGAGAATGGTCTGGGAGGGACGGATTACGGCCATAGCATATGCGTTGGCACCCACCACAATGCTTTCCTCACTGCGAAAACTGACAGCCGAGGGCATGATCTCCTTGCCGTCCACCCTAAGCGTCTCTACCTTTCCCCTTCTGTACAGGGAAATCGCTGACTTCGTGGTGCCGAGGTCAATGCCAACCGGAAGAGCCATCTCTCATTCTCCTTATGCTGAACGCAGAGAAGTGTTCTCTACGAGGTAAGCCGCTTGCCACACTGTGAACAGAATCTGCGGGATAAGGGGTTCAACTGGCCACACCCGCAGCTTCGCAGGGCATGGGAACTCGCTGCTCCGCACGAATGACAGTGCTTCTGGTCTGGCTTAAGGGCTGCGCCGCACTGGCACTTCCCTGCCGTTGCGCCGGTGGTAGTGCCGTCCACACGTTGACCGCACGCAGTACAGAACCGCTGTCCTTCCTTCAGACTCGCCCCGCAGCCACACTGCCTCGGACGGTCCACCACGGTAGGTCGTTCTGCCCTCTGTACTTCGGACTTGCCGGGCGGTGGCGGAGGGGGCTCTGAGGCTAGCGCATACGGCTTGTGCCGCCCGCCCTCGCAGAGCGGGCATTCTCCTTGACACGAGAACAGAGTCAGACCACACTTCGTGCATACGGTCTCAGTTCCCTTCAACGCAGCCGAAGTCACGCGCAGGGCCGCGAGTCTCCCCTCTAGTTGCTCGAACGACTGGGGTCTGTGCGCGGGACTCTTCTCAAGACACTCAAGGACAAGCGCATCAAATTCTCGGGGAAGGTGCTCGCCGAATTCCGAGGGGGCTCTCGGTGACGCCTTCATGATCTTGTCATACAGCTCTGTGTCTGTATGACCGACAAAGGGGCGCCGACCCACTGCCATCTCATACAGCATCACGCCCAAGGAGTATATGTCAGAGCGCTGGTCCACCTCGGCCGACTCTTTCAGTTGCTCGGGCGGCATATATGCCGGCGTGCCCAGTCCGACACCGGGGCGAGTGAAACGCGGGAACTCACCGCGCACCTTCACTAGGCCGAAGTCCGTGATCTTGGCCCGGCGATCCCTGGAGACAAGCACATTGCCAGGCTTAAGATCGCGGTGAACGAGACCTTCCTCGTAAAGCTTACGCGCACGACTACATGCGTAGACCATACCGTGGCACATTTGCACACCGAAATCCAGGACTTGGGGCAGTGGCAGGCTACTCGTCGCCGCTATCAGCCTGCCCAGATCCGTGCCGTCAACGAACTCCATGAACAACAACGGAGTCTGCCCGACCTCTCTGAAGAACAGCGCCTGAACCATGTTGTCATGATGGCCCAAGTTCAACCAAACCTTGGCCTCACGCTTGAACCGTCCGATCGCATTAGGCTCTTCCAGGTACTCCTCTCGGATGGATTTCACGGCAAATCGCTTGCCGGAGAACTTGTCAAAGACAAAGTAGACGACCCCCATGCCGCCCTTGCGCTTCTCCTGGACGGTATACTGGTAATCTATGAGTTCGCCTTCGCGGAATTCCATTTCCGTTGCTCGCACATACGCACTGCGGACAGCCAGAACGGACTCTCTACGTCAGATCAGCCGCCTCCGGTTACACCTATTCCACGCCTTGCATCTGGACGTCACTCGACCACATAGTGCCACACAGACGGACTCTTCGGAGTCATCGAGTCCAGCTACCGGAATCCCGTCATAGGCCACGCGCCACCATCTTGCTGACCTCGAACCGTGACCGGGCGCACGCACCGGAACCCGACAGTCTTGTATCCCATGCTGGGAACCGCTTGGTCCCGCTCCGCGCACCGAATCTCATTCATCGCCTCGTCTTCCCAGCTTCCGCCTCTGATCACAAAAGCACCGGTGGCATCCGGGGACCTCGGCCCTTTCGGGTCTGCCTCCCTGGCCGCGGCATCCGCATAGTACTGAGCCGCGTAGCAGTCCAAGCACCATTCGCTCACGTTGCCGGCCATGTCGTACAGCCCATAGGCGTTGGGCGGATACGTGTTGACCGGCGTCGTTCGCCCTAGCCCGCTCTCGACACTATTGCAGCGTTTTCGGTCCCACACGTCTCCCCACGGCCACGTCTTTCCCACAAGGCCGCCCCGGGCGGCCTTCTCCCATTCCGCCTCTGTAGGCAGACGATAGGTACCCATGGGAACCCCTTCCTGAACGCACCGCCAGTTGCAGTAATTCGAGGCCTGGAAGTACGTCACGTATATGACGGGTTCATCGGGGGCTTCGGAGTGGCCATCCCGTATCCGCCGGTGGTCTGGATGGAACCGCTCGAAATCTTCATTCGTCACAAGGAACTGGTCCATGTAGAAGACGCCAATGGTGACTTCGTGCTGCGGGTGTTCGTCGGTCTTCCCGACGTCGGCTAGACTCCCCATGAGGAACGGCCCGGCGGGAATGAGCACCATCTTCCGCATGGGGTGCAGGGCTTCCGGGCCAGCGGGTTCGGCCGTGTCCTTGCCCGTGGGCCTCTTCCCACAACTGCCGCAGAAGCGATCCGTCTCTCCCATCGCCGCACCACAGTGCGGACATGTGGGAGGAAGTGGCTTGAGGTCGGTGACAGTTCTTACAGGCTTGCCGCACTCCCCGCAGTAGAGGCTGTCCTCTGGGTTCTCGGCTCCACACTTCGGACACTTCATGCTCGACTCTCCTGGCAGATAGACTTCACCGTTGCGCAGGGAACACGTGCGGGTATGCATCCCACGACATGCAGGGGTTCAGAGCAGTGCAAATCGGCCTCAATCATCCATGCTCACCTCTTCGGCGGCCGAACGCCCACATCCTCAACGGCATCTTCTCTGGCAGGCGCAAACCCGCGGAACGCTATCCTTCCCGATGAGAAGCGGCCTGAGGGCCATAGGACCGCCAACCAACCTGAGCAAGCGAGCAGATCCTGCTCAGAAACAAGGGCGGCCGAGTCAGTCACTCAGGCGACACCGCGCATAACCTCTCCCAGACCGTACTGGACGCGCTCACTGCCTGATCGCACCACCTCTCGCTCATCCCAGTCCACCGACAAGCCGTCACGACACATGTCCTTTGGCCGGCTGAAATCCACCGCAACCGAGCCAGTCCGTGCGGCATTATAGTGGGGATGTACCTTGTGTCAACACAAATTCTGCCGCCGGTCTGAGCACTGGGCAAGCGTGCCGATTCTGCCCACGAGGAATGGGAGCAATCGAGTTGGTCACTCGGCCGACACGGCGCGCAGCACCGTCCCAGACGGTATTGGCCGTCTCCGCCGTCTGCTCACACCTCCTCTTACTCATCCCGGCCTGCCGATAGGGCGTCACGGCTTATGACCCTTCGTGATCTGGGATCCTCCGTAACCGAGTCAACGCGTGCCGCAATTGTAGTGAGGATACGGCCCGTGTCAACAGAAATATCGCTGTTGGTTTGCCGAGAATCCCTCTTGACATGCCAGCGGCCCTCGATACAATACGCCAAGCCGCTGTGACACAGTGGGACACAGTGGGATCTGTTGCCTTTGGAGTTTGTGGTCTGAGCAGAAAGAGGACGCTGGTGGCCGTGGAGCAGTTCTGACGGTTTTCGGGGATGCACTGAGATGTTTGACCTGTTGGTGTCCAGGAACGGCAAGACGCTTGGCAGGCACGCCCTCCAATCCAGGACCGTGCTGATTGGGCGCGATACTTGCAGTGATGTGGTCCTGGATGATGCCCGCGTTTCCGGCCAGCATCTCGTGTTGTTCGTGGACGGCGATGGGTCTGTGCGTTTCCAGGACTTGGGAAGCAAGAACCACACTCTCGTGAATGGCCACATCACATCCCACAGAACCTTGACGTCCGATGACCTTCTTGACGTGTGCGGCTTTGAGTTGAGGCTCTGCCCGTGCGCTAGCGGGGTGGACCGCGGTCAAGTGTCCGTGCGCCCCGTCCGGGCCGATCCCCCTGTCGAGACGGCGACAGCCCTTTCGTTGCGGCCCGATCATTTCGAACGATCCTCGAAAGACCAGCAACGGCTGCAGTGGCTCAAGCAGATGGCATCCGAGATATGTTCAGTGCTCGATCATGGGGAACTCCTGGATCGCATCTTGGACGCCGTGTTCGATACGTTTGACGCTCAGCGGGCCTTCATCGGCATACTCGCTCGTCAGGGCCGAGAGTTCGAGTTCCACGTGTCCCGCAAACGAGGAGAGCCGAGTGATGCCTCATGGGCACCAAGCCACACTATCCTAGACATGACTTTGACACGACAGCAGCCTGTCTTGACGACGGACGCCCTCTCGGACACTCGCTTCAGAGAGGCCACAAGCGTCCAGAGCTGCGCGATCCGATCGGCCATGTGTGTGCCTGTGGTTCGCAGCGATGCCCTGTTGGGGGTGATCTATGTGGACAACATGAGCGCGCCCAAGACGTTTGGCGAAGACGATGTGTCCTACCTCAGCACGCTGGCCCATTTTGCGGCCATCGCGCTCGCCAACTCGACCGCGTACCGCCATGCAGGTTCTGTGGCCGAGGGTCTCCGTCAAGAACTGGACCGAACGCACTCGATCTTCTGTGTGTCGCCGGCGATGAAGGAAGTGCTGCACCGGGCGAAGCAGATTGCCTCGAGCGAGTGCAATGCCATGGTCCTGGGTGAGACTGGCAGCGGCAAGGAGCTCATCGCGCGGGAGATTCACAGACTTTCGCCCCGTAGCCGCTGCCTTTTTGTGGCGGTAAACTGCGCACACTCGCCGGAGACCCTGATCGAGAGTGAACTATTTGGCCACGTCAAAGGGGCGTTCTCCGGCGCGATTCGGGACCGCAAGGGGAAGTTCCAGCAGGCCGATGGCGGCACCCTCTTTCTGGATGAGATCGGCGACATGAGCCTCGCGGCCCAGGCCAAGGTGCTCCGCGCGATCCAGTTTGGTGACATCGAACGCTTGGGAGACGAGAGGGTCACGCATGTCAACGTTCGCATCCTCGCGGCGACGAACAAGGATTTGGAGGCGGAAACGCAGGCAGGACGCTTCCGGAAGGACCTCTTGTTCCGTCTGAACGTCGCGACCCTCAAAGTGCCCCCGCTCAGGGAGAGGAAGGAAGACGTTCCCCTCTTGGCGAGCGCCTTTCTAGATCGGCTTCGCGCCAAGTACGGCGGACGGATCGCGCAGGTCTCGTACGCGGCCATGAAGGTCCTCCTAGCGCATCATTGGCCCGGCAACGTGCGCGAACTCGAAAACGCGATCGAGTATGCCATGATTGTATGTCAGGAGGACGCCATACGTCCGGAGCACCTGCCAAGCTCTGTTCGTTCGGGACGGGTCAGTCAGGATACGGATCTGCTTCCCCTGGCTGAGGCCGAGAAGCGACATGTCCAGCATGTGCTTGCCGTGACGGAGTGGAACGTGACACGGGCAGCGGAAATACTCGATGTCCCCCGCCGCACCATGCATCAGAAGATCAGGGACTTTGGCCTCCAGAGACCAGAATGACCAAAGGAGATTCTGGCGGCCCCATCATTGGAGTAGGCTGAGCGACAACGCACCCGTTCGTCTGACCCTATCTCGGTTCAGAGCGGAAAGGAGGCCATCATGGGTTCGAACTCGATTGACCGCTACGAGATCTTGGAGGAGCTTGGCAAGGGCACAGCGACTGCGGCGTACAAGGCGCAGGACCCAGACTCAGGGGACACCGTCATCCTGAAGGTGGTGGCTCCTGAAGTACTGGCAAATCCTCAAGCGGCGCAACGCTTTCTTGATGCCGTGAGCCGGGGGCGTGAGATCCGGAATCCAAAGTTTGTTGCCCAGTTCCGCAGTGCGAAGCGGAGTGGGGATCGGCTGTTCATTGTCCGGGATTTTGTCGAAGGCACAGCTCTGGAGCGGGTGATTGCCGTCCGAGCCGCCGAATTGGCGACCCCGGAGCAGTTCGTGAAGCTGGGTACGGCGCTCTGCGATGCCATCCGGTCTCTCGCTGTCGCCGGCGTT